>Ga0163163_10005150_pt1 | contig 11270 bp, 8 predicted proteins | sample S65metaG_FD_119766 | JGI IMG/M metagenome (GOLD analysis project Ga0163163, IMG submission 119766) | Switchgrass rhizosphere microbial communities from Kellogg Biological Station, Michigan, USA - S6-5 metaG | ecosystem: Host-associated > Plants > Roots > Rhizosphere > Soil | place: USA: Michigan... | reverse complement strand
AACTGATCACGCGGGATTCCGACACCGCTGTCGGAGACCATCAGCCGTGCGCCGCGGCGGTGCGAGCGTGGATCGAATCCCTCTCGAACTCTGATCCGCAGGATTCCGCCCTTGGACATCGCGTCCACGGCGTTCACGACCAGGTTAGAAAACACCTGTCGCAATTCGCCCGGAAAAGCCACAACAGAGCAAGCCTCACGTTGAAACTCCAACGCGACTTGCGACTCCCGAATCTTAGGCGAATAGAGCTCCAGCACGTTTGCCATCAGGTCGCCGATATCGACTTCGATCGGCTGGTTGGATTCGCGATAGAACGCAAGGATATTGCGCGTGATCTGGCTGACACGAGCAAGTTCGCCGGTTGCCATGGCGATGAAGCGCTTGGAATTCTCGCTCGCCGATTCATCCTGGGAGATCAGGTAGAGCAAGTTCGTCACCGCGGCCAGGGGGTTATTGATTTCATGCGCCAGGCTAGCCGCCATCTTTCCCGCGGTAGCGAGCTTCTCGCCGGTGCGCAGAGCCTGTTCGGCTCGTTTTCTCTCCGTAATGTCCATGTAGGCGCCGAGCGTGCCTCGTACATTTCCGGATTCATCGAAGATCGGTACAGCATGTCCGAACATGTCTACGCGCCGACCTTCATTCGTAATCAATTCGAATTCTTCATTTCGAATCTCTTGCTTGAGGCGCGCTGCCCTTCGCTGCGGAAGATCCTCGTGAGGTATGTCCTTGCCATCCCGCACGATTCGATACGGGACCACAGGTCCCTTGGTCGGAGTCATCGACACGTTCTGGCTGAGATCAGTGATCCCCAACAATTGCGCGAACGTCGGGTTCACCCGAATCTCGTGGGACTCGGGGTCGTGACCCACCGCCACTGCAACCGGCATCGCGTGCATCAAGGCTTCAAAGTCCGCAACCTTGTGCTGCAACTCACGGTTCAATTGGACGATTTGCTGCTCTGTTTCTTTCTGATCGGTGACGTCCCAGTTCACCCCGTACATTCGGATCACGTTTCCGTTGGCGTCATAAACGAACTCGCCCAACGTGCGAATCCACCGGACCGTTCCATCCGGCCAAAGAATGCGGAACTCGTTTCGATAACGCCTTTCCTGCTTGCCTACCAGCAACTGCATCATCAGCTGCAATTGCGGCAGATCATCTGGGTGAACTCGACTCTCGAACAAGGACAGAGTAGGTACAACTTCATGGGGAGCCAGGTGCAACAACTCGTATTGCTCCGGAGACCAGGTGATCTTGCCGGTCACAATATTCCATTCGAAAGCACCCATGCGAGCCGCGCTGAGCGCAAGACGTCGCAGCCGCTCACTTTCCCGCAACGCTTCTTCTTGTTGCTTCCGGGCAGTTATGTCGAAATTAACGCCGACACTTTGTAGCGATTGCCCGGTCTCGTCGTAGAGTATCTCGCCCACTGCAGCGAGCCATCGCACACTGCCATCCGGCTTCTGTATTCGGAACTCCGTTACATGCCGCGACCCATGGGCAGTTACGACATCGTCACACTCTCGAACGAGCCGCTCCCTGTCTTTCGGGTGCATGTGCTGAAAAGCTGTCGAGGCTGTTCCATCAAATTCATCGGGCGAAACACCGAATAACTCAAACTGCCTTTCGGTCCACGTAACATTTCCGGTTGCAAGATCCTGCCGCCAGACACCCATCTCGGCGGCGCCAATAGCAATGGAGCGCAATTTCTCGCTCGCTCGAAGCTCATGGTCGTGCAGTTTCGAGTCGGTTATGTCGTAATTCACTCCCATCATGCCGGTCGCACGACCTGCATCGTCATAACTCAACTCTCCGACTGCCGCAATCCACCGTACCTTTCCATCGCTTGGCCGTTTCATCCGGAATTCAAATCGGAATTTCTTGGCCTGCTTGGCGATCAGACGCTCTTGCTCGGCGGCCATGGCAGCAAGATCTTCGGGAAGTACAATCCGGTGAAACTCGTCGCGGCTATTCCGGAAATCTTCTCGGCTGACGCCGAAAAGGTCGAACTGACGTTCAGACCACCGCACTTGGCCGGACTGCATATCCTGGAAGAACACACCCATCTGTGCGGCTTCGAGGGCAACTAACCGAAGGCGTTCGCTCTCTTCCAGTGCCGCTGCCGTCTCTTTTTCGTCCGTACAGTCACGCGCGATCCCCATCAGTTTCAGGGTTCCACGCGTATCGCGGATCAGGCCTCCCCGCGAATTCAGCCAATGGTAACTGCCATCGGTCCATCGAAGCCGGTACTCACAGCTATAAGTACCCTCTTGTTTGACGGCGAGTTCCATCGTCGATCTCACTCGATCACGGTCGTCGGGATGAACTCCGGAAAGCCATTCGCCGAGTGTGATTGACGTTGACTGGCCCGGACCGCGATATAGCCCAAGATCATCGGCGCGCCGCAGCTTACCCGAGGACACCTCTACCTCCCATGGCCACATTTTTCCAGCCACGTATGCAGAGCGGAGCCTCTCCTCGTTTTCAACAAGTTGTTCTTCGACCTTTTTCCGCTCGTCGATCACCATCGCCGCGCCGGAAAATATAGCCGAGCCGCCTTCGACCGTTACCTTCTTCCCGCGGTCATAAATCCAGTGGTAACTACCATCGGGCCAGCACAGCCGGAATTCGTCCTCCCACAATTCTCCGGTTGCAATACTCTGCCGCATGCCACTCTCTACACGCGCACGGTCATCCGGGTGAACCCGTTCCAGCCAGTTTTCAAAGGACTGCGAAGCGCCATATTGCGGGCTGGTGGAATCACGCGTCTGGAGTGGACGGCTTATCGTCATAGTGGCCAGGTCTAAGCGCCAGGTCCAAACCTTCGCCGCCTCATAGGCGGTCCTCAACCGTTCGTCGGTCTCGCAAAGGCGGGCTTCGTATTCGGCAAGGTCGCTGATATCCAGTGCGAACCCGACCATCTTTCGCGGCCCATCACCGTCATCGTCAACGAATTCCACATAGCTCGAAACATGACGAACACTCCCGTCAGCGCGGACCACGCGGAAGCGCTCACGACGTTGAACAGCTTTGCTTGCAACGCTTTCGGCGAGAACCCTCGCCACCCTGTCGCGATCGTCCGGATGAACAAAATCAATCAGTTGTTCCAGATTCTTGGCTTCGCGACCGGGCGGTAGGCCGAGCAGATTTTCGCCGCGAGCACTCCAGGTTATTCGGCCCGTTCGCATGTCAACTTCCCACATTGCGAGAGCGCCCGAGTCGGTAACGACCTGCAATCGCTGCTCGAGCGGGTTAGACCCGCCTGGGTGTCCGGAATTGTCTGGCTGCATCGGGAGTCTCGCTGAATGCGACTTATTTCATCTAGTCTACCCGAATTACATGGGGCCGTTTGCGGTCAAGGTGCGGACTCTGACGGGGGTTCGATGAACATCGTGAACTCACGGTTGGTCGAGCAATTCGAAGGCTGCAGTGGATTCCGCCCGTATCGCCGTCTTAAGAGAGTCCGGCATCGACGGTGCGAACAGAGAGGAGTGGGTCCCAGGAAGCGGTATACCGGTCTGTTTCGATTGTGCCAGCTTCTGCGGATCGGCAGCTCCTATCCACATTATCACGGACGGAACTCCTGTCCGCCCAAACTCGCTGAAGTCCTCCGCCCCCATGATCGGGTCTCCCTTCACGACTCGCTCATTGCCAAGCGACTTCTTCAGGGAAGCCGTCAAACGCGCTGACAAGTCAGGATCGTTGTAAGTCGCATGGACGGTCTCTTTAACCTTTATCTCCGGTTCCTTCGGCGCTCCAACAGCCATCGCCTCCGCCTTGCAGATACGTTGGATGGCTTCGATCGTGTGTGTTCTCACCTCGTCCTTATAGCTCCGGATCGTGAGTTCGAGTTTCACCTCATCGGGAATGATGTTGCCCTTCGTCCCGCCGTGTATGGAGCCAACCGTTACGACCGCTGGATCGAGTGGATTGGTCTCCCGCGAAACTATGGTCTGTAGCGAAAGGATGATCCTGGCCGCCAGCACAATCGGGTCCACAGCCTTATCGGGCGCTGCACCGTGGCCACCCTTGCCGTATATCGTAATGTCCACCGAGTCAGCGTTGGCCGCCGTGAAGCCCGAAACCACTGCCACAGAGCCAGCAGGGAATTGGGCAGAATCATGAATTGCGATTGCGTAATTCGGCTTCGGAAACCGAGTGAAAAGCCCGTCCTTCAACATTGCTGCGGCACCAGCTACGCGCTCTTCCGCCGGCTGCCCAATCATGACCACGGTGCCGCGCCAGCGGTTTTTATTCTGGCTCAGCAAAGTTGCCGTGCTCAGCCATGAAGCCATATGAAAGTCATGTCCACAGGCATGCATTACTGGAACGTCATGACCGGCATCATCCTTCACCATCACCTTACTGGCGTAAGGAAGCCCGGTCTTTTCCGGAACAGGAAGCGCATCCATGTCCGTCCGGATCAGCACCGTCTTCCCGTTCCCATTCTTTAGGACGCCAACTACGCCGTTCCCGCCAACCCCGGTTGTGACCTCGTAGCCAAGTTTGCGCAGCCCGTCAGCCATCTTTCGCGCGGTTTCTACCTCGTGGAAGGAGAGCTCGGGATGTTCGTGCAGGTCGACATAAGTCGTCTGCGCAGCCGAATAAATGGCCTCGACGTCCTGTACGCTTGGAATGTAATGGGTTTGTGATAAGCCTGAGATGGAGACCAGGCAGAGAAGCAGGGCCAATCCAGCAGTTCGGAACATGGTTTCAGCAAGGTACGCTAAAACAAAAAGGCCCGCAAGCTGCGGGCCTTTCGGAAACAAGTCGTCCTGCTACTGGTGAGCCGTGGCTCCGTCAGTTTCACCGGGCAGTGAACCCAAGCCCGGCGTATCCCCTTCCGCTGCAACGTCGGGTAGCGGGCGTTCCAGCGCGTGCTGTAGCACATCATCCATGGTCTCAACGAAACGAAGCACCATGGTGTTGCGGAGATTGTCAGGAACTTCGGCCAGGTCCTTCTCGTTATCCTTCGGCAGAAGCACCTCGAGAATGCCTGCCCTTTGTGCCGCCAACAGCTTTTCTTTCAAGCCGCCAATAGGAAGGACTTTACCGCGCAGCGTGATCTCGCCGGTCATAGCGACATCCCGCCGCACTGGAATCTTGCTGAGAGCGCTTGCAATCGCCGTCGCCATCGTAATACCCGCAGAAGGACCATCCTTGGGAATCGCTCCTTCCGGCACGTGGATATGGATATCTACGTTCCGGTAGAAGTCCCGCGGAAGCCCCAGTCGATGCGAACGTGACCGCACATAGCTCATTGCGGCCTGGGCTGATTCCTGCATCACGTCGCCAAGTTTTCCGGTCAGGGTCAGTTTGCCCTTTCCATCGACCACGGCGACTTCGGTGCTCAGAATCGAGCCACCCACTTCGGTCCATGCCAGACCGGTGACCAACCCGATCTCGCTCCGTTCATTCGCAAGCGTATCTCGGAACTTTTCCACACCAAGGTAGTCCGAGACATTGCCGCCCGAGATTGCCGTCGAGACCCCTTCGCCCTCTCGAACTACTGTGCGAGCGACCTTGCGGCAGATGTTTCCAATCTCGCGCTCCAGGTTGCGAACGCCAGCTTCACGCGTGTAATGGCGAATGATCGACTGGAAAGCATCATCGGCGAACTGGATGTTCTTATCAGTCAGACCGGTCTGCTCGCGCTGCTTCTTCTGCAGATACTGTTTAGCGATCTCGACTTTTTCTGGCTCGGTGTAACCATGCAGCCGAATCACTTCCATGCGGTCCTGCAATGCGGCCGGGACCGTATGGATTACATTGGCCGTCGCGATGAAGAACACTTGTGAGAGGTCATATTCGACGTCGAGATAATGGTCGACGAACATGAAATTCTGTTCGGGATCGAGTACTTCCAGCAGAGCCGCCGACGGATCGCCGCGGAAGTCCATCGACATCTTGTCGATCTCGTCGAGCATGAAGACCGGATTCTTCGTGCCGGCCTTCTTCATCATCTGGATGATCTGACCGGGAAGAGCGCCAATATATGTGCGGCGATGTCCGCGAACTTCAGCTTCGTCCCGAACACCACCCAGCGACATGCGCACGAATTTCCGTCCCGTGGCTTTCGCTACGGACATACCCAGCGAAGTCTTGCCGACGCCCGGAGGTCCGACGAAACAGAGAATCGAACCCTTGGGATTTTTAACCAGCTGGCGGACGGCGAGGAACTCAAGGATGCGCTCCTTGATCTTCTCTAGTCCGTAGTGGTCTTCGTTCAGAACTTTTTCTGCAAAGTCGATGCTGCGTACTTCCTTCGACTTCTTCTTCCATGGCACGGCCAGCAGCCAGTCGAGGTAGTTGCGGCTCACGGTTGATTCAGCCGACATCGGCGGCATTGCTTCGAGCTTCTTCAACTCATTGATGGCCTTGTCGTGAACTTCTTTTGGCATTCCAGCGGCGTCGACCTTCTTTTTGAGCTCATCCCACTCGCTCTTTTCGCCGCGGCCCAGTTCCTTCTGAATGGCCTTGATTTTCTCGTTGAGGTAATACTCCCGCTGTGCCCGTTCCATCTGTCGCTTTACTCGCGACTGAATGGTGCGATCCATGTTCAGCTTTTCAATTTCGATATCGAGCACATCCGCGACGCGATTCAAACGCTCGACCGGATCGAAGATTTCCAGCAATTCCTGCTTCTCTTCAATCGAGAGCTGTAGATTTGCGGCGATGGTATCGGTGAGCTTGCCCATGTCGTCCATACGGACGTGAGCAGCCATCGTCTCGTAATTCAGCGATTGGCAGAGCTTTACATATTGCTCAAACAGGGAGATCACGCGCTGCATGGCAGCTTCGGCCTGCGGGGTCATCTCGGGCGTGTATTTCACGGTCCGGACGGTGGCGTCGTAGAAGCCGTCTGTGGTCTCAACCTGGAGGATCTTGCCGCGCTCGATGCCTTCTACCAGGACCTTGATATTCCCGTCAGGCAGCTTCAGGCTCTGCACGATGTTGACGATCGTGCCCACCTGGAAGATTTCATTGGGCTTGGGTTCATCTACGCTGGCGTCGTGCTGGGTGGCCAGGAAGATTCGTTTGTCTCCAGCAAGTGCTTCTTCGAGGGCTCGGACGCTCGATTCACGCCCAACCACGAACGGGGTCATCATAAAAGGGAAGATGACCACATCGCGAATGGGCATCATCGGCAGCTTCTTGGTTTCGAACTTTTCCTTGGTCTGGCTCACTCGCCATGCCTCCCGTGGCACCCACGGCTCCCGTGAAAAGAAGCCTAGCCCTCAGGGCCCACAAAAACTCGTTATTCGCAGCCTACTACATCGACACTACGGCATCAACCAACGCCACCCACACGATAGTAACGCGAAAGGTCATTCCTGAAACCGGCCCTTCAGGTGTCAATTCGGGAGATGTTCATCCTGAGAGGCTTAGCGGTTTTGCCCACGAAGATCGTGCGAATCAAGCCCGAAATCCGAGTAAAATCGCATGGCCTGTTGCGAGATCAATTATGCTTCGATTTCTTGCGCACACACTGCTGATAGGCATGATTCTGCCCATCGCGGCATGCACCTTCTATAGCAGCCGTGCTACCGCGGACTCGCAAGAGACCGTCGCGGCTCCCAAGGTGTCCGTTCCCGACCAGTGGCTCGGCAAATGGATCGGTCCCGAAGGCACCTTTCTTGTGCTCTCCAAGTCAGGCGAAAATTACACCCTGCAGATCCAGTCTCTCGATGGACCCAATACTTACGCAGGAAGCCCTCACGGGAACTCGATCGAGTTTGTCCGGGACGGTAAGACCGAAACCGTCCATCATGGCAACGGTCGCGACACCGGCATGAAGTGGCTTCTTGATAAAAACGATTGTCTGGTCGTCAAAGCTGGAGAAGGATTCTGCCGGGATTGATCCGATGCCAGTATTTTAACTGCCCTTGAGTCGGCGCAGTGGGAGTGGCGTTTCCCCCACTGCGGAAACTCCTTGTTCCAGTTCTTCGGTTCTCCCGATCCTCGGTACTTCGGTTGCCTTTAGAGCCTGATTCCACCGCCGATCAGAATCGTCTCACCGGTAATCCATCGAGCGTCTTCAGAAGCAAGAAAGGCCGCTGCGCCAGCGATGTCTTCTCCCGTGCCCACACGCCCGAGCGGAGTGCGCGATACTGCCAAGTCGCGAAAAGCGTCGGTGCTCGCAACGTCCGAGGAGCGAACGCCTTCGGTGTCCGTGAATCCCGGCGACAGGGAATTAACCCTGATCTTGCGGGGACCCAATTCCTGCGCCAGGGTACGCGATACCACATCTACCGCGCCTTTGGTCGCCGAATAGACCGATCCGCCTTCACGGGGAGTCTTGGCAGCGACAGAACTGACGTTAATGATGGAGCCACCGTCGCCGTTCATGTGCTGAACGGCTTCCTTTGTTGTAAGCAGCAACCCGAGCACGTTCAAATTGAACTGCCTATGGAAGTGCTCTTCGTCTACTGCCTCTAGCGGCCGGAACTCATAAACACCGGCATTGTTCACTAGGATATCGACCTTGCCGAATCGCAGTGTCGTCTCGCCGAACAGTTTGCTGATGTCTTCTTTCTTCGAGACATCGGCCTTTACCACTAATGCCTTGCCGCCGTTCGCCTCGATCTGCTTGGCCACCTTGTCCGCACCGGCCTTGTCGGAAGCGTAGTTCACGACTACGTTGGCGCCTTCTTTGCCTAAACGTTCAGCGATGGCTGCGCCAATCCCTTTCGACGCGCCCGTAACAACTGCAACCTTGCCGCTCAGCTTTCCCATGATGTCACCCCACTTCGATAATTAGACAACCATCTAATTGATGTGGCAGCCGTCAAAAGGGTGCGGACGAAATTGTGGAAAAGAAGTCAGGTCCTAGAGCTCTCCGAGACGGGAGAGATATTCCTTCCAGACACTCCGTCGCAATTGCATGTGCATGAACTTACCTTCGCGGCGGAGTTCGATCAGACCAGAGTCCGAAAGCTCGTTGATGTGGTGCGAAAGCGTCGCCGGAGTGATCGGAATTTCGGCCTTCAAGTCGTTGCAGGCCATCTCCCTGCAATCCGCGATTCGCTGCAGGATCTCGAAGCGTCGAGGATTGGCGAGGGCCTTAGCAATGCGATGGAACTGTTTCGAGGTCAGGGCCATGGGCACTTCAAGGGTACGACATTCTGGCCAAAATGGGGAATGAACGCATTTTCCGCTTGACATAGTGTACTAGTGTTATAGTACACTACGAATCGTTATGAGCACGTCCTCTTCCAGCAGGTTTCGGTTTCGACTCGATCTCCACACTGGGGTTCCGGTCTACCGCCAGATCATCGACCAGGTTCGAGGTGGCGTCGCTTCGGGCTCGCTAGTCCCGGGCGATCAATTGCCGACAGTCCGCCAACTCGCAGTGGATCTGGCGATTAATCCGAACACGGTCGTCCGCGCCTATCGCGAACTTGAACTGGGCGGACTACTGGAAACCCATCAGGGAACCGGCACATTCGTAAGTACTCAGAAGTTCAAGGGTGGAGACGCCGAGCGAGGGCGCCAACTGGCGCAAATCGTTGCCGATTGCGTCGCTCGTGCGGGCGCATCCGGTTTTACCGTCGAAGATCTGTTAGAGCAGCTACGCGAGATGGTTCCAGAGCCACCCCGCAGGAGGTAAGTCATGGCCAAAATCGAAATCGCTCCCATAAATCGAGTGGCAGTTATGTCGTTCGTAGTCCTTACAGGTGCTGGCGCCATCATCAGTAGCGGCATCAATAAACCTCTTCCGCTGATCATCGGTGGGTTGATAGGTATCTATCTCCTGTTCGCCATTAAGATTGCGGCGCAATGGGAGAAGGTGGCGCTTTTGCGGTTCGGCAAGTATGTCGGGCTGCGAGGCCCCGGACTCTTCTTCATCGTCCCAGTCGTCGAAACCTTGAGCCATTATGTCGATCAGCGAGTGCGGGTGGCCAGCGTCTCTGCGGAATCAACGTTGACTCGCGACACCGTTCCCGTGAACGTCGACGCCATTGTTTTCTGGCTAGTATGGAACGCCGAGAAGTCCATCCTCGAGGTCGAGAACTTCATCGAGGCCATCAACATGAGTTCCCAGACCGCTCTTCGAGAGTCGATCGGCCGACATGAACTCGCGCAAATGGTTACCGAGCGCGAGGTCATGGGTCGCGAACTACAGCGGATCCTCGATGAGAAAACAAATCCGTGGGGTATCACCGTACAGTCAGTCGAAATCCGAGATGTGCGCATTCCGCAAGGATTGGAAGATGCCATGTCTCGCCAGGCGCAGGCCGAACGCGAGCGCCAGGCCCGTATCATTCTTGGCAAAGCTGAGACTGAAATCGCAGACAACTTCGTGCAGGCTGCCGTTTCCTATTCCGAAAACCCGACTGCTCTACACTTGCGTGCCATGAACATGCTCTACGAAGCAATCAAGGAGCGTGGTTCGATGGTCATCGTGCCGTCATCCGCAGTGGAGACCATGGGGCTGGGCGGAACCTTGGCTTCCGCATCGCTCGGCGGAGCAAAGCCCTAACAAAGTTCCCCTGAAATGTCGAAAGGAGTTGAAGACATGAATACCTTACTGAAAGTGTGCTCGTGCGTGCTGGTTTTAACCATAGGCATTGCGGCTACCTCCCAGACTACAGTGGATACTTCCAAGCCCCCTTTGCGCCCTGGAGTTAGTGTCGTTATGCCGAAAACGCGCAACGCTACAGCAATTCCTGGTGCAGACAGAGAAGACGCTCTCGTCGTTACTATCATGAGAAACGGGGTGATATTCATTGGCACGGATCGCGTGGACCCCTCAGCATTGCCGAAGAAACTGAACGGACGACGGGACTTCTATCTGAAAGCCGACGCGCGAACCCATTATGCCGATGTGCTTGGAGCCATACGAACTGCGAGCAAAGGAAGGGCCGAAACCTTGACTTTGCTGACCTCGCAAAAAGATCTGGAGATGTCGGGTCCGTTGGCACCGCCAATGGGAATACCCGTGTCGGTCGTTCCTTCGATATCAGTCACAGCTGGAACGGTCCTCTTGCAACTGCTCAATTCCATTCAGAGCGGCCCCGATCTCATGATCAACAACAAGCGTCTTCCACTAACTGGCTTGAAAGATTCATTGGAGAAACACTTTGAGAACAACCCAAGGAGAGCTGTTACGGTCGAGGCGTCAGGGCAACTGCCATTTGCCGACGTGGTCAATGTGATCGACATTTGTAGTTCCATGCAAGCTACGGTCACCCTGGGAACGCGACAATTCTAGTTCTGGCGTTTAGGAGGCTTTATGCAAACTCGACCAAGTAAAGCCTCCACCCTTT
>Ga0163163_10005148_pt1 | contig 11271 bp, 9 predicted proteins | sample S65metaG_FD_119766 | JGI IMG/M metagenome (GOLD analysis project Ga0163163, IMG submission 119766) | Switchgrass rhizosphere microbial communities from Kellogg Biological Station, Michigan, USA - S6-5 metaG | ecosystem: Host-associated > Plants > Roots > Rhizosphere > Soil | place: USA: Michigan... | reverse complement strand
TGGGGCGTCTCGAAAATGTGCAGGGGCGGAAAGTCGCGATCTTCTGCTTCGCGCTCGTCGATGTATGCCAGGGCGGAGTTGGTGGTGCCCAGGTCGATGCCGATTTTCATGCTAGTTACAGCTTACGTGAGCGAACGTGGGAGATGCTATTCGCTAGTGCTGTTTCAATACTACGAAGCGGCCAATGCTGTACCCCAGCGCCGCGCCGATGAAGATGTCCGAAGGAAAGTGTGCCTGCGTCGGAAGCCGGCTCAGCGACAGGACCCCGGCAACGCCATACGCTACATACGGCAGCCACCGGTGTTTCGGGTAGCGGCCGGCGACGATGGTGGCCACCGCGAATGCCGACGCGGTGTGTCCCGAGGGAAACCCGCCCCGGTTCTCGAGGTTCCCCTTGTATTTGAACCAGGTGTCGCGATAGTTTCCACCAGGTGGAATATCGCTCGGTTTCAATCGTCCTACCGCGCTCTTCATCACGAAGCTGACCATCTGAGTATCGAAAATGCCTTCGGCGGCAAGGAAGGCGGTGTTCCGTTCGTACGAGCTGTGTGTCGCCAGTCCTGCCAGAAAAAAAGCCACCGGCGTCATAGTGACCGCAAGCGTCGTATTACGGCCGCGCAGCGGCCCGGTCTTGTATCCGTTAAAGCGCGTTGGGTTGTTGAAATATGGTTCGGTGTGGGGGTCTAGGACGACGAGCGCCGCCGTCCCGGCGACTACCGCTGCCACCGGCTTCCAATGGTTACCCCGCACCACTTGCGCCGGTAGAGTCCAGATAGGTTTCTGGTCGTGCAGGATTCTGGTGACCAGTTGCTTCGGCGAGATCAGGGTCTCCGACTCGACGGCTTGAGGTTCTGATGAGCTACCCGTGGACTGCTGCGCCAGAGCAGCGGCCGAACTGAAAATGCAGACCGCGACGAAACGTGCCGCCTTGACCATATGATCACCCCCGAGGGTCCAGGCACGCCACAGTCCGAAGTGTCAAACGTTACGCAGCCAGGCGTTGGGCTACCGTGCGGCCGGAGTTATTTGCACGGCGACGCGGCCGGCGCCCTTCGGCGACTCCAGTATCTGCGCGGCCTCCAGCAGGCGCTTGCGCAATGCGGGGTAGTCCACGGATTGCACGTCGGTGCCGCCATCGATCGCCATCACGGCTGCCATCGCAGACGTCTGGCCGAGGATCATAAACACCGGTTCCATGCGGATGGAGCCGTATGCGATGTGCGATGCGGCCAGGCAGACTGGTACAAACAGATTAGCCGCTTCGCCCTTGCGCGGCACGATGGAGCGGTAACTGATGGGGTACGGCGAGAACCCGCCCACCTGCACGTTGCCCTCGTTCCGCACATAGCCCTCGGGCGTGATGTAGCGCTGCACGTTGTGCGAGTCCATGCCGTAGGCGCCCATGCCCACGGAATCGAGCGCCGTCTCGCGCGCGGTGATGTGGTGTTCGGTCATCACTACTTCGCTCACCATGCGACGGGCTTCGCGGATATAGAGTTGTGTGGGAAAGTGGTTGTTCTCCAGGAACTCGTCCTTAGGCCAGCCCCACTGGAGATAGTGCTGGCGCAGCGCCTCCGGCACGCGCGGGTGATTCTGCAGCGTCCACAGGTAGCCCCGAGTGAAAATCTCGTGATTATGGACGATGCGCTCGCGAGTAGCGTAGTCGCCCTCCGGATAGTCCCAGTTCATCCCGATGTAATCGGTAGAGACCGCGCCGTGATTGTTGGTGTCCGTCTTGGCGTTGGGCAGGGGGTCCCACTTCGATGCCGGCGGATGGTATTTCCCGGATTCGGCGTACCGCAGCAGGAGTTCGAAATCGCGTTCGTTGTATTGCGCAGGTTTTTCGATGGGCAGGCGGTTGTCCGCGGCGTTGGACATGCAGAGGCGAAAGCAGTAGGTCTGAATCAGGCGGTCGCCCGCGCCTTCCACGCCAGGACCCTTGGCGTTGATGCCGGGCAGCAGACCACTGGCGGCGTTGCCGGGCGTGACATACGGAGAGACATGCAGTCCGTCGGGGAACTGGTGTTGGTGCCGATGCGCGGCTTCCACTCCGTTGTACTTCTCGCCGTAAACCGAATTGGCTTCGCGTCCCGTGGTGTACTTTACGCCAGCCTTCGCCATCAGGTCGCCCTCATAGGTAGCGTCGATGAACATACGGCCGGCATAACGTGTACCGTCTTCCATTACGATTGTAGTGATACGCGCTCCTGTCTTGACGACGCCCTTGCCCGGCCGCAGGTCGAGGCGCTGCTTCATGACGACAGGGATCTTGTACTGCGAAATCATTTCCCGATAGATGGCGGTGGCCACCTTCGGTTCGAAGGTCCACATGGCGTCATCGGCGGCGTTGATCTCTGCGTGCCGCAGTGTGTAATAGGCTTCGCGCGGCTGGAACTTCCACGATTCGGGCTTATCGTAGTGTGCCTTCACCTTCCGATAGAACTCGCGCGCGATGCCCCCGATCACCTGCTTGTTGCCGATGTCGGTCCACCCGAGGCCCCCCGTGGTGAGCCCCCCGAGGTGCGTTCCCGGGTCTACGATGAGGACAGTCTTCCCCATCCGCGATACCTGCACGGCGGCGGCGATACCGGAGGAAGTGGCGCCATAGATGACGACATCGGCCTGGCGCGCTTGCGCAAAACACAGCACTGGCACAAACAACAACGTCTACGAACATCGCATGAACGCATTGTAACTGTCTGGCAGTGTTTCCTATGGTGGGACAGGCTTCAGCCTGTCAACCTGACTACGCCTGCACCCTCTCGCGCACATTGAATTCCAGCTTCCAGCGCCGGCCGTCGCGCGCCACGCACCAGAGTTGCAGCATGCCCGTCTCCGTTACGATACTCTCGAAGGACACCGGCACCACTTCCGCCGTCTCGCCCGCGTCGAAGCTGACCTCCATCGGCGAAAGCTCTTCGAGTTCTTCCCCGAAATCTTCAATCAGATCGCCTGGCTGATCGTTCTTGCGCGAGGCGCTGGTGAAGAATCGGAACTCTGCGGGCTGACCAACCACCAAGCCGAATTCGCGGCCCGGAATCCGCGTGTCGGTGCCTTCTTCCATGCCGAACGGCACCACTGCCAGCGCCTTGATCGGCGCGGGGAAGCCTGGTATCGAGGGCATCGCGGATTCCACGGCGACATAGTACGTGCGCGGCACGCCGCCGCGAATGCGTACTCCGCGGCCAGTGCGTGCGAGTCCGTAGTATGCCGCGCCGCGTGCTACGGCGTGCATCAGATCTTCGCCGCTCAGCGCTTTCACGGGTGGCATGCCTTCTTCGCCCAGCCACGTGTTCAACGTCGCGAGAATGCGTTCGCGAACCAGGCCTGCGTTGAGCACGCCGCCATTAAACAGAACGTGCGTCGGGCAGGCCAGGCCGCTCGGCCCGCGCCGCACCGCACCGTGCTCGACTGTAGCCGCCTGCTGACGCAGGAAGCGTGCCATGTGGCGCGTGATCGCGGGATCGGCGGCGTACGGCAGTCCGAGTTCCTGCAGTCCGGAACGCCGCTGCTGCGCGGGCATCTCCGTACTTGCCACCGGCGGCAGGAAGCCTTCGCCCAACACCTGGTCGATATCGCCAGCCAGCAGCGTCGCCTTGATCGTGCCGCCTACCAGTCCCGTGCCTTTGCCCAGAATGGTGACCGGGTGCTCTTTCGCCTTTGTGCCGGGCTCCAGCAATTTTTCTTTGGCGACACGGCAGTTGCCCCACAACGCCTGGTGCTGCCGGCTGTCGATCCTCGTGCCCTTCTCCGCCAGTCGGTGTGCCACGATACCTGCCAAGGCGAGATCGATGTTATCTCCTCCCAGCAGAATGTGTTCCCCCACTGCGACGCGGTTCAACGAGAGTTCGCCGTTCGCCTCCGTAACGGCGATCAGCGTGAAATCCGTAGTGCCGCCGCCAATATCCACCACCAGGATGAGGTCGCCGACAGTTACGCGGTCCCGCCAATCCGGATGGCGCTCCAGCCACGCGTAGAAGGCTGCCTGCGGTTCTTCCAGCAGGGTGATGTTCTGATAGCCCGCCTGCCGGGCGGCGTCCAGTGTCAGCTCGCGAGCCACCGCGTCGAACGATGCGGGAACGGTGACCAGCACCTGCTGCGCCTGGAACGGCGCCTCGGGCATCTTGGCGTCCCACGCCTGCCTCACGTGCTCCAGGTAGCGGCGGCTCGCCTCCACTGGCGAGATCTTCGTGACGCCTTCCGGAGCGCGAAACGGAAGCAGGGGCGAAGTGCGGTCCACCGCCGAATGCGACAGCCAGCTCTTGGCCGACGATACCAGGCGGCCCGCGTTTTCCACGCCGCGCTTTTGAGCGAGGCGTCCCACCACAAAATCGCGTGATTCGTCCCAGGGCAGAGCGAGACTTCCAGCCGGGAAGTCGGTCGCGCCTGGGAGGTAGAGGAACGAGGGTAGCAAATCTTCGTCGCGGACTTCGCCGGGGTTAGTGAGTTGCGGAATCGGCAGAAGCTCGACGTTGGCCGGCGCGAAGGGGTCGGCGTCCGGGCGGATTTCCGCGTACGCGGCGCCCGAGTTGGTGGTGCCGAGGTCGATGCCGACGACGTACTGCGGGGGCTGCGTTTTCTTACTCAATTTCAATTTCCGCTGGTGCGATAATCGTGGCGTCCTGCTTCGCCGGCAGGTTCGGTAGATCGACCTTGGTAGCGCGCCATCCCTTGTGGCGCAGCGTCCCTCCGGCCGGAGGTTTGGCCGGCACATTGCCCACGAATTTCACCAGACTCGCGTCCTGCGCGGGCGCCTTCGCATAAGTGCCCTCCACGCCATCGATCACGGGTGCGAGCGTGACATAGCGGCCGATGGCATCGCGGCATTGATCGTGAAGTTCGCGCACCGCGGCGCCGATCTGGTCGTCGGAATAGCCGGAGACGTCCTCCATCAGAAAATCGATCAGGCGCGAGTCGCGCTGCACAATCGCCAATATCTGGAGTGCGCCGTCGGAGGTACGAACAGCGGGCGCGGCAGGAGGGGGTGCGGCGGCCTTGGCCGGCGCCGCGGCAGAGCGCCGGGAGAGGTTGAGGGCGATCAGGGTTTCCGAAGAGAGCTCGCCGGAAAACAGAAGGTTGAAGAAGGCGCGAAACGCCAACACGATTCGATTCAATTCGATGGCTCCAAATATTTAGGATAGCAAGGTGCAGCTTGCAGCCGTCTGGTTACCGGAGCACAGCCTGCCGCAAGCGTTGCAACTGACGGCGCGCGATGTCGGCCCACTGTCCGGAATTGTCCAGCTTCAGGTAAGCCTTCCAATGATGGACCGCCTTCATCGCATCGCCCTGGCGCTCGCACAGCAGCGCCAGGTTGAAATGCGCGTCGGCGTAATGCGGATTCAGCGCTAATGCGCGCCGGTAGTATTCGAGGGCTTCCGCCAGGCGCCCCTGCTCGTCGTACAGGTTGCCGAGGTTGAATTGCGCCAGGGGATAACCGGGATCCGCCTCGATGGCGGCCAGGTAGTACTTCTCTGCCTCCTCAAACTTGCGTAGGCGGTAGTAAATCGTGCCGAGGTTTACCAGCGCGCCGGCGGCTCCGGGATTGATCTCCAGCACTTTCTGGTAGGCGTCTACTGCATCTTCCACAGGCGCGCCAGTCTCCTCGAGTTCCAGCCCTTTCTGAAACCAGACTTCGGATTCGCGCATACGGTTGACTTTGGGCTTGCGCTCCGGGAAGCTCTTAATCCCGCCCAATTCGCCGGCATCGAAATCAAAGAGGATCTGGCCGCTGATCGCCTCCATCTTCTGGCCGGCGAGGTGCACCGCGATGCGTCCGCCGTCAGAAACCACGCGCAGTTCGCTGAGCGGCTGCTTCACCCACTCCAACTTCTCGCGCAGCGATTCCAGCGCACGAAAAATCTCCTTCGCGGAGATCTTATTTTCGCGGAGCTTAATCAGGGTCTGGAAGGCGACCAGGTCGGAAAAGGTATAGGAATTCGCCGCCGGAATCAGGCGCTGGCGCTCCCAACCTCGCAACTGCCGCTCGGAGAGCCCGAATTTGCGGCGGACATCCGCGCGAGAGTATTCCTCCTTCGGGGTCACGCCAACATTTTATCAGGCTCCTCCAAGGAATCGAGCATTTCTCGAACTTATGCCCTTGGCGCCCGCCGTTGAGACCGTTGCTCGGCCTTTATTTCGAAAAGTACTTGAAAGGCCGCGCCGTCCGCGCTATCATGCAAGGTGATGGCGACGCCGCGCACGCAACCCGTGGAACTGCATGAGCACGCCATGGACAATCTGAAGTACATCCGGCAGACGCTGGAGCGTGCCGGATCGTTCACTGCAGTCCCGGGTAAGGGTGGCATGTTGATGGGCGTCGTCGCGTTGGTGGCGGCCGGCTTAGCGGCCCTCCAGCCAAGCGCAGGTGGCTGGCTGGCGGTTTGGACGACCGCCGCCGTGATTGCGATGTCCATCGGGCTCGGGGGCGTGGTGCTCAAATCGCGGCGCTTCCAGATGCCTTTGTTCTCCGGGCCGGGACGCAAGTTCATCGCCGGTTTCGCCCCCGCCATCGTGGCCGGAGCGGTTTTGACTGCGGTGTTCTACCGTGCGGGTGTTTCCGGGTTTCTGCCTGGCGTGTGGTTGCTGCTCTATGGCGCCGCGGTTCTGGCGGGCGGTTCGGCATCGGTGCGAATCGTGCCCATCATGGGCGCGTGTTTCATGTTCGTGGGTACGGTGGCCCTCCTCCTGCCCGGTTGGAACGATGTGCTGCTGCCGGTTGGGTTTGGTGGGCTGCATGTGATTTTTGGAGCTGCAATCGCGGTGAAGTATGGCGGGTAAAGCAAATACCGTGCGGCGAGAACGCGAAAAGCGTCCTGTTCTGGAGGCCGTGGGCGATGCGTCGAAGTTCGATCGCCTCGTCCACGAACGCCTGCGCCTGGGCATTCTCACCGCTCTCACCGTAAACGAGTCGCTCACTTTCAACGAATTGAAGAAACTGCTGGATACTTCCGACGGAAACTTGAGTGTCCACGCGCGAAAGCTGGAAGAAGCGGCGTATGTCGCCTGCGCCAAGAGCTTCGAGGGCCGTGTACCCCGTACCGACTACCGGTTGACGGCCGCCGGACGGCGTGCGCTCGAACGCTACCTGGACCATATGGAAGCGCTAATCCAGGCCATGCGCGAAAAGTAGGAGGTCTTTTTTTTATGCCTATTGACTTTAAATTACAAAGTACTCTACATATCGGAATTATCATGGATGGCAACGGACGGTGGGCTACGGGCCGCGGAATACCGCGCATCATGGGACATCGCGCGGGGGTGGAGGCGGCGCGGCGAGTCGTAGAAGCTGCTCCCGGCGCGGGCGTCGGCATCCTCACGCTGTTCGCCTTTTCAAGCGACAACTGGCGGCGCCCGCCGGCGGAAGTGGACGCCCTGATGCGCCTGATGGGTGCCTACCTGGAGAACGAAACTTCACGATGCGTGGCACAGGGCGTGCGCTTGGAGGTGATTGGCCGCCGCGACCGGCTGGGCTCGAAGCTGTGCTCCGCCATCGCACAGGCCGAGGCCGCCACCGCCGGGGGCGAACGCCTTTGGCTTCGGATGGCCGTCGACTATTCGGCACGCGACGCCATCCTGGCCGCCGCCCGCGGTCTGCGGGAACTCTCCCGCGATGCCCTGGAGCGCGCCATGGGGCCGCCGGTAGATCTGTTGATCCGCACCGGCGGCGAGCGACGCCTAAGCGATTTCCAGCTCTGGGAGTCGGCCTATGCCGAACTCGTCTTCACGCGCACCATGTGGCCGGATTTCGACGGGCTCGCACTGGCCTCCGCCGTTCGGGAATTCCACAATCGCGAACGCCGCTTTGGCGCAGTTCCTCAAGTGCCCGTGTACAGTCAGGAAGCTTGGTTGGATTGACTTCCAATCTTGCCTGCCAAAATCACTCCGACCGCAATGCGATCACCGGGTCCACGCGCATCGCCCGCCGCGCCGGAAGGTAGCTCGCCAATAGCGCCACCGCCGCGAACAGCACCGGGCCGGCGATAAATGTAACGGGGTCGGTCACACTCACGTGATACAGCAACGTCGCCATCAGCCGCGTTAGCGCAAATGCCGCCGCGAGGCCGATCGCGATCCCTGTTCCGGCCAGCAGCAATCCGTGCCACAGCACCAGCCGCAGAATGTCCCGGCCGTCCGCGCCTAACGCGATACGAATTCCCAGCTCCTGCGTGCGCTCGGCAACCGAGTACGCGATCACCCCATAGATGCCCACCATGGAGAGCAGGAAGGCCGTTGCCGAGAGCCCGCCCAGCAGGTAGGTGGTGAAACGCGGTTGCGCCGCGCCTGTTTCCAGCACCTCGTCCATACTTTGGATTCCGGTCACAGGTTGATCGCGATCGAGCGCCAGCACACGCGCGCGTACCGCCGCCGTCAGGCTGCGCGGATCGCCCGCGGTGCGCACGATCAGATTCTGCGTGGCCGACGGTATTTGTGCGAACGGCAGGTAGATCTCGGGCTGCGGGTCCGTCCCCACCGCCAGGTTCGGTACGTCGCCCAGTAAGCCAACGATCTCCGACGGTCCCGGCATGCGTCCCACCAGAATATGTTTGCCCACCGGGTTTTCCTTAGGCCAGTAGCGCCGCGCCAGCGCCTCGTTCACGAGTACCACGCGGGGTGCTTTGGCGTCGTCGCGATCTGTAAACTCGCGTCCCTTGCGAATGGGAACCCGCATTGCCGCCGCATAACCGGGAGTCACCTGTTGCACGTTGAAGATCGGGCGCTCGGCCAGCGGCACCATTGGCCGCCCATCCGGCAGCGCCATCGAAAACCGGTTGGCATTCACTGGCAGCGCCGTCGTACCCGCCGCGTCGCGCACACCGGGTAGCGCCCGTACCTGCCGCAACAGCTCATTGAAGAAGACCACGCGCCGGGCGCTGTCCGGGTAGCGCGCCGGCGGGAGAGTGATCCCCAACGTCAACAAGTGATGCGAGTCGAACCCCGGACTGCCTGCGCTCAATTGCACGAAATTGCGCAGCAGCAGGCCCGCCCCGATCAACAGCAGGGTCGAGAGTCCCACCTGCGACACGACGAGCAAGTTGCGCAGCGCATTGTGCCGGCGCCCGCTGGTGGACCCGCGCCCTTCGGTGCGCAGCACCATGTTGAGGTCCGGACGGGAGACCTGCAGTGCCGGCATTAGCCCGAAAACAAAGCCGGCGAACACCGAGATCGCGAGTGTGAACAGCAGGACTCCGCCGTCCACCTGGATCTCCGCCGCCCGCGGCAGCGTCCCCTGCGCCAGAGATGACAGTGCCTGCGTCCCCCACGAACTCAACAGCGCGCCCAACACTCCGCCCAGCATCGCCAGAATCAAGCTCTCCGTCAACAACTGCCGCACCAACCCGCCGCGTGTAGCGCCCACCGCCATGCGAACGGCGATCTCCCGCTTGCGTCCCAAGGCGCGCGAAAGCAGCAGGCTGGCCACATTGGCGCACGCAATCAAAAGCACCAGCGAAACTCCGCCGAATAGCACCAGCACCGCGGTGCGCACGCTCGACACCATTTCGTCTTGCAGATTGCCGGCGTGCACTACAAGTCCTGGATCCGAATCGGGCATCTTGGGGTTTTCCGCGCGATACTCCGCTGACAGGCGATCCAAATCTGCTTGCGCGGCGGCCACACTCACGCCGGGTTTGAGTCGTGCCACCAGGTTCAGAAATCCCACCCCGGCCTGCACCATGCCCGGACTTAGCGAATTCAGATCGAACACACGCGGCGTCACAATGTCCGTGGCGGGGCCGAAAAACGCAAAGCGGAAATCCGCCGGCAGCACGCCGATAATGGTGTAGTCCCTGGAGTCCAGTGTCACTACGCGCCCAATAACACCAGCGTCCCGTGCGAATCGACGCTGCCACAGCCCGTCGGAGATCATCGCTACCAGATCCCCGCCTGGCTTATCCTCTTCTGCTCGAAAGCCGCGTCCCCTCGCGGGGGCGACGCCCAGCACGTCGAAGAATTTCCAGGACACCCGCGCCGATGGAATCTGCTCGGGATCGCCGCGCCCCGTCAGGTTGAAAACCTCCGGGGTGAACGCGGCCACTGCGCCGAACGAGCGGTTGCGCTGCTCCACCTGCTCAAACCCGGGTACCGAAAGTGGTCCCTGGCTGACGTTGGCGCTGCTCTTGCGGCGTGCGTCAATCAGCACCAGGCGGTCCGATTGAAGGTAGGGCAGCGGGCTCAGCAACAGCGCGTTCGCCACCGAGAAGATCGAAGTATTGGCGCCGATTCCCACAGCCAGTGTCAGCACCGCCGCGGCCGCAAACCCCGGCGCCCGCTGAAACATCCGCAGGGCGAAGCGAACGTTCTGGGCGAGATTACTCATTGAAGGATAGACGGTCCACCCACTGCCCCGTCACGACGCACTACTCCACCTTGGGCTCTTCCCCCGGTGCGAAGTACCAGGCCCAATGCGTCCGTCCGATGGGGAACTGGGGCTTCCGCTGGCCGACCCAGCCCGGATGGTTGAACACTTTCCACCCGCCCAGGCTCACCACATTCCACCCGGGCGACGCATGATACCAGTCGCTATAGGTCACCTTGGGAAACGCGCGCCCTGCCTGCATGTAGGTGACATTGTAGGGAGTGAACGCGACCTCCGTAGCTCCCGCCTGCTTCAGAAAGTCTCCCACGCGGTGCATGTCCTGGCCCCAATCCAGGTCGGATTCGGCGACGAAATTCTCCGGGTGTCCGCGCGTGATCTCGTTGGTGTAGGAAAGATAATCGGGATGCGCCATGGCGCCCGAGACCACCTGCCAGCCGAAGAGTCCGAATAGCACCGGTGCGCGCAACGCCGCCCATCGTCCGGCCGCATGCCGCAGAAGCGTGGCGGCGCCCACGCCCGCGATCACCGCGAGCCCCACGTAAATCGGTAGTACGTGCCGCACTCCCAGATTGATCCGGCTACTCATGGCGACGGCCAGGATGACCCCGCAATACGCCAGCGGCGCGGCCACCCTCAAGCGTTTACGCCGCGCGATCCACAGCGACCAGCCAACCAGCAGCAGCATCGCGGCCGGAGTTTTCACCCCCAGCGTCACGGGGAAAAAATACCAGACGCCGAAATGCTGCCGCTGGCCGATGATGTACGATGCGTGCCCGTCCCGGTTGTGCACGCGTATGTCGTTGAGCCCGTCGAAGAATCGCGGCGCCGGTAGCGACACGTGTGCAAACTTCGGTGGCCCGCACGAAAAGCGGAAGCCAGCCCAGATCACCAGGCAAGCAATTGCCACCGCCGCCAGTGCCGGCCGCCAGTACTCGCGCACCTGCGCCGGAACGACG
>Ga0163163_10005147_pt1 | contig 11272 bp, 2 predicted proteins | sample S65metaG_FD_119766 | JGI IMG/M metagenome (GOLD analysis project Ga0163163, IMG submission 119766) | Switchgrass rhizosphere microbial communities from Kellogg Biological Station, Michigan, USA - S6-5 metaG | ecosystem: Host-associated > Plants > Roots > Rhizosphere > Soil | place: USA: Michigan... | reverse complement strand
GTTGAGCGTCAGCTAAGAACTCGTTAAAGCGAACGATCGGCACAGCGAGTTGATGTTGGCCGCCAAAAGTGGATGCTCCCGCTGCGTCGCCGTAGGCGACCTTATACATGCGCTCGACGAGATATCCCGTTTGTTGAAATTCGATTGACAGAAAGAATGCAGCCGAAACGTTGATGCGACGAACTTCCGTACAAGCAACATCAGCGTTACAAGAAGTGATCGCTCCGATCCAGAAATCAAGACCCGACTGATCGGGCTGGCGGCTCAAGAAATCAAGATAGTGCTGTCGTACAAAGAATGCGGCTTCGTTGATCGGATTGGGACCTGGCGTGATGTCGTTGTCTAAGATAACCAACGTGGCGTCGGCGGGCGCGTCAAGCGTTGCGCCATGTGGGCTGCTCAGACGCAAGCTTAGGAATTCCGCCCCTTCAAAAAATGAGTCATCGGTGAGCGGCACTTCCACAAACTTTTGACTCTCGTTCGGCGCGAAGGTGAGCGTCTCGGCCGTTGAGGCGTAGTCGCAGCGAGCATAAGCTCTGCCGTGACTATTGACCGTGTCGTCACAGCGGGCAGTGGCCGGGTCGTCCACGGTCCCGAAGTCGACGGAAGACGTGCCGGTGACGTCGCCGGTGCGCGTGACGAGAATGCGTGCGACCTCGTCATCTTCAACCGCGACAAAGTTGGGCGTGCTGAAGTGAACAGTAGTTACGCCGGGCGTCGGGGTTGGAGTCGGAGTTGGCGTTGGACCAGGAGTGGGTGTGGGCGTGGCAGGGGCTGGGCCGAGCAATCGGGCAAGGGCCAGTTGGGGCTGACCATTGACGACATCGAATTCTCCGCCGAAAACGATCTGCCCGCTCGATTGGATTTGGATTGCGTGGACCACACATGAATCGCACTCGAGTCCCGAGCGAAGCGGGAACGTGTCGTCGAGACTGCCGTCCGCATTCAGTCGAAAGACACGGAAAGGTGCACTAAGTGTTTCAACCAGTGCTGGGCCAACGACTATCTTCCCATCCGGTTGAAGTGCCAGTGCACCAATGCCTTGGGTCGGTTGAGCTAGGTTGGGGTTGACAGGAACGAACGAAGTGTCGAGGCTGCCATTCGCGTTGAGTCGAGCGATGCCTGGGCGCGACGTGCCGTTATAGTGCAGGAAATTGCCGCCAATGATGATCTTCCCGTCAGGTTGCAGGATCATCGCGCGCACAGTGTTGCCATTCGTGTTGTCGGGGCCCGTACCCGGGTCGAAGCTTGTGTCAACGGTGCCGTTTTCATTCAGCCGTGCGATGTTGTTGCGAGCGACGCCGCCGATACCATCGAAGAGCCCGCCGACGAGCAACTTGCCGTCAGGTTGAACGAGGAACGTGGTTACCGTCTGATTGAAGGTAACATTGTAAGCAGTATCCAGACTGCCGTTGGCGTTGAGCCTCACAATTCCATTGAGCGAAAACGTACCGGTCGTGATGATCTTGCCGTCTGGCTGAAGGGCGACAGCAAGTCCGGTAATGAAATCTGGTGGGGTGAAACTGGTGTCGAGTGTTCCGTTGGCGTTGAGGCGCGCAAGCGCAATGCTGTTTAGCGAGCCATTGAACATGGAACCACCGAGAACGACGCGTCCATCAGGTTGGAGCGCCATCGCCTGGACGTTTGAGAAGGGCGTGAACGGCGGTGTGAATGTTGTATCGGTTGTGCCGTCGGCGTTCAAGCGCCCGATTCCGTTCAGATGCGTTGCATTTAGCTTGCCTAATCCAGTTGGTCCACCACCGCTGACGAAGCCAACCAGCAATTTATCGTCCGGTTGCCGGATGAGAGCCATGACCTCCGTATTTTGACCCGGCCCATTTGATTCAAACGTGCTGTCGCGCGTGCCATCAGCATTGAGTCGCACAATACCTTCCGACGCAACGTTGTCGAAGATGTGATAGTCACCACCCACCAGGATCTTGCCCGTACTTTGCAGTTCGACGGTAAGCGCGGTGCCGAACCCGGCACCGAATCCCACGTCTTGAAGTGTGCCGATGTTAAATGAAGAATCGAGACTACCGTCCGGGTTAAGCCGTGCAAGCACCTTGAGAGTATCAACCGTGCTATCAAGAGTACCTAAAAAGATGATCCGACCATCGGGCTGAAGCGCCACGCCAGTTGCCGGACTGTTACTGGCGATCTTCGGGAAAGGATCTGTGAAGGTGGAATCAACCGTGCCTTCAGGATTGAAGCGTGCAATGCGATCTTCGGATAAGGTGTCGCACTTGCCGTCAATGGAGAAAGCCCCCACCGCGACGATCTTCCCGTCGGGCTGCAACACGATCCGGCTCGCGTTTGCCTGACTAATGCCGGGGCATACTTGCAAATGAAAGCTTGTATCTTCACTGCCGTCGGCATTGAGCCGCGCTAAACCATAGTTGTGGTTGGAGGTCGTGCCGAAATTATTGGCGCCGACGATGATCTTGCCGTTGGTTTGTATGGCCAGCGGGCCGAATGTCCCAGCTCCACCGCCTGGTATGGCAAACGATAGGTCAAGGCTGCCATCAGTGTTCAGTCGCGCAATGTTCACACGCTTTTCGGATCCGACTTGATAAGAAAGAGCTCCGGAGACGATCACTTTCCCGTCAGGTTGTATGGCGATGTAATCTACTGAATCGATTACGCGCGGGGGCGGCGGGAAGTTGATGTCGCTTGCGTTGAAGGACGTATCGAGCGACCCGTCCGAGTTGAGTCGAACCAGGCACGACAGGACATGATCGAAGGAGTTTTTAGCCCCGCCGACGAGAATCTTACCGTCCGGTTGCAAAGCTATTGCTCGGACGACGACGCGGCCTCCATCCCGACGGAAGTTCTGGAACTGATCGAAGGTCACGCCGGCATTGAACGTTGGATCGCAACTCCCGTCCGCATTAAGGCGCGCGAGACCAAAACCTGCGCACCCCGCGAATGATTCAAAGGTGCCCCCGACGATCACACGACCGTCAGGTTGTGTGACAGTGGCATTGATCATGCCAAAGTCTCGGGTTGCGGTCGCGTTGAACGTCGAATCAACATCGCCAGGACTTGGTATCGGTGTTGGGCCAGGTGTTGGCGTCGGTGTGGGCGTTGCAGTTGGTGTGGGTGTAGGTGTTGGTGTCGGAGTTGCTTCGGTGACGTTGACGTAATTGAGCTCAGGTACGAGGTTCACGTTGCCGTTGCTGTCTGTCACGGTCAGACTTGCAAAATATTCGCCTGGTTCGGAGTAGGTGTGCGACACGGTGGCACCCGAACCGGTCGTACCGTCGCCAAAGTCCCATTGCCAGGACGCAATCGTGCCGTTGACCGCAGTTGAGGCAGTGCCGTCGAAAGTAACTGTGAGAGGCGCACTTCCCTCCTGTGGCGAATAGGTTATTACGTCAAGTGGCGCCAACTCATCTTCGATCAGAAGACTGGTTGCTGTCGGTTCGATCAATCGGTCCACAGGCAATTCATTGCTCGTGGCAATGGGAACTGTAGTAACAACCGCACCGCGTTTCCGCCTTGATGCAGTTGTCGCGGCAGCAGGACCGATCTTTCCACCACCGTCGTAAATCAGGTTCTCCCAATCGTTAAATCCGCGAAGAATTTCAACCTGTTCATGACCTGGTGAGTAGACTTGAATATCATCGCCTTGCGCGACGGTTGAGCATGTTCGATCTGGTCCAGATGTGACGATTCCGTCTCTGATTTCGTCATCGCCCTGAAGATCGGCGACGGTTGTGTCGAGCTGAAGTTTCACCGGATCTGGCAAGATGCATTTTCCGTCACTGTTGAGGTCGAGATCGGATATCGTCGGCGACAACGAGGGACTAATGATGCCATCACAGTTCCAATCAAGCGCCGGAAGGAAAGCGGTATTGTAAGTTTCCAGGTGTCGCAGACATTCGTTAAACCGTGGGGGATAGAGACGGTTGCTCTGGAAAATGCCGGTCGATGGGTTCCATCTCGTGTTATGACCGGCCGGATCACTAATCCCAATCGTTTCGTTTAAGTTAAGCTCATTCAACTCCGGCAGCTCAAGTCTCGAAAAGTCAAGCTTTCGCTGTCTTGTTATCGTCGTCAGCAAACCAGTATTGAGGAAGCGCAGATTCATAACGCTGAGGTAGTTCGGTTTGAAAGCATCCTTATCAGCGCCGCCGTGTTCCAAGCCGAGATCGTGCCCCAAGACATGCATAAAACTTGCCGACCTTTGGAGCGGAGTACTACCGACGCTGCCATTGGTGAGCCTCAACACTCCGAGCGCGACTATCATGTCCAATCCCGGATGCGTACGTGAATCGCCTCTGATTCCAAGAAAACCGAGGTTGGGAAACTTTGGTGGCTCGGGAATCAAATTGCAAAAGAGAGCGTAGTGAAAGATTGAGGTCCGCTTAAGTGTTGTGTAGTTGGAGCTGTTCTTGAGCTGATCAAACTGGCTCCAATCGTAATCATTGTCAGCAGTGAGAGTTCCTAACTCGGTCCTAAAGGGAAATACCTGCGCCAAAGAGAGCGCCCCCCACTTGGCTCCAGTGGCCGGATTCATAATGCTGTTGGGGCCAGCGTCAATGTGGATGCGAATGCCTTTCTTTTTATCCGGGTTCTGCACGGGGGCGGCGGCGAAAGCATCAATGACCAGTTTGAGCATTTTTGCATCCGGCCGAAGGAGAACTCCGTTCGGACCCGACTGCATAGAATCAGCATGGACGAAAATATCCTTGTGGAGCGGATTGGCTCCCATCGCAGGCAAGTTGATGAAGACGCCATCGATGAAGACGCCATTGCGTTCCCACTCGTCGGGTATGCCGTCGCCATCTGAGTCGGGGTTGAGGAAGACGTAGACCGAACCTAAGCCGTGGTCAAGATCGACGGCGTTGTTGGTAGCAGATCCGACAAGGACCGTGGACCCACCGATGGCAACGGCGCTGGAAAGGTCTCCGATACGCTGTTGAAACTGCTGCACTTGCTTCCATCCCGTGCCGTGCCGCACAAAGGCGTAAGCACCGCGGAAACCGTGGTGCGTTCCGACGATACTGGTCTCTCCGCTGATACCGACCGACCATCCGAAAAGGTCATCAGCCTCATAATCACCCGCGAACAATTCGCCTTGCTGACTCCACACCGTACCGTGGCGGGCAAAGACATAAGCCGCCCCTACATAAGGTGAGAAAACGCCGGGAGCATCTTCCACAGTGGCGTAAGGTTCACCGACGATCAGGGCGTCACCACTAATGGAAACCGAGTACCCAAATGTGTCGTGTAAAACGCTAAACGCGGACGTTGGTGTTAGTGTCTGTTGTGGGTTCCAATTACCTGAACTATCGCGAACTAATACATCCACCTTACCGGGAACGGAGCCATGGTAAGGAGTTCCTACGACGATCGTGTTACCACTAACTGCCACCGAATAGCCAAACGAAGGACCGACCAACCCTGCGTCATTAAACTGGGTAGCTTCCTGCCATTGGCCAGAACTGTTGCGCTCAAAAATGTAGATTGCTCCCGGACTACACACCGGTAGCTGGTTGCAAGCGGGCGTGGAAGGGTTTGAGAAATAACCGCCGATAACGGCAATGTTGCCGCTAATTGCGACTGCTGGATGTCCGGAAAGGTACTGATCGGCGTTGCGCGGTCTTAATTGCTGCGGCGCGCCCCATGAGCCTGAGTTGCTGCGGACGTAGACGTAAGCGATTGATGCCTGATGGTTCTGACCCACGTTTTCCAAGGCACCCACGAGCGCTGTGTTCCCGCTGATCGCGACTGAATCCCCGAACAGATTAATGTTCGTGGCCGTGCTTGGAGGACGCAGGATTTGCTGTTCGGCCCACTGGCTGCTGGTGCGGACGAAAATATAAGCCTCTCCCGCGGTTGGACCGTTGCGGTACTTGCGCGATCCGACGATGGCGATGTCGCCACTGATTGCGACGGCGAGGCCGAAGTTGTCCGCGTCTGCGCCGTCGCTGGCCAAAAGGCGGTCCTGCGCAGACCAGAGCGCGGTAGAGGTGCTGGTTGCTTCAATCTGTAATGGCCCATGCGCTGGCTCTTGCACCGAAGCGAGTCTGGATGGAGCGGCTGAATCTTCCGCACGCACGGCGCGCATGAGCGACTCATATGCGCCTTGCTGATTTAGGTAATTGATCGCCGCCGCGCCGTTTAACGACTCGGCGCGGTCGTCTGTTAAGTGCGCCGCCGCTTGCTCAATCGCTGTCGCCCGCGCGCGCGTGACACTCGCTTTGGGGGTCGGCCAAGGTGCGAGCGCGAACAAGCCGCTCAGGGCGCAGAGCAGCAAGAGTCTGAGCACGCGGCTGGCGAGCAGCACGCGGGCGGGTCTCGACTGTTTGGTCTTGCGCACGCTAACTTTTTCTCTTACCACGCCGCCCAGAAAAATCAGAAAGCCTATGGCAAGGCACAAGGGAGTTAAAAAATTGCGCGCTTGAAAACATGAATGGCTAAGCATTTCTGGGCCTTCTTTTCGAGATGAGGTGAGTTGCAGGAACGGTAACGATCAAGTAACAACTCATTTGACTGAGTAGCTACCGCTCCTGCTACTGACAACGTCGAGTCGAAACCACTTCATGGTTAACGAGCCTAAGGTCGCGTCTCAACCGGCAGCCTGTGCTGCGGCCGACTGCAAGCGGCCAATACCAATCTCGAGCAGTTGCTCGGCAGTCTTGTTGAACTCCTGCCGCAGACCTTCGCTGCTTGCCTGAATTGCGCTGTGCTTGAACTCGGCTGCCATTAAGGTCAGTTGGAAAGGACTGAGACGCGCGTCGTCGTTGAGGCGGTGCGGCGGTGGAAGGTGTCCCTGCTTGATTCGTCCGGTGCCGCAGCCGTCGACGAAATCTGCCAGCGCTCCGCCAATGATGATGATGCCGTGCGTGCTGCCAGTCTGCGGCAGTGCGTCAGCCACCTGCTGCATCAAGATCACGCGATCAACCACTTCTTGCGCCAGTGCCTTTGCATAAGCGGCGCGCCATGGATCAGGCGATGGCCCCCAAGGTTCTGGGGATGGTCCAAGGGAACCCGCGACTCGTTCGCCGGCGCGGCGCATTACCGGTCCCCAGGGACCTGGAGGGTTCGAGTCATCAGGGTTGGGAAAGCCTGATGAAACTCCGAAGAGTGAGAGAAGTGCGGGAGCGGTAAGCACGGCCTGGTTGTTTTGCTTTGATTCCATCGATTTATTCCTTTCTTCCTTGATAGCGACCTGGTTATTGAGCTTGGTCTTGAAATCTCTCGTTGCTTCGAGAAGTAGATAGTGGTTTGTACTACCGCGTGGCGAGCCGCGGTAACTACCCAAGTAGGTAGCTGACTGCACAAAAGAATGGATGGATTAGATCAGGTGTTCGCGCAGGGCTTTAGCGACAGCTTCGGTCTTCGAATGAACTTGCAGCTTGGCGTAGATATTTTTGAGGTGGAACGATACGGTGTTGGTCGAGATGCCCATCTCGCGGGCGGCGGTCTTTTTGTAATGGCCTTCGATGAGGAGTTTGAGTAATTCAGTCTCTTGTGAGGTGAGGTGATAACTTGCGTTTTCGGGGGGACGGAATTGGCGGAACAATCTGATTACACGCCGAGCTACCTCGGGTGACATCGGCGCGCCGCCGTCTACTGCTTCTCGGATCGATTCGAGCAAACGAACAGGCGCAGTATTCTTTAAAAGATAGCCGCTTGCGCCGGCACACAGGGCGGCAAAAACCTGATCGTCGTTGTCGTAAACCGTCAGCGCCAGGATTGGAAGACTCAGGCGCTCACGAAGAATTTCAATGCCGCGTATACCCGACATGCCTGGGAGTCCAATGTCGGTGAGGATTACATTTGGCGGGTCGTTCACGATTTCGCTAAGCGCCGCCTCCATGCTGTAGTAACTGCCGACGCAGCAAAAGCCGCGTGTGCCGTTGATCAGCGCGGCCAATCCCTCGCGGACTTCGCGAATGTCTTCAATCAGCGCCACGCGAATGGGCGGAGCAGCCGGCATGTCTGTTTCATTTCCTTTTGCCGGAGACGGCGGGGATAACATTGGTGTTCTGCGGGATCAAAAATAACGGCTATCCATTTTTGTGTCACCTACTCATTGGGGTAGGTAACCGATGTTGAATTCAAAAGTGGATGTCGGGAAGACTGCGCCAAGCTGATCGCTATCAAACGGTTCTGCGCGAGTAGACCAATGGAATTTCGACCTTTAAAGTTGTGCCTTTCCCGGTTGCCGAATCGATCTGAAAACTTCCGCCTAACTTCTGTGCCCGGCGTTGCATGTTCACCAATCCATGACCGGTGCTCTCTTCAGTCGGCTCGAAGCCGACGCCGTCGTCGCTGACTCGCAACGAGAGACGACGACCCTCGGTGATCAAGTCAATCACCACTCGCGAACAGTCCGAATGACGAGCGGCATTGCTCACGGCCTCCTTAAAGATCAGCAGCAGATCCCGTCTGACATTCACACCCAGTTTTTGATCCTGCTCCAGGCCTGGCGCATGGAATTCGAGATCGATGTCGCGCAGAGTGAAGACTTCATCGGCATGCTGACGCATCTTCCGCGTAAGATCGCGCAAGCTATCACGCTCGGGATTGATCGCCCAAACGATGTCACTCATTGAAGTCACTGACTCGCGAGCAATCTCAGCAATCGAAGACAAGGGATTGCTCGACTTTTCATCCCCGTTACCAAATTGTTGTTTGGCGACTTCGCTGAGAATTGAGATGCGCGTCAGATTGGCGCCGATGTCGTCGTGCAAATCTGTGGCGATCCGTGTGCGCATGTTGGCCACTTCCAGTAGCCGCGCGACTCGGAAGCGGTAGAGCAGGTAAACCGCCACGCCAAGGGCCAGCGCGGTGATAACAATAAACCACCAGCGCAACCATAAAGGTGCCAACACCCGAAAGCTCATTACTGCGGCGGCACTCACCTCGCCGTCGGCGTTTACCGCGCGCACAAGAAAGTTATAACGACCTGACGCGAGCCGGGCGTAAGTAACGGTGCGCTGAGGGGTGGGTGCACTCCATTCTCGATCTGCGCCCTCCAGCATGTACTGGTAGCGAAGCGACTCGCCCGGTGCGAATCCGAGACCGACAAAATCGATCTGCAACTGGTTTGCGCTTGCAGGCAGATCGGCGAGGTGCAGTTCTGTCTCGCCCAGCGCCGAGACGTTTTGCGGCGTTCCCGCGACCCGCACCCCGGTCAGCAACACAGGAGGCGCCGGCAACGATCGATCGGGCTCAGGGAGGAAACGAGACAAACCCTCACTTGTGCCGAACCAGAGCCAGCCATCAGCAGCGGTGAAAGCAGCGAGAATGTTTCCGCCCGAGAGTCCATCAGCCGTCGTGTAATGTCTTACGCGACCCGTCCCAGGCTCCAAGCAGTCAAGCCCCTGGCCAGTCCCAAAGTAGATCCGCCCGTATCCATCTTCCGTAATGACAGAGACCACGTTGCTCGATAACCCTTGCGTCGTTTTATAGATCGTGAAAGTCGGGTAGATGGCCGTCGGATTTTCGACTGAGATCAAACCGCTGCGGGATGAGGCGAGCCAGAGTCGGCCCAAGTGATCGGTAAAAGTATAAACGATGGCGCCCGGAGGCAGACCGTCGGCTGCGCTGAAGAATGTGAAAGCCCCATCGCGAAACCGGGCCAGCCCGGTACCAAAGCCGATCCAGACGTTGCCCGCGCGGTCCTCGCCGAATGAACGCGCCTGATCGTCATGGAACGATGGTAAGTTCGCAGCACCCGTCAGATCATGCACAGTCTGATCCTCCCGATCCCAAAGAGCGAGGCCATTGCCGCCCGAATTGACAAGTGAAATCCAGATGCGTTCGTGTGAGTCTTCGAAGAGCCGCCAGACCTGGCGTTTGCCGATCACATGGTCCTTGCCAACGTCGGCTAGCAGACGGACGCTTTTGAGTTGCGTGAAGTTGTCGTTGGCGGGAAAGTGATATGGACCAGTCGCGATCCACCACTCGTGGCTCTGTCGCGTTTGCAAGGTAACTCCCTCGTTAACGAAACCGAGATCCGCGCCGCGTAATGCATCGGGCATAAACCAGTTGAGCCGTTGCCCATCAAACCGGCCGAACCGAAGCCAGAGAGTCGCCTCGCTGGAGTTGAGTACGTCGACCCGTCCCCCATCGAAGACGCTGGTGCGCTTATCACCCAGAACGAAACCGCGAAAGCAGACGCCGCCGGCGTGGTCGGGGAATATCGCATCGACTCGCTTGATGCCATCCTGCTCGCCATAGGTGACGAATCCGTTCCTGGTCAGCTTCATCACGCCCGCGCCGTTGCCACTGCCCAACCACAGGTTGCCGCCTGTGTCTTCGGCCAACGCGCTCACATTCTCGTCGCTCAAACCATTATCGTGGTGGTAAATCCGATAAAGTCTTCCGTCTGAGTCTCCGCCGGGAATGAACTGAAGCAATCCGCGCGCAGTTGCTGCCCAAAGCTTGTGGTCCGAAGTCTCGAGCAGGCAGTTAATCCATTCGCTCTGCGTAAAGTCGCCAGGCTTCAGATTGAACGTTACCGCGGGCGGCCGATGGGTTTCGTCGAAAGCTATTCGAAAGAAGCCAGCGTTCCGAGATCCGATCCAGAGCTGTCCCTGATGGTCGAGCAGCAAATCGTGAAGCACGTAGTCCGGCAAGCCACTCTTCATGTCGTAGTGGGCCGCGTTGCCGTCGGGCCAACGACGATAAAGTCCGCCATGCGTCGCCACCCAGATCGAACCGTAGCGATCTTCTACAAGGTCGGTAATGAATCGCCATTCTCCATACTCGTTCGGCATGCCGACGTCAACCGGGAGCAAAGCAAACCGTCCCCCGTCCGTCTTCAATCGTTGAAGGCCCTTCAGTGTTCCACACCAAAGAGTGCCATCGCTCGCTTCAAGCAAAACTGTGACAGCGCGGGCGTAGATGTCTTTATCATCGGGCCACACCGTTGTGAACATCGGTGTTGAGTTGACTGAGGTGTCGTTGGCGCTGACAACGTGACCCAAGGGTCTCGCGTTTGGGGTGAAGTGGACCAGTCCGCCATTTGTGGCCACCCAATATTGGCCGGCGCGGGTCTCCAGGATGTCGTTGACTCTGGTATGTGGCAAACCTTCCTCAGTTCCATAACTGGTGAATGAATAGCCATCGAAGCGCGCGAGTCCTTCGTCGGTGCAGAACCAGAGAAAGCCGCGAGAATCCCGGACGATTTTATTGATGACGTTGTGAGGAAGTCCGTCGGCAGTTGAGTAAGTTCGGATGGGCAGTCTTTCCGAGTGGGCGGGCGTTGTCGCGGCCAGGACAACGCCGACAAGAAAAATGATCTTCCAGT
>Ga0163163_10005146_pt1 | contig 11273 bp, 6 predicted proteins | sample S65metaG_FD_119766 | JGI IMG/M metagenome (GOLD analysis project Ga0163163, IMG submission 119766) | Switchgrass rhizosphere microbial communities from Kellogg Biological Station, Michigan, USA - S6-5 metaG | ecosystem: Host-associated > Plants > Roots > Rhizosphere > Soil | place: USA: Michigan... | reverse complement strand
GTTTACCGGTAATTAGATCAACTGTGGATACTTTTGAAAAAGGGCGATTTAAAAAGTCTAATAATACCAAATTAAACAATTCGGGTTTTTCAACGGTTCCATAATGAGTTGCCCCCGGCATTACAAAGAAATTAGAGTTTGGTATATTGTAGAATATTTTAATTGAATGTTCAAGCTTGATAGCGTCTCTATCACCCGACATAACTAATACAGGACATTTAATCTTTTGCAGGTCCTTCTCGGTTATATTAGGTTGATAGGCTAATAGTGAATAAAGTCTTTTTGTAGTAAAGTTCTTTGTAACTTTTAATGTGTCCAATATCAAATCATCAATTTCATCAAAGATTGCAGCCTTTCCCGGAAATATATTGGCGCCATAAGTGGCCAGTTTCGCTATTTTATCCGGATAATTTATTGCAAGTAAGAACCCTAAAATAGCGCCGTCACTTTGTCCCTGGACAAATGCACTGTCTATGTTTAAGGAGTCCAATAGAACCTTGATGTCATCGGCCATTTGTACATAAGTCAATTGTTTTGTTGTTGTATCAATTGATTTTCCGTGTGCGCGGCTATCAATGGCAATTACCTTAAAATACTTTTTAAAGTATTCAATCCTTCCACTTGCACCTCTTATTGATCCTCCACTGCCGTGCAGAAAAATTAGCGGTTTTCCTGTTCCATAAATTTCATAGTATAGATTTATACCATTAATTTTTTTGTAGTTTCCTGCCTCCCTGTTATCTCCGTATTTTATTGAATATTGAGTTTGTGCATGTAACAGGCTGCTTGTGGACGCAACTATTAACAAAGCGAAAATGTGCTTCATTATATTATTCATGTTTTTGTTTTTTAAAAAAAGTGTAAGGGTGCAGAGTTTTAATTGCCGCCAACCTTCTGGCATTATCGCAGTACAGGATCCGTGATCCGTCTGCCGGCCGTCGGCGTAATTTTTCCCATACGCCGCTGTTCTAATGTCAGCTGAATTAACCGGTCCGCCGTGGAAAAAGGTTGCCTTGTGTTGAAATATTTGGTTCAAATTGAACACGGAGAACAACCGTCATCTTGAAATCGCTATTTGGCCACATTGAGACTTGTTTCATTTCATGTCAATAAAAGAAACTGGTGTAGTTTCAGAGAGATATGATAATTGGCTTAAGAAGGTCATGATCTCAACCAAATCATCTCCCTCAATTTTGGCGTTTGTTAACTATTTCGACCGCAAAAATTTAATGGTGCCCTTACCATGAGATCCGTTCTCGATTGCACCCGACAATGAATCGATATTCACTGTGAGTTCTACTTTGTCGAAAGCCACTGTCCTTCCAGGCTGGGGCACTGTTTTTATTATTAGCTTGTCTTTCTTGAACATTCCTGTGATTGGAATTGTATCATTCTCGGTTGGTCCTACCCAACCAGTCACGACATCGCCAATTTGTGAAAGCGATCCTTTCCCTGTAATCGTTCCATCTGCTACGGAGATTGTTATCTCCCATTTTCCTGTAACATCAACTTTGGCAGCTGTAGATCGTTGAGCATTACCTGGAATGGTAGCAGCGATGATAAAGAATATCAGCAAGAATTTAAGTAAGACATTATTTCTAAAAGCATTCTTCGAGCAGGTTAACGTATTAGTTGTGGCGCAAATTAACAATGGTTTCATAACAGTCTGTTTTGTTGTTAAATTATAGATTAGACATAAGAGGTTACAAACAGGTTACAGGTGTTGGAATAAATTTTAAATCCATCCAGCGTAATGTCAAATATGCTTCACGCGTCACGTTTCACAACCGCCGTATAAATTATGACGAAGCATTCAGTTTAAGAGGCGCATCGCCTATCGCTATCATTTGCCGCTTAACTGATATTTCTAAAATCAAGGTAACATTATGGGAGCTTTTATTAGACCCACAAACCGGAGAAAATTTTTCAAAATTTGGTTAGATAAAATTCCCGATCGCATTACAGCACAAGAATGTCTAAGAGTTTTGAGACTTTCCATTTTTTTGCCCCACAGGAAGGGCTTTGTTCAAACGATCGATCCATCTATCATTTTCAAGACCCGATCAGACCGCTTTGCAAAATCGTCATCGTGGGTAATGACAACAAGGGTATTCCCCGACTTTGCCAGGTGGCTGAATATTTCAAAAATGATCTCACTGTTCACCGAATCAAGATTGCCAGTAGGTTCGTCAGCCATGATGATGTCCGGATCATTCATTAATGCGCGGGCTATAGCTACTCGTTGTTGTTGCCCTCCCGAGAGCTTAGAAGCAAGTTTATGTGCGTGCTCACTCATGTCCAATTGTCGCAATTTTTCGATTGCCTTTTCGTGGATGATATCTCTTTTCAATTTGTCCAATTTCAGCGCCGGTAACATGAGATTTTGCAGCACGGTGAATTCGGGTAAAAGGAAATGATATTGGAATACAAACCCTATATGTTCATTTCTGAATTGTGCGAGTTTGTTTTGATCCTGGCCTGTCACAGTCAAGTTGTTGATGTGTATCTCCCCAGTATAGTCACAGTCGAGGGTTGCAAGCAGATATAGAAGAGATGACTTGCCGCAGCCAGACTTTCCTGTCAAGGTTACAAATTCTCCCTTTTTTATGCAAAGTGAAATGTCTTTTATGACATGAAATTTTTCCGGGTCATGGAAGTACTTATTTAATTTTTCCGTTCTTAGAATGTCCATAAAAAAAAGGTTTATCCGCGCAAAACGATGACGGGGTCGAGTTTTGACGCTTTGACCGAAGGCATCAGCCCGGCAACCACGGTTGTTAAGATACCGAATGCCATTCCCCAGACGTAATACTTCATTTTAAATAATACCGGGAAATATTTTAAACTGATCAAATCACTCTGAGGGAAAGGAATTTTTGACAACCCATAGGCAAGAAAAAACCCGAGCGAGAGACCCAGCAGTGCACCGACAATGCCAATGAACAGAGATTGAGATAGAAAGATCGTAACAATATCCCTCGAGCGAAAACCCTGTGCTCCCAGGATAGCAATGTCTTTCAGCTTATTCGACACGGTCATGCTCATTATATTGTAAATTCCAAAACCAGCCACGATCAGCAAAGCGAAAGTGACAACATACGTGAGCACATTTCTTACTATGGTTGAAGCAAGAACAGACGAATTCGTGGTTTGCCAATCATCGGCCCTATAATTATATTTCGTTGCCAGTGACAGGGCTATATTTTTTGCCTTGTCGAGGTCTTTTAATTTCACATGTATATCCGTAAGGTAATTACTGTCTTTACCAAGCAGTTTTTGAACTGTACGAAGATTCAGAAACGCCTTGACATTATCCACCATGCCGATCCCAAACTGAAAAACGCCAACAACCTTCAGGCGCATAGCTGTTCCAAATGCACTGGCCAAAAAAACAATGTCCCCTGCATGAATGTTCAACTTGTTCGCCAAACCCTTTCCCAATAGAACCCCGTTGTTAACAGGCAGAAGATCTTCAGCTTTCCCTTCGACCATCTTTTCTGATAATCCATATAACCTTATTTCATCCTGAATATTTACTCCCTCGATGATACCATTGACCCTAACCGGACCCTCGCTAAAAAAAACCTGCGTCGATAATATCGGTGATACAGCTGCGACTTCATTATTTTTTTTCAGATCGTCAACGATCGTATCCACATTTTCCAGGTGAACATCGGCAATGCCAGGCTTTGGCTGATACACGATCGCAAACCCATTGCTGTCTTTGCTTGACAATTCATCTATATCAAAATCTGTGCGCTGAGGCCTGGCATCATTATAAATATGGATGTCGGGCGTTGACGAAAGCATGGCATCCTGTAAAAACTGGTTAGTCCCCTTCATAAAGCTAATCATCAGTATAAACATGGCGATCCCGAACATCACACCGAGGATAGCGATGATGGTTTGTCTCTTCCTGGAGAGCAATTGAGTTTTTGCAATATCAAGATTGACGGGTAAAAACATATTTTTTGAGTGCTTTGTTTATTGTGATCTTGTTACAAAAAAGCAATATCAACGTAGGGCAATGGTGTTTTCATATTGAAACGGTCTTCTTTCGTGCTTGCAAATACAATTATCGATCGAATGTCCTTATACCAAAAACCATTCGCGGCGGCCAGCAAGTCATCGCTCCCGCAACTCGCCCAATTCATAAAATGAAATCCGCGATGGCGGTTTTCATTATACGCCGATGTTAACAAAGCATGCATGATCGCTGGATCCCTGTTTTCTACAGCATAGTCGGTAATAGTTAATTCTTTAAAGGATTCTCCTCTTGACGGAAAAGGCGCCAGCGGAAAAATTTTCGACAGGAATTTGTATCCGAGCAGATCAGGCCAAAACTTTTTACCGTACTCTGAGATCATGGTTCGGCGGAAAGAAGAGCAGTCCCAGGCAGCGCAGACGCCGACAATCCTCCCTTTGGCATCCACGGCAAGGTGATAATCTTCTATCTGAAGGTTTCGTTTTTTCTTTAGGGACGGAAGAAAATTTGTTTCAGTAACAATGTTGCCGAACAATCTTTTCGAATATTCCTCCTTCAAAAGTTTTACGATCGCTGGAATATGACCCTCATTGGCCTTTAAAACCTTGTACTTCGTAACATTTTTCTTGGAAAATGAAAAGAGAATGCTCTTCACAACTAAGGTATCTATAACCCTTGAATAGGGTATGGTAGCAAACGGTTGTTTACTCACACTGTTTGCCGCCCGATTGCCTTTCAGAGTAATGGCGTAACCAAATGTTGATTGCTTGTACATCTCTTTAAAAAAAATATCGGCCGCCTGGTAAATGAACCGATTGCCTCTCGCCTCAGGAAGCACATAAAAATTGAAAAAGTGAAATACTGTTTCGGGCTTATCATCTACAAGTGCATCGTGGTAGCCAATCGATCCAAAGCCTTTCAATACTTCATCCTCAAATAAGCCGAGGTGTTGCGAATGACAGTATTTCATTTTAGGGATAGCGAACACGTCAGGCGACTTATCAAAACAGACTGACAAACCGTTTGCCGTAATACGGGACGAGGTAAGTATTTCGAGCATTCTCTCGTTGTGACTTTCATCCACCGGACTTATGCTAAAATTGTTCATAAAAGCTGACAGGTAAAAGTGAATAAAATGGGAAACGGTCCTTCCTTTCCAAATCCGTGCTCATAGACTCGTTGATCCAAAAGTTTGCATAAAGAGGATTTTCAAAATGATTTTTTTGCAAATAACGATAGCTAATCTTACCATTCTTGGGAACTTTTTCGTGAATGGTATTCAGCAGATCTCTGAAGTCTTCAACCGACATCCAGTCACCAATATTGGATAAATGGATTTTATTGTAACAGGAGCCAGGTGATGAGACCAATGCATCCTGAATGGACAGTTGACTGAATGAAAGGCAGGACGAATTTTTTCTAAGAATTTCCCTATTCTCATTTTTCAGGTATTCAGGAATCGCCCCGGTTTTACATGCTCCTAACAAGAAGTATTGAAGAAAATAATTTTCGGAAGCGCGTGAGCCCGTACACAGCAACCTGAATTTATTATAAAAAATTTCACCGCTCCGGCCGGATGCATGAATAAGTCCTTGTTTTTTTAATCCCCTGTTAGTATAAATTTTGGGGTGAAAACAGATTGTAAAAAGGATTCTGAGGGCTTTCCGTTTCGCTATTTTCTTTTCAAATATTTCTTCCTGTTGCCGTATTGTAGAGCAATTAATGAGATTGTTCAGATTTCTTCTGCCGATGATGAGTTGCGCGAAGACTCTCAGTTTTTGCAAAAACATTTCGAATCTTCCGTAATTGATGACTCCTTTTTTAATAGCGTAAATATTTTGCTTCCAGAACAATTGATCAGCACTTTCCAGCAATGGAAGGAGCTTTTCAAAAATTTTAAGCCTCTGTTCTTGATCCATCTTCATATAACCCAGGAATGCGGCATTTTCCGGCGCACCGATCACAAGGGCAGTCACCAGTTTAAGGCGGCATAATATTAATTGCTCCATTGAAATATCGACGGCATCCGCATGCAGATCTTTATTCATGCTCGCAAGGTTTAACGGAATCTCACCGGCACTGGCAATGCACAATAACCTGTCGTTTGACTGCAGATTCAGGCTTGCCTGCTCTGAAAAAGCATCTTCCTGCGACATACCAAAGTCAAAAAGAGGTTTCATAGCATTAACTACTAAATCTTAAAAAATGATTGTTCCCTTGCCATTTGCATAAATGCATTCACGGCTTCAGTTTCTAATCTTCCTTTCAGGGAAAATTTTGTTTTGTATAAACCGTCAAGCATAACCTCGCCGGCGCAACAAAAGATTCCGCCTGGTGGAGTATGCGAACTAAACAGGTCCTCATTGCCCGGAAGATTCACAAATCCCGAGCCTTTTGAGAAATTGACGTTGGGCAAACATCTTACGCCACAAGCAACACCGGAAGGCACGGAAATGTCTATTACAAAAACCGGGTTTGATTTATTTACATGGTGTGGAAAGATCACCGGATCGTTTGTATTTGTACAACAAATGATGACATCCGCCTTTTCCAGGCTGAACAGGTCATCGTCCGATTCGATTTTTGCCATCGGATTTTTTTCTTTCAGAGAATTTGCGATCCGCGAGACCCTGGTCGTGGTTGTTCCCACCAGCATTAATGTGGATTCCTCCGGTAACGACTCAGTGATACAAGATGCAATGGCGCTCCCAATGTTTCCGTTAGCGCCAACAATAGCAATAGTCAGCGGCCTATTGCCAGGTTTAACCTTTGTCAAATAAGTTTCAAAATGATGAATGCAGGATGCGACTGTGAGGGTATTGCCTGTTACTATCTTGCAGGCCCCGGGTGCGGCAAGCTGCAATCCATTATTTGTTAATATAGAAGCATACGCTCCGAGGCTGATGTGACTTACATTTTGAGCGACAAGAAGATCAGCTGCTTCCTGTACACGTTTTATAAAATTTTTCTTCTTCCCCCATTTATGCGCATTTTCCAATTGGGCGGAATCGAAAGGCAAGAGATAAAATGTAAAATGTATTTTATCATTCAAGAGGTTCTTCGAAATAATTTTCACCGGTTTACCCTGGAACAACAATTGCATTTTATTGAACAAGATCCTCAATCCCGTGTCTGACGCCCTGTGCAGATCCGGCTCAATCAATTTTAATTCGGCCAGCGGATAAACAAAATGGGAAATAAAGCCGATTCTTCTTGCGCCAGGAGCCGGCTCTTCAATATGATCTGGAAATAATCCGTCAAAATCTTTTGCATTCCTGTCGTCAAACTGGTCATCATCCATTAAGAAACCCAACAACTCATACAATTTCTTTTCCGCCGCCAGTTTGCAAATGTCTTCCAAACCCTGGCAAAGCAAACTCACATCGGCTTCAGAAATATAACATGAGGGTTCGATTCGCAATGAATTTCCGTTGGACAGCGAAGGAAAGATCCTTATCCTATACTTAGTAAACAACCAGGCCGAAAATAAATGGCCAAGAAGTTCCTGTTCATAAAAGACGCGTAACATGACATTCTGCGTGCCGACCTGTGCATTCAAAAATATTCCGAGCATCAAGCCTTCGCCTTCTATGGCAGAAATGACCTGCGGATAATTATTCTTTATCGTTCTCAATTTGTCTTTAATATATCTACCTTTCTCAGAAGCTAATCGGGGCAGACCGTCTCTTAGAATAAGATCGATTGTGGAACTCGCCACTGTCGCTGCCAGATCGCCGTTGCTAAACGTGGTCGAATAATATTTTGGAAATTCATTTTGAAATCTTTGTCCGTCAATCATCACGGCGGAAATTTTTTCAATCCCGCCACCCAGCGCTTTACCAAAGAGATAGTAAGAAGCCTTATTATATGCTGGAATTGATCCCGTCCTACCAAGACCACATTGAATCTCGTCAGAGATTAACGGGAAATCCAAATGCGCGAGGTAATCGGCGACATCCGGATTAATGGGACTAACCCCTCCTTCGCCACGAACCGGTTCAATAACTGAAGCAATTAGACTCGATATTTTAAAATTTTCAACAAGATCTTTGCCGTTTAATCTGGCTACCCGCTTTAACTGGATACTGGAACCAGATACATGGTTATTTATCGTTTCTATCCAATCAGTTGCCTTATCATCAATGATTAATGTGTTTAATTTTAACAAGCCGGAAAAATAATTTCTTGTCTTTTTATTCCCGTTTAATAAGCTTCTTGCCCCACTGGTATAGCCGTGAAAACATTTATTTATCGCTAGGATTGAAGGGAATACCTCATTCACCTCCTTCATATTCTCGTTCCAGGTCTGAGTCACATCTACGTCTGCGGATGCACCAAACAACTGGACCTGGCTGTCGCGCAGTCTTTCAATTTTCTTCCGCCATTCAAAATAAGCATGATGAAGAGCGATTTCCATGGCTTCGGCGCCACTGGTTCCAAACTGAACTTTAAACAGCTTATTCGTTTTCTGCCCGAGAATCTTATTAAGCTTTTCTGCAAGAATTGCTACACCTGACTGGATACTGCCCTGGTTATTCAATGCCACTTTATCTTCTTCCAAAAAATCTATTACGGCCTTTTTAATTGCCGGATGATTGTGTCCAACCAGGTTTGATCCAAACCCTCCTGCCAGATCCAGCACAGCAATTTCCCGTCCTTTCCATTTGCAATACAAATGGTCGCCCTTGCCAAGATGATAACTGACATCCAGGTTCAGCTTATTCAGCATGTCTCCTAAGTCCGGGTTAACGTACTGATGAAATAACGTACTTTGGTTGTCTCCTTCCACTTCCATGATCTTTTCATTGATGACCAATGGGTTTCTCAGATCTTCAATTAACGGCTCGTACAATTGCATAATCAGGCTGGAAGACACTGTACCTTTTCTTGTAAGAGGAAGATTGTCATTGATGATCGACACACGTTGCAGGCTGCGATGGTTATACTCAAATGGTTCGATCTGGTTTCTCAATTGACAATTGATGCTTTTTACAACACCGCCCATTTCTTCAAGGCTGGGCGAATCCGCCACTTTTTTCATGAATAATAAAGCAGACAAACCGGGTTTATTTTTCAGGGGGATCCATTCGATATGGTCAGTTAGGTGATATAGCTTATTATAATATTTTTTCAGATCGGCAATGGGAAGCTTCACCCCAAAATCGTCTTTGAGAAAATCCGCTCTTTGCCGGGAATGATAAATAATATTTCCATTGTGTAATGTTACGAGGTCACCCGTAGAATGATAGGAACCATTTGCACGTTCGCCGATGACCCTTGCAGATTGAAATGGACTGGAGACATATAATTGATAGAATTGGCTATTTCCAGCTAATTTTTTTAATCCAATCTTTACCCCGGGTAATAGTTCACCGAGGTTGTTGGTACAACCATTCACATTTTCTGTCAAGGAAATGGACACCATCTGGGTTTCTGTAGTACCAAAGGCATTGTACAATGGAACTCCTGTTGCTGATTTAAGTTTTGCCGCTGTTTCTGCGTTATATGGAGCCCCAATGGAAACTAAAGTTTTCAGGTGTTTGTTCAGTTCGTCTTTCAATTCGGGAAAATAACGGTAGATTTCCAGCAGAGCGTTGAACATCGCGGGACCGCCGACAATATTGCTCGGCTTCATTTTCAATAAAAAATATCTTACTTTTTCAGGATAAAGATGGAACCAATCAGAAATAATAACGCAACAAGGCTCGCCTAACCAAATTGCGTTCACGAAATTCCTGATACCAATGGTATGATTGAACAATGGAGTAAATGTCGTGTTCCCTAGCATCGCGGGATGATATAGCCCGGCTTGTTGCCAGGCAAGACAATTTAAAATATAACACCGGTGAGTGTAGACGACCAATTTGGATTTACCCGTAGAACCAGATGTTGTAACCACTGTCGCCTCCATTTCGGGCTTCACCCAATTAAATCTGTTGTTATAAGCTAACCCATCGTGTTCGGTTTTTTTGGATGTTTCAATCAATGAGACAATCCCGAAGCTTTCCAGGCTGTCCAAAAAGCCAATGGATCTTTTGGAACAAATCTTCCTGATCTCTGTTGCAATTTCTTTTTCTCTATCGTAGCCTTTCAAGTTTTGTATCTCCGCAAACGGACAGATGATCGCTTTTGTTCCCGTTTTGCAAATCCATTCTTCAAAATCTTTTAATTCGGGAAAGATGGGAATAAAACAACGAAGACCCATGCTCGCTAGCGCTGCAAAATATAACGCACTAAAAACTTCATTCGAACCCTGTAAAGATGCAAGCATGACAGTATCGCCAGGTTTCAAATCACCTGCTGAAAATTTTTTGATAAGTTCGCTTACAATGAAGCGAAATTCTTTCAGGGTGATCTCGATATACCTGTCTTCAATATGACTCAACAGGATCGTGGAATTTTCATTCCTATGGGGCAGTGTTGAATAAATAAGATCGCCGAGCGTTAGATCTTCCGGCGGTGGAATGGTAAATGGGGCTTCTATGTAACGATCAAATTTCACTATAATAAGACTTAATCAAAGATGATATTCATTGCTTTGGATTTACGGTTCTTCGGGGCACTGCTTTCAATACGAGCCGTTTCTCGGGGTTATACCCGCACGTCAAATGAAATATAAATTCTGTGTCGAAGCTAATCTCCAGGCGCTTTATCCTATAATTGAATTTTGCAGTTCGCCATTTTGAATTGGTAATTTTTACTAAAACCAACTGGATGACAATCTTCAGTTTCACATGCTTTATGCTGGAATATCGCCACATTAATAAATGCAGAAACTGCAAAGAGCCTCTTTTTGCCAGGGTACACCGTAATAAGCAATAAAAACTGCGGCATTGTGCAATCTGCGAGGAATGCTGTTCCACGAAGACTTTGAAGAAGTTTACTTGTAAATTTAATTAGGTGAGATTATTGAATTGTCATGGGCCGTCGGGCATAGCACTGCAGCAATCTCTGGTTCTTACTATCGACGTCCGTAAGTTCACGAAATAAAAAAACCCCGACAAGTCGGGGTCTTTATTTCCATTAGCCTCACTATTTTCTTCCTCCGCCAAGCTTAGCGATGATAAAAATGACCAGCGCGATAAAGCCAACCACCAGTATAATGCCCCACACCATTCCAGCCTTGAAAATGCCTTCCACCACAGAACAACTGCCAAGACAAAATGCCAAAAAGCAAGCGAGTAGAAAAATAATTGATCTCATACCATTCATTTATCCATCTCCATAATTACCAAATCGCATACCTTTTTTGAGTCACATAGGAAAACTAAGAATTCTGGAAAATTTT
>Ga0163163_10005145_pt1 | contig 11274 bp, 6 predicted proteins | sample S65metaG_FD_119766 | JGI IMG/M metagenome (GOLD analysis project Ga0163163, IMG submission 119766) | Switchgrass rhizosphere microbial communities from Kellogg Biological Station, Michigan, USA - S6-5 metaG | ecosystem: Host-associated > Plants > Roots > Rhizosphere > Soil | place: USA: Michigan... | reverse complement strand
CGCGCGATCAGCTGCTCCAGCTGGTCGGGGTTGAAGGGCTTGAGCAGACAGGTGCTGGGCAGGTCCGCGGGCGCATAGCCGAGCCGGTCCGGCAGCGCGCCGCCGGTCATCAGCACGAGCCGTTCGGCGTGCTCGGGGCCCAGCTCGCGCAGCCGTGAAAAGAGCTCGATGCCGCTCGCTTCAGGCATCATCAGATCGCAAAAGACGATGTCGAAGTCGTGCTGGCGATACAGATCGAGGGCCTGGTCCACGCGCGTCACCGTCATCACGTTGTGACCCGAGAGCGAACGTTTGAGGCCGCGCAGTAAGACGGGCTCGTCGTCGACCAGAAGCACGCTGGCCCGGTTTGCCTTGGTGGCAGCACAGGTTAACGACGGGTTCCCCACGAGCTCATCCGATCGCGCGAGCGACCTTCTCGGACTGATCGACCCAGCGCCGAGCGGCTTGAACGCCTCGCGGCTCCCCCCGCTAGCGCGGTGAGGAAAGGCCCGGCGCCGCGCGCACTTGCCCGAGCAGCCAGGCGTAGACGTCGCCGCCCGCATACACCCGCGCCCAGACGTCGTGCCCCATGTCGGCTTCGATGCTGAAGCGAAAACGGTGCCCCAACTCCTCGAGCCGGTTCAGCCCAGGGTAGAAGTACCGAAGCGGTACGGCCTCGTCCCGTCCCCCGGCGATGCACCAGATCGGGGTCTTCGCGCGGGCAAGCGCGGCTGCATGCTCGGGGTGCGGATAGCCCACCACCGGCAGCAGCGCTGCGAAGCGCTCGGTGTGGCGTGACCCGATATACCAGGTGCCGAAGCCGCCGTAGCTGATGCCGCTCAGGTACTGGCGCGCGGGGTCGCCGCGATAGTGCGCGAGCACATGCTCGAGGATGTCGATCAGATCTGCCTCGAGCTGGGACCAACCCATGGGCGGCCCCTCGGGACCGTCCGGCAAGTTCGCATCCGGCAGCGCGCCGCTGAGCGGACCTCGAGTCGGATGGTGGGGAGGCGGAGGCGGCGTGCCCTGCGCCAGGCGCACGGGGATCTCGGCGCGCGAGCGATTCCGTAAATAGTCAGCGTGCGCGTCGCGCCCGTACATGGGCAGCTGCGGCACGACCAGCACGAACGGCAGATCCCGCTTCTGGATCCACGCTTCGTAGAGCGGGCCGTTCTTCAACACGTAGTCGAGCTCCGACTTGGCATCGCCGCGCTCCCCGTTCCCGTGCAAGAACAGCAGCACCGGCCAGCGCCGCTCGGACGCCTCATCGAAGCCGCGAGGCAGATACAGAAAGAAGTCGCGCTCGGCGCCCGTCGCCGCGCTCCTCCTGGAGATCCGAAGCAGTCGCGCGTCGCTCATGGCAGCGCCGTCTTAACACGGCGGCACGCCTCTGGCTCAGGGCGTGGAGGCTTCGGGCGCGGCTCGGTTCGCGGTCTTCCGCGTGCGCGCGCGCGCTTCGCGCTCGCGGATCTTCTGACGTTCTTCTCGCGCCAGCTTGGACAGCGTCGGCGGTGGTAGGTCGGCGAAGCGGGCGATCGCGTCACCTGCTCGTCGCCCGGCGCGCCCCGGCAGATCGGACAGATCGTCGGGTTCGCTCGGCGCCGCGGAGCCGCTCGCGTGGTGCACGGGGGCCGGCTCGGGCTCCTCGGGGAGCGCGACGATGTCCTCCTGCGCGGGCGGGGGCGGAGGCAACGGCTCCGCCGCCTGCGGAGCGCTCGCGGCTGCATCGGCGCGCGCCGCCTCCACCTGCGAGCCCGTCCCGCGCCAGAACAGGACACCGAGCGTTCCGAGCAGGAGCGCGGCCACGGCCACATGCCGCCAGCGACGCTGGCCGCCGGCACGCTTGCGCGAGGGCAAGACGGCCAGGTCGTCCGCGTCGAGAGCGTCATCCGAGAGCGCCAGCAGGGCGCCCGACTCCCCCGCTCGCGGCCGTTCGCTGACCACGTGAGGCATCAGCGAGTCCGGCGGCGACAGGCGCCCCGCCGCGGCGGCTTCCACATCCACCGGAATGAACAGCGCGTCTACGGGACCGGCCTGGGGAGTCGGTGCATCATCGGCGCCCACCATCCCGCCTTGGGCCACCAGGGCCACGTCGGGCGGCACGCTGCCGCGCGGCTTGAGTCCGGTGAGCAGCCAGCTCGCGAGGTCCGGCTCCTCTGGCGCCGCGACCACGATGCTCGACAGCTGGCTCGGCTCCGGGGGTGGCGGCGCTTGCGAGGGCGGCGCTTGCGAGGGCGTGCCTTTGGTGCGCAGATCGCGCGTGAGCCAGCGGCCAAAGTCGCTGCTCTCCTCGATATGAGAGGCGGGGGCGGGCTCCGACGGTACCTCGCTCAAACGAGGCCGATCGGACATCAGCGTGGGTCTCGTCATCGGCGCTGGGCAGCATAGCGTACGCGCCGCGTGTGCGCCCGCCACGGCGCCTACTCCGCTCCGGTTTCACGATCCACCCAGGCAATAAAAATCGTTGCTTCTCGACGCACGCGACTCCCGCGCCCTGCTCCGCCAAAAGCTGCTAGGGTCCCGCCCCCGCTAGTTTTTTCGGCCGTCCCTCGCCTGGGCAACCGCCGAACGCGGACTGGGAGAGATTCATGAGCTTGAAGCTGCGTACACTCGGAAAGTCTGGGATCAAGGTCACCGAGATCGGCCTCGGTCTCTGGGCTGCCGGCGGCGGCGAGTGGGGCCGCCCCGACGACGCCGATAGCCTGAGCGCCATCGACGCCGCCCTCGACCAGGGAGTGACGTTTTTCGATACATCCGACGTCTACGGCAACGGTCACAGCGAGGAGTTGCTCGGCCAGGCCATGCGTGGCCGCCGCGATCGCTTCATCGTGGCCACGAAGATCGGCTGGCGCGGGTTCGATGGGCAGCAGCGCCGCACCGCCTACGATAGCGTCGAGAAGCTGATCGCGGGCGTGGAGTCCAACCTGCAGCGGCTGAAGACCGACTACGTCGACCTGATCCAGTCGCACATCAACTTTCGCGACCCCACGATGGAGGTCTTTCTCGAAGGGTTCCAGCAGCTGAAGCGCGCCGGCAAGGTGCGCGCGTACGGCATGAGCACCAGCGACTTCGAGTACATTCAAGCCTTCAACCACGATGGGCAGTGCGCCACGCTGCAGATCGACTACAGCCTGCTGAACCGCACGCCCGAGGGGGCGATCTTCGACTACTGCGCGAGCCACGGCATCGGCGTGATCGTGCGCGGCGCCCTGGCGATGGGCATCCTGACCGGCAAGCTCGGTCCCGAAAGCCAGTTCGGCGAGGGCGACTTCCGGAGCAAGTGGCTCAGCGACCCCGATCAGAGCGCGATCTACCAGCGCGATCTGGCGCACGTGTCCCAGCTGCGCGCGCTGGAGCGCGGGGGGCGCAGCCTGGCGCAGGCGGCGCTGCAGTTCACGCTGGCGCACCCGGCGGTGTCGACCGTGATCCCCGGCGCGCGCAACGCGCGTCAGGTCGCCAGCAACCTGGGCGCCGCCACTGCCGCGCCGCTCAGCAAGGAAGACTGGGCCTTGATCGACGGCGTGGTGCCGCCCCGGGGCGGTCGCAAGATCTGGCCCGCTTGAGGCCGGGCGCCGTCCGCCGGAACTAGAGGAGGCCGCGCAGCGGCTCGTCAGCTCGCGTGACGGGCCGTGGTAGGCGCGCGCGACGTGCTGAGCACGTGGCTCACGGCGCGAGCCAGCGCCTCCAGCGTGAACGGCTTGGGCAGCCACTGCACGCCCTGATCGCGGGCGCGTTCGGCGCGCTCGCTCGGGGCATGACCGCTGACCAGGATCGCCTTTTGTCCGGGGAACAGCTCGCGCGCGCGCTCCAGGATCTCGAGTCCGTCCCGCTCCTCGTTCAGCAGCACGTCCAGGATCAGCAGGTCGAAGGCGCGCGCCTTTTCGCCCGCGCCGCGTTGCAACAGGGCCAGCGCCTCGCGCCCGCTCTCCAGCGTCGTCACCTGGTAGCCCAGGTGCGTGAGCAGCCGTTGCGCAGTCCGCAGCTGGATCAGGTCGTCGTCGACCATCAGGATGCGCGCCGAGCCGCGCGGCGCATCGGGGCGCGGTTGCTCCGATTGCACGGGCTCCTGCGTGAGAGGCAGATAGAGCGTGAACGTGGTCCCCACGCCGAGCCGGCTCTGCACGTCGACAAAGCCATGGTGCTCCTTGACCACGCCGTGCACGATGGCCAGGCCCAGCCCGCTGCCGCTGCGTTCTCCCGTACGCTTCTTGCTGAAGAACGGCTCGAACACGCGCACCAGATCCTCCGGCGCCATGCCGTGGCCCATGTCGGAGACGGTAATCACGGCGTAGTGCCCGGAGTCCACGGTCTCATAACCCGTCAGCGAGCTCTCCAGCTGGCGCTCCACGACGCGCACCACGACCTCGCCCAGGCCGGCGGTCGCTTCCAGGGCGTTCAAGACCAGGTTGGTCACGGCACGCGCCAGGTGCGTGTCCGAGCCGTGCACGAGCACGGGCCTCTCCGGCAAAACCAGCCGTATCCGTGCGCGCTGATGGCGCGTCTCGAGCGGGCGCGAGAACTCGGGCCCCAGGCAGCTCGACAGCACGCGGCACAGGTCGATCGCGCGCCGGGGCATGCGGCCCTGGCGTCCGAGCGTCAGTAGGTCCTTGATGGTCTGGCTGGCGCGCAGTGAAGCGCTCTGGATGCTCTGCAGGTCGTCCCGCACCATGCTCGGGCAGCCTTCGACTGCCTCCAGCTGGTTCAGGATCAGATCCGGCAGCGCCACCACCGGACCGAGCGTGTTGTTCAGATCGTGCGCCACTCCGCCCGCCAGCAAGCTCAGCGAGTGGATGCGGTGAGTGGTGGCCAGGCGCTCCTGCACGCTGCGTTCGTGCAGCATCGTCTGGTGTACCAGGTCCTGGTGCAGCGCCACGATGCGCAGCGTGGTGCAGATCTGATCGCGCAACGTCGAATAGACGTTGCGATCGGTGGTGTACTCGAAGACGGCGACGCCGAGCTTCTGCGCGTCGACGCACAAGGGAAACACCAGCAGCGTCTGGCGCTGCTCGCGCGAGCCCACCGAAAAGCTCGGCGGAAACAGCAAATGCCCAGGAAACTGCGCGACGGGCGGGTCGTGGGCCTCTCCGTCGCACAGGCACACCAGCGGCTCGAGCGCCGTCCACGAGGTGTCCGTCCAGCGCGAAATGTACGCTGTCTTGACGCCTACGCTGGGGATGCCGTTCGCCAGAGCTGCGCGCAGCGACGCGCGATCGAACGCCACCGAGCTGTACTCACCGAAGGAGAGCAGCTGCATGTAGTGCTCATCCCAGTCCAGCCGGTGTTGCATTTGCGCGGTGGTGTTGGAGAGCGCCACCAGATCGAGCGCGTCGAACCACAGGCGTTCCAGCTCGATGTTGCTCACGGGCCGCAGGCTGGCGCGCAGCTGCGTGATCGCCATGTGCAAGGAGCGATAGCGCTGGTTGTCGCTCGGCGCCTCCAGCATGCCCTCGAGCGCGCTGAGCACGCTCCCGGGCACACCGCTCAGCTCCTGGGTCAGGGCATCGACCAGCGCTTCACAATCGTGAGCCCTGCCGCCCCAGCCCGCCGCCGCCACCTTGGTGAGCTGTCCGATGATCTCCTCGCGGTGCTGGCGCAGGTAGCTGGCAGGCCGGAATGTCTCGGGAGACTCCTCGAGCGCGCAAGCAGGGGTGTCCGCGGCCAGCGAGCAGCCGCAGGAGCGACGCACCTTGAGCGTGGTCGGGCAGGAAGTGAGCATCGGCACGGCCTCGCCGTTGCACTGTCCGATCACGATCTTCAGTGCGCGATCGGCGAGCTCGTCGAACGGCTGGGAGACGCTGGTCAGCGGCGGGCTGCTCAGCCGCGCCGAGCGCAGGTCGTCGAAGCCGGTGACGCTGATGTCGCGCGGCACGCGCAGCCCGTGCTCGCGCAGGGCCCGGATCGCGCCGAACGCCATGTCGTCGTTGGCAGCGAGCACGGCGTCGAAGGGGACCCCGGCGTTGAGCAGCGTCTCGACCGCCAAATGGCCGCCGCGCTGCGTGAAGCGCCCTTCCACGATCAGCTCCGGCACGAGCGGCAGCCCGACCACCCCGAGCGCGTCGTGATAGGCGCGCAGGCGCACCTGCGCCTCCGGGCTCTGTGCCGGGCCGGACACGAACACGATGCGGCGATGGCCGTGCCCGTTGACCAGGTGCTGGACCACGTTGTTGATGCCGAGATCGTTGTCGACCAGCAGGCTCGGTACACCGTCGACCTGCACGCCCACGCTGCAGATGGGCAATGGCTGGTAGCGCTCCAGAAAGGGGGGCAAGCGCTCGGCGCCGCAGCTGCTGGTGAGCACGCTGGAAATCACCACCAGCCCATCGATGCGATCAGGATGGATCAGGTCGAAGATGGCATTGTGTGCCGGGCAGGCAAAGTGCGGCTCGTACAGGTCTCGGCCGAAGAAGAAGATCAGGTTGACGCCGAGCTCGCGGGCCTTCTGTTCGAGGCTGGCGCGGATGTGCGTCTCGTACGCGCCGCCGAAGAAGTTCATGTAGTCGAGCAGGACGGCGATGGTCTTGCGCCAAGCCCGCGAGCTCGCAGGCCCTCCCGAGGCGCGGCTCCGGCCGCCGATGTAGGTCACATTCCCCCATCGGGACGCGGCAGCGCCGCGAGCGAAACCTCATCCGAGAAACCCATGCTCCGACTGCCCTTGGCAGCCGGATACGTCGAAACTCGCCTTTCGCTTGAGTGGTCAGCACGGACCCGGGGCCCGGAGCGCCGCCTCGCAGAGCGAGCCGAGGGGGCGCAGAGCGAGCGCTGTTCGGAGCTCGTCCGACCGGGTGCGACCGCGCGGGATCCCCGGCATCTCTGCTGTAAAATCGCGTCGATCCCGATTGTCTGCGAGGGGTCGGCGGAGTAGATGACCAAGTCGTGGCTGCACCGACCGAAGCCCCGCTCGACCCCGCCGCCGTGCTGCGGCAAATCAAACGGCCCCGGCGCGCCGTCGTGACCGCCGGCATGCCGTACGCCAACGGCCCCCTGCACGTGGGCCACCTGGCGGGGGCGCAGTTGCCCGCCGACATCTACGCACGCTGGTTAGGCCTGCTGATCGGGCGCGAGAACGTGATGTTCGTGTGCGGCACGGACGACCACGGCACCACCAGCGAGCTGGCCGCACTGAAAGCAGGCAGGCCGATCCGCGAGTTCATCGCCGAGATCCATGGGTCGCAGCGCTCCACGCTGGAACAGTTCCAGATCGGCGTCGACGTCTATTCGGGCACCTCTCGGCCCGAGTGCTTCCCGATCCACGCCGAAGTGGCGCAGGACTTTGTGCGCCGCATGTACGCCAATGGCCTGCTCGAAAAGCGCACCACGCGCCAGTGGTTCGATCCGAAGATCGGGCGCTTCCTGCCCGACCGCTTCGTCCGCGGGCGCTGTCCGAACCCCAAGTGCGACAACGAAGACGCCTACAGCGACGAGTGTGAGCGCTGCGGCCATCAACACGCGCCCGAAGAGCTGATCAACCCGCGCAGCGCGATCAGCGACGCCACGCCGGAGATGCGCGACACGGCGCACCTCTGGCTCGACATGTCGAAGGTGTCGGAGACGCTGCGGATCTGGATCCAGAGCAAGGAAGGCTCGTGGCGCTCGTCGATGCTGCGCGACGTGCTCGATCGCGTGCTGCCCTGCCTGCGCTTGGTCGGTGCGGTGGAGCCCCAGTACAAGGAGCTCAAGGCGAGCCTGCCGAAGCACAAGAGCCGCTACGCGCAGGGCCGCCAGGTCGTGCTGCAATTCGGCAGCATGCCGGAGCTGGAGACGGCGCGCGCGCAGCTCGCGCAGCACGGCATCCAGGGTGAGCTTGCCGATGAGTGGGCGCGCCGCGCCATCACCCGCGACGTGGCCTGGGGTATCCCGGTGCCGCCGGAGCTCGATCCCGAACTCGTCGGCAAGACGCTGTACGTCTGGCCCGACTCGCTGATCGCTCCGATCTCGTTCACGCAGGTCGCGCTCGAGAGCAAGAGCCGTCCGCGCTCGGAGTACGCCGATTTCTGGCGCGATCCGGAGTCCCGCATCTGCCAGTTCCTGGGGCAGGACAATGTGTTTTTCTACGTGCTGATGCAGGGCGCGATGTGGCTCGGTACCCAGCAGGATCCGCACCGCCTGCCGGTGGCGGGCGAGCTTCAGCTCACGGACGTCTTCGGCTGCTTCCACCTCCTGGTCAGCGGCGAGAAGATGAGCAAGTCGGCGGGCAACTTCACGACGGCCGATCAGCTGCTGGGAAAGGGCTACGGGTCCGACCAGATCCGTTACTACCTCGCGCTGCTCGGGCTGCCCGAAAAGCAGTCCAACTTCGATTTCGCCAAGCTCGAGGAGCGCAATCAGTTCCTGGCGGGCCCGATGAACGCCGCGTTCGAGCGCCCCATCTCCGCCGCGCACTCCAAGTTCGGCGGGCGAGTGCCGGATGGCAAGCTCAACGAGAAGGTTGCCCAGCAGACCTCGCGCATCTTGCAGCGCTATGCGCGCTCGATGGACCGCGGGGACTATCCGTCGCTGCTCTATGAGATCGAGAACTACGCGCGCAGCATCAACAGCCTGTTCACGCAGTTCAAACCGCACGACGACCGCCACCCGGAGCCGGAGCGGCGCGACGCGCTGTTCTCCTGCTTCTACGTGCTCAAGAACTTGATGATCATGCTCTACCCCTTCGTGCCGACCACGATGGATCGTCTGCGGCAATCGCTGCGGCTACCGGAGACCGTGTTCCGCATCGACGAGCTGGGCACGCCCATGGCGGTCGGGCACGAGCTGGGGCAGAAGCAGGCCTACTTTCCTGCGCTGGCGGCAGAGGCTTCCACGGCAGGCGACGCGCCGCCCTAAAGATTGGCCTGCGGCTGAACACTGGCCGCAGGCTGAGCATCGGCCGCAGGCGACACGGCAAGCTCCGGCGTGCAGCTCGCGCTGCAACCGTCGCCATCCAGCAGGTTGCCGTCGTCGCAGACCTCGTCGGCTTCGAGCTGTCCGTTGCCGCACACCGCGCCCAGCGCGCGGCATGTCGCCGAGCACCCAGGCGACCCCGGAGGCTCGCACTCCAGCTCGAAGTCGATGCGACCGTTGCCGCAGACCTCTGAGCGGCACGCGGCGCTACAGCCGTCGCCCGAGCTGCGATTGCCGTCGTCGCACTCCTCGCCGACGTCAACTCGCGAGTTGCCACAGATCTCGGTCAGGCACGAGGCGCTGCAACCATCGGCGTCGAAGAGGTTGTTGTCGTCGCACTCCTCCCCTGGGTCGAGCACGCCGTTGCCACAGCTGGGCGGCTGCGCGGCGGGCACGATCGGTGGAGGCGAGGACGCGGCCACCACCTGGCAGGTCGAGCTGCAGCTGCTGCCGTCGGGGGGGTCGCAGCCCTCCCCTGGATCGAGCTGGCCATCGCCGCACCACGGACCGATGTGATGGCAAGCCGCGTCACAGGCCGGCGTGCCCGGCAGCTCGCACTCCTCGCCGAAGTCGAGCCGCCCGTTGCCGCAGAACTCCAGCTGGCAGCGCAGATCGCAACCGTCCCCCGGGATCACGTTGCCGTCGTCACACTCTTCCGGCGGCTCGACGATACGATTGCCGCACAGCCGGCTGATGCGCTTGCACGACGCGTTGCAGATCTCCGTCTTCGGGGGCTCACACTCCTCGCCCGCGTCGAGGCGCCCATTGCCACAAGCTTCGATCTCGCAGCGAGCCGAGCAGCCATCGCCGTCGAGCACGTTACCGTCGTCGCACTCCTCGCCCGAGCCCACCAGCCGATCACCGCAGCGTTCGAGCCGGGGATAACAGCGCGCGTCGCACACCGCGGTGCTGGGGGGCTCGCAGTACTCGCCGGGATCCAGCCTACCGTTCCCGCAGATCTCCAGCTCGCAGCTGCCACTGCAGCCGTCCGCGTCGAACGTGTTGCCGTCGTCGCACTCCTCCGTGCTCTCCCGAACCCCATTACCGCACACGCCGCGGCGCGAGCTCGGAGGAATCGACTGGCAGCGCACGTTGCAGGTATCGGTGTCGGGCGGTTCGCAAGTCTCGCCGGGATCCACGCGCCCGTTGCCGCAAAATTCGATCAGGCATTCGGCGCTGCAGCCGTCGCCGCTCAGCTGATTGCCGTCCTCGCACTCTTCGCCCGGCTCTTGTATGCCGTTGCCGCAAGCAGCGCGCGGCAGCAGCTTGCAGTTGGCCGCACACTGCGCCGTGCCGGGGGGCTCGCAGTCTTCCCCCAGGTCGATGCGGCTGTTACCGCAAGCCTCGCGCAGGCAGTCGGCGCTGCAGCCATCGCCGCCGACCGCGTTGCCGTCTTCACACTCCTCGAGCGGATCCAGAACGCCGTTGCCACAGCGCCCGGTGATGCGCCGGCACTCGGCATCGCAGGTCGCCGTTCCGGGCGGCTCGCACTCCTCCCCTGGGCTGACGATGTCATCACCACAGGTACCCTCGGGATAGCCTACATCGCCGATCGCGCTGTCCTGCGAGGCCGCGCTCGTGAGCGTGCGGTCCGCTTGGACTACCACTCGATCTCGCCCGCAGGCGCAAAGCGCGACGACAGACAGCGCGATGGCGCTGAAGGCGGTTTTCGAGCGAACTCGCGGCCCGCTCTGATCTCGCCGCAGCAGCATACAACGCCTCGTCGGTGTAACTCACACGTCACATAGGGTCAACAAACCCTCTGGACGTCAGGCGTATTCGCTTGGACTGAAGGAATCGCGGCAAACAATACTCCTGTGCAAAGCTCGTCGCTGCTCACACGCGATGGTCGCGGCAATTCTCCCCGCGTCGCGCGCAAGTAACGCTATCGCTCACTGCACGAGCGAGCATTGCGTCGAGCAGTTGCGACGCTGACAAGCCACCAGTTGAAACGCGTCGCCGAGCCCGAAATTCACGTCCAGAAAGCGCTCGGAAACGCAGGTCGGAATATTCTCGGGCGCGCGGCCGTCGTTGCAACCGGATGCTCTCGTGATCACGTCCGTGCACTCGCCATTGCCGCCGAAGGTCAGGCACGTCGAGACCGATCGCGTGCCGCAGTAACAGTCAAGGCTGCTATTCGAAGCACAGCTCTCCGGCGCCCCCACGTTGGCACAGACACGGATCTCCTGACACGCGGATGAGGTTGGATCGTTCTGACACGCGCTGACCTGCGCCGGGCAGTTCGCAGCCGTGCACGTCGCGCAGGCCGTATTGTTGCTCGCGGAACCAGCGCTGCCGCCCATGCTGTTGCCCGAACCGCTCGCGCCGCCACTGCTCATTCCGGCTGCACCGCCGCTGGCGCCACCGCTTCCGCCCTGCCCTCCGGAACCGCCGGGGCCCACGTACGGCGTGCCATCG
>Ga0163163_10005142_pt1 | contig 11278 bp, 8 predicted proteins | sample S65metaG_FD_119766 | JGI IMG/M metagenome (GOLD analysis project Ga0163163, IMG submission 119766) | Switchgrass rhizosphere microbial communities from Kellogg Biological Station, Michigan, USA - S6-5 metaG | ecosystem: Host-associated > Plants > Roots > Rhizosphere > Soil | place: USA: Michigan... | reverse complement strand
CTCCGGCAACACCGTGCAGATCTGCCCGGTCGGCGCGCTCACCGGCGCCCAGTACCGGTTCCGGGCCCGCCCGTTCGACCTGGTCTCCAGCCCGAGCATGTGCGAGCACTGCTCGGCCGGGTGCGCCCAGCGGACCGACCACCGGCGCGGCAAGGTGCTGCGGCGGCTGGCCGGCGACGACGCGGCGGTGAACGAGGAGTGGAACTGCGACAAGGGGCGCTGGGGCTTTCAGTACTCCACCGCGACCGACCGGATGCTGACCCCGATGGTGCGCGACCGCGGCACCGGCGAGCTGCGCGAGGCGAGCTGGCCGGAGGCCCTCGCGGTGGCGGCCGACGGCCTGGCCCGGGCCCGCGACGGCGCGTACGGGGTCGGCGTGCTCACCGGCGGCCGGCTCACCGTCGAGGACGCGTACGCGTACTCGAAGTTCGCCCGGGTCGCGCTGCACACCAACGACATCGACTTCCGGACCCGCCCGCACTCGCGGGAGGAGACCGACTTCCTCGCCTCGTCGGTGGCGGGCATGACCGACGTCGGATACTCCGATGTGGACACTGCCTCCTCGGTGGTGCTGGTCGGCCTGGAGCCGGAGGAGGAGTGCCCGATCCTGTTCCTGCGGCTGCGCAAGGCGGTCCGCAAGAGCCGGCTCTCGGTGCAGGCGGTGGCGCCGTTCGCGTCGCGCGGGCTGACCAAGCTCGGCGCGCTCGTGCTCGCCACGGTGCCCGGCGACGAGGCGCACGTGCTGACGACCTCGAGCGAGCTGCGGCTGGCCTTGGGCCAGCCGGGAGCGATCCTGTTCGTCGGCGAGCGGCTGGCGACCGTCCACGGTGGACTGTCGGCCGCGGTCGCGCTGGCCGCCGAGACCGGGGCCAAGCTCGCCTGGGTGCCGCGACGGGCCGGTGACCGCGGCGCGGTCGACACCGGCTGCGTGCCGAACCTGCTCCCCGGCGGGCGTCCGGTCAACGACGCGGTGGCCCGGGCCGAGCTGGGCGACGCCTGGCGGCTGAAGACCGGCACCATCTCCGGCTCGATCGGTCGCGACACCGACGGCATCATCGAGGCGGCGGCGGCCGGCAAGATCGGCGCCCTCGTGGTCGGCGGCGTCGACCCGTACGACCTCACCGACCCGCAGCTCGCGCTGCAGGCACTGGACACAGTGGACTTCCTGGTCTCGCTGGAGCTTCGCATGACCGAGGTCGCCCGGCGGGCCGATGTGGTCTTCCCGGTCGCCCCGGTGGTGGAGAAGGCCGGCACGTTCCTCAACTGGGAGGGCCGGTTGCGGACCTTCGCCACGGTGCTGGAGACGACCGCCATCCCGGACGCGCGGGTGCTCGACGCCCTCGCGGCCCAGCTCGGGGTGAACCTGGGCTGCCCGGACGTGGTGGCGATCCGGCGCGAGCTGGGCACGCTGCCGCAGACGACCGCGGTTCGCGGTGCGGCACCACGGGTCTCGCCCGGTCGGGCCGCCTCCGCCGGCGCGCACCAGGCCGTGCTCGCCACCTGGCACCAGCTGATCGACGAGGGCAGCCTGCTCGACGGCGACCGGATCCTGCACGGCACGGCCCGCCCGGCCGTTGTCGCGCTGGGCAAGGCGCTCGCCGGCCGGCTCGGCGTGTCCGACGGCGCGGCGGTCATGATCGTCACCGACCGTGGTTCCATCACGCTGCCGGCCGCCATCACTGAGATGCCCGACGGCGTGGTGTGGGTGCCCACCAACTCACCCGGATCGGCCGTGGCGCGCACCCTCGGCGTGACCGCGGGCGAGCTGGTGACCGTACAAGCGGCAGGAGGAGCCTGATGTTCCTGGCCCAGGACCCGACCCTGGCCGACTTCGGTCACGACACGTGGTGGCTGGTCATCCTCAAGGTGGTCGTCGCCTTCATCTTCGGCATGAGCATGATCCTGCTCGGGGTGTGGTTCGAGCGGCGCGTCGTCGCCCGGATGGCGGTTCGACCCGGCCTCAACCAGGTCGGCCCGCTGGGTCTGCTGCAGACGCTGGCCGACGGCATCAAGGGCATGCTGAAGGAGGACCTGCTGCCGCGTAAGGCGGACAAGGTGGTCTTCTTCTTCGCGCCGACGGTGTCGGCGATCTGCGCGCTGACGGCGCTCTCGGTGATTCCGTTCGGCCCGATGGTCTCCATCTTCGGCCACTGGACGCCGCTGCAGGTGACCGACGTCCAGGTCGCGGTGCTGGTGCTGCTCGCCTGCTCCGCCATGGGTGTGTACGGCATCGTGCTCGGCGGCTGGGCCTCCGGCTCCACCTACCCGCTGCTCGGCGGCCTGCGCTCCAGCGCTCAGATGATCTCGTACGAGGTCGCCATGGGACTGTCCATTGTGGCCGTCTTCATGACCGCCGGCACGATGTCCACCTCCGGCATCGTGGCCGCCCAGGCCAGTGGCGCGTCGGGCAGCTGGTTGGGCATGCACCTGCACGCGCCGGCCTGGTACGGGATCCTGCTCCTGCCCAGCTTCGTGATCTTCTTCGTGTCGGCGTTCGGGGAGACCAACCGAGCGCCGTTCGACCTGCCGGAGGCGGAGAGCGAGCTGGTCGCCGGCTACATGACCGAATACAGCTCCATCAAGTTCCTGCTCTACATGCTGTCCGAGTACGTGGCGATGGTGACCATGTCGGCCGCGGTCGTGACGCTGTTCCTCGGCGGCTGGCGGGCCCCGTGGCCGATCAGCACCATCTGGCCGGGGGCGAACGCCGGCTGGTTCCCGCTGATCTGGTTCCTCATCAAGATCGTGCTGATGCTCTTCGTGTTCGTGTGGGCGCGGGCGACGCTGCCGCGGCTGCGCTACGACCAGTTCATGCGGCTGGGCTGGAAGGTGCTGCTGCCGATCAACCTGGTCTGGATCCTGCTGCTCGCCGGCCTGAAGGTGCTGCAGGCCAACAACGTGCCGGGCGCCACCCGCCTGCTGGTCATCGCGGGCATCGTGCTCACCATCTTCATCGTCGGCCTGGCCTGGCCACAGCGGAAGGTGAAGGTCGAGTCGGCCGAGGAACAGCTGGCCGCGAGACCCCCTGGCAGCTTCCCGGTGCCGCCGCTGGACCTGCAGATCCCGCCGAGTCCGCGGGCCCGGCGCGGTGTCGCCGAACGCCTCCCGGCCAACGTCGGAGCGGGCGGCGGCGTCATCGAGGGCGAGATCGAGGACGAGCGCGAGGGGAAGGACTGACGTGGGCGTCATCGGTTCGACCAAGGGGTTCGGGGTCACGTTCGCCCACCTGTTCCGCAAGGTGGTCACGACCAAGTACCCGTTCGAGCACCCGGTCGCGGCGCCGCGCTATCACGGCCGGCACATCCTCAACCGCCACCCGGACGGGCTCGAGAAGTGCATCGGCTGCGAGCTGTGCGCCTGGGCCTGCCCGGCCGACGCGATCTACGTCGAGGGCGCGACCAACACCGAGGCGCAGCGGTTCTCGCCCGGTGAGCGTTACGCGGCGGACTACCAGATCAACTACGCCCGGTGCATCTTCTGCGGTCTGTGCATCGAGGCCTGCCCGACCCGGTCGCTGACCATGAGCAACGAGTACGAGCTCGCCCGGGACAGCCGGCAGGACCTCATCTTCACCAAGGAGCAGCTGCTGGCGCCGCTGCTGCCGGGCATGGAGCGGCCGCCGCACCCGATGTGGCTGGGCGACTCGGAGAAGGACTACTACCTCGGTGCGCTGGAGAACCCGGGCACCTCGGCCGGCGCCGAGCGCGCCAACGCGGGCACGACCGGGGACACGGCCACCAGCACGGGCACCCGGGAGAGGAAGGGCCGGCGATGAGCCACGCCGACGTACTTTTTTCCGCGGAGGCGTCATGAACACCGTCGTTGCCGCCGCCGCCACCGGCGGTGCCACCACCACCGAGCTCTACTTCTTCTGGATCCTCGCTCCGATCGCGGTGCTGGCCGCGCTGGGCATGGTGATCGCCCGCAACGCGGTGCACTCCGCGCTGTGGCTGGTCGTGGTGATGGGCTGCCTGGGCGTGTTCTACGTCATCCAAAGTGGACCGTTCCTCGGCCTGGCCCAGATCATCGTCTACACCGGCGCCATCATGATGCTGTTCCTGTTCGTGCTGATGCTGGTCGGCCGGGACGCCTCGGACTCGCTCATCGAGGTGCTGCGCGGGCAGCGGGTCGCCGCGGTTCTGCTCGGCCTGGCCTTCGCCGTGCTCGTCGGGTTCGCCTTCTACGTCGCGCTGAACGGCAGGAGCGCGGCCGGGCTGGACGCGGCCAACGCCGGCGGCAACGTGCAGGCGATCGCGAACTCGCTGTTCACCAAGTGGGTCTTCGCCTTCGAGGTGACCTCGGCGCTGCTGATCGCCGCGGCCACCGGGGCGATGCTGCTGGCCCACATCGAGCGGAGGCGGGATCAGAAGATCGGCCAGCCGGAGCGGATGCGGGCCCGGTTCGCCCCGGGGAACTACCCCGGCGCCAAGGCCGGCCCCGGCGTCTACGCGACCACCACCTCGGTGGCCGCGCCCGGCCGGCTGCCCGACGGACGGATGACCGACCGGACGTTCTCGCCGATCCTGCCCAAGCGTGAGCTCACCGAGGCCGAGTCCGCCCCCAAGGGCACGGACGGAAGGTAGTCGACACCATGCAACCTGGGTACTACGTCGTGCTCGCCGGCGCCCTGTTCACCATCGGGGCGGTCGGGGTGCTGATCCGGCGCAACGCGATCGTGCTGTTCATGTGCATCGAGCTGATGCTCAACGCCGGCAACCTGGCGCTGGTCACGTTCAGCCGCATGAACGGCAACCTGGACGGGCAGATCATGGCCTTCTTCGTCATGGTCGTGGCCGCGGCCGAGGTCGTGGTCGGCCTCGCCATCATCATGTCCATCTTCCGGACGCGACGCTCCGCGAGCGTCGACGACGCGAACCTGCTGAAGTACTGAGGGACAGATGTACTCTGCGATCGCGACCTCGCACGCCACCGGGGTGCTGTCGGTCTTCTGGCTCGTCCCGGTGATCCCGCTGGCAAGCGCGGGCATCCTGCTCGGGCTCAACCGCTGGGCCGACAAGTGGGGGCACGTGCTCGGCGTGCTGTCGGTGGGTGCCTCGTTCGTGCTCGGACTCATCGGGTTCATCCAGCTGGCCGGCCTGCCCGAGAACGCGCGCGCCATCCAGCTCTCGCTGTTCGACTTCATCGCGGTCGGTCGGCTCAATGTGGACTTCGGCCTGTTCTTCGACCCCCTCGCCGGCGTCTTCGTCCTGCTGATCACCGGCGTCGGCTTCCTGATCCACCTGTACGCCACCGGGTACATGGCCCACGACGAACGGCGTCGCACGTTCTTCGGGTACTTCAACCTGTTCGTCGCGGCGATGCTGCTGCTGGTGCTGGGCAACAACTACGTCCTGCTGTACTTCGGCTGGGAGGGCGTCGGTCTCGCCTCGTACCTGCTGATCTCGTTCTGGTACACCCGGCCGTCGGCGGCGACCGCCGGCAAGAAGGCGTTCCTGATGAACCGGGTCGGCGACGCCGCGTTCGTCATCGCCATCTTCATGATGTTCGCCTACCTCGGCACGGTGAACTTCACCGATGTCTTCGCCGGCGTCGGCCGCCTCTCCAGCGGCGTCACGTTGGCCATGTGCCTGCTGCTGCTGCTCGGCGCGTGCGGCAAGTCCGGCCAGTTCCCGTTGCAGGCGTGGCTGCCTGACGCGATGGAGGGCCCGACCCCGGTCTCCGCTCTCATCCACGCCGCGACCATGGTCACCGGTGGTGTCTACCTCATCGCCCGGTCCAACCCGATCTTCAACACGAACACGACCGCCGAGGCCATCGTGGCCGGGGTCGGCGCGCTGACCCTGCTGATCGGCTGCATCGTCGGCTGCGCCAAGGACGACATCAAGCGGGTGCTGGCCTGGTCGACCGTGTCCCAGATCGGGTACATGTTCCTCGGCGTGGGCCTGGGCGGCGCGGCGTACGCGCTGGCCATCATCCACCTGCTGGCCCACGGCTTCTTCAAGGCCGGGCTGTTCCTCGGGGCCGGCTCGGTCATGCACGGGATGCACGACCAGGTCGACATCCGCCGCTTCGGCGGGCTGTGGAAGTACATGAGGATCACCTGGGCCACGTTCGCGGTCGGGTGGCTCGCGATCCTCGGCATGTTCCCGTTCTCGGGCTTCTTCTCCAAGGACCCGATCATCGAGGCGGCCTTCGACCGGCCCGGTTGGCAGGGCTGGGCCCTGGGCATCATCGCGTTCGCCGGCGCCGCGCTGACCGCGTTCTACATGACCCGGCTGTTCATCCTCACCTTCCACGGCCCCAAGCGGTGGACCGAGGGGCAGCACCCGCACGAGTCGCCGCCGTCGATGACGATCCCGCTGATCCTGCTCGCGGTCGGCTCGATCGGCGCCGGGTACCTGATCAAGACCCCGGTCAAGGACTGGCTGGACCCGACCGTGTTCGGGCTCCCGGCCAACGCCGAGTTCGGCGAGCCGGGTGTCCACGTTGGACACGCGCTCGTGATGTGGGGCACGCTCGGCATCGTGGTGCTCTCCGCACTGCTCGCGTACGGGCTGTTCCGCCGCGGCACCGCGCTGACCGAGCAGCCGGCCGGCCCGATCGTGGTGGCCGCCCGCAAGAACCTCTACGGTGACGCGGTCAACGAGGTGGTCTTCGAGAAGCCCGGCAAGTACCTCACCCGGGCCCTGGTCTACTTCGACAACAAGGGCATCGACGGTCTGGTCAACGGCCTGGCCGCGCTCGTCGGCGGCGGCTCCGGCCGGCTGCGGCGCCTGCAGACCGGTTTCGTCCGCTCGTACGCCCTGTCCATGCTCGGCGGTGCCGTGCTGGTGGCGTTGGCCTTTCTGGTTGTGAGGATCGGGTGACCATCTCCAACACGGGTTTTCCTTACCTGCTGCTGATGACCGTCCTGCCGTTGGCGGGCGCGCTCGTCGTGGGGCTGCTGCCGCGCGGGCAGGTGACGCTGGCCAAGCGGGTCGCCCTGCTCTTCTCGCTCGCCACGTTCGGCCTGTTCGTCGCGGCCTGGATCGCGTACAAGCCGAACGGCGCGCGACTGCAACTGCACGAGTCGTACGCCTGGATTCCACTGTGGAACGTGCGGTTCACGTTCGCGGTCGACGGCATCGCGCTGGTCATGGTCGCGCTGATCGCGATCTTCCTCCCGCTGGTGATCCTGTACTCGTGGAACGAGACGCAGACCGAGACCGGGGTACCGGCCAAGCGGTCGGCCAACATCTACTTCGCTCTCCTGCTGTTCCTGGAGAGCATGATGATCGGCGTCTTCGCCGCGGCCGACGTCTTCCTGTTCTACGTCTTCTTCGAGGTCATGTTGGTGCCGATGTACTTCCTCATCGGCTCCTACGGCGGGGCCAGGCGGCAGTACGCGGCGGTGAAGTTCTTCCTCTACTCGCTCGTCGGCGGTCTGTTCATGCTCGCCGCGGTGATCGGCATGTGGGTGCTCGGCGGGCACACGTTCGACTGGGCCACGCTCACCTCCGTTGACTTCTCCACGACCGCGCAGCGCTGGCTGTTCCTCGGGTTCTTCATCGCGTTCGCCATCAAGGCACCGTTCTTCCCGTTTCACACCTGGCTGCCCGACGCCGGTGGCGCGGCCCCGGCCGGTGCCGCGGCGCTGCTCGTCGGCGTGCTGGACAAGGTCGGTACGTTCGGGATCCTGCGCTACTGCCTGCCGCTGTTCCCGGAGGCGTCGCGCTACTTCGCCCCGCTGGCGCTCGCGCTGGCGCTGGTCGGCATCATCTACGCCGCCCTGCTGGCGGTCGGCCAGAACGACCTGAAACGCCTCGTCGCGTACACCTCGATCGCGCACTTCGGGTTCATCGGTATCGGTATCTTCGCCTTCACCACTCAGGCCGGCAGCGGCGCGGTGCTGTACATGTTCAACCACGGCCTCGCCACCGGCCTGCTCTTCCTCGTGATCGGCATGCTGGTCGCCCGGCGAGGCTCGGCCATGGTCGGCGACTTCGGCGGGGCGGGCCGGTACGTCCCGGTCATCGCCGGAGTGCTGTTCTTCGCCGGCCTCGCCTCGCTCGCGCTGCCCGGCACGGCGCCGTTCGTGAGCGAGTTCCTGGTGCTGATCGGCACGTTCACGGTGAACAAGACGGTGGCGATCGTGGCGACGAGCGGCATCATCCTCGCGGCCGGCTACGTGCTGTGGATGGTGCAGCGGACCGTGCAGGGCACGACCAACCCCGAACTGGCCGAGATCCGCCCGATGCGCAAGGATCTGTCGCTGCGCGAGGGCCTGGTCGTCGCCCCGCTGATCCTGTTGCTGCTGTTCTTCGGCTTCTACCCCAAGCCATTGCTCGATGTCATCAACCCGGCCGTGGCGGCCACCCTGCAGGACGTCGGCAAGACCGACCCGCCGCCGGCCGCGCCCGCGCCGCAGGAGGCAACGAAGTGAACAACTCTGTGGTGCTGGCGGCCAACCTGTCGCTGCCGAACCTCGACTACAAGGCGCTCGCGCCGATGCTGATCCTGTTCGGCGCGGCCAGCATCGGGGTCCTGGTCGAGGCGTTCGTGCCGCGACGGGGGCGGCACAGCGTCCAATTTGGACTGTCGCTGCTCGCGTTGCTCGGCGCGCTGGTCACGGTGATCCTGATGGCCCGCAGCGGGCGCGTCGTCACCACGGCCGGCGTCGCGGTCTCCATCGACCACGTCGCGCTGTTCCTGCAGGGGACGCTGATCGCGCTCGGCATCGTGGTCCTGCTGCTGATCGCCGAGCGGGCGCTGGAGACCGGCGGGCCATTCGTGGCCCAGGCCGCCATCACCGTCGGCAGCGAGGCGGATCGCCGCCAGGCCACCGCGACCGGCTCCACCGAGGCGTTCCCGCTCACCCTGTTCGCGCTGGCCGGCATGATGCTGTTCGTCTCGGCCAACGACCTGCTCACCATGTTCGTGGCGCTCGAGGTGTTCTCGCTGCCGCTCTACCTGCTGTGCGCGCTGGCTCGCCGGCGCCGGCTGGTGAGCCAGGAGGCGGCCCTGAAGTACTTCCTGCTCGGCGCGTTCGCGTCGGCGTTCTTCATCTTCGGCATGGCGCTGCTGTACGGGTTCAGCGGCTCGGTGCGCCTCGGCGACATCCACCGGACCGCGGTCGCCGCCAACACCCCGTCGACGGCGCTGCTCTTCACCGGCGTCGCCATGCTCGCCGTCGCGCTGCTGTTCAAGATCGCCGCGGTGCCGTTCCACGTCTGGACCCCGGACGTGTACCAGGGCGCGCCGACCCCGGTCACCGCGTTGATGGCGGCCTGCACCAAGGTCGCCGCGTTCGGTGGGCTGCTGCGCGTGCTCTACGTCGCGGTCGACTGGGTGCAGTGGGACATCGAGCCGATCCTCGGCACCATCGCGATCCTCACCATGCTGGTCGGCGCGATCCTCGCGGTCACGCAGACCGACATCAAGCGCCTGCTCGCGTACTCGTCCATCGCCAACGCCGGCTACGTGCTGGTGGGCGCGCTCTCGTTCGACCGGGAGGGCGTGCGGTCCACCCTGTTCTACCTGGCCGCGTACGGGTTCACGGTGATCGCCGCGTTCGCCGTCATCACGCTCGTGCGCGACGAGGACGGCGAGGCGACCCACCTGTCCCGCTGGGCCGGCCTGGGCCGCCGCTCACCGTTGGTGGCGGGCATCTTCACGTTCCTCATGCTCGCGTTCGCCGGCATCCCGCTGACCAGCGGCTTCATCAGCAAGTTCGCGGTGTTCTCCGCGGCGCTGGGCAACCGCGGGCCGTGGCAGATCGCGTTGGTCATCGCCGGCGTCCTGAGCAGCATCGTGCTCGTCTTCCCGTATCTGCGGGTGGTCGTGCTCATGTACCTGTCCGAGCCGGCCGAGAACACGCCGACCGTGATGGTGCCGGGCGCGTTCACCTCGGCCGCGCTGATGGTCGGAGTGCTCGCCACACTGGTGCTGGGCGTGTTCCCGCAGCCGGTGCTGAACCTGGTCGACACAGCCGCGTTGTTCCAGCGCTGACACCGGTACGCGCGGGGCGAGACGGTCGGATGCTCATGTCTGTGGCATGGTTGACGGTGTGAGCTTCCCACTGGCGACTTCCGCGGTCGGCATCACCTTCGCAGACGCCGCGCTGGAGGAGTCGGTCCGCACCTCATTGATCGACGTGGAAACGGCCTTGCGTGAGGCGGTCGCCTCGGCCGACCCGGTGCTGTCCGAGTCGGGCCGGCACCTGATCGACGCGGGCGGCAAGCGGTTCCGGCCGCTGCTCGTCGCGTTGGCCGCCGAGTTCGGCGACCCGAGGTCGCCCGAGGTCACCCAGGCCTCGGTCGTCATCGAGCTGACCCACCTCGCCACGCTGTACCACGACGATGTGATGGACGAGGCGCCGGTACGCCGGGGTGCCGAGTCGGCCAACTTCCGGTGGGGCAACTCGATCGCGATCCTCACCGGCGACTACCTGTTCTCACGGGCCGCCGATATCGCGGCCGAGCTCGGCCCGGACGCGGTCCGGATCCAGGCGCGCACCTTCTCCCGGCTGGTCCGCGGACAGATCGCGGAGACCGTCGGGCCGCGCGACGCCGACCCGATCCAGCATCACCTGCGGGTCATCACCGACAAGACCGGGTCGCTGATCGGCACGGCCGCCCGGTTCGGCGCCATGTACAGCGGGGCCGGCCCCGACGCGACCGAGGCCCTCGCGACCTACGGCGACACCATCGGGGTCGCCTTCCAGCTCTCCGACGACCTGCTGGACATCGCGTCCGAGTCGGCCGACTCCGGCAAGACGCCCGGCACCGACCTGCGTGAGGGCATCCCGACCCTGCCGGTGCTGTTCGCGCTGGCCGACGGCGCCACGGACGCGAACGCCACCCGGCTGCGCGAGCTGCTGCATTCCGGGCCGATCACCGAGGAGGCCCTGGTCCTCGAGGCGCTCGACCTGCTGCGCGAGTCGACCGCGATGAAGCGGGCCCGGGAGACCGTCCGCGGCTACGCCGAGCGCGCCCGGGCCCCGCTCGCCAGCCTGCCGGACGTGGCGGCCCGGCGCGCGCTGGAGTCCCTGGCCGACTTCATCGCCGACCGAACCGCCTGACGCCTCCCTACGCGGGCAAGATCAGCACAACTGCGTTGAGGTCGTGACGCTGGGAGCGCTCCCAGGACGCCACGTGGGCGCAGTTGTGCGGATCTTGGTCGTAGGAGGCGTTAAGACGGCATCCAGATCGCGAGAACGGCGCCGTCGGATCTCTGCATCTCAAGGCGTCCGATCTGGTCCGGCGTGTAGTGCGTCCAGACGCGCATCGTCCAGTCCTGGTCGGACTCCGCGGACCAGCGCCCGAGCAGCTCACCGCTG
>Ga0163163_10005140_pt1 | contig 11280 bp, 6 predicted proteins | sample S65metaG_FD_119766 | JGI IMG/M metagenome (GOLD analysis project Ga0163163, IMG submission 119766) | Switchgrass rhizosphere microbial communities from Kellogg Biological Station, Michigan, USA - S6-5 metaG | ecosystem: Host-associated > Plants > Roots > Rhizosphere > Soil | place: USA: Michigan... | reverse complement strand
GTTCACCGCTAGAAACCGCCGCGTCTCCTGGTCGTAAACCCACATAGCTTGTGGATTTGATTCAAAGAGTAATCGATATTGAGCTTCAGATTTTCTTAGAGCTTCCTCTATGCGGGTCGCAAGCGTTACATCGAGAACGAGGGATAAAACCGAAACGAGCTTGCCGGCCTCATCATAGAGTGCTGAGTTGTACCACTCGCAGTTAACAATAGAACCGAGCTTCGTAAAGTTTCTATTACGCGAAATACCGTATGTTTCTGTTCCTTGATTTTGTCTATTGCCTACTTGATTAACGGACGCGACGTCATCGGGAACAACGAAGTCCCAGTCGCTGAAACTCTTTCCCAGAACCTCTGCGCCCGTCCAGCCAAACAATCGTTGGGCCGCCGGAGACCACCTCAATACACGGAACTCGTGATCCCACTCGATCACAGCGAGCGGAGTATTCTCAACGTGAAAGGCGAGGCGATGAGCTTCCTGGGCAGTGGCTTCCGCGCGTTTGCGATCAGTTACATCACGAATGATTGCGACTCCGCCGATAACTTGTCCGTCTTCGTCGTGACGGGGCGAATAGTAACCGTCGAAGAATCCGGAGCGCCCTGTCTCGGGAATGTAGTAAGGTCGCCCTTCTCCGACAACGGTTTTTCCTTCGACTGCTTCCTGATAAAGCTTGTCCTCGCCGGTTTCTTTCAGGTTAGGGAAGAGTTCAAAAGCGTTTTTGCCTAAGACATCTTCGCGCTTCACACCCGAGAACTTTTCCATGGCAAGGTTCCAGAGTGTGTACCGGAACTCGCGGTCGAATGCGATGATGCCGTCGACGTTTGCTTCCAGAAGGCACTTGAGAAAAAGATCTTGTTGTTGCGGTTCTTTTGTCATTGATTGCGAATAAACTCAGAATGAAAGAATGACCATCCACAGATTACGCAGATGTCCGATAAGCTTCAGCTTGTCGGTTAAGTCTTAAATTCGCATGGTTGTAAAAGAACCAACCTTACGAGACCGACAAGCTGAAGCTTATCGGACATCTGCGTAATCCGTGGATGGCAACTTAAGTTGTTGGCCCAGTCTCTACCGGATGGTGCTGACTCATAAGACCAGGATCTATGGACTAAAAGTATATGTGATCGTTCCTTCCGCGCCTCGAACGCCCAACTTCTCAGCTGAGAATATTGATTGTTTTGCTGCTGCCATTGCTGACTCACGCAACAAAGTCTCACCATCTTTGCTCGACGCCGAGTAGACCCGACCACCTTTGTCGATCTTCACGCGAACCGTAACCAGTGTCGGTTCTTTTACGGCTTCCGCTGGTGCTTCGGCTTCACGCAAAACGATTGCTTTGCCAACCAGTTCGCGGCCAGGTACAGGAATGCCTTTCCTTTTTATAGGCGTCGTCACAAGTGCGGCCGGGTGGTTGGCTGGTGCAGGGTGCCTCTCAAACAGCAGGGTTGAAAGAAACAGCCCTACAAGTGTAGCTCCGAAAAGCGTCATCAGTACCAATGACCAAAAGAGTGCCGTTGCGTTATTTGGCTTAGCAGTAATAACAGGCTCATCGACATCAGTCAGTGGAACCGTGGGCTCCTGGAGATCAATCAGCGGAAGCATATGGTAAGCACAATAGGCAACTAGTTCACTGTCGTAAACTCTGCTGCATTTGGGACAGCGTTTGTAAACCGTCGGTACGCTCGAGGGTGCGATCGATAGCAGAGGTTCCGGCCACTCTGGCTGAAAGTCAGTCGCCTCGGTTGAGACTACAGGCGCCTCGCGATCTGTCAGAACATTCTCGATCTCTTGCTGACTCTTGATCGGTTCCCGCTTCTCCGGAGGAGAGCTCGTTTGCTCATTCGAGAACCAAGGTGTCTGTGAAATTCTCTCGAAATTCTCCATCGCTGGCTGACTCTTGACCGGTTCCGGCTTCTTTGGAAGAGGAGTGGTTTTTCCGTTGGAGAACAACGGTGTCTCTGAAGTTGTCAGAGTATTCTCGATCGCTTGCTGACTCTTGATCGGTTCCGGTGGGACATTCAGAGTCTTCCTTAGTTCAGCCTTCTCTTCTAATCGCTGTTTAAGACCTGCAACAAACCTGCGACTCTTTTCATCTGCAGACACAGAATCTGAGGGCGGTGGCTCTGCTGACTCTCGAGTTGTCCTTGGTTTGGTTGCTGTTGTTTCAAAGGGTGCAGTCGAAAGATTGAGCTGTTGGCTTAGCGACCGGGCGAGATCAGTTCGTCCTTTTCGTTCCGCCCAATCGATCGCATTCAATCCAGTGTTATCACAGACTAGAGGATTGGCTCCGGCTCTTAGTAGAGGAGGCAGTATCTGGGAGTGACCGGCGATGACTGCCAGGATCAGTGGGGTTTGTCCGCCTGCGTTACAAGCGTTGACATCGCCACCGCCGCCAATTATTGCGTTGACGGCCTCCTCATCGCCCGAGGAAACGGCCTGAAGTAGTGCGGAAATCCTAAAACTCAAAGTGAAGAACCCCTTGATCGCGAAGCGGGAGTAACGGGGGAACGCTTTATTTTACGGAGGAGCGAGGAAATGGGGAAGTCCAGATATTTCGGCTAGCCCGTATTCCTTAGGCCCGCAGCGATCCCGTTGATTGTCGCCGCCAAAGCGTAATTGAGGTTGTCGTCATTCTCTCCGGCACGTTTTCGCCGCAGCAGTTCCACCTGAATCAAACTCAACGGATCGACATACGGATTACGTAGTCGGATCGAACGTGCTAAAACGGGGTTTCGTTCCAAGAGCGTCGATTGTCCAGTGAGTTCAAGCACAATTCGCCTGGTTCGCTCAAACTCTTCCCCAATCAACTTCATTACGCGATCACGCAGCGCTTTGTTGGAAACGAGACCTGCATAGAGCTTTGCTATCGACAAGTCAGCCTTGGCCATTCCCAACTCAACGTTGTCGATCAGATCGTGGAAGAGGGGAAACTTTTCCATGAGGTTTAGCAGCACACGTTTGTTTTCGACTGCTGAATTGCCAAAGCGTTCGAGAGCATAACCAACCCCGAACCAGGCCGGCAGGACATGTCGGCTCTGCATCCAGCCAAACACCCACGGAATGGCGCGTAGTTCATCGAGACCTGAGCGTTCGCTACGTCGAGCGGGACGCGACCCGATGCGCGCATAATCCAATTCCCTGACTGGTGTAGCTTCATCGAAATACTCAAGCACGTCGGCGTTATCGGCGATGTTCTTACGATAAAACTTAAACGCATCCTCCGACATCGCCTCGAGTGCCTCTTCACTTTGTTTATCGAGTTGATAAGCGCCGTCCGGACGCGACAGTGCTTCCAAAGAAGCAGCGATCACTAATTCCAGGTTTCGCTCCGCGAGCACGTGGTCCGAATACTTCCAGTTCATTACTTCACCCTGCTCGGTGATCTTTATGTGTCCACTGAATGCTCCAAGAGGTTGTGCGATGATTGCATGGTGTGTTGGCCCCCCACCGCGGCCGACTGTCCCACCCCGTCCATGAAAGAGCGTGAGTCGCACATTTGTATCCGCAGCAACCTGATGTAGCGCACGATGTGCTTTGAAAATTTCCCATGTACTGGTCAGCATTCCACCATCCTTGTTCGAGTCCGAGTAGCCCAGCATCACTTCCTGGCGACGACCCCACGAATCAAGAACACGGGAATAATCAGGATTGGTCCATAGACCTTCGCAAATGTCAGCAGAGTTTCGAAGATCTTCAATCGATTCAAACAAGGGCACCGGCATCAGTCCGAAATCATTCTTTTCGCAAGTTGCTTCCACCTTCACTCCGGAGAGTTCTGCCAGGCGAACGATCTTGAATATGTCCGCAGCCGACTTGCTGCCACTGATGACGTAGCTGCGAATTGACGGCGCCGGAAGCCGGCGCTTCACGTCCCTGATCATTCGCAGCGAGTCGAGCAGGTTCTGGGTTTCTTCAGAGGGCGGATGCGGGAGCTCGCGGGTAGCAGATGGGAACAGCTCGGAATAAGCCTGACTGTGAACTCGCGCGTGTTGACGAACGTCGAGCGTATGCAAATGAAAACCAAATGTATCAACCTGTCGTAGAAGCGGCTCGAGCAGCACTTTCGCCAGTCGCTCGCCGGCCTCTGCAACGAGACTTTCCCGGAGTAAACATAAATCCAAGCGGAACTCCTCAGAGTCTGAATAACCAATTCCTCGTTCAGCTGGATCGCGTGCGGCAACCAGACGAGCCAACACGTAGTCGAGATAGCGACGGTAGATTTCGTTGGGAGGGTGACGTTCAGGATTTAGACCGTGTGCGGAAATACTTTCAGCGTAGTGATTCAAAGACTCATACAGCTGAGGTGAGACTTTCGCCTGCAGGGTTGAAGAGGTAAGACGCCAGATCAGCTCTTCGGTTTTGGCGATGTAGAAATCAAGAATTGTCTGCCTGGCGATTTGTAAAGCATCTCGTGTGCACTCTGGAGTAACGTTTGGGTTGCCGTCGCGATCGCCACCGATCCACGATCCAAAGCGTAGCATTCGCGGCAGGTCGCCCGCAGTTAAGTCGCCTCCAAAAGCTTCTCGAAAATCGCTTGCTAACTCGTCGTACAATTGCGGCACAGTTTCAAAAAGGACGCTGGGATAATAATCGAGCCCCATCTTGATTTCGTCGCGAACACTTGGACGACGTCGACGCACTTCGTCGGTCTGCCACAGGCCTGTTATTTCGCCAAGAATTGTTTGCTCTTGCTGCTCGGCCTCGCGTTCCGGAAGCGGTAATCGATCCAGTCGCTCGAGAGCTTCTGCGATTCGCTGACGCTTGAAGAGAACGGTCCGCCGTGCAACCTCTGTAGGATGCGCGGTGAAAACAAGAATGACTTCGATCTTGTTCAACAACTCCCGAGCCTCTTGTTCAGTGACCCCGGCGGCGCGCATGCGACGCAGAGTGCCGAGGAACGAACCTGGCTGGGCAATTATCTCAGGAGAACTTTGAGCAGCGCGTCGACGTCGTTTGCGGTGATTTGTTTCGGCGAGATTTGTAAGTTCAAAGTAAATCGCAAACGCTTTCGTCATTTGATGCGCTTGGTCAATATTCATTCGGCTGACAATCGCTTCGGCTTGCTCGATCAGAGGAACTCCAGACGAATCTTGCGGCGGACGTTCGCGTTGCTCGATCAAGAGAAGACGCAGTTGCTCGACGGCGGCGAACACTTCTTCGCCGGCTTGTTCTTTAAGCACCAGGCCCAGCAGACGACCGAGCGAACGGACGTCCCTGCGAAGCGGTGCTTCTTTGAGATGTGTTGCGTGACTCGTAAGTTCCGTGAGTCGCGCGACCTGATCATCGACCTTCCAAAATGAACTCATGCGGTGTTTTTCCAGTTTCGTGCTATTCAATCAGAGAGCATTTCACCGGGCAACCTGTCCGATATGCTTTAGCTTGCCGGTTCAGTGCTTTAATCTAAGTACATTCGCGACAAGTTAAAGCATATCGGACATAGGACACTTACAATGACTGCACTATTTACTCAATCAAAGCCTGTAATTGGCGTGATTCATGTTGGCGCCCTGCCCGGCACACCTCGTAGCACGCAAACCGTTGCCGAGTTAATTGCCTTTGCCAAACATGAAGCCACGTTATACCGCCACGGTGGTGTTAATGGTGTCATGATTGAAAACATGCACGACGTTCCGTATCTGCGCGGAGAAGTTGGCCCGGAGATCGTCGCAGCTATGACGGCGATTGGTAGCGAAGTAAAGATCTTGTGTGGTTTGCCCGTTGGTATCCAGATCCTGGCTGGTGCAAACATTGAAGCGATGGCAGTTGCACACGCTGCAAATCTTGATTTCATACGTGCCGAGGCTTACGCGTATGCGCATGTGGCTGATGAAGGTTTCATTCAATCATCAGCTGCGAAGCTGTTGCGGTATCGGCGAATGATTGGGGCGACTCGAGTAGAGGTGTGGGCGGATGTTAAGAAGAAGCACTCAGCTCACGCTATTACAGCCGATGTCGGTTTGGGAATGACAGCAGAGACTGTTGAGTTCATGGGAGCTGACTGCGTGATTGTCACCGGCAACGTGACGGGGGAAGCACCACAGGTGCAGGATGTCCGAGAGGCGAAGTCTCACTGTGGCCTGCCTGTGTTTCTCGGTTCCGGTATCAGCGCTGACAACATCGATGAGTTCATCGAGGAAGCGGATGGCTTCATAATCGGATCGCATTTCAAAGTTGATGGTCACTGGGCCGGCATGGTCGATCAGAAGAGGGTCGAGCGGTTTATGGCGAGGGTTAGCATTAAGGATGCGGCGGCTAGACGGTGAGGATCATTTTCCATCTATCATTTTCCATTTGAGCAGGTGGCGCGGCTCTATTCTTTTGATCACTCTTACGATGCCAGATGGAAAATGAGAAATGATGAATGGAAAATGACCTATGAAAGACATTGCCGACTTAACTACTTGAACCTGATTTCTTGATCCTTCTACAGCCCCTGATTCTCGCCGAGCATCCCGGCATCGTTCCTCTTCAGCGCCTTCTGCAGTTGCGACCACTCGCGATGGCCGTGTGATAGTTTCTGAAAATCACCGTCGCCATCGTTTACCAGATTCCGCAACATCTCACCCGCCTGACCTTTGCTGATCGCTTTCTGGGCCGCCCGGTTCAGTGCGATGAAGGCCTTCTGGTGAAGATCCTTCGGATCAGCTACGAAAACTTTCGCACGTTCGTATGGAAATCTGTAATCGTCCGCAAATTTCTTTTCTTTCTCAGAAAGGTCTTTCAGAATTCGGGAACTATCCTTTTCTTTTGCTGACAGGCGCAGTTGCCGTAACTGCGCCAGTGCAGCGTCTTCAGCGTTTGCTGCAGGAGTCTGCAATGACGTCGGTTTCATTTCAGCAGTCTTTGTAGACTCAATCGGTTTCGTTGCGGGATCCGTCGGCACAGTTTGGGCGGAAGTTTCGGGAGTTGCTGCTGTTGTCGCGGGCGAATCGCTACGCAAGAGCACAAATAGACTCAAAGCGAAAATGAGCAAGCCTCCAACACCAAGGCTAAAGAGCCTGATCATGGACCCATTTTTCTTGCCAGGGCGTGAAGATGCTTCTGAATCAGACCAGGAGAACATTCCCAGTCCCTTGCGAGGTTCAGTTTGGACTGTTCGCTCTTCATCCTCACCTTCAAACGTCGATACGATCATTCTTGGTCGTTTCGGTTGAACTTCAGCCGCTGTAATCGTATCGGACCGTGGATGACCGCACTTCCAACAGAAAGCATATTTCGCTTCAATCTCTGTATTGCACTGTGTGCACCTGCTTACTTGCTCGTTCTCCTGGGCAATCTGGGAAGTCGGTGCAGGTTGAGGTTGTTCTCGGATTGGCGACTCAGTTGGAATTCTCTTCCTCCGGTCAGGTATCGCTTCAAATACGCCGGTGCTTAAGAGTTTCCAGCCATCAACGGTGGGCACCACTACAGCCGGTTCCAACAGGCTAATCTCGCCCGGGCTCGGGGTGTTGCAGTGATAATAGTCCTGATACAACTCATAGAACTCTCGCACTGTCTCAAGGCGGGGCGAACGCGGAATGACAATTGTTCTTGCCTGCTCGTCGTTGTTGCTGATTAAAACAAACTCACCGTCTACAACGGGCACGAACAACTCACTCTCATAATCAAACGTGACGTTCACCTTGTTGGCAGACTTCGTTCTTCTAAGGTATTGCGCCACTGAAGAAGGAAACGAGGGGCCGATATCTAGACGCTCCAGGCAGATCGGACACGTGTTCAGACCGGTGACAAATGAGACGCGTGCCTCTTCGCACGTATGTTCGCGTAAGTCTGCCGACGCAGGCTGCAGACAGCCGGGACAGCACGGGAAAGGTGTGCCTTCAGAGGTCAGTGTGAAATTCTTCTGCTGAAGTGGAGTATTCGACTCGAAACTGACTGTGTAGCAGCGTTCACAAATATAGAGGACTGAGCTTCGTCGTGTGCAGACCGGACAACGTTCTAGTCCGTTACTGTCGAAATTTATCACGCAGAAGTGTTCGCAGTTGCAACAGTACTGCCATTGGAACTCGAAGCTGGAGGTACCAAGACCGGCAAAGTCCAACTCGCCAAGGACGTGACCTCGGTTTTCGCATTTGATGGGACTTTGTCGAGGTGCGAAAAAGCTCTTTTGGTGTTCTGGACAAAATACTCTCATTGTGGGTGCTCCCTTCGAAGACGCATGGCCGTTCAAGCCAATGCCGGCGCTAGTGCCATTCAAGCTGTTGTTCGAAAAGCTATAGTGTGCTCGAAGCATAAGCGTTTAGATGCTGATGTAGTGTCACCGAGGCGGCGACAAAGAGGAGAGACTTTTACTTCGCGACGTTTATTTGATGCCTCCGACAGGACGGACTTTGCAAATCAAATGAAAAGCTGTCGGGAGAGATTGAAGGAGACCGATCGGGGGAGATTGCTTTGCGACTCTGTCGGGGTCGTTTGGGCTACCAGGAGTGTTTTACTAGCGCTAGATTAATCCGAAGCAGAGCGGGAGGCAAGCAGGAATGTGTGTGCCTTACCAAACATGCAGTCGGGAAGGGGGCAAAGCGAAGCGTCGCCCCTGCAGGCGACAAGTCAAAGATTATTAAGAATGTCAGCTCAAGAAATTAATGACTTATACTCGGCGGGGGCGACGCTTCGCTTTGCCGCCTTCCCGACAGCGTGTTGGGTTTCTCCGCACAAGCCATCCGCGATCCATTCATACATATCAGTGCTAAACTTGACCTCTGATAGTTGGCTCAAACCGAGCCCGTGTCCATGACCGATACCCCGCCTGTAAAGCAACACGAAATCACCGAACTGCTCGAGCAGTGGAGTGGGGGGAATCAATCGGCACTCGATCGCCTGTACCCTCTGGTTTACGAGGAACTGCGTCGACTCGCTCGCTCATACATGAAGCGCGAACACAAGGGGCACACTCTCCAGACCACCGCACTCATCAACGAAGCGTATGTTCGGTTGGTTGATCAGCATAACGTCCACTGGCAAAACCGTTCTCATTTCTTTGCGATCTCAGCACAGATCATGCGCCGCATCCTCGTCGATCACGCGCGTCGCTACCTGCAAGCAAAGCGTGGCGGTGGTGCGCTAAGAGTATCCCTCGATGAAGTAATGATTGTTGCCAGCGAACGTTCAGAGGAAGTGCTGATGCTAGATGAGGCTCTTGGCAACCTTGCGCGTCTTGATCCACGCCGGTGTCAGGTTGTCGAGTTGCGATACTTCGCGGGGTTGAACAATGAAGAGATTGCTTCAGTTCTCAAGATTTCAGAAAACACTGTGACGCGAGATTGGAATCTCGCGCGAGCGTGGCTCTATCAACAACTCGGTGGGGCGCCTTAACTGAACACTGAACGCTGGGCACAAGTAAGTCGCATCTTCAAGTCGGCGATCGAACTCGACGGCGACGCCCGCGAGGTCTATCTAAACGATGAATGTGGAGCGGACGACTCACTGCGAGATGAAGTTGCGCGTCTGATCCAATCGCACCAGAAAGCCTCACATGAAGACTTCATTGCATCACCTGCCTTCGCAAACGTAAGTGACTCGACGTCCAGGACACTCGCGGATGGACAGCCTCTTGGTCCCTACTTGATCGTGAATCATCTCGGTACCGGTGGTATGGGCGAAGTTTATCTGGCGACTGATACACGTCTCGACCGTCGCGTTGCGTTGAAGATTCTTTCTGGTGAACTCGCTCACGACAAGAGACGCATGCAAAGATTTCAGCGCGAGGCACGAATGGCTTCGTCGCTTAATCAGCCGAATATTCTGACGATTTTTGAGTTTGGCGAAGCGGACTCACTCAATTTTCTCTCGACGGAACTTATCGAGGGAGAAACTTTGCGCCAGCGTATACAGCTAAGAACGCTGAAGCTCACCGAAATCCTCGATATCAGTATTCAAGTCCTGGCGGCGCTCGAAGCTGCACATGAAGCGAGGATTGTTCATCGGGACATAAAGCCCGAAAACGTCATGATTCGTCGTCGCGACCATATCGTAAAGGTTCTCGATTTCGGGCTGGCCAAAACAAGTGAACCAGCTTCTGTCACCCAGGCAACTGATTCCGAAGTAGCAACTCAGTATAAGACAGCGGCTGGCACGATCCTGGGGACAGTCAACTACATGTCACCCGAGCAGGCACAGGGACTAGAAGTCAATGAGCGATCGGATCTGTGGAGCACGGGCGTGATGATTTATGAAATGTTGACTGGAGAAGCACCGTTCAAAGGACCTACCAACAGTCATACGATCGTTCAAATTCTGGAGAACGAACCAGCACCGCTCAGACAAGCTTCCCGCTTTAACATCCCGGATGAGTTAGATCGCATCGTGAATAAGGCGTTAGTCAAAAATGTAGACGAACGTTATCAAACGGCTAAGGATATGCTGATCGACTTACGGAAGTTGCGGAAGCTTCTGGATGTTGAGTCTGAGATGAGGCGATCAGTGGGACCAGCGTTTACGCAATCGAGATCGGAACAGACCAACGCTGCATCGACAACTGAGGCAAACACTTCTCGACCAGTCGGCACAGCGACCAAGCTTGGAATACTGTTCAGTGTGATCGCACTCCTCGTGGCGAGCCTGTGGGCATTTAATAGTTGGCGTCTCAACCAAAGCTCCGCGAGTAATCCAACTTCAGCTCCTCTACCCGAGCGCGTACTTACCTACTCAATCACAGTACAAAAATATCGTGACAACAAACCTTTCGAACCTCCGTTCCAACTGGCAAAGGAGATGTTGTTCGAACGCGACTACCAGATTCGTTTGAATGTTAGTAGTCCGCAGTCTGGCTTTCTTTACATCTTGAACGAAGGACCACACGAGCAAGGGCGGCCGGCTGAATTCGTCGTACTGTTTCCATCGACGAGTTCCAACAGTGGGTCAGCTCTGATCAGTGAACGTCAACAGATCCAGATCCCTGAAAAGAGCTGGATTAAATTTGATCAGGAGAAGGGAACTGAGAGAGTGTGGCTGGTGTTCTCTCCCAAAGCCGTTCCAGAACTGGAACCCATTCGGGCCTATGCGAGCCAGAAAACGCAGGGTCTTATTACCGACGCTTCTCTTCGCGACAGTGTCCAGCAGTTTCTTCGAACGCACGCTGAAAGCAGACCGACGGTGGCACAGAACGCAGATCAAAAGCAGACGCGAATCTCAGCTCCGGCTGAAGTTCTGGTGCACTTAATCGATCTGGAATATCAGTAATGGTTTTCTCTACGAGGCCTCTGCCTACTCCGTATAACAAATTGAAACTGAAATTGAACAAGTCGGGAAGGGTGGCGTGCCCCCGCTGGCCTAACCGATCTC
>Ga0163163_10005137_pt1 | contig 11282 bp, 10 predicted proteins | sample S65metaG_FD_119766 | JGI IMG/M metagenome (GOLD analysis project Ga0163163, IMG submission 119766) | Switchgrass rhizosphere microbial communities from Kellogg Biological Station, Michigan, USA - S6-5 metaG | ecosystem: Host-associated > Plants > Roots > Rhizosphere > Soil | place: USA... | reverse complement strand
CGTTGTCCGGAATCCAGAGCGCATTGTCGATGTATGCGACGGCACCCTCACGGCCGGTCTTGATCGGCGCTGGTATCCGGCGGACGACGGAATCCTTCGCGGGATCGATTTCGTTGACGACGCCGTCCCCACACGTCGGAACCCACACGCGTCCATCGGCGACAACGACACCCAGGCATCCGCCGCGACCTACCGTGATGTCGGCGGTCACCCGGTTTGTCGCGGTGTCGATTCTGGAGACGCGGCTCGGCCGGTAATTCACCACCCACAGTGACCCGAATCCGAATGCCATCCAGTCGGCGGACGACGGCACCGATATGCGCGTGACCACCGGCAACTCGTCCAGTGACAAGCGCGGATCGCGCGCGGCTGCTACTTGCGCCGCGGATGTCGAAGCAGTGATCGCCGCCAGAACAGCACCGCACCGAACCCGGATCACCCTACTGGCGCGCGCGGGCGACGACGCCGGCCCGCACCATGCCGCATCTCATGTCCACACCGGGTCGGGTCGGGTCCTGAAACGACAGGTTGTCGGCCGAGAGCTTCTCGCCATAGGTTCGCGCGTCCGCATAGGCGCGAGCACAATCGGTCGCGGTGTGCACGCCATGGATCGGCGCGCGCATCAAACGATACGATAGAACAATGAGCGCCAGCACAACCGCCAGCGCGAGCGCGCGCTGCACGAAACCGCGTCCCAGTCGCTTCCACGCGAACGACGACGTCTCTTCTACGGTCATTGGCATTACGCCATCCCGGATATCGACCACGTCAGACACCAAACTGGCGAAGGTGATTGTCGTACGCAAATGGCGCCAGCGCAGCCAATCGTTTTGCGGCCTGGTCACGGCGTGCAGGCGGGTGTTCGCGACCACTGTTGGACGGTAACGGATGGGCCGGCAGGCAGATACTCGATACGCGTGGTGTCCGTACCGGCGCGGACGCGCAGCCTGATTTGCTTCGTGGGATCGCCGCGAGAGATGCTGACTCCGAGGAGCGCCATGCTGTCGCGCAAACCCGCCGACGCGGCGGGGCCGCCGGGCCGCGCACGCACCACACTCTTCGCGGCGAGCGACGCGTCGATGTCGAAGCCCGGATCCCATGTCGGCCGTTGAACCATCGCGCTAGCGATACAGCCTCCAAGGGCGTCGGCGGACAGCGCGATCGGTCCGCCCGCCAGGAACTGGCCGACGATGTCGCGAGCCGCAGCCGGTCCGGTTTGCAACCCGAGTTGCTCTATGAGTGTTTCCTGAATGAGCCCACTGCGAAAGCGGTCACGCTGAGCCGTCATGTGTCGTAGCGTGGAATCGAGCGATACGCGCCCGTTCGTCGCGCGGAGCATTGCCGCGTTGAGCTCCAGGCCGATCAGCTCCCCGCGCAAATATGGCTCGCGCTGCATCGCGCCGTCGCGCCAGCGGCCATTGACGATCGCGGTCCACGAGGAATCTCGCGCCGTCGAGATCGCGTGACCGAGCAAGTCGCGATTGATCGCCGCGATGTATGCCGAGTCCGACAACAAGCCCGCCGTGCGCAGCACGCGACGCGCGGCGAAATCGGTGAATCCCTCGGTGAACCAGGAAATGCTGCCATCGGGAATCGCCGCCGACGCGGACAGCACGCCGCTCCCGATCCAGTCGTGCATGAACTCGTGCGCGAAAAGGCCAAGCACATCGTCGTCCATTCGTCGCGTCGAGTCGATGTTGGCGACGAAGGCATTCGTCAACCGTTGTCCGCCCAAGCTGCCTCGCGGGGCGACCCCTATCGACACCAGGTAATTCGGTGGTGATGGCGTCCGCCAGAATCCGCGTTCGGCGTCCACCACACGCGTCACGCCGTTGACGAGCGCGCTGTCGTCGATCGACAGATGGCCGCGAATGAGAATCATGAATTCTCCCCCGGCGATCCTCGAGCGATAGCTGCGCACCGCGCCAGGCGTCGCGCCGATGTCGTACACGGCGTCTTGAATACGCCCAAGTTGTGTACGCGCACTCCACGTCAGGCCCGGCGACGATGGCGCGCCGAAGGACGTCGCCACGATCGCGCTTCGATCGAAGTCACGGAACGCGAAGTCGACGACGACTGGGGTCCCGCCGTCGAAAGCCGGCAGGACCAACGACTCCTGCCCGACGACCTGCGCCCACGCACGTCCCACCTCGGAATGATTGTGCCCATCCGGCGCCGACGAGGCCGGCGGGGTGGCTTTCAGTCGCCACGTCACGACGACGTCGCGCCGGGGATCGGCGACGAGACGAACCCGGTCCGGGCGATCGGTCGCGTCGATCCTCGCACCGCGTGTCGGCGTACGAAGATCGACAATATTGCGGAAGAGTTGAGTGCGTCCCGCCCACTCGTCCGGCAGCTGAAGCATCAGCACCGAATCGGCACGAGGCCGTAACAGGAGACTGACGGCCAGGGGCGCCGCGGTGTCGGATAGCGCCGGCGAAAAGGTGAGCGACATCCGCAGTTGCGCCCGCGCGGCCGGTGCCCTCACAGCGAGCAAGGCAGCGCAGGTAGCTGCCACATAACCAAAGGAAGCAGCCGGCGCGGCTTTCTCCAGCAGTTTCATAGATGGGGCATGACAGGGTGAACGCGAAGCACGGTCTCCGTGTTGGACGCTGCCGAACGCAGTCTAGTTGCCTGAAAGCATCTCACGACCAGCGTTGCGATACGGTACCGTGACATGGGTCTTGCTCGGGGCGAGGAGCACCCCGTACTTTGCAACACAAAGGACTTGGCGCTCGACCCGCGCCAGGACCGGGGGCGATCATGGGGAAGTGGCTGCGACGCATTCGCGGTGCAATTGGAATGGGTTTCACGTGGGGAGTCGCGTGGTCCGGTGCGGGCTTCGTGCTGGCGGTGGTGACCCGCTTCGCCGCGGACGCCCCTTTCCCTATCATCTTTGGTGTACTCGGCTTTGTTGCCGGACTCATATTCTCCGCGTTCCTCGCGCTGACCGAGGGCCGTCGCAGATTTGATCAGATGTCGCTTCCCCGTTTCGCGGGGTGGGGCGCCGTGGGCGGCCTCGTGTTAGCGGCCATCTTCGCCAAGGCGGCGTCCCTCGAGTTGGGAGATGTGCTGGTGATCACGCCAACATTCGCCCTTGCTTCCGCGGTCTGCGCGTCTGGTTCGCTGGCCGTGGCCAGACGGGCACTAGGCCGGGAATTGCCCTACCCCCGTGAGGACGAGCTCACGGACGCCGAGAAGCAGAAACTGCTTTGAGAACGTTGTCACAAATGTCTTGACCTCGGCGATCGATGTTATACTTTGTGGCATGAAGTACTTCACAGCAATTGGCCTCGTCGGCCTCGTCGGCGCGTCCACCCTGCGTGCGCAACCCGCGGTGAATCGCCAAAAGCTCGACTCCATCGCCGCCACCTTCGTCGCCGCCAACCGCACCGTCGGAATGGTCGTCGCGATGGTCCAGGGCAACGACACCCTTCTCATGAAGGCCTACGGCAAGGCCGACGTCGAGTGGGATGTGCCGATGCAAACCGACGCGATGTTCGAGATCGGCTCGGTCTCGAAGCAGTTCGCCGCCGCGTCGATCTTGCTGCTGCGCGACGCGGGGAAGCTGAGCCTCGACGATCCGCTCTCGAAGTGGCTGCCCGACGTAGCGGGCAGCGACAAGATCACGCTGCGGCGGCTGCTATCGCATACGTCCGGCGTCTTCGGGTTCGCCGACCAAGACGAGTTCGAGCTCAACTGGTTCGCGCCGCGCTACCCGCGCGATTCCGCCTACAAGCTGATCAAGCTCGAGCCGCTCGCGTTCCGGCCCGGTACGGGGCAGAACTACAGCAACTCCGGCTTCTGGATCCTCGGCCGCGTCGTCGAGCTGGCGAGCGGAATGAAGTATGAGGATTATCTCAAGAAACAGATCTTCGACCCGCTGGGGATGAAGCGCTCGATGTACTGCGACAGCGACGCGAACATCCCGCATCGCACGCACGGCTATAACCTGCAAAACGGCGTCATCCGCCGCGCACCGAAGGTGTCCTATGTCTGGGTCTTCGCTCCGGGCGCGCTCTGCTCCACGGCGGGCGATCTCATCACCTGGACCAAGGCGCTTCACGGCGGCAGAGTGCTCTCGCCCAAGTCGTACGCCGAGATGACGACGCAAGCGACGCTCGACGACGGCACGAAGCTGCAGTATGGGATGGGCATCAAGGTCGGCGAGGAATACCGCGGCATGAAGTACATCGGGCATGGCGGCACAGCGCCCGGCTTCCGCTCCGATGTCGCGTGGTATCCCGACGGAAAGCTGGCCGTCGTCGTCCTCATGAACACGTCGCCGACGAATCTCGTGCCGGGCGGCGTGAGCTTCCTCCTCGCCGCGCAGGTACTTCCCCTCCCTCGGCCGACGGTGACGCACTACACGGGCGACGCCACGGACCTCGTCGGCAAATACCAGACGGTCAACGGCGCGAGAATCGGGACGGTCACGATCGAGGTCTCAAAGACCGACGCGGGGCTCGCGATCGGACCCGTTGGCGGGCGCGCGCAACCCTTGGCCTGGGCCGGAGGACTCGCGTTCTACTCCGACGACAACACGACGATCACCTTCCGCCGCGCGAACGGCGACCGCGGCCCCGTGACCGAGCTGCGGCGGGACAACGCGGGCAATCACGCCACCTTGAAGAAGCTGTAGACAGGACGGCTAGAAACTCGCTCGGACATTCGTCACCATGCGCAGGACAGACTGCTGCGCGAAGCGACGCTTATACGCGTCCATGACGCTCTGAACCCGGCGCTCGACGTCGGGAGTCACGAGATGCAACAACTCGACGACGAAGCTTCGCTCTCGAACGACCGTGCCGTCGGGAGCGCGCCACTGACCGGCGGCGTCCCACACTGTCGCGCCTTCAGGGAAGCTCGGTGTGACGACGTCGCGGACAAACATGGCCCAAGCGGAGTCACTCACGACGGCCGTGTCGCCGATATTCCGTCCGAAGTAAAGGCGTTCAAGGTGGGCGTCGCGCAGGCCGTCGCGTCGCGGCAGTGTTGCGCACGCGGTGATGCCGGCCAGGATGATCAGCGACGACGTACTCGCCGAGAGGCGGAAGCGATCGCGAGGCAGCATTCACGTAATAAAGCGCGACCGCGGACTACGGTCGACCGGTCGGCCACGCCCAACCGATGAGACTCCCGAGCAATCCACCGGCGACGGCGCCCTCACCGGCGGATAACATTATCAGACCGGCACGCAGGCGACTCGCGTTACAGGGGTCACGCACGCAACCGACATTGTAGAAAGATCCGCCCACCGCACCGAGGACCCCTCCAATCAGAGCGCCCGTGAGTGCGCCGCGACCGGCGTGTCCTGACCTCGTTGCGACAACCGCGTCCGCGCTCTGCGGTGAGAGTCGAAAGCATACGATCGGTCCTGCAAGCCCCCGCAGCAGTCGATTGCGCGACGCCTTGCCGCGATGACAGCAGTCCCAGCGCAAACGCCGAGACTAGGATGACGGCTCCTCGCCTGCATTGCGATTGTAAAACGATGTCCAAGCAGAAACTCGTTCAATGAGAGTGTTGCTGGCGTCAGGCCGGCGGTTCGCTGTGTTCGTCCTCGTTTGAATCGTAGCCAATGGAGAAGCCACCGCCACCGCTCGTGATGAGGCCTCCATTCAGTTGACTGCGCCACCCGGCCAATGTCCGCCGAGTGGTCAGCACGTCCACGGCGAGACGTTCCATGACCGGGCGCGCGAAGTCAAGCTGCCATACAGAGATGTATGAGATCTACGGTCGTGTGAGCGCCGACTGTTGCGTGACCATCGCAACGAGGACGACTCCATTGTTGCGAGCAATGTCGATCGCCGCCAAGACCTTGGAGTAATCGAGGTCGCGGTCGGCCTTGAGATAGAGGATCGGCTCGCGGTGGCTACCATGATAAATGGCCTGCAGACGTCCACCCAGATCTTCTGCCGGAACGGGCCGCTTGTTGAGGAAATAACGGCCCGCCGCATCGATGCCCAGCACGACGTCGGCCGAGTCCAGCGGATGGTCTTTCACATTCACGGCCTTCGGCGGCTCGGCGCGGAATCCGTCGAGGAGATTCGGTGCCACGACCATGAAGATGATGAGCAACACCAGCATCACGTCAACCATGGGCGTCACGTTCGGGGCGGCCTGCACAGGCGAGCGCATGATGAGAGCTCCGGATTCGTGGAGCTCCAGAATGCACTGCCATTGTTAGGCTCTCTTCACCACGAGATTACGGCGCGATGAAGTCGCGGTGAGGATTCGTCGCTATTCACCCTTGCGGTCTCACGCGCCGCGATAAGCCGACGAGCAGCGCTCCGACCAGCAGAATCGCGGCAGCGACGCCGGCTCCCGTGACATCCGGTAGGACATCGGTGAGACGGCAGTTGCCCGTGCGCGTTGCGCCTTCCTCCAACTCGACCAGGAGGCCGAGGGCGATTGTCGCCAGCAAGCTCCACCCTAGCGCCCGCCGGCTGAGCTGGTCGAATTGGAGGAAGGTGATCACGAAGAACGCGGCAAACAACACGATGTGCGGCACCTTTGTCATTGATCTCGCCGCGTTGTCGAGCGTCAAGCGTACGTCGCAGACCGGCGCAACGAGTCGGAAGCCGACGCGCGCTGGAATTCGCAGGGCGGCAACGACCATGTAGGCGCCATACGCCCAACGTCGCCGAGACCAGAGGTACCGGAGCGCCGTCGAGCCGCGCGACGGACTCTGAATGGACGTCATCTGGGTCGACGCTCGAGCTGGCGGCCGGAGTGCGAGACTACCGATCTAGGCTGCAGCCGCGTAGACGAAATGCGTTGCGAGCCAAGCGATGACTACGCCGCCGACTGCGCCGACGGAAAGAATTGGCGCGAACGCTTTGGTGATGATCGCATCCGGCAGGCTAAGGAGAAGGGCCACGATGAGTCCACCGAGGAGCGCGGGCATCGGTAGGTGCACGAGCGGAATCAACAGGCCGATGGCGAACCGATTGATGAAGGCGCCGAGCAGGGCCGCTCGTTTGTCAGGGAATTGCAGCGGGAGCATCATCGCGATGGCCAAAACTCCGAATCCCAAACCGGCCAAGACTCCAAACGAGAGCGGCGACATGAGCGACCCGCGGAATGAGTGATGGGAATTGGCGATGCGAACAGATGAGAGTTTGCAGGGTAGGCCCAAACAATTCAACGCATGCTTTATCAGCTTCAGCGCTCGGGCGGCCCCGGTGTGGCGCCGTGGACTCGAAGAAATAGCCAATGGACGGAGCTGTCGCGTCCGAGCTGTAGCGTATCGCCATTCAACCGGAACGGTGTCGCAACCTCTGTGGTGCCGAGGTTCGGAGGAATCTCCCCTTCGATGCGATGAACAACGCGACCGTTCGTGCGGTCCACGCGATATTCACCAAAATAGGCCACGGCATCCGCCATCAGTCCATGTAACGTCGCGGAATCGGCCTGCTGCCAGCGCCCGCGCAATTCGGGGAGCAAGGCAAGGCCCTTTGCCATTTGGAAGAACACATGACCGGTCGCGTCGTAGACCAAGTAACCGCGCGGCGGCCGCCCGAGCGGATGCTGATGGGCGCTATCGCTCGCAGTCGGAATGACGAAATCGGCTGCGCGCCACGTGCCGACGAGGGACAGCGACCGAGCCGCGGCGACGGAGTCGCTGTTGGGACTCGCCGGAGCGCAACCGAAGATCAGTATCGCGAGTAGAACCGTGCGCATCTGTCCGAGATGGAGTCGCTGCCGTCTAACGCGCGGAGCGAGAACCTACATTCCGCCATCGATGCTGAACATCCCGCTGCGCGCGCACCGAAGCCCCGCCGTATCGATCGGCACGAAGCGTCGCGAACGTTCGTCAATTTTCCACGCTGCAATAGTCCGCATCATGGTACTGTCGCCGGTCAGATAGACGGGCTGGCCGGCCGGGCGCCAGGCAGGATTGTCGAGCACCGCGTGATGAACCAGAGGCTGTCGGTGATCTCGCTGGCACCGAGATCTTTGAGCCCAATATCCACGTGCGCGCGCTCGATCTCGACGACGCGCCCTCCTGTGACACGCCGACCCATGAGCGCTTTTGCGACGCTGCTATCGCAACGAACAGCGGAGAACTGATCCGAGTGCCGCAACGTGGCCGTAGCGCGCTGCGCCTGCACTTTGGCTGACGCGACGAGCGTGACCAACACAGCAAGATGGCGGAGTTTTGTCACTTGTGCCGCGACAAGGGTGTGAGTGCCAACCTAACGCTGGAACCGGTCTTCGTGTCTCTAGGTTCGAGCGGCCTCCTCTTGACGTCGACAGGAGCGCTTGATATGCTACTGTAGCCAGCTACAGAAGAGCGCCCGGAGCTCATCGTGCCTTCCCGGCCACAAACCGACGCCCTACGGGGCTCGCTCGACCTACTCATCCTCAAGACCCTGTCCATCGCGCCGATGCATGGCTGGGGGATCAGCCAGCGCGTGCAGCAGATCTCGAACGGAGTGCTGGAAGTGAACCAGGGGTCGCTCTATCCCGCCCTTCAGCGTCTCGAGAAAGACGGGCTGGTCACCAGTGACTGGGACACGACCGACAACAATCGGCGCGCGCGGTACTACCGACTGACCACAACCGGACGCCGCGCCCTCGGCGTCGAGCTCGAGAGTTGGCGGCGCTTCGCGTCCGGCCTCGAAGCCGTCCTCGGCGTTCCTTAATTGCCCCGCGCAAGTCGTCACCCCGGAGTATTCCCACCATGACATGGTTCCACGCCGCGCGAGCGCGGCTGCGCCTTCTCGCCCCGCGAGCCGCCGAGGCGCGCATCGACGACGAGCTTCGCTTCCACATCGAGATGGAAACGCAGCGGATCGCGCGTGAGCAGAAGGTCGGTCACGACGAAGCGAGACGACGCGCGCTCGCGACGTTCGGCGGCGTACAGCAGCATCGCGAAACGCTCCGCGACGGCCGCGGCACGGCCTGGTTCAGCGGCCTGTCGCTCGACTTGAAGTTGGGCTTCCGCATGCTCGTGAAATATCCGGGGCTCACCATGGTCGGCGGGCTCGCGATGGCGTTCGGCATCTGGTTCGGGGCTGTCACGTTCCAGATGTTCGGGGCGATCACGACCACGAAGCTCCCACTGCCGGACGGCGATCGCATCGTCCGTATCCAGAACTGGGACCGGAAGACGAGCCAGGACGAGGATCGCGTCCTGTACGATTATCAGTTGTGGCGCGCCTCGCGGTCGATCACCGACCTTGGCGCGTATCGTGATGCAAGCGTGAACCTGAGGGGCGCGGACGGTGCGGCGCAGTCGGAGATAGCGGCGGAAATCACGGCGTCTGCGTTTCGCATTGACCCTGAGCGCCCTCTGCTCGGCCGAGTGCTCACCGAGTCGGACGAAGCGGCGGGCGCGACGCCCGTGGTGCTGCTCGGCTACGATGTATGGACCAGGCGCTTCGATCGCGACCCGCAGATTGTCGGACGCACGGTGAAGCTCGGGACCACCTTCGCGACGGTCGTCGGCGTGATGCCGGAGGATTTCGCGTTCCCGATGGCGCACAAAGTCTGGTTGCCGCTGCGCTTGAACGCGGCAGGCGCGGAGCCGCGGCGTGGGATTGCCATCAAGGTGTTCGGTCGACTCGCGAACGGCATGTCGCTCGAGAGCGCGCAAGCGGAGCTCACGACGATCGGCAAGCGGCTCGCCGTCGAGCACCCGGCGACACACGCGCAGATTCAGCCCTACGTAACGCCGTACACGCAGCTTGGTGTCAACAACACCGACATGCTGGCGATTAAGGGGGTCAGCTACTTCTTCGTTGTCGTGCTCATGGTCGTGGTGTGCAGCACGGTGGCGCTGCTCCTCTTCGCGCGCGCCGCGTCTCGCGAGTCGGAACTTCTCGTTCGGAGCGCCCTCGGCGCGAGCCGTCGGCGCATCGTGACGCAGCTCTTCGCCGAAGCGTTGGTGCTCGCCAGCGTCGCGGCCGTCGTCGGCCTGGCGTTGGCGCAGTTCGCCTTAGTGCGCCTGGGGCGCCCGTACATCGAGATGAACTACGGGATGCTTCCGTTCTGGGTCGACTTCAATCTTTCGCCCATGACCATCGCCTCCGCGCTCGCGCTCACGGTGATCGGGGCGGTGGTGGCGGGAGTGATGCCGGCGCGGAAGATCACCCGGGGACTCGGCACGCGATTGCGCGCGGGCACTGCCGGCGGCGGTGGTGTGAGCTTCAGCGGTGTATGGACGGCAGTCATCGTCACGCAGGTTGCGCTCACCGTCGCCTTGCCGGCGGTCGCGATGCTCGCGCGCGGCGAGACCAAACGTGTCGAGTCGTACGACGCCGGCTTTGCCACGAAGGAGTATCTCGGCGCCACCCTGGGCATTGACGGTTCGCTCGACGAAACGACAACACCGGAGGCGCGCACCGCGCTCGAAGGGCGGATCACCGCCTCGCTCGACGCGTTGCGCCAGCGACTCATGGCGGAGCCTGGCATCACCGGCGTGACCTTCGTCGACGCGTTGCCGGCAGAGGACCATAGCTATCGCCGCGTCGAGGTGGTGTCGCTGCCGGGGATCGCGTCCCGATGGGTGGCAGCCGCGCGGGTCCATCCTTCCTACTTCGACGTGCTCCAGGCACCGGTGCTGAGGGGGCGCTCGTTCACGAACGCCGATCTCTCGCAGGAGGCTCGCGTCGTGATCGTCGATCAGGCATTTGTAGATCTCGTAATGTCCGGACGGAATCCGATTGGCCATCGGGTCCGTCTCACCTCGGGCGCAGCCGACTCGAATGCGGCCCAACTGCCGTCGTACGAGATCGTCGGCGTGGTGAAGGAGCTCGGATTGGCGAGCGCCGCCATGCCTCAGCGAGAGCCGGGCCTCTATCTACCGGTCGTTCCGGGAAGCCAAGGCTCCAACAAGCTCATTGTGCACGGTCGCGGCGATCCACTGTCGCTCGCACCGCGTGTTCGCGAGCTCGCCGCGACGGTCGACGGAGCGCTCCGCGTCGAGAAGGTGACGCGCCTCGATCACGTGACGACGCCGTTGATCTGGCTGAACAGTCTCTGGGTCTGGATCATCATCGGCATGACGGCAGTCGCGCTGCTCTTGTCGCTGGCGGGTATCTATGCGGTGCTGGCGTACATCGTCGCTCGCCGTACGCGCGAGATTGGGGTCCGCGTGGCACTGGGTGCGAGCTCGCGCCGAGTGATCACGTCGATCTTCAGGCGTCCACTGACGCAGGTGAGCCTGGGCGTGATCGCGGGGAGTGTGTTGATCTTCGTCGCGTCGATCGGGGTTGGGAACACAACGCAATTCCGCGGGGCGGGGGTGGGCGGAGTGCTGACGCCTGCCGAGGTTG
>Ga0163163_10005134_pt1 | contig 11285 bp, 8 predicted proteins | sample S65metaG_FD_119766 | JGI IMG/M metagenome (GOLD analysis project Ga0163163, IMG submission 119766) | Switchgrass rhizosphere microbial communities from Kellogg Biological Station, Michigan, USA - S6-5 metaG | ecosystem: Host-associated > Plants > Roots > Rhizosphere > Soil | place: USA: Michigan... | reverse complement strand
GAAAATCAGGATCGCCGCCAGCGCCGCCAGGATGACCTGGCCGTTGACGTAGCCGCGGACGACCTTATACATGTCGCTCGTCAGGCGCTCGTAGCGGCGCTCGTCCTTTTCCGGTACCAGCCGACGGGCGAAACGGATCCAGCGCGGCCCTTCGATGAGCATCATGAACGTCAGTACCAGCACCGTCAGCACCGAGAAAACACTGCTGGCAGTACGGGTGACGGTGTGGATACCGGTGCCGCCGAGACCTTTCAGCCGACTGCCGAGCTGCCCGGACAGTTCGTCGACCTGTCCCTGTAAATGGTATTTGCGCACGAACTGGCCCACGGAAGAGTTCTCGCTCCGCACGTTCGAGATAAGCGTCGGCGCGGCGTTCACGAAGCTGGTCGTCTGGCGCACCAGCGGCGGCACGATGCTGGCCAGAAAACCGGCCAACAGGGCGATGACGACCAGGAACGAGACGCCCGTCGCCACCGTGCGGTTACCCTTGCGCTTGCCCGGCAGCCGCATGGCGATCCAGTGCACCGGTGCATTCAGGGCGATGGCCAGGAAAAAGGCCACGAAGATGAGCGTCAGGGGATGGCTGGCTTTTTGCACCGCAGCCACGAACAACAGGGAAGCGATGACCAGCCCGAGTACGCGCAACACCGTCCGGTTACTGACGGTGATCTCGACATCGGCGTTTTTGGATTTAAGAAAGCCTAGCATTACCGCCCCATTATCTCACGTAGCCGCGTCGGTGCAATGTTTCGCGGTAAAGCTTTAGTAATTGCGTGCCGACGATATTGACATCGTACTGTTTGACGGCGTGCAATTGCCACCGGGTCGCCTCCTGGGTGGCGGCCAGTGCGACCGGTGTATCTTCCAGATAGGACTGCAGCATGACCGTGAGTGCCCGCACGCTGCGCGGATTGAAGAGTTGCTCGGCGCGTAGCACGGACGCGTAGCCGGCGTTATCACCGCCCAATACCACCTTGGAGCCGGCCGCCATGGCCTCGATCAGGACGATGCCGAAGCACTCGCCGCCCAAGGAGGGGAAGACGGCGATGTCGGCGCCGGCCAAAAAACGGGCCTTATCCGCTTCGCTGACGAAGCCGTGGAACGTAACGATGTCCTCCAGTTTGTGCTCGGCGACGAAGCGTTTAAGTTCCGGCTCCAGCTCGCCGCGGCCGCATACATCGACATGGATATCCGTCACGCCGTCCTGCACCAGCCGCTGCACTGCCCGCAGCAGGTAGATGCAGCCCTTGCGTGCCACCAGCCGGCCGACGAACACGATGCGGCGGCGATTGTCCGGGTTCGGGAAAGGGCGGGCAAGCATGAAGCGGTTACTCTCGACGGTGTTCGGAATGATCACCGACTCGATGCCGTAGACCTCTTTGGCGAACGTCTGCGCCGCCGAAGATACGCTGATGAAGGCATGGAACTTTTTCAGATTCCGGCGCAGCGCCAGAGCCAGGGCCCGGTTGGCGCGGTGCTGCCAGGCCGAGAACGGCAGGATATGGAAAGTACCGACGATGGCTGTGCTGGGCGGCGCGGCATTGATGACCTTGGCCGCCATCGTCGGGCTGTAGGGCACTTGCACGTGCAGTACGTCGAAATCCTCGGCCAGGACGACGCGTTCGATGTCGCGCTTGCGCGCCGGCAGCGGGATCGACATCCGGTTCTGGTTGAACCTGACCTTGACGTTCTTACTGAGCGAGTGCAGGTTGGGCAGATCGCGGCGGGTCGTCTCGCCGACCAGGTAATGCACCTCGTGCCCTTGGGCTGTCAGCCACTGTGACACGGTCAGGACGTACTGCTGGACGCCGTCGGCGCTGTCAAGCGTATCATCGAACACGAAGCCTATTTTCATATCATTCCACCCCTGTAGATCAAGCTTGTCAAGCTACCCTTGATGTTTCTTGTGATGCCGCAGTGCTTTCTTATATAACGCCTCGTATTGGTCGACCACCTTGGTGTAGTCGTACTGCTGCACGTAATCCTTGGCCCACTGGCGCCAGAGCGCACGCAGCGCCTCATCGTTCAGCAGCAGCTTAAGGCGGCGGGCGAAATCGACCGTATCCTTGGGGTTGACCAGCGACAATTGGCCACGGTCCTTCAGCACCGACGTATAGCCGGGGTTGTCGCCGGCCACGATGACCTTGTTCATGGCCATGGCCTCCAGCAGCACGATGCCGAAGCTCTCACCGAACAGCGCCGGCGAGCAGAACAGGTCGGCCTTCTTGAACAGCGCGTTCTTTTCCTTGTCGCTGACATAGCCCTTGAAGGTGACGAAGCTGACCCGGTTCTCCTGCACCCATTCTTCCAGACGCTCGCGCTCCGGGCCTTCGCCGACGATGACCAGGCGCGCGTACGGCTCGGTCTTCTTCAGCTCCTGGAACGCCTCCAGCAGCTGGCGGACGCCCTTGCGCTTTTCCAACCGCCCCACGAACAGGATGGTCTTGTTCTTGCCGACCGCCTTGGCCTTGTCCGTCGAATACTTTTTGAGGTTGATGCCGTTGGGGATGATCTGCACCTTGGCCTTGGGCGCCATGCCCAGGAGATACTCGGTAGCGGCCGGCGACACAGCGGTAAAATAATCGATATATTTGAGGATAGGCCGGGTATAGGGCGTGATGACGCGCTCGATGGTGCGGGTCATGACCGTCTCGGGCAGCTTGGCATGGAACGTGGCGATGTTGACGGCCGTGGAGCGGCCCAGGATCTGCCGGCTCAGTATGGGCACCCATGGCTCGTGATAATGGATGATGTCGAAGTCCTCCTCTTCGAGCATGGCGTCCAACGCCTCGATATCGATACTGGCCGACACCTGTGAGGTGGTGTGGAACGGCGAGTGCCAGTCCGTCAATCCGCCGACCAGGATGACGTGGTCCTCGACGACGCCGCTATGCGAACGCGGCTGCGAAGTGATGATCTTTACGGTGTGGCCGCGCGCCTGCAGCTCATCCTGCAGGGCCATGACGCACTCCTGCACACCACCGCCTTTGAACAGGTTATACGGGCAGACCAGGCCGATCTTCATGATGTCACCGCTCCGTCGTTACGTGACGTCGACAGCACCGGCAGCAGGGCCGGTGGCAGGATAGCCCGCACTTGCTCGGGCGTGTCGATATCCAGCGGGGCGTGGTTGGGCAGGTTCAACTCCATGATCGTAATCTCTTTATACATAGCTTTCAGTTCCTCCGCAACCTTGGTGTTGTCGAAGATATGGTCGTTCGGTACACCGATATGGATGGCCGGTACGTTTGAGCGGTACATGGTCAGATCGTTCTTCTTGAAGAAGTCCCAGGCCGTAGCCCCGTGGGTGCGGTGGTCGTTGATGACCCACAATCGGGCCTGCTCGCGGGCATACCGCTTGGCTTCCGGCCCGCTCAGCGTCTTGAACTTGGCCTGGATCGGCTTGGTCGCCCGGTAGATGCCGACGATGACGGGTTCATGCACCACCAGCTTGAAGAGGCCGGCGCCCAGCCGGGTGCGGCTGCCGTTGGCCAGGACTTTCAGCAGGATGAACGTATACAGCGGCGGTGCATCGAAATCGCCCGGGTTGACGAAGCCGACGAAACTGATGGCCGTCTCGGTGCGGGCCGCCACCGCCGGATAATTCGCCACCAGCTCGGTGATCATCTGGAAACCGAAGGAAATGCCCAGCAGCGTCAACTGTCGATCGGCCGGGATATGTTCGGTGATGAAATGGTTGAGATGGGCCGCGTAAAACGGCAGATCCGGATAATTGCCGACCTTATAGGCCGCCTCCATGCCGCCGAAGCCGGGATTGTCGGCCACATAGACGTCGCCGAACTCGCGCAGCGCCTCGACGATGGGTATGAGCCGCTCGATGCTGGCGTGCTGGCCATACACCACCACGAACGTGCGGGTAGCGGTAGCATCGCGGGCCGGCCAGTGCCCGTAGCGCCCCTGCAGATCATTGAATATATAGGGTTTGATATGCGGATTATCGGCGAACCGGAAGGCGTTGGGACGATGGCCGCGTTTGAGCCGGCGTTTGATCCTGTGTGATTTGGCGGGAGGCGTGGCCGTAGAGGTAGTCATATGGTATGGATTGTATTTTACCGTAAGCCGGTTTATTTGTCTTTGTCGAGCATGGTGACGAGCGCCTTGGGCAGCAGGCGGGCGGCGTCGGCTTTGTCCGCGAACAGCGTCGGCGCGTGGTTCTCCAGCCTGGCCTTAAGAATCCGCACCCGCTTATATATGACGTGCAGGTGCTGCTCGACGACGCTGTTATCGAAATAATTGTCGTCGGCGACAGCGACGTGCCACACCGGCAGTTCGACGCGGGCGATGCAGTTGTTCAGCTTGAGTACCCAGTTGGACGTATACATGTATGTTCGTAGATCGTTAAGCCGCCACAGATACACCTCATAATCGATGGCTGCCCTGGCGTGGTCCGGGGTAAGGTTCTTGAACTTATGCCGGGCATTGTGCGTCCGGGCGTACGACGTCCGGATAACCGTCGGATGCAGGATGATACCGCGGTAGAAGAGGGCCGGCAACCGGTTTGCGAACACTCCCGTACCCAGTCGGTACAGACGCCGACGGGTCGGCGGGAACATGAACTCGTCGTAATGGGTGAAGCCGACGATACTGACGCAGACGTCGACGCGGGCGGCGATTTCCGGATAGCGTTGCAGCATCCGCGTCGCTACCACGAAACCGAGCGACACCGCCACGATGGTGAAGCGCTTACGGTGATTGAAGCGCAGCTTGACGAACGCCGCCAGGTAGTCCGCCAGGTTATCCAGGTCGGGCCGCTCGCCGATGCTGTAAAAACTGTCCATGCCGCCGAAGCCGGGCAGGTCCGGCATGGTGACGCCGGCATAGTCGTTCAGCGCTTCGGCAAAGCCGAACGAGCGCTCCAGGCTGGCGTGCGTGCCGTACAATAGCAGCAGCTCCCGTTTCCTGCCTTTGGGTGGCGGCATCCGCACCATACGCCCCTTAAGCCCGTTCATATTGAGGGGCACGACGAACTGACGGGGGATGCGTGATCCGGAAGTAGCCATTGGTTCACTCACTGTACGAAAAAAACGTCGGTGAGGCAACAGATCGGAGAAGGGTTTGCAGCCCGGCCGATGGCACCGGCGTGTAAAAGTCACAACTCTTTATGTGCGGATTTGCTTGACCCCTGCAAGACGCTATTGCTATAGTCAAAGGGCTTCGATTGTTGTCCTGTTGCGAGCCTGCTACAACGATTTGGGCGACGATGTTGTTCTTTCGCCCACCGGCAGCCCCCGGGTCGCCGTGCGGGAATTCTTCTACTAAACCAACGAGGAGGATACGATACGTCAAACCGCTCTAAGGATGAGCAGCAAAACAAACGTCTATCGTGTCCGAACCGCCGAAAAACTTATAAAATCTAAACGGATTGTTGGATGTCCCGACTAGCTTTACGTCAGCACGCATCGTTGCCCTTCAAATTTATCACCATCGCTGTCAGCGTCATCGTGACCGTCAGCGTCGTGGCCATGCCGATGGTCTCGGCCGACCAGTACGACGACCAGATCAACGCGCTCAACCAGCAGAACGGCCAGAACCAGGCCGCCCTGGGGAGCCTGCAGGCCCAGGCCGCCACACTGGCCGACCAGATAGCAGCCCTGCAAGCCCAGATCAGCCAACTGCAGGCCCAGATCCGCGACAACCAGGCCAGGCAGGCAGATCTGGCCGCGAAGATCATCGCCGCCCAGGCCGAGCTCGACCAGGAGAAAAAGACGCTCGGCGATGACATCAAGGCCATGTACCTGGGTTCACAGACCAGTACGCTGGAGATGCTGGCCAGCAGCCAGAACCTGAGCAGCTTCTTCGATAAAGCCCAATACCGCGATATCGTCCAGGCCAAGGTGCGCACCGCGCTTGATAAGGTAACGGCGCTCAAGGCCCAGCTGACCACCGATAAAGCCACCGTCGACAAGCTGCTGACCGACCAGACCGCCATGAACGGCCAGCTCGGCGCCCAGCAGGCGCAGGTCAACCAGTTGCTGAGCCTGAACGAGGGCCAGCAGGCCGACTATAACGCTACTATCGCCGCCAATAATTCCAAGATCGGCAGCTTACGTGTGCAGCAGGCGATCGAGAACGCCAAGGGTTTCCTGGGCTCCTGGAAGACCGGCGGCAGCGGCGGTTACCCCTGGGCCGGAGCGCCATGGCCGAACGAGATCAGCGACCCATGGGGCATGTACATGCGTCAGTGCGTCAGCTATACCGCCTGGAAAGTCGCCAACAGCGGCCGCTTCATGCCGTTCTGGGGCGGCGTCGGTAACGCCAACCAGTGGCCGGGCGATGCCCGTGCCGCCGGCATCGCGGTGGATGGTAATCCCAAGGTCGGCGATGTCGCCATCAGTATGGCCGGTTCGTTCGGGCATGCCATGTATGTCGAAGGTGTGAACGGTGACGGTACGATCACGGTCAGCCAGTACAATGCCGGGTGGGACGGACTTTACAGCGTCGGTAAGCGGTATTCGGCCGGGCTGCTGTTCATCCACTTTTAATCGACTGAGGTGGGCGGACGGGGTATGCTCGGTCGCGCGAGGTCTGAAAACTGCTCAAATGGCTAGGCCGCGGAACTCGCCCCGGATAGGGGGCTCAGACAGCCGCGGCCTTTTAACGCCATTTGCTTGCTTTCAGACTTCGGCGCCCGAGAACACCCGTCCGCCCACCTCAGTCGATTAACACGAAGTTCTTCAGCAGCCGGCCGATAGCCGAACGAGCGCCTTCGCCTTGATATGTCTTGAAGCCGATCCACAGGCCGTAACCGGCCAGCATCATCAGTTCACCGACCAGCGCCAGGTGGTACCACTGTAAAGAAGGAATGGAGCCCAGCGTCAGCCAGCCGCCGACAACTATAAGCATAAAGGAAATCAGGCGCAGGAAGCGCCACTGGCCGGCGTTGCGGCCGGTGCGGGTGCGCGTCAGCAGGCCGTCGAAAACGACGGTCAGTACCATACTGACGCCGACCAGCGAGATGCCGAACAGGTGCACGCGGTAGGGCCACGGCTTCCAGGCAATCGGCATCAGTGCAACGAGGTAGAGGCCGAAAATGGTCAACGTCAGGAAGCCGAGGATGGGCATATTACGTTTCCAGGTGCGGCTGAGATAGTTACGCCAGCGCCACAAGCCGTAGGCGCCGAAGAACACGGCGCCGGCGAAGTAGGGCGCGGTGCGGACGTCGGTACCGAAATCACTGAAAGCAGCATTGACCTGCAACAGATCAGGACGGATCAGGAAACAGATGGAAAAGCCGATGATCAGCACGTTGATAGCCGCCAGTCCCCAGAAGCGGCCGTGCACGTTGCGCAGGAAACGGAAGATCAACACCTTATCGAGGATGACGCGGATGCGGCGGCGGCCCAGGTGGAAATTGTAAGCCCGCGCCACCGGTTTTTTCGGCGTCGGCCTGGCGGCACGCTTGGTGGATGCGCCCATCAGCCGGACCGGTTCGGGCGGATGAGGATGGCTAGCAGGGCCGCCAGGACGAACATCAATGCCGAGTAGAAGAAGACGTAGCCGTATAATTGCACCCGGAAGCCTTCCCCGTAGTGCTGGTTGAAGTAGCGGACGGCGGCCGTCGAGTAGCCGGCTACGGCCAGGACGGTGGCCGTCAGCAGCGCGGTGCGGCTCCGGGCGATGGCCGCCATGATGATCGGTACGGCGAAGAGGACGACTGACGTGCTGGCCATGCCGCGTTCCCAGAAGATGTTATATGACGCGAAGATGATGTCGGCGATCACAAGGGTATATAAAGCGGCGCGGTAGACGACGTCGCCGCGGGTCCTGATGCTGCGCGCCGCGAACCAGACCACGGCGTTCAGTGCCAGCAACATGCCGGCCGCCGTCCAGCGCTGCTCGACGGCATCGTGCGGGATCAGGTTCCAGGAGTCGAAGATGATCGTCGTGACGATATAGGCTGCTATCAGCAGGAAGTTGGCGCCCAAAGCCCATGACACGTCGCTGCGCAACCAACCGGCTGATGAAGTGGTGGATTTCGGTGTCTGTTTTCGTGCCATAGCAGTTCCAGACCATTCAAGCATAAGCGTGTTAAGGGTGTCAACCGGCGGCGTGTCAATACGCGGCTTCGATGACCCGGCAAAAACATCGAAAAACATAAAAAGTAAGAGGATTCTTATGTATTCCGCTGCCTGGAAGCGGTATAGTACATAGTGCTAACCATTAGCGAGATATAAGGGGTAAACAAGGGGAGGGATATGAAGTACAAAGTATTAACGCGCGTCGGCGCGGTGTTAAGCGGGGCGGCCGTCATGGCCATGGGGCTGACGGGAGCGGCCTCAGCTCAGGCCATCATCAGCAACACCGGACCGGGCTCGTATAATTCCATCAGCTTCGGTCGTAGCGGCTTCAGCAACATCAGCTACGTCCAGCACAAAGACAACAAAGACAATCGGAACAACTACGACAACCATAAGAACGACTACCACGTGAAGTACGTCAACAAGTACGACAACAAACGGAATGACAACAAGAAGTACGATAATAACAAGCACGACAGCAACCGGAACGGTTACAAGACCGTCAGCTACACGTATAATCGCGATGATAACCGCGATGACAAGAGCTGCAAGTCATGGTCCAACTGGGACATGATGCAGTGGCAGAAGTACGGTAAGTACATGGACGACTGGAGCCGCCAGCATTGCATGGTACAGTACTCTAACTGGACGTACCACCCCGTCAGTCACAACAACGACGACCGCAGCAAGTGCGACAACAACAACCGCGGCAACGACGTCAGCTATCACAAGCCTAAGTATTACGCTCCGGTCGCCGTCTACCACGCACCCGTTTACCACACACCGGTCAGCTACCCGTCGAACAACGACTGGAACAAGCACGACTCCGGCAACGACTGGAACGGCAATAACGGCGGCAATGACTGGAACAAGAGCGGTAATAACTGGGGCGGCGGCTCGCGTGGCAGCACGACTACCACGACCGTTACCAACCGCAACACCGTCAACGTCGATAACGACAACCGCCAGACGGCCACGACCGGCAATGCGACGGTCAGCCACAACACCTACGGCGGCGATGCTACCACTGGTGACGCGACCAATAACAACAGCGCCAGCACCACCGTGTCCATCACCAACACGACGCCTGTCGTGACGGCACCCGTGCACAGCGATAACTGGGGCGGTTCGGCCAGCATCAGCAACACCGGCCCGGACTCGCGCAACTCGATCGGCGGCTCGGGCGGTAACTGGAACGGCGGCAACCGTGAGACTACCCGCGTTACCAACACCAACACGGTAACGGTCAGTAATACCAGCTCGCAAACGGCCCGCAGCGGCAACGCTACGGTCAGCGGTAACACTTTCGGCGGTGATGCCACCAGCGGCAACGCCTCCAATTGGAACAGCAGCGAGACGAACATCAGCATCAACAACTAAAACGGTTGGTTGAAGCAGGGGAGAGGGCCGGCCGGGCCCTCTCTTTTATTGATTACGCTACCCGCCGACGGAAAAAGTCGTGGAACAATACCAGCACGACGCTGAGCGGAATCACCAGCAGGCCGATGCCGACCCCGAACAACGCGACCGCGCCCGCCACCACGATCGCCGTCAGCAACGCCCAGGCGAAGAACGTCCGCCGCCGCACGTGCAGACGCAGATATTCGGCGCCCAGATAGTAATACGGGAAGACCGTCAGCACCAGCAGCGTGCTCGACAGCAGGCCGAAGATCAGCACCACCGCCACGCCCTGCCAGAACGGACTGGCTATGGCCAGCGGAATCAGCGATACCACCGCCGTCAGACTGGTCGCGAACAGGGGTCGGAAGCGCTCTTCCAAGGCGGCCACGGCGGCGTCGACCGGCCCGGCGCCGCTACGCCGCGCCTGGTTGGCGAAATCAGTCAACAGGATCGTATTCTTGATACTCAGGCCCACCAGCGCGAAGAACCCGAGCAGCGCGAAGAAACTGATGGCGTTGTCGGTGATGTCGAGCCCCAACATGATGCCGAAGATACTGAAGGGGATGGCCATGAAGATCAGCAGCGGCTGCAACAACGAGCGGAACTGGAAAGCCAGCAACACGAAGATCACGATCAGCAGGAATGGGAAGGCCACTACCAGCGCCTTGAACGAGTCCTGGTTCTGTGACTCCTGACCGAGATCGTAGGTCAGTGAGCCGGCCGGCAACCCGTAGGTAGCCAGTTTGGCCGTGTCGAATTCCTTGTTTATGCTGTCCTGCGCCAACGTCACCAGTGTGGACGTGTCCGTGCCGTCGAAGTTGGCCGTGACCACCACGACCGGTTTGCCGCCGGCCCGGATATAGGTGTCGGGACTGGAGACGGTGACGTTTTCCATATGCGCCGTCTTGCCGCTGAGGCGCTTCAACTCGACGCTACGCATATACGCCGCCAGATCGTTCGCCGCCTTGTAGGCCGCTTCACGGTCGTCGGCGGCCAGATGCACCGTGAACGACGCGCTCGGCGGCCCCAGGTCCACCTGCCCGACGTTCGCCCTGGCCGCCTTGAAGTCACTGTCGAATTTGGCCTGCAGCTGTTTGACGATCTCCGGTGAACGCACGTCGCGCTTGCTGTACGGTACCAGCTGCACCTGCATGCTGGCGCCCTGGGCACTGCCGGTGTTGTAGTACGATGACTGGATGAAGTTCGGACCGATGACGCCCGCCGTCAGTTCATCTGCCTGTTCGGCGATGTCCTCAGCCTGGGTGATGGTGGTGTTCGGCGGGAAGCTCAATGTCACCGCCACGCCGTTGGTGTCCTTGGTCGGCGGGAAGATGTTGAAGACGACGTTACGCGCGACGATCAGGCCGCTGCCGATGAAAATGAAGCCGATCAACACCGCCGCGATACCGACCGCGAACAATTTCTTCTGCGAATGGCGCGCCCACAGCATCGGCCCGGCGATGACGCGGGCGATGCGCGACTCGAAGCCGGCCGCCACCTCCTTGACGCCGGCCTTGCCCATCTGTTTTTTACCCAGTAGCAGAAAGCGCGCGAAGAACGGGATGAAGATAAGCGCCACCAACAGGCTGATGATCAGCGAGATGATCATGGTGATAGGAATGGCACGGATGAAACTGCCCAGCACCCCGCCGGCGAAGAGCAGCGGCATGAAACTGAGTGCCGCGGTGGCCGTCGCCGCCACCATCGCCCGACTGACCTTGCGCGTGGCGTCCCTGACGGCCTGCCGCCGGTCGGTATCGCGCCGCCGGGCCGCGTCGATGGCCTCGACCATGATGATGGTATCATCGACGATCAACGACAGTCCCAGGATGAGCGCGAACAAGG
>Ga0163163_10005133_pt1 | contig 11286 bp, 6 predicted proteins | sample S65metaG_FD_119766 | JGI IMG/M metagenome (GOLD analysis project Ga0163163, IMG submission 119766) | Switchgrass rhizosphere microbial communities from Kellogg Biological Station, Michigan, USA - S6-5 metaG | ecosystem: Host-associated > Plants > Roots > Rhizosphere > Soil | place: USA: Michigan... | reverse complement strand
GGAACTGCCCTCATTTGTGGGCGACGACCATACGCCGCTGACCGTCATCGGGGTCTGGTCGGCATTGGACAAGGCCGCCGCGGATGGCCGCATCAAGGCAGTCGTGCTCCAGCCGGAAGGCCTGTCGGCAGGATGGGCCAAGCTCGAAGAGTTGCGGCTCGATATCGATAAGTTCAAGAAATCGGGCAAGCCGGTTTTCGCCTACCTGCGCCAACCGGGAACACGCGAATATTACGTTGCGTCCGGCGCGGATCGCATCTATGTGGGTCCCTCGGAGCCGGTGATGGTGAAGGGCCTCCGCGCCGAGATGATGTATTTCAAGAAGACGCTGGACAAGATCGGCGTCAACGTCGAGATCGAGCATGCCGGCAAGTACAAGGACTTCGGCGATATGTTCACGCGCTCGGACATGAGTCCGGAGACGCGGGAAGTCATGACCAGCGTGGTGGATGACCTTTACGCCAATCTGGTTGGGGGCATCGCCACGGGGCGCAAGAAAACGCCCGACGAAGTGCGCGCCATTATCGACCAGGGTCCGTTCACCGCGCCGCAGGCGCTAAAGGCGGGGCTGGTGGACGAGCTGCGTTTCGAAGATCAGATGTGGGGCGAGCTGAAAGATCGGATTAAGGCCGAGCCTTCGCGGGTCTCGATGGACAAGTACGCAAAAGTCACCGCGGAATCTTTGGGATTACAGGGCAAGAGCCGCATCGCGGTGGTCGTGGGCGAGGGCGACATTGTACGCGGGAGCGTGGGCGACGATGGAGCGGGCGAAAGCAACCTGACGTCGAACGGCTTTAACAAGCTGCTCCGGCGTGTGGAGAACGATTCGCAGGTGAAGGGCGTTGTGGTGCGTATCGATTCGCCGGGCGGCGAAGTCACGGCCTCCGACGAAATCTGGCGGCAGATGAACCTGCTCAGCAAGAAGAAGCCGCTGGTCATATCCATGTCCGACGCGGCAGCATCGGGCGGTTACTATATGGCGATGACCGGCGACCCGATTGTCGCCTACCCGGCAACCTTCACGGGCTCAATCGGCGTCGTGTTCGGGAAACCGAATATACGCGGACTGTACGACAAATTGGGGATCAACAAGGAGGCGATCCAGCGCGGTAAGAACGCGGGAATCGATTCCGATTATACGCCGCTCACGCCCGACCAACGCGCCAAGCTGAGAGAGGGTATCGACGAAAGCTATCGGGATTTCGTGACCAAAGTGGCCGACGCGCGCCACCGCAAATTCGACCAGATCGAGCCCCTGGCGCAAGGGCGCGTCTGGCTCGGATCGCAGGCCAAGCCGCGCGATCTGGTGGACGAGATTGGCGGGCTCGACAAGGCTATCGAAATGGTCAAGCAGAAGGCCAGGATTCCAGCGAGCGAGCGTGTCAGCCTGACGATCTATCCGGGCCGTCGCAGCTTGCTGGACCTGGTCATGAAAAAGTCGCAGGAAGACATGATGGAGGCGAAGCTCACGCAGATTCTCGGCGGCATGCCGTTTCATGCCTGGCTGCGCGGAGGCTATCTGCGCCTGATGCCCTTTTGGATCGTCGTGCAGTAGCTTACCCGCCCAACACTTCGCGAACTTTCCTGCTAAGCGTGGCAGAGGTGAATGGCTTCTGGATGAACGGCGTGTCGGCCGTCAGAATCCCCTGGCCAATAACCCCGTAATCCGTGTAGCCAGACATATATAACACCCGTATTGCGGGACGCGTGGTTTGCATCTGACGTGCCAGGTCGGTGCCGCTCATGCGAGGCATCACCAGGTCCGTTAGCACGAGGTCGAGAGGCCCTTCGTATTTGGAAGTGATGCTCAGAGCCTCGTCGGCGGATTCGGCTTCCAGCACGCGATATCCCAGGCGCGCCAACATGGTCCGCGTCAGACTCCGTACCTGCGGTTCGTCCTCCACTAGAAGGATCGTCTCGGTGGCGCGCGCCGCACTGCCGCCGTCGGCGGCGCGGACCACGGCGTCGGCCGGCTCCATGACCACGGGCAGGTAGATCTTGAACGACGTGCCCTGGCCCGGTTCACTGTAAACCAGGACCTCGCCGCCGTTCTGCTTGACGATGCCGTATACGATGGAGAGCCCCAGTCCCGTGCCCTTGCCTTTTTCCTTGGTCGTGAAAAATGGCTCGAACAGCCGCGCCTTGGTGGCGGCGTCCATACCGCTTCCCGTGTCGCTCACGGCGAGCATCACATAGGTGCCCGGCTCCACGCCGATGTGGCGGCCGGCATATTCCCTGGTGAGGTCCACCGAAGCCGTCTCGATGGTCAGCGTTCCGCCGTCCGGCATGGCGTCACGCGAGTTTACTGCCAGGTTCATGATTACCTGGTCGATGTGCGAGGGGTCCACTTTCACCGGCGGGATTCCCCGCGACTGGCGGACTTCCAACTGAATGTCTTCCCCGATGATGCGTCGCAACATCTTGTCGATGCCCAGAACGATCTCGTTGAGGTCCACCACGCGGGGTATGGCCACCTGGCGGCGGCTGAAAGCCAACAATTGGTTGGTCAACGCCGAGGCTCGTTCCGCCGCGTGCTTGACCTCGTCCGAATATTCCAAAGCCGCGTCATCCTGCTGCACGCGATCGCGCAGCATTTCGTTGTAGCCCAGGATCACGGTGAGCAGATTGTTGAAATCGTGCGCCACCCCGCCGGCCAGCCGGCCCACCGCTTCCATTTTCTGCGAGTGGAGGAGTTGGTCTTCCAGGGCGACCCGCTCGGCAGTGCGCCTGGCGACGCGCTCTTCGAGTTCCTCGTTAATCTTGCGCACCTCCTCTTCGGCCGTCCGCCGTTCTGCCACCTCTCGCGATAACGACAGGTTTGCGCGTGCCATCTGCGAGGGACTGGGCAGGGCGACCAGTGCCGGCATCAGCGGAATCAGCATCGCGAACGTGGCCACAGATGCCAGCGCCGTGATGGCCTTGATCACGCCTTCCAGGTGGTAGAGCGGGTTCCACACGGTGACGGCTCCCATTAAGTGAGTTGTGCCGCAGGCCAGAATGAAGACGGCGAAGGCCACGAAGATGCCCTTGAATCCAACATCGCGCCGTTTTCTCATAAAGGAGAACATCAGAAACGGAATCGCATAGTAGGCGGCGGCGATCAGGCTGTCGGAGATCACGCTCAGCCAAAGTACTACGGGGTCCCAGAGGTAACACATCCCGTGGGGCATGTATTCCTTCGAGAAGAGCTTGTGGTAGAACTGCAGAATCGTACCCCTTTTTCGTGTTGGAATTTCCTACACTATGATACTCAATCCGTTTGAAATGATACGCCTTAGGTTAGTTCCACTGCAATGGCGTGGGCTACTTACCAACCGTAATGGGAAGTTCCACCTTTACCGTTTTCGGCGGCAGGCAGATCTGATTGTTGCAGGACTGATAGGAGGCGCTCACGACCAGCTTCTGCGCTCCCACCGGCGTGCCAGGGGCAACCCGCACCGGGAGCGTGAACTGTAGGTCGCCCTCGAAGACTTCCACTTCCATACCGAAGGTGGCGTCCTGCACCACCTGCGGTTCCGGCGACTGCACGGCGCCCGCCAGCGAAAACGGTTGTCCCTCGGCGATCCAGATGCGGGTGGGGATAGGCCCCTCCGCCATGGGCTTTAGGGAGTAAAGATGCCAGCCTTGCTGTACCGTTGCCAGCAGTTTCAGGTTGAATCGGCCTCCGGCTCTTATGGGCGCCGCGGAAAGGTCTTGCAGCTTCCAGGCCACCGGATCCGCGGGCGCCGCTGCCAGGCATGCGGCGATTGCCGCGGCGAAGAGAAGTGTCTTCATTCCTGGACGCTTCCATTGGCTTCCGTGGTGGGGCTCGCGCCGGCGGCAGTGCCGAGATCGACATACCCCGCCTGTAGCACGTGCCGGGTCTTGTCGTCCTGTACGAATACCACTACCGCCAGGTTGCCGCGGTTGATCTGATATTTCTTTGCGCTGAACTGGAACGGCTCGCCGCGATGGCCTTTGGACTCGTATTCGTCGAGTTGCTTCTTGATATCGCTGCCGATCGCCTCCAGGTCGAAACTTGCCTCGAATGTTCCGTTGCCGCCCGTTTCGATTAGATAGCCTTCCCCTTTTTCGCCGCCGATGGCGCGGACCACCATGGGATGGAAGCGGATGCCGTTTTCGCCAAGGTAGCGAATTTCCTTCTCCACCAGCAGGATCTGCAATTTGAAGGCTTGGGAATCGGGATTCCTCGAATCGCCTGTCACGCCATCCACCGCGGCGGACACCTTGACGGTATTGCCATTGAGGCTGGCATCCATCTTCACCTTAGCTTCCGCCGGGGTCTCGAGATCTTTTTCCAGGTCTTTCCGGAACTGCTCGAACACATCCGGAGCCGCCTCGCGCGATCCCCCGCCTATCGTCTTCTTGCCGTCGATCGCATAGGCCGGGACACCGTTCGCGCCGTAGGTCTTGTAGCGCGCCGTGGTGGCGTCGGTAGTCATCGGGTCGGGACGCGGCACGTGCACGTGATACATCACCACCGCCAGGTCTTTGCGCGAGTAGCGTTCCATGGCGGCATCGAAGGCCACGTCGGCGCCCGCGCAGGGCCCACAACCCGACCCGGTGAACACTTCGGCCAGCACCATGCGGTCGCTGCGTTTTTCGGTGGGCTTATATGCCTCCACGCGGACCGGATTGGGGAAGCGCTTGTGGTATTCCTTGTCCAGCATCGCTTCCAGACCATCCAAAGTTCCGTTGTGGCTCTTTTTGTAGAGAGCTTCGAACGTCTGGTTGGCGGTGCCGGGGGCATGGCCGCTGAGATGCGCGGAAACCAGGTAGTCCATCGCCTTGTCGTCATCGCCGGATCGGACGGCCATTTCGCCGAGAGCGGCTGTCACCGTCACATTGGATGGCGTGATGGCGTACGATTCTTCCAGCACTTTTTGCGCTTCGGCGGTATGGCCGAGTTTCATTTCCACCCGGCCCAGTGTGGCGAGCCGGACGGCGCGAGCCTCGGCGAAACTTCTGGCCAGGTCCTGGGGCGGGGGAATCTCCTGTTTACGCTTGGCGTATGCCTCCCTCCGCTCAGCGATCCACACGTTCTCGCGCATTGCCTCCACACCCTTCCGGGCGTAGCTCTCGGCGTCTTGGAGAAGGAGGTCGGCGGCGGCCAATTGGTCGGCAATGCGCGCGGCGGTGCTGCCCCGGCTCGCCATGGTGGCGAACATGTTTTCCCTGGAGGCTGCCTTATCCCGGGCCGCCGACGCGGCGAACATCGCTTTGGCTGCCTTGCGAATACGCTCCTTCTGTTCCGGCATTTTCTGGATCAACGTACTGAGGATCTGCGAGTCGGCGAGTGACGCATACACGCCGTCCGGAAAATCTGCTTTGAGTTTCCCGAGGGCCGCGATCTTCTTTTCCGGATCGGCGATCTTGTTGGCCTCCGTGTAGGCCTGCTGATCGGGAGGCATCTCGCCCGCGGAGGGCCCGGTCTGCGCAACCGCCGGGGAAATGGCCAGCGCGAAGCATAATGCGGTGAGGATCCGGGCGGTCATAAGATTCCTTCGCTGCCGCTCAATGCGTCATTGCGTACACCACATAATTGACGCCCAGCCGGATTCCCAGCGCCGAGAACTTTTCGGGATAGGTCGGACTGTCCGCCCACTCCCAGGAGTCCCCGACATCGTTGTTGAACGTCATCGCCACCATCAGGCGATTGTGATCGTCGTAGATTCCCATCCAGTGGCCCTTGGTCCCGGCGGCGCGCTGTCCCATCCACCCGCCGTTGCCGCGCAGCGACCACTGCCCCAGCACCTGGTACCGGTCGTCCAGATCATAGACCGCGTGGAATATGGAATCCTCGCTGCCGATTTCCACTACCGGACGGTCCGGAAACACGCGGGACATGCTCTCGGCAAACCGCGAATATTCCTCCGGCCCCCAGAAATCGTCCATGTAGATAAAGCCGCCGCGCAGCAGATACTCGCGCAGCGTCTTCACTTGCGTGTCGGTGAGCAACCAGTCGCCCATCTCACCCGCCACCATCCACGGCCAGTTGAAGAAGTCGTCGAGATCATCGGGACTGTTTGGCTGTTCCACGCTGCGCACGTCAATCCGCGTCAGCCGCCGCAGCGCCAATGCGAAGTGCCGGTCGGCGCGCGGATAGTCCTGGGTCCAACTGGTGCCTCCCTCTCGCCAGTCCAGACGCCCGTAGCGGAAGCGGGCGAATCGTGCGTCGGGATGCTGCGGATACATCAAACGCGCCTGCACCCACTCTGCTTTATCCTGCCAATCCGGAGGCAACGGAATGTTGTCGTAGGCCTCCATCGAGGGGTACACGCGAAAAGGCTTCTGGAAGGCGAACAACGCCCCCATCGCCAGCAAACCGCATCCCACCACCAGTCCCAACGTCCTTCGAGAAGTCACAGGACCGCCTTGAGCGCAGGATAACAGATTCCCTGCGTGCCCTTTCCCGCGGACGGGCCGATTTTCACGGTTTGCCGTAGCGCAGTGTCACCATTGCCGCGTGGGCGCCCGCGCCCGTGACGACGAACAGGCGGCTGAACTCAGTTTCGGCGATCGTAATTCCAGCCGGTCCACCCAACGCCTGAATCACACCCGGTAGCGTATTGGTGTGCCCCGCCACTACTACAACGCCGCCGTTCACCGCCAGAATCTTAGCAACCAGCCCAGCCGTATCCACGGCCGTCACCTCGGTGACCGTGCGGCCGGTAGCTGCCGCCAGCGGCGCCAATGTGAGTTGTGTACGCTTGAGCTCCGTCGCGAATAGTGCCTTCACATTCGCGCCCGCCGCCGTCCAGGTGGCCACTACATGCGCCAGATCCACGGCCCGTTGGCTACCGGCACGGGTCAATACGGGATCGTTCACCGGCGTCGTACCTTTTTCCGCGTGCCGCACCAGGATCACCACCGCCGGCGCGGACACCGCCAATTGCGGCGCAAGCACCGCCGCAAGAAGTGCAAGTATGCCCAATCTCACCCGTTGCATCCTTCTCCCCCCGTGCCCACTATAGCGGACGGTGCTTCCCGGTTGGCCCCCAACGTCGCTCAAAACTTAGATCAATCGACCCTACGCATGGGCTGCTATGAAAATGTTCCAGCGCCGGTCGAATTCCGATTGCGCATTTTCCGGGTCATCCCTCAGGTGTTGCATCCAGGCACGCACGGCAGGCACGCCGCCGTCCGCGTACTCGCGCTCGATCAGCTCTGCGCCCCGGTAAGGCCAGTTCGGGTATTCTCCACTGCGGATATACGCGCCGATCCGGGCCGTCATGTCCGGATCGTCGCGAAAATAATGCTGCTCGGCCCATGCTGCCAAGGACTCATTAAGCGGCGACGCCACATCCCACTCCCGCGCCTGCGAACTTCCCAGCGCCACTCTTCCCTGGCGATCCAGGCCGTGGGAGAGCGCAGAATGGAAGTGCTCGTGCACCAACACCGCGGCGGAAATCCGGTGCGCCAATTCATCCGCGAGCGCCGGACTTAACCCGGTACGCTTCATGTCGCCGATAGTCCGCTCCAAAGCGCGCAAGCACACCAGGATTTTGTCCTGCCCTGGGATGGCCGCATTCCGATGCCAGCCCGCTTTAACCAGTGAAGTTTCGATTTGTGGCTGAGCATTCGCGGCGCTACCCGGCACAAATACTCCAAACGTATCCACGATAGCGGCCACCAGGCGCACTACCGGCTCACCCTCCGACTGCAACTGCCGTACAAGCATCTCCGACAGGAAGGCCACGCTCATCCGGTAATCGGCAAGATGCATGTTGTAATATGTCTCGCCCGGCCTTTGCCAGTCAGTGGATGGATGGCGCTCCAGCGGGACGCCCGGGAGCTGCTCCTCCAGCCAGAGTAAGGCTTCTTCGGGCGCACTGTACCCAACGTCAAGCAGCGGGTTGCCTCGTCGCCGGATTGCAGCATCGACGTAGCTCAACCACAGGTCACAATACGATCGTATATAGGCGGGAAAAGACGGCGCGAATCGAAGCGAGGTTGGTTCTGTACGTCCGAAGAACCGTTCGATGCGGTATTTAGCGGCGATATGCGGCAATGGAGTCTGCAGTAGCCGCGTGGCCGCCGGTACCGATACGCTTGTATTGAAGGATCGCAGCGCCTCTAAATCCTCTTTTGTAACGATGCGCTCCATTTCCGCCCGGTCCGATGCCGAGGCTTGCGTCTGGAGTAACTCGATCATGCGGGCCAAATCCCATGCTGAATTTCCATCCGCCACAGTTTGGAGGACCTGTGCGAGTGACTCGTGTTCGCGTTCGTACGAGGAATATTGCCCCAAGGCGAAACTAAGGACTCGACCGGCAAAGAGATACTCGGCCAGGATCGCTACATGGTCATAATCGGCTTTGGCCTGGGGATCGGTTGCGCCAAAAAAAGAGCTTCTCTCGGACGAGGCAACGTCCTCGCCGATCAATTTTCCAACGTGAAAACCCAGAGCCAGGGATTGCAGCAAATCGATGGAGTGCCGTAGCGCAATTTCGTCACGCTGTCCGGACCCATCTGGTCCCCGGGGCTCACGTACGGCCTTCACGGTGCGAACCGCATGTTCATCGACCAGAAACGTGGCCGGAGGATAGTATCGTACGGAAAGCAGATCTTCCAGCCAGGGTACGATCTTGCCCAGATCCTCGCGCAGACGCTCAATATCCGTCGCTTTTGCCTGCACGACCGGAAAAACCGGGAAGCAAGCCTTCAGGCTACCGCCGGCAGGAGTCTGCCTCACATTTCCCGCCGGCACCGCGCCGGTCTCCGGCGCCAATCTGAATGCGGATATGTCCAGAAAACCAAAATTCAAATGAGCGAGTTTGGCGGGAGGAGTGACGACCGGTTTCGACCAGAACACGGGTTGAATGAAATCGACCGTCCTTTGCGGAGCGATCTCTAGCGCCATCTGCCACTCGTTGGCAACCTCTGTGGAATTGAACGCGGACTGGGACCAGTAGAGCTGAAACAACTGGTGATCCGCGATCCTTTGCCGGATCACATCCCGCCACTGCTGTCCCGTCAGGATATCGTCCTTATCCACAAATAACTGAATGCCCAGCCCGCGATATGCAGCCTTGCAGGCGCGCACGACAGCTTCGTCTTTTCGCGAGTACGAAGCGAACACACGCCGGATCATCTCAGCCCGGGCTTCCGAGAGCGGCAGATCGGGCTTCTCGGCGTCAATCGCTATAGAGACGGGAATACTGGCGATCATCAGTCCGTCCACACTGATGTTTACGAATCCGGCGCACGGCGCTGCCTGCCCCGGAATGGGCCTATGTCGCAGGCGGAAGGTAGCCTGTTCCAACTCGCCCATCCAGGCGAGAGTCTGGCGTAGCGGCGTTACGCTGACATTGTGAATCGCGGGAGCAATCTCGAGCAGCGTCCCGATGGGGATGCGCTGCGTCGCCTCCGCCTGGCTTTCCCGCGGGATGTCTCCGAATGACGCACTCAAGTCCGCAAGCCGCTTGCGGACTTCGGCCTGCATAGTAGCCAGGTGCACGAATACCAGGAGAGAGTACTCTGTATTCGGGCGAATGCGGCCCGGATAACCGGCCGTGAATTCCACTGCCTGCCGGTCTTGCACCTCATAGGCGATCTGGGCCGCTTCTTGATCCGCCTGCCTGGCCCATGCTTCGGCTCTCGCCATGTCTTGCCGATACTGGTCGGTGACGCCACGAGCGACTGTTTCCAGTTCCTCGCGCTTTTCCACCGAATCCCAGGTTCCCCCCAGCGGCTCCACAACTTCTTTGACAAAGGCTTCGCCCGCTTCCGTTGGGTCGATGAGAATGAAATGGATTCCCATCGACAACTCATACACGCATCTTCTTGCGGCCCTCTTGGCCTCGACGCGGTCCGATTTTCCGTCCGAGATGAGAAGGATCCGAGGCACCGCAGCCTGACGCCGCCCGGCTTTGTGGTCGGCGGCGGCGTCCAGCGCGGCGGCAATATTGGTGCCACCGCCGGCTCGCAGCAAATCGAGGGCCGCCTTGATGTCTTCGTGACGGCCCGCGTCTCCCTCGTACAGGAGCGTGGCGTGATCGGTGAAGCCGAAGATCAAGACCGGAAACTGACCCTCCAGTCTGCCGATCTCCGCGAGCAAAACGTCCTTCGCCGCTCCTAGTTTCACCGCGCTGTCGGTGGTGCGCGTGCGATGGGAGCTAAGATCTCGTTCGCCTGCGAACGGTTCCGCCATAGACCCGGAGTGGTCCAATAAAATGATCCACACGGCAGCCTCCTTTGGTGCAGTCTAGCAGGCTGGTGCGTGTCAGGGATGGGAGCTTATACCGCCTAATTCTCCGTGGAGTGCAATCCCCCGGCCCCCGCGCTGAACGCGATATTACTGTGTGCCGGGTCCTCGCTCAACTGTACGCCGCAGTTCCAGATACACGCCCCGCAGTGGATGCACTTTTCGCGATCGAAGACCGGAACTCCGCCCGCGCCCGCCGTGATCGCCTGGCCGGAGCACATCTCGATACACATTTTTGCGATGCAGCGCTCGCAGAAGTCCGGGTAGACGAACCTTACGTGGTCCTCATAGCCGGGCGACGCCTGCACCTTGCCACCCATGAGCAGGGCGTCCTGGTGCGATACCAGTAATTGGCCGTCGTACGGAACGGCCGGCCACCCCACACGGTCCATCAGCGCATCGTGGCAACTGACACCGCGCGTGCGGCAGTCCTCCATGATCTTGGCGAGTTCGGCAGCGGGAATCTTCTCGCGGTAATACTCCTCGGGACTGGGCATCAATTTCGGCTCGCCGCTCACCGAGTGCTTGCCGCCGCTGAAGCCCGCAATCGCCATCCCCAACAGTCCCGGGATCATGCCGCGGTGGAAGCCATCGCGCGCCTTCTCGGCGACTTTGCCTTCCTCCTCCACCCAACTGGCGCGCCGCCACGCCACATAAGTAGCTTCGAGATTTTTCTTGGATAGCGGCTTGCCCGCCTTCAGGAGTTCCAGTACCGCTTCGGCGAGTTGGACGCCGGTGGTCCAGGCTTCGTCCACGCCGCTCCCGGTTAGTACGTTGGTGCTGCCGGAGCATTCGCCGATCCGCGCGTAGCCGTCGCCCGCCAGAAACGGTTCGCCGCGATGGCCGGATTCCTGCAACGATTTGGCGTCCCAACTGCGCAGTTTGGACCCTTTTAAATACCGCCACAAGTACGGATGCAGCATGTAATGCTGCAGATAACGATAAGAGGTGCGCACCGGACTGCCGAACCAGGAAGGGACGAAGATGCCTACCGTCGCGACACGCTTCGGATGCACGTACAGGAAGCCGAAGATCTCCGGTTCCGGATAACCGAAGGTGTGAAACACCGTCCCGGGTTC
>Ga0163163_10005131_pt1 | contig 11290 bp, 9 predicted proteins | sample S65metaG_FD_119766 | JGI IMG/M metagenome (GOLD analysis project Ga0163163, IMG submission 119766) | Switchgrass rhizosphere microbial communities from Kellogg Biological Station, Michigan, USA - S6-5 metaG | ecosystem: Host-associated > Plants > Roots > Rhizosphere > Soil | place: USA: Michigan... | reverse complement strand
CGCATGCGCTCCTTCGCGCGAGCCCGGCGATCGACGCCGGCGACAACGTCGATGCGCTGGCGAACGATCAGCGCGGCGACGGCTTCGCGCGCGTCGTCGGCGCGGACGCCGACATCGGCGCGTTCGAATGGCAGGGCGGGATCGACGATCCGGTCTTCACCAGCGGATTCGAGCGCGGCTGCGTGCGCTAAGCGATCGCTACAGCTCCTCGACGGCCGTGCGCTTCGAGCGCTTGATCAGCCAGCCGACGCCGCGCAGATCCGCGATGCCGACCAGCGCGCGGCCGAGGTTGTTGTATTTCGAGACACCAATGCCGCGCGGCCGGTGGTTGACCGGCACGCTCTTCACCTGCCAGCCCGCACGCTGCATCAGCGCCGGCAGGTAGCGATGCATGTGATCGAAGTACGGCAGGTCGAGAAACGCCGCGCGCTCGAACAGCTTGATGCCGCAGCCAGTGTCGGGCGTGTCGTCGCGGAGCAGCCGGCGGCGGATCGCATTCGCGAAGCGTGAGCCGAAGCGCTTGCTCGCGCTGTCCTGGCGGTTCACGCGCCAGCCGGCGAAGAGCTTGATCGCCGCGGCCGATTCAGCGCGCATCGCGATCAGCTTCGGGATATCGGCAGGATCGTTCTGGCCGTCGCCGTCGAGCGTCGCGATCCATGCGCCGCGCGCAGCCTTGACGCCGTTGCGGATCGCGGTGCTTTGCCCGCTCTGCGAGACGTGATGGACGACACGAAGCTCGGGATAGGTGGCCTTTGCCCGCTTCAGCACGTCGAGCGAATCATCCTTGCTCGCATCGTCGACGTAGACGATCTCGAAATCGGCGCGACCGCGGAGCGCGGCGGCGATTTCGGCGAGCAGCGGCGGGATGTTGTCGCGCTCGTTGAAGACGGGCACGACGACCGAAATGTCGGGCATGACGACTGGACGGCGATGCGGGGCGCGGATTATCGCCGATAACGGCGTGAGCGCCCCATAGGGTGGGCCTCGGCCCACCGACTGCACCATCGACCCGTGAAAAGCGGTGGGCCGAGGCCCGCCCTACGGGCTGCCGGCGGCGGTCTGCGCGGAGCCCTGCAGCGCGTCGCGCCAGGCGTGCTCGAGGCCGTCGAACGGCGCCGTGTTCGCGGCGACCATGACGAGCGTACCGTCCGCGATCGGCACTTCGCGGCCGTGAAGGCCGTCGCGCTCGAAGTTCGTCACGCCGGCGGCGCGATACCGCGTCACGTAGAGCACGCTGACCGGCTCGTTGTCGCGCGGCATCACCATGTGCACGGTCTTGAAGCCACCGACGGGGCATTTCTGCACGTAGCTGACATCGGGCGGCACCGAGGCGAGCGTGACGCCGCGATCGGCGAACGCGCGCGCGACGTCGGCCGAAGGCAGCGGTGTGCGCAGATCCAGCGCCTGGCGCTCCTCGCCGGTGACGTGCGCGACGACGAGATCGGGCAGCGACTTGCCGACGCCTTCGCGGCGTACGAGCCCGATCGCGACGACGAGCGCCGCCGCGGCCGCGAGCGCGATCCATCCGTAGCGGAATCCGCGACCGCGCGGCCCCTGCCGCTCGGCCGTCAGCTGCGCGAGCAGCACGCGATCGGCAAAGCCTTCCGGCACGCCGATCGCGAGCGCATGCGCGATGCGCGCATCGAACGCCTGCGCGCGGGCGTGCGCGTCGCGGCAGCCCGCGCAGGTTTCCAGATGCGCGCGTGCGGCCGGATCCGCGAGGCGCGGATCGGTGCCGAGCTGGCGGCGGAGCTCAAGGCAATCCATAAAGCTCCGCCTCGCGCGGCTCGCCTTCGAGCATCGCCCTCAATTTCTGCCGCGCGCGGAACACCTGGGTCATGACCGCGGCTTCGGTGATGCCGAGCTGCGAGGCGATCTCCTCGCACGAGAATCCGCCGAGCACCTGCAGCACGAGCGGCTCGCGGTATTTCGGCTCGAGCCTCGCGATCGCCGCGCGCATGACCGCATCCTCGCCGGTGCGCTCGGGCCCGGGGCCCGCGTCGGAGAGGTCAAGGTCATCAAGGTCGGTCGTCGGCATCGGCTTTCGTTCGAACAGGCGCGCATGCTCGCGCCGGAGGATCGTCGTGAGCCACGCCTTCGCCGCGACTGTCTCGCGGAGCGCATCCAGCGAACGCCACGCGCGCAGGAATGTCTCCTGCACGAGGTCCTGCGCCAGTGCGCTCTCGCCGCAAAGCCAGTACGCATACCGGTAAAGCTCGCCCGAATGCGCGCGCACGAGCGCCTCGAACTGCTGCTGGCGGGTGCTCACAGCAGTCGAGGACCGGGGTTCGGCGCCCTGGCTTGCATTCGGCGGCATGATCGGGACTTTGCGGCCACGCAGGGCCGCCTCGTCGACTCCATGTTCACGCAGGGTCGCCATGCATCGCCGACCGCTACGGGTCGAAGCCGTTCGTGAAGATCTGGTCGGCCGTGCTGACGTTTACGGTGAACTCGACCGGCACCGGGACCAGCGCATTCGCCGCGTCGTTACTGTGAACGCAGACGTCCGCGTTGTAAACGCCGGGCGCCAGCGCCGTCGCGTCCAGCGTGACGTTGACCGTCGTCGCGGGATCGCCGACGACGACCGTGCCGCTGGTCGGGTCGAGCGAGAGCCACGGGATCGTTTCCGGCGCCGCGCAGTCGGTCAGCGCCGTGTCGGCGTTCCAGGTGAGGTCCGCGTCGCCCGTGTTGCCGATCGAAAGCGGCACCACGGTGGAGGCGCCTTCATCGGCGGTGCCCGCAAGCGCGCCCGGGCTCAGATCGAGCACCGGCGTGCCGCCGGTCCCGACGACCGTGATGACGCCGGACATGCCGATGCCGCCGTCGCCGCCGTGGATCTCGCAGTAGTAGCCGACCGTGCCCGCCGTCGGGAACGTGACGGTTGCGGTCCACGTGCTGCTGTCGGGATCGCCGTTGCCGCCGTCGCCGTCGCAGCCGTTGGCGCAGCGAAACTGCGTGACGGCGTCGGCGTCGGACCTTGCGTTGTGGAATCCCGGGGCGTCCGGATTGTTGATGAACGTGACCGTGTCGCCGACCGCGATCTCGAGCGTCGGCGGATCGAATCGGTTCGGGCCGGATCGCGCGACGACCTGGTGATCGGTCGCCTCGGCTGACATGGCGAAGAACGCGAGCGCGGTGCTCGCGGCAAGGCAAATGCGTTTCATGGCTCCTCCGGTAGGTACGTCGCTGCGCTGCCCTTTGCGCAGGTGGAGAAGCATGCGGTGCCGGGTTTGGCGAAACGAGAGTGAAAACCCCCACGCCGCGCCGGGCGCGCAATTTGCGACCCTGTACCGTGGATTCAATGCACGCGCTCGAGGATCCCGTCGAGCTCGTCGATGCTGTGGTAGTGGATCACGAGCTTGCCGCGGCCGTTCTTCGCGTGCGCGATGACGACGCGCGTCGCGAGCTTCTCGGCAAGGTCGCGCTCGAGCGCGGCGATGTTCGGATCGCGCGGGCCCGGCTTCTTCGCCTTGCCTTTCGGCGGCGCCTCGGCGCGGCGCGCGGCTTCCTCGAGCTCGCGCACGGACCAGCCCTGCTCGGCGGCCTCGAGCGCGAGCGCGGTCGCGCGCGCTTCGGGCAGCGTCGCGAGCGCGCGCGCGTGGCCCATGTCGAGCTTGCGCTCGTCGAGGAGACGCTTGATCTCGGCCGGCAGGTCGAGCAGACGCAAAAGGTTCGACACCGCAGGGCGCGAGCGGCCGACCGCGTCGGCCGTCTCCTGCTGCGTCAGGTGAAACTCGTCGATCAGCCGCGACAGCGCCTGCGCTTCCTCGAGCGGCGAGAGATTCTCGCGCTGGATGTTCTCGATCAGCGCCATCGCGACGACGGCCTGGTCCGCGACGACCTTGACCAGCGCCGGAATCTCGGAAAGGCCCGCCTTCTGCGCCGCGCGCCAGCGGCGCTCGCCGGCGATGAGCTCGAAGCGATCCTTCGAAATCTCGCGCACGACGATCGGCTGGATCACGCCCTGCGCCTTGATTGAAGCGGCGAGCTCGTCGAGCCGCTCGGGATCCATCGCATGGCGCGGCTGGTACCTCCCGGGCTGGATCGCCTGGATTTCGAGCGTGCGCAGCTCGCCGTCGGCATTCGACGTCTGCACCGGCTCCGCGTCGCCGCCGAGCAGGGCATCGAGCCCGCGTCCGAGTCCGCGCTTTTTCGCCGCCATGAAATCTCGTATCCCTTCATAGGGTGGGCCTCGGCCCACCAACTTCAACAACGGTGGGCCGAGGCCCACCCTATCAGTGCGGTGCCGGGCCTGTCGGTGCCGGCGCGCGTTCGCGGCGCAGCATCTCGCCGGCAAGGCCGAGATACGCAATCGCGCCGCGCGACTCGCGATCGTAGAGATTGATCGGCTTGCCGTGGCTCGGCGCCTCGGCGAGACGGATGTTGCGCGGGATGATCGAGCGCAGCACCTTCTCGCCGAAGTGCTTGGTGAGCTGCGAGGAGACTTCGTTGCCGAGATTGTTGCGCACGTCGTACATCGTGCGCAGCAGACCCTCGACTTCGAGCTTCGGATTGAGTCGCTGGCGCACGGCCTTGATCGTATCGAGCAAACTCGACAAGCCTTCGAGCGCGAAGTATTCGCACTGCACCGGAATCAGCACGCCATGCGCGGCCGTGAGCGCGTTGATCGTGAGGAGGTGCAGCGTCGGCGGGCAATCGATCAGGATCGTGTGATAGCGATCGCCGAGCTTGACGAGCTGCTCCTTGAGCCGCGACTCGCGCGCGAGCGTGTCCATCAGCTTCAGCTCGGCCGCCGTCAGATCGAGGCTGCCGGGCAGGAGATCGAAGCCGCCTTCGGTCGCGACGATCGCGCGCTCGATCGGCGCCTCCTCGAGCAGCACGTCGCAGCCGTTCGGCTTGGCGGTGCGCTTGTCGATGCCGGACGCCATCGTCGCGTTGCCCTGCGCATCGAGATCGACGAGCAGGATGCGGCGCTTCGTCTCGGCGAGCGCGGCGGCGAGATTGACCGCCGTCGTCGTCTTGCCGACGCCGCCTTTCTGGTTCGCGATGGCGATGATGCGCGTCATGCGTGCTGCAGCCGATCCCCGAATGAACCCGGCGTTCCGAAGCCGGGGGTGCGATTCTAGCCGCGATCCACTTCGTCGTCCCCGCGAAAGCGCGGACCCAGCGCCTTCGGCGGCGGGAGCAAAGGCGCTAGGTTCCCGCTTTCGCGGGAACGACGGAGCTGCCCTTGAGGATCACGAGATGCCGCTCGGCATCGAGTCCGGGAACGTTCAGCGCGACGATCCTCTCGACGCGAAACCCTGCCGGCACCGCGTCGAGCTCGGCCGCGTCGACGCGTCCCTTCATCGCAAGCCAGACGCCGCCCGGCGCGAGGAGATGGCCGCCCCAGCCGAGCATGTCGGCGAGGCTCGCGAACGCGCGCGCGGTGATGCACTCGAACGTGCCCGCGACGTCCTCGACGCGGCTCTCGGCGACGCGCACGTGCTCGAGATCGAGCCGGCGCACCGCTTCGCGCAGGAACCGCGCCTTCTTGCCGTTCGAGTCGACCAGCAGCGTCTCGCGTGCCGGCACCGCGATCGCGAGCGGAATGCCGGGGAGGCCAGCGCCGCTGCCAAGATCGGCGAGCGTCGCGCCGGAGACGTACGGCAGGATCGCGAGCGAATCGACGAGATGGCGCGTGACCATCTCCGACGGATCGCGCACCGCCGTCAGGTTGTACGCGGCGTTCCAGCGTTCGAGCAGATCGACGTAATCGAGGAGGCGCGCGATCGCGCGCTCGTCGAGCGCGATGCCGAGCGCCGAAAGACCGTCATCGAGGCGTTTGCGCAACGTTTCGCGATCGGCCACGGAAAAAACCTGGGATTGCGGGCGCGCCGGATGCAGCGGCGCGGCAGTATCGGGCCGTCGCGGCCCGATGTCACGGCGTCGCGCCGCTCAGTCGAGCGCGGTCAGTTGAGCGCGGCGAGATCGACGCGCGTCACGAGCAGGCCGCGATCGCGCACGTCGGAGTTCAGTGACTGCTTCAGCCACTGACGGCGGCTGTCGGCCGCCTCCGGCAGCGCCGCGTCCGCAAACAGCGAGCGCGTGCGCTCCTGCAGCAGACCGTCGATGCCGTCGATGACGCGGTCGGCACGCGCGGGGTCGAGCACCTGGAAGTAGACGATGCCGCGGTACTGCTGTTCGGCAGCGACGAGCCCGTCGACCGGCACGTTCGAGCCCGTGAGGCTGATCTTGTGCGCGACGCGCTCGATGAGGGGCAGCATGAAATGCATGCCCGAATGCATCACCCGCGTATGCCCGCCGACACGTCGCAGCGTGTAGACCTGGCCCTCGGGAATCCGTCGGATCGAGGCGAAAGCGAGTACCGCAATGGCGACGAGCGCCATGAGAATCATCGGGGACAGCATTTTCTTATCTCTCTACAACGACTTACCACACATACTTAAAGCCGGACCTCAATGTAAGCACAGATCCAAGCGAATAACAAGCACTTAACATTATCGCTCCGGCCTACCCACCCTCTGCTGAACAGCCCGCTGGTGACAACATCAGCAGATCGGGTTGTAGGTAGCAAAAAAAGTGCCCTTGAAGCCGCCAAAGTTCCTTCGATAGCCCCTAAAACGTGGAATTGCGATCGAATCGGCACTTCGAGCGCCGAAAAAGCAGCCTGAAGCCCGCTTTCGGGCAGCGCGAGTGGGTCGCGCGGCGGGTAAACGTCGGCATAGCGGCAGGTCGGACGACGTCCCGGGCGCCGGATCTGTCAACAACTGACCTCGACGGCGACGTTGCGACGCGCCGGCGCGGGGAGGCCGCGAAGGCCTCCCCATTCCGTGCGCCTCAGTCGCCGTCGAAGCCGTCGGCGAAGATGAGATCGATGCCGTCGGTCGGCACGACGAAGAGGCGCGAATCCGACGATGCGAGGAATTGCGCCGAGCCCGCATAGCTCGCCGTCAGCGTGTATGCACCGGGATTGGCGATCGTCACGCTGCACGAGGCGATGCCGTTCGAGCCCGTCGCCGCGCTGCACTCCTGGCCGCCGACCGAGAATGCGATCGTCGCGCCCGAGACCGGCAGCTGTGGATCGACCGCGAAGTCGACGAGCGAAGCCGACAACGTGACCGGTTGCCCGGCGACCGCTCCAAGGCCCGTGCTCGTCAGGCGCAGCAACGTCGCGTGCGGGCCCGTATCCCAGGTGACGCGTGCCGGGTTCGATACCAGATTCGTCGAACCGACCGCCGCGAATGCGGTGACGACGTCGTCGCCGGCAAACACGCCCTGATAGTCGACACTCGCCGTGCCGTTCGCGTCGGTGCGCGCGAAGCGCGTTTGCGCATTTGCGCCGTCGACCTGGAAGTACACCGGCGTATCGGCGGGCACGGCAATGTTGCTGAAAGTCGCCGTCAACGTCTGCGTGCCGCCCTGCGTCGGGTTCGGCTGCACGATGCGCGGCGCGAGCGCGAGCGCGGGCGAGGGATTCGTCGTCGCGAAATCGCACGCGCCCGCGATCGGCGCGAGACGATAGATCGCGTCGCCCGAGCTCGGATACATGCAGCCATCCGTACCGATCGTGCCGGCCCCGATGTTGCTCGCGAGCGGCGTGCGTTGCGTCGTATCGGCGAGATCGACTGTCTCGAGCGACGAGTTGTCCAGCACGATCAGCGAGGTCGCCGTGCCGCCGGCATCGACGGCGCCGACCTTGACCCAGTAGTTCGCCGTGACGCCGGCGACCGGCGCGACGATCGGCGGCATCGGCTGATCGGTGCCCGAGATGCTGTAGACCGGCGCGAACGGATTGAGGTAGTAGCCGACGACGACGTAGATCGTGCCGTCCGGCGCGATGCTGAGCGCACCGTTGGGCGTTGCCGGCATCGTCGCATAGACCGATACGGTCGGCGTCGCGCTCGCGGGATTGCTGACCCGGAAGACCGACGGATTGTCCGAGCCTGCGCCGGTGCATGCATCGTCGAAGAAGAGATCGCCGCTCAACGGATCGGTCGCGAGCCCTTGCGGACAGGTCAGGTTCGTTGCGAGCACGCGGATTTGCGCGCCCGTTGCGGGATCGATCTCGACGAGATCGCCGGTCGTGAAATCGCCCGTCGTTGCCGAGTGTGTCGCGTAGAGACGTCCGTCGCTGCCGAAGACGGGCTGGCTCAACGTCGGGCCGAGCGTGGACAACGGTGCCGTCGCGGCGCCGCCTTCGGGCGGGAACCTGTAGAGCGCGCCGGTCGGGAAGTACGCGACGTAACCGTTGCCGTTCGCATCGAACGCGACCGCGGATGCGCCCGCGCAGCCGAAGTTGACGTTGCCGAAGAAGACGAACTGCGACGCGAAGCCGTTGATGAACGACGTGAACGCGTAGCCGTCGGCCGCGGTCGGCGCCGTCGCGCATGAGCCCGCGGCGGAGCCCGAATACGTCACGACCGCCGAACCCGGCACCGGGAGATCGCCGTCGGTGACGTCGACCGCGGTGTACGTGACCGTTTCCTCGAACCGATCGGTCGCCGTGAACGCAATCTCTCCGTTGCTGTCGCTGACCGGCGGATCGGGGCCGGTCACGACCGAGCGTCCTTCGCCTTGCGAGAGCGTGATGACCTTGCCCGGCGACGGATGGTTCTGCGCGTCGTGCAGCGTGATCGTGATCGTCGTCGTGCTGACGCCGTCGGCGGCAACCGTCGTCGGAAACGCCATGATGCCGGCGGAAGTGGCAGGTGGAGATACCACCTCGAGCGTGTCACCGACCGGGATCGTCACGCCGTCGGTCATGTCGTGCGCGACGAAGGTTACCGGCTCGATCGTCGCGTCGGAGATCGTGAAAACGGCCGCGCCGTTCGCCGGGTTCGTGACGACGCTCGACGGCGTGATCGATACGTGGCTACCTGCGTTCGCCGATAGCGTCACCGTCTTGCCGCTCAACGTGTTGCCATTCGCATCGCGCAGGATGATGACGACGGCCGTCGTCGTGCTGCCGTCCGCAGGCAGCTCGTCGTCCTGCACGATCGCCTGCGAGTCCTGCACGGTCGCGATGCCGAGCGACTGTCCCGCCAGCGCAACGTGCAGTGCATTGACGTTCGGCGAGCCGATGCCGACGTGCGCGAAATCGCTGCCCATGCTCGCTGCCGAGTGAAAGCCCGTCGAGCCGGACAGCGGGTAGACCACGGCATTGATGAAGCCGAGGTTCGTTCCCTGCGCCTGGTTCAGGAGCGCCGTATACGCAGCCCACGACGGCGCGGACATGCTGGTCCCGCCGTAGATCTTCTGCGCGGGACAACCACCGTCGCTGGCCTGGCAGATCTGGATGCCGTTCACGGGATCGGCCTGCGCGACGACATCGGGAACCGAGCGCATCGTCGATGAGGTGAAACCGTCCTGATACGAGGGCCGGCTGAAGAACCGGCTGACGCCGAAGCCGCCTTGTCCGGTCACGGGCGTGTCCGACGAACCGTTCCACCATGTCTCGCCGGTATAGACGAACGGCGCGCCATCGTCGGACGCCTGCGACGAGCCGCCGACCGCGGTTGCGTGCGGCGCGTCGGACGGCACGCCGATCGTGTTCGGGCTGCCGTCGAGGCACGTGCTGCCGGTATCGCCCGAAGCGTTGAATACGCTGATACCCGAAGCCGCCGCTGTCGCGAGCACGGCATCGATGCCCTGCACGTCGGCCGCCGTCGTCTGGTCTTCGCAGTACGTCCAGCTGTTGCTGATGATCGTCATGCCGTCGTCGACCATCCGGTTGAACATCGATTGGAAACTGCCGCCGCCGCTGAATGGCGCGTCATAAACCGCAACGTTCGCGCCGGGCGCGACCGGCATCACGAAGTCGATGTCGAGCAGCACTTCGGCGGCATTCGGACCCGCCGGCGCGCCGCCGCCGACGTGCACTTCGGACAGCTGCGTGATCAGCGTCTGCGGCAGCGCGAGGAGATCGAAGTAATCGGCGACATCGTTGATGTCGAAGCGATCGAACTCGACGAGACCGATGCGTTGACCGGTGCCGTCGACGTCGATCCAGTTCGGCGGCACGCCCGCAAGCCCGGCCGTTTGCGTCGACGCCGCGACGGCCGGCGCGAGACCGTTGATGCGCGCTACGAGTCCTTCGGGGTCGAGCTCGCCGGAGCTCGGTTTTCCGCAGGGGTTCGAGTTGGCGAGCGATGCGATTTTTTCAGCGACGCACTTGTTGCAGATCTTGATACGGTCGTCCTCGGTGAAATGCAGCGAAAGGTACGAGGAAATCGTACAGACCGCCTTGACGATCGCCTCGGTCTGCGGCACCGCCGTCATGTCGCGCCTGGAACGATCCGGTTTCGCGAGATTCGAAAGACCGGCGATCGAGTGCACCTTGTCGGCGATGGCGGCAGGCAGCGTCGGCTCGTTCGCGTTGGCGAAGAACGCGTGCTGGGTGCCGTCGGCGCGGATCTCGGTGTAGTCGCCGATATCGACGGCGAGCGCGTGCTCGGCCGCACCGCGCGTGCCCGTGATCGTCAGCGTGACGCGATTCGTCGATTCTTCGGCGACGGAGAACCCCAGGCCCGCGAAATAGCTCTTCACGAGCGCGTAGTCGGCCACGCTCGGACCGAAGCGATCGGAGACCTCGGTCGGGCGGAGAAATCGCCGGAACGCCGGCGAGGCGGGATCGTAGACGTCGGCCAGATAGCGTTCGAAGCCGGCCTCGTCGGAGCGGCGCAGCACGATCGTCAGCGTCACCGGCGCCGATGCCGGCGCGGCGCTCTTTGCACGCGCTGCCGCGGCGAGATTGGGCAACACGTGTCCGCCGAGCATGACCGGTGGCGGCCCGTCAGCGTGCGAGTACGGCGCGAGGAGGAACGAAAGCGCAATCACGCAAAGCGAGGCGGCACGCCGCCAGGCGCACCGGATCATCGCGGCTTGAAGCATCGGAAACGACATGACAACCCCCTGTCAGCGTGTCTGGAAACAGCTGTCAGTGGGAGTGAGGCGAAGGCGCGAACCATCACGCGCCGTCTGTCGTCTCGACCGCGTTGCGCTACCGGGCCTGCGTCGTCGCGAGCGTCCAGCTCGATTCGCTTGGCGTGCCGGACTCGGCGGCGACGCGGACGCGGTGCGAACCCGCCGTCAGCTGGGCAGCCGGCACGTTGGCCTCGACGAAACGGTACGGGCCCGTCGTCCGCACCGCGAGCCCGCGTGCCGCGAACGTGTCGTCGATTGAGAGCGTGTAGCGCGTCGCCGACTCGCCGCCGTCGACTTCCGCTTGCACGCGCAGCTCGCGTGCGCCGGCCGGAACGGCGACCTCGATGGACGATGCGCCGCGCTGCTGGCCGTCCGTCAGCGTGATCGTGAACGCGACGGGCGT
>Ga0163163_10005130_pt1 | contig 11291 bp, 9 predicted proteins | sample S65metaG_FD_119766 | JGI IMG/M metagenome (GOLD analysis project Ga0163163, IMG submission 119766) | Switchgrass rhizosphere microbial communities from Kellogg Biological Station, Michigan, USA - S6-5 metaG | ecosystem: Host-associated > Plants > Roots > Rhizosphere > Soil | place: USA: Michigan... | reverse complement strand
TTCGTAGAACTCGGGCGTTGCCGAGATCAGGCTTTTCACATCGATATAGGGCACCGAGAAGCGCGCCACATGCGGCATCAGCTCCTCGCGCCGGCCCGGACGCGACCAGTCTTCTTTCCGCGGCGGTGGTGCGTTGCCCTCGCCGACCTTCACCAGCACCGCCCAGTTTGTGAGACGGCTCGCGGGGCTTGAGCCCTCCGCGATCGGGTAGATCACGACCTTGGCGTTGAGCCCACCGGCCACGATCATGGATTTGCCGGTGAGGAACAGCGGCCAGTCGCGCGCGCCGCGCCACAGCATCAAACCGTTCCAGCACGGCGGTCCTTCGTTCGGGAACAGCGTGTCGCGCACGCGCGAATGGATACCATCGGCACCGATCAGGATATCGCCGCGCGCTGTGTGGATGTGTGCCCCGGCACGATCGAAGAAGTAAGCCGTAACGCCGCCTTCGTCCTGCGTGAACGCACCAAGACGGCAACCGGTATGGATTGCGTCCGCCCCGAGCCGCTCCTCGACGGCGCGATGGATGACGCCCTGAAGCCGGCCACGGTGGATCGAGAATTGCGGCACGTCGTGACCCGCGTCGATGCCGCGGGCTTCGCGCCAGACCTCCTGACCATGGCGGTTGAGGTAGTAGAGCTGATCGGTGCGGATCGCGACGTCGTCAAGCTTTTGCAACAGACCAAGGCCGGCCAGCTCACGCATGGCGTGCGGCAACGTGTTGATGCCGACACCAAGCTCGCGAATGGTGTCGGCCTGCTCGAAGACCTCGCAAGCGATGCCGCGCGAGCGCAGCATCAATGCCGTGGTGAGACCTCCGATACCGCCACCAACGATAATCGCCTTCATCGCCCTTACTCCACTCGAAATACGCCAGGCAATGGGGTTAACGTCGCATGGGCGGTCACTCCGCCGCAAGCGGCTTTGTCGCCTTCGCCCTGAGCTCGGCCGGGGTCTTGGGCTTAGCCTTAATTCTCAGCTCGCAATTTCGCGCAAGTCCTCATTGCCGGCCTCGCCACGGGCAAAAGCAACTGCCTTAGTCACCCCTGAAGACCGGCTTGACCTTGTTGGCGAAGGCCTGGAAGGCACGCTCGAAATCCGCCGTGGTCATGCACAGGGCCTGGGCAACGGCCTCCGCCTCAATCGCCTCCTCCACCGACATCGCCCATTCCATCGCCAGCATCCGCTTGGTCATGGTGTTGGCGAAGGTCGGCCCTTCGGCGATCTGCTTTGCCAGCAGTTGCGCCTGGGGCAGCACCTGCTCCGGCGCGACGATGCGGCTGAAGAAGCCCCAGCGCTCGCCCTCCTCCGCGGTCATGAACCGGCCGGTATAGAGCAGTTCGGAGGCGCGGGACTGGCCGATGATGCGCGGCAGGATCGCGCAGGCGCCCATGTCGCAGCCGGCAAGGCCCACCTTGTTGAACAGGAACGCGACCTTGGCCCCGCTCGCGGCAAGGCGCATGTCCGACGCCATGGCGACAATCGCACCGGCGCCCGCGCAGATGCCCTCGACCGCGGCCACGATCGGCTGCGGGCACGCCCGCATCGCCTTGACGAGGTCTCCCGTCATGCGGGTGAAGGCAGTGAGCCCTTTGGTATCCATCTTCACCAGAGGGCCGATGATCTCGAACACATCTCCGCCGGATGAAAAGTTGCCGCCGGCGCCGGTGACGACGATCGTCTTGACCGCATCGTCGAACGCGCAGGCGCGGAAGAAATCCGTGAGCTCCCGGTAGCTCTCGAAGGTCAGCGGGTTCTTCCGCTCGGGACGATTGAGCGTCACCGTGGCAACGCCGTCGACCACGGCCAGCAGGAAGTGCTGCGGTGAATAGTCCGCAAGCGGCAGGGTGACGGGATTGGCTGGTCTGCTCATGCGATCTCCTTAGCTTCCTTGTTCCGGGCCTGCGTCGCGCACGCTAGATCTCACCGCCGGCCACGGCAATCGCCTGCCCCGTGATCGCGCCGGCACCCTCGCCGCACAACCAAAGCACGGCGTCGGCCACCTCCTGAGGCGAGATCAGCCGCCCCTGCGGGTTGTGCTTGGCGAGCTCGGCGATCGCCTGCTCGCGGGTTCGCCCTGTTTTCTTCATGATGTTTTCGATGCTGCCAGCGACCAGATCGGTGTCCGTGAAGCCGGGACACACCGCATTCACGGTCACGTTGCTGCCGGCCATCTCGAGGGCGAGCGAGCGCACGAGGCCAACCACGGCGTGCTTGGCAGCGACATATGCGCTGACATAGGCATAGCCCTTGAGCCCGGCCGTCGACGCGACCGCGATGATGCGGCCATAGGGGCGATCCTTCATCCCCGGCAGTACGGCGCGGACGGCGTGGACCACGCCCATGAAATTGACGTCCATCATGCGCGCAAACAGCGCGCTGTCCGATTTGGAGAACGGCGCGGACTCCGCACTGCCCGCGTTGGCGATCAGAATGTCGATTGGCTTTCGCGCATGCGCCTCCGCGATGGCTGCTTTCAGCGCAGCTTCATCAGAGACATCGGCGATAGCTGCAAAATGCGCAGCTCCCGCACCGACCGCCTCGTCCAGAACTGCAGCATTCCGGCCAAGCACCGTCACGGTGGCGCCAGCGCCGACAAGGGATGCTGCAATCGCGCGGCCGATTCCGCGGCCGCCACCGGTTACCAGTGCGTGCGGCGAGTGCGGCAATCCGGACATGCGCTGGCTCCTTGGGATCTGCTGTTCGTGTCTCCGATATATTTTAACCTTCAAACTTTTGCAACGACGGCGCCCGTCGACGTCGCGAAAGCCCACGCGGAACAGACCGGCCCGAAAATTGCTTTAAGTATAAAATTATCTCTTCCCATCGACGATAGGCCTGTTAGCATCGCCGGGCCCAGCAAGAGGATATCGCGTGCCGCAACCTGCGCCGATGATAACAAAGGACGGACGCTTCGCCTATGAAGCCGCCGGCGATCCGGGCGCGATACCCTTGATTTTCCTGCATGGCATTGGCGGCGCGGCGCGCGCCTGGCGGCACCAGCTTGCCAGATTCGGCGACCGCTTCCGCGCGATCGCATGGGACATGCCGGGCTACGGCGGATCGGCGCCGCTTGCCAGCGTCAGCATCGCTGCCCTGGCCGATGCGCTCCAGCAATTCATCGAGCAGCTCGGCACAACAAGACCCGTTCTGGTCGGACATTCGATCGGTGGCATGATCGTCCAGAAATGGCTGGTGCAATCGCCGAAACTGGCGCGCGCGGTCGTGCTGGCGCAGACCAGCCCGGCGTTCGGCAAGGCCGATGGCGACTGGCAGACATCGTTCATCGCAGCGCGGCTCGGGCCGCTCGATCGCGGTGAAACGATGAAGTCACTGGCGCCGTCGCTGGTGAAAGAGCTGGTCGGCGACGATCCCGATCCAAAGGGGATGGAACTTGCGCGTGAATGCATGGGAAGCGTGCCCGAAGCGAGCTATCGCGCCATGATGCTGGCCTTGATCGGGTTCGACCAGCGCAGCACGCTCAAGGATATTTCCGTGCCGACGCTGCTGCTGTCCGGCTCCAAGGACAACAACGCGCCAGCGCCGATGATGGCGAAGACGGCGACCTACATTCCCTCGGCCCAATATGTCGAGCTGGCCGGCGTCGGCCATCTCGCGAACCTTGAACGTCCCGACGTCTTTGACGAGGCGCTCGGCAAGTTCGTGGACTCCGTCGTTGCAAACCACAGGTGACTGCGCAATGACCATGCAAGTCAGCAACACGATCGGCGCGAGTGACAAGGTTGTGCTGGATGCACCGATCTTCGATCCCGTCGCGTTCCGCCTCAGCGACGAACAGGCCGGCATCATCGCGCGCGCCCGCGAGATCGGCCAGAGCGTGTTCGCCGGGCGCGCTGCCGCCTACGATCGCGAGGCGATCTTTCCGACCGAGAATTATCGCGACCTGCATCGCGTCGGCCTGCTCGGCATCGCCGTCCCCAAGAAGCACGGCGGACTCGGTGCGAACTACCAGACTTATGCGTTGGCCGCAGCCGAGATCGGCCGCTATTGCGGCGCGACCGCGCTGACCTGGAACATGCATGTCTGCTCAACCCTGTGGTCGGGCCCCCTCGCGGACGACCTCGACATGGACGCGGAGACCCGCGCCGAGCACGAACGGCGGCGCGCGGTCCACTACAAGCACATCGTCGAAGAGGGCGCGATCTATTCGCAGCCGTTCTCCGAAGGCGGTGCGGCGGCCGCGGGCGGCGTCGCCTTCGGCACGCAGGCAAAGCCTGTGAAGGGCGGCTGGATCGTCAACGGCAAGAAGATCTTTGCATCGCTGTCGGGTCACGCCGACTATTACGGCGTGCTCTGCACCGAAATCGGGGAAGGCGAGAAGGCCTCGCGCCGCAACACGCTTTATCTCGCAATTCCTGCAAAGTCGCAGGGCGTCTCCGTCGTCGGCGATTGGGATCCGCTCGGCATGCGCGGAACGGTTTCGCGGACGCTGCTGTTCAAGGACGTGTTCGTCCCGGAGGATTCCGCGCTGATGCCGCGCGGCGTCTATTTCCAGGCCGCGCTGCGCTGGCCGCACATGTTCCTGACGCTGTCGCCGACCTATATGGGCCTCGCGCAAGCGGCTTATGATTTCACCGTGCGCTATTTGCGCGGCGAGGTGCCGGGCATGCCGCCGGTCAAGCGGCGGATGTACCCGACCAAGCAGATCGCGGTCGCGCAGATGCAGATCAAGCTCGAGCAGATCAAGTCAATCTGGTTCCAGGCCGTCACAGAGGCGCGCGCCAATCCGAGCAAGGAGCAGGTGCTGCGCGCCTATGCCGCGCAATATTCGGTGATGGAGGGGGCCAATGAGCTCGCCGCGCTCGCGATCCGCACCTGCGGCGGCCAGGCGATGCTTCGCTCGCTCCCGCTGGAGCGGATCTATCGCGACAGCCGCTGCGGCTCGCTGATGCTGCCCTGGACCGCCGAGCTTTGCCTCGACCGTATCGGGCGCGAGGCGCTGTATGAGGCCGGCGAAACGGACGACTGACGGTGGACCTCTGTAGCCTGATCGACCGCAATGCGGCGTTCGCGCCAGACAAGACGGCCATTGCCTTTGAGGGGGAGCGGCTGAGCTACGCGGCGTTTGCCGCGCGTATCGAGCAGACCGCCACGGCCTTGAAGCAGGAGCTCGGCGTCGGCCGGGGCGATCGCGTTGCGATCCTCAGCCTGAACCGGCCGGACTATCTGGTTCTGCTTTATGCCTGCGCGCGGCTCGGGGCGATGCTGGTGCCCTTGAACTGGCGGCTTGCCGTCGCCGAACAGCTCTTCATTCTCACCGATGCGGGTGCCAAGGTGCTGGTGCTCGAGCAGGCGTTTGGGGGAGTTCTGTCCGAACTTGGGCGGACAGCGCCGGGGACATCCGTTGTTGGCTTCGACTTTGCGCCGCCGCGCGGCACGACTTTCGAAAGCCTGCTGGCGCATAGCGATGGCACCAGCCGAAATCCGCACACCGACCTCTCTAGCCCGCTCCTCATCGTCTACACGTCAGGGACCACCGGCCGGCCGAAAGGCGCGGTGCTGCGCCAGGAAGCGCTGTTCTGGAACGGCGTCATGAGCCAGCACATGCACAACATGACGTCCGACGATCACGTGCTGACGGTGCTGCCGCTCTTCCACGTCGGCGGTCTCAATATCCAGACCACGCCGGCGCTTCAGCTTGGCGCGACCGTCACCATCCACGCCCGCTTCGCGCCGGATACGGCGCTCGCAACGATCGCGCACGATCGACCCACGCTGACGGTGATGGTACCGGCGATCATTCAGGCCGTCAGCGAGCATCCCGCCTGGACCACCACCGATCTCTCATCGCTCAAGGCCCTGGCCACCGGCTCGACCATCGTACCGCCGCACCTCATCGACCGCTTTGTCGCGCGCGGCGTTCCCGTGCTTCAGGTCTATGGTTCGACGGAAACCTGCCCCATCGCGATCTATACGCGGCTTGGCGGCGATCTCTCGCGTGAGGGATCAACCGGACTTGCGGGCCTGTGCTGTGAAGCGCAGGTGATTGATCAGACCGGCCGCGAGGTACCGGCGGGCACACCAGGGGAGATCGCGGTGCGCGGCCCCAACGTGTTCTTCGAATATTGGGGTAATGCGGACGCCACCCACGATGCGCTGCAGGATGGCTGGTATCGCACCGGCGATATCGGCCTGTGCGACGCTGACGGCTATTTCTGGGTCCGCGACCGCAAGAAGAACTTGATCATTTCCGGCGGAGAGAATGTCTACCCGGCCGAAGTCGAGCGCGTCCTGCTGGAACACCCCGATGTCAGCGAATGCGCCGTGATCGGCAGGCCGGACTCGCGCTGGGACGAGGTACCGATCGCCTATGTGATCCCGCGATCCGGCTGTCGGCTCGAAGCCGACGAACTGCGGGCGCATCTCCAGGCGCAGCTTGCGCGCTACAAGGTTCCGCGCGACATCGTCTTCGTCACCGACCTGCCGCGTACGGCGCTGGGCAAGGTCCAGCATTTCCTGCTGAAGCAGCTTGATGCGCAGTCGCGCGCACGAGGAGAGGCATCTTGAAGATAGCAGTTCTGGGTGGGGGAAACGGCTCTTTCGCGGCCGCGGGCGATTTTGCGCTGTCGGGACATGAGGTCCGGCTCTGGCGTCGCGACGCGGATCAGGTCGCCGCGCATCGCGCCGATGGCTCGCGCATCCTGGTGAAGGACCATAACGGCCGCCACGACATGAAGCTGGCGCTGGTGACGACCGACATCGCCCAAGCCGTGAACGGTGTCGAACTGATCCTGTGCCCTGCCCCCGCCTTCGCGCAGCCGGATATCGCGCGTTTGCTTGCTCCGCACCTGCGGGACGGCCAAGTCGTGTTTCTGCCGCCCGCGACATTCGGCTCGATGATCTTCGCGAAGGCCGCGCAGGACGCCGGCAACCGGGCCAAGGCGAGCTTTGCCGAAACCGGCACGCTGCCCTGGCTCACCCGCAAGCACGGGCCGTTCGAAGTCGCGATCACGATCCGCGCGAAGCGGCTGCCGGTTGGCGTCTTTCCGCTCGACCGGGCGCCACAGGCACTCGAAGTGATCGGACGCGCTTTCCCCGACGCAATCGAGCCCTGCGGAGATGCGCTGTCCGGCGCGCTGATGAATGCAGGTCCCATTATCCATCCGCCACTGATCGTGATGAACGCCGGCCCGATCGAACATTTCGAGCGATGGGACATCCACAAGGAAGGAACGCAAGCCTCGATCCGCCGGGTGACCGACGCGCTCGACGGCGAGCGGATCGCGGTACGCGAGGCGCTTGGCTACGGTGCACCGCATTTCCCGCTCGCGCACCACTACGCGAAAGAGGGCGAGATCTGGATGTATGGGCGCGGTTCGCATGACCGGCTGACGGACTCCGGCGACTGGCGCGAGCGCATCGTGCTGGCCGAGCACCGCTACATGCGCGAGGATTTGCGGCTTGGGTTGTCGCTTCTGGTGTCCGTCGCCGGCGTTGCGGGCGTGGCTACGCCGCTAGCCAAGGCTTTTCTCGCCATCGGTGGCGCGATCTGCGGTGAGGATTTTGCCCAAGGCGGCCGAACGCTCGATACGCTCGGTCTTGGCAGCCTCAGCAAGGCCGAATTGCAGACGCTGCTTCGCAATGGATTCTGATCGATGACCAATCGCGCCAACATCGCCTGTCTCGGGGCCGGCCGCATGGGGCGAGGCATCGCCGTCGCGTTCGCCTATGCTGGGCACAGGGTCACGATGATCGACATCAAGCCCCGTTCCGCCGAGGACTTCGCCAAGCTGCAAGCGGATGCGCTCGGCGAAGTCAGGAAGACATTTGCGAGCCTCTCGAACCTGGGATTGCTGGCCGAGGCAGATGTCGATCCGCTCATCGCGCGTGTCTCGGTGGCGGCGGCTAGCCAGAGCGGCGCAGTGCTTGCCGATTCCGGTATCGTTTTTGAGGGTGTCCCTGAAGTCGTCGAGCTCAAGCGGGAGGTGCTGGGGGCGGCCTCAAGACAGGTAAAGCCGGACACGATCATTGCATCGACCACGTCGACCATCCTCGTCGACGATCTCTCAGGTGCGATCGTGAACCCACGCCGCTTCCTCAACGTGCACTGGCTCAACCCCGCCTATCTGATCCCGCTGGTCGAGGTTTCGCCCGGAAAAGCCACCGATCCCGCCGTCATCGACGCGGTCAAGGCGCTGCTTGAAGGCATCGGCAAGGTTCCGGTGGTCTGCGCGGCGACGCCCGGCTTCATCGTGCCGCGCATCCAGGCGCTGGCCATGAACGAGGCCGCACGCATGGTCGAGGAAGGCGTCGCCAGCGCGGAGGAGATCGACAAGGCGATCCGCTACGGCTTCGGCTTCCGCTATGCCGTGCTCGGACTGCTCGAGTTCATCGACTGGGGCGGTGGCGATATCCTCTACTATGCGAGCCGTTACCTCGAAGGCGCACTCGGCAGCGACCGCTATCGCGCGCCGGAGGTCATCTCGCGCAACATGCACGAAGGCCGGATCGGCCTGCGAACTGGCGCAGGCTTTCTCGATTATTCCGGGCTCGATGTCGACGCCTATCGGGCAAAGCGGCTGCAGGCCATGGTCGACCTGCTCCGGCATTTCCAGCTGGCTCGCCCGCCAGTACTCGATCGCGACTAGCCGAAGACGTCCTGAAGCACGCCTTCCCGCACAACCGCGACGCCGTCCAGCTCGATGGTGGTCCCCATCATCGGCAGGTCGAAATGGCCCGCCGTGTAGCGGCCGGCGAATTCGTTCGCGCCGGTCGAGAACAGGAAATTGCCGGAGACCGCACGTATCTCCGTGCCATTGGTGTCGCGCTGGTCGTACATCGACAGCGCTTCATAGCGCGCGGCCGGATTCATGCCGAAACCGACATGCGAGACCGCATAGGCCTCGCGATCGCCCCAGGCGGCGAGATAGGCACGCATCATCGCGGCATCCGTGCCCTCGCCTTCCAGCTCGACGACGTAATCGTCCTTCAACGTCATCTTCACGGGGGATGTCAGGTAGCGCTTGAAGGTCAGGTTGATGTCGCCGGGCGCCATCACCAGCGTGCCGTTGATCGTTCCGCTCTTGGGAAAGCTGACGACGATGCCACCCGGCCAATGCGCCAGCGTGCCGGGCTTATCGGTCCAGCCCCATACGCCAACCGTTGACGCACCGACCATGTCCACGTCGAGCGCAGTGCCGGCTTTTGAGGTGACCCGCATCCGCTTGGTCCCGCGCAGCATCTTCGCCGCCGCGCGAACGCGCTTCTCGAGTGCGGGGTCCGGCACCATCCGCTCCAGCGCCTCCGGGTGCTCGTTGGAGATCACCAGAATCCGTGCGCCGGCCTTGAGGATCTCAGGCGTCTCCACCGCGTGCATCAGGCCCTCGATGGTGCAATCCACCACAAAGCCGGCCTGCTGAAGCGCACTGATCACCGGGCCGAGCCGCTGGATCGCCTCGCTCGCCCCTGTCGAACGAACCGGAACGATATTGCGATTGCGCGGCGTCGGCATCACCACATGAAATGGCCGCGCGCCCATCCGCAGCAGCGCGAGTTCCGCCAGATGCACATTCAGCGCACGCGATTGCGTTTCCGAGAGGATCGCCGCGGTATCACCGGCCTTGACGGCGCATCGTTCGAAAATCTCGCAAAATGCGTCGATCCATTTTGCCTCGATGCGATCAGCCAGCATGGTTCACTCCCGGTATCGTGTTTCTTGTTCCGTCAGATCACGCTTCGGGAAAGCCCCGTAGGAGGTACGATCGCACGGCGCCCAGCAGCGCATTCAGGATCAAACCCAGCAGCGAGATCGTGATCAGCGGCACGAACATGTCGACGGCCTGGAACGTCCGGGCCGCCGTGACGAGGGCATGGCCCAGCCCGTCCGTCGACGTGATCATCTCGGCCAGAAACACCACGATGCAGGAAATGACAAGGCCGATCCGGCACCCGGTCAGGATCGACGGCATCGCCGCCGGCAGCACCACCTTGAAGAGGATTTGATAGCGCGGCGTTCCCGCCGCCATGGCCGACCAGATCAGTTTCTGCTCCACGGTCGAGGCGCCATAGTAGGTGGATAGAAGAATGGGAAACAGCGCATCCGCAGCCACCAGCGTGATCTTCGATCCGTGGCCGAAGCCGAGCAGCAGCAGCAGCGCCGGATAGAGCGCAACCTTTGGCAACGGAGCCAATACGCGCACGATCGGCCGAACGACGGCCTTGATCGCGGGACTGGCGGCAGCGGCGATGCCGATGCTGACGCCGAGCACGACCGCAATCGCAAAGCCGGCAAACAGCCGGATCAGGGTTGCCACGATCTCCTGCTGAAAGGTCCAGGTCACGAGCTGCTGGAGCAACCGGCCGAAGACAAATCCGGGCGGCGGCAGCAGGACCGCAGGCGCAAAGCCGAATGACACCAGGCCTTGCCAAACCGCGATCACCAGCACGATTGGCGCAACACCAAGAAAGACATTTGATGGGAGAATACGCGGCGTCATGAGAAGCTCAACGGCATGTCGAACTGAGGTTCGGACCAGCGCACGAGCCTGGCGCGGACCCGCTCGAAGATCGCGTCGAGGCAGATGCCCATCGCCCCCACGATGATGATCATCGCGAAGACCGTGTCGTACTGGCCCATGTCGAGCGCATTGAACAGGATGTTCCCGGCGCCGGACTGACGGGCGATCATCTCGCTGGTGATCATCGTGATCAGCGCCAGCACCAAACCCGTGCGGCACCCGGTCAGGACCTCCGGCAGTGCCGCCGGCAATACGATCCGGACCAGTCGTTGCAGGGGCGAAAGCCCCATGGCCGCGCCTGACCACAACATCTTCTCTTCGACCGCCCTGGCGCCCTCGAAGCTATGATAGATCACGGGCAGGCTGACGCCGAGGAAGATCACCAGCGTCTTCGCGATATCGCCGACCCCCAGCCACAGCATGATGATCGGCATCAGGGCCGCCTTTGGCACCGGGTAGATCACCATCAGAAGCGGATTGAAGAAGGCCGCAACCGCACGGCTGCGTCCCATCAGCAGGCCGAGAGGAATCGAAACAAGCACTGCAACACCGAACCCGATTGCCATGCGGCGGAGCGAGGCCAGGATGTTGATCAGCGACTCCTTGTCGCCGAGAATATCCGGAATCGCCCGGATCGCCTCGATCGCCGTTGGGAAGCTGTCGTTCTTCAGCGCCAGCGAGGCAACCTGCCATATCGCCAGCAGCCCGATGCAAGCGAACACCGGGGCGGCACGTCTGGCGGCGGCAGCAGGCGATATCATGACGGCGATCCGGTCTCGTCGACCTCGTCGAACATGCGCTCGATGTCGACGA
>Ga0163163_10005127_pt1 | contig 11295 bp, 4 predicted proteins | sample S65metaG_FD_119766 | JGI IMG/M metagenome (GOLD analysis project Ga0163163, IMG submission 119766) | Switchgrass rhizosphere microbial communities from Kellogg Biological Station, Michigan, USA - S6-5 metaG | ecosystem: Host-associated > Plants > Roots > Rhizosphere > Soil | place: USA: Michigan... | reverse complement strand
GTTCTTCAGCAATACAATTGATTTTAGCTGCGCTTCATAACCTGCTTTCATGAAACCAGGATTACCAACGATCTTGCTTGATTCATTCGGATCGATGTAAGGGTTTTCAAACAACCCTACCTGCAAGATATTACGGAGCAAGCGCATTGCTGACTGTTCGAAGCGTTGACGCATGAATGCTTCACCATGCTCTTTAACGCCCATTTGATACGCATCTAATATGGGCTTCGCGACATTATTGCCACCGAATTGATCAACGCCTGCCATCAATATTTTATAATGTCTTTCAGCGACTGATAATTTTTCAACACCCCATGACTTACCGGCAAAAATATCCGGCGTTTTTCCCTCATCAGAAGTAATTGCCCAGTCGGTACAAACCACACCATCGTATCCATATTTGTTTCGAAGAAGGTCAGTAATGATGAATTTGCTATAACTGTTGCCAACATTCTCTTTATTTTTTGAATCCTGGTTATAAGAGATCGTATAGTAAGGCATCACCGCTGCGGCATGTTTTGTTTTACCATTCAGCTTAAATGCGCCGTTAACAAATGGAGTGAGTTGTGTTTGAAAATTATTGCCTGGATAAACAGCAAATTTGCCATAAGCAAAATGCGCATCACGTCCGCCCTCTTCAGGTCCGCCGCTGGGCCAGTGCTTTACCATCGCATTTACGCTGTGATAGCCCCATCCATTTTTAATTTCAGAAGAACCCGTCGAAGTTTGAAAACCGTCGACGTAAGCTCTTGCCATGTCTTCTGCGAGCTGAGGGTCTTCCCCAAATGTTCCGTTGAACCTGCTCCAGCGTGGCTCTGTGGCCAGGTCGATCTGTGGAGATAATGCGGTCGCAATCCCCAAGGCTCTGTATTCCTGTGCTGCAATGTGCCCAAAACTTAAAACGAGCGATGGATCGAATGTCGCTGCCATGCCAATAGATTCAGGCCACATGGATATCGTTCCTCCTGAACCGATGTTGTACTCGGCATTCGCCACAACACTATTACGGGGATCGGAGCTATTATTGGCTGGAATGCCGAAACCGATGCCTTCTACGAATGCCTGTACATTGTTGTTCCATTTTGCGGCAACTTCAGGACTCATCACACGTGTGATCAGCACATGACGCAGGTTGTCATCTTTTAAAAATTTCTTTTGCTGGTCACTGATATCATACGGTTGCATGCCGCTTGAGTCAATTGGTTTGCCATTATAAGTGCCGGCGCCAAATCCCCGTGGGTTAGCAGGTATGGCCTGGTGGGCGCTGTACAACATAAGTCCTGCGATTTGTTCGACAGTCATTTTACCCGCAAGATCTTTCGCTCTTGTATCAACCGGCAAGCGCCAGTCTTCATAAGGATCGAGCTTACCATTTTTATTAAGGTCTTTAAAATGAAGACCCTTGATAGTTAGAATGGTTACACCTGAAGAAGTCGAATAACCTAACGTTGGTCCCTTTGTATTAGTAACTGTCTTAAAGTCCGTGCCAGGCTGGCTTTGCGTAAAACCATTGATGACGGCAAGAAGAATAATAGTACAAATCGCAATTCTCGTAAAATGGAAATATTTCATGATCGAACATTTAATCAGGAAAGAATAAAGATGTTTACTGACTATTCGTTTGTAGCAACCTTTGTGTCCATCGTGTCCCGATAGTTATAGGGGCGCTGTGAACTTTGTGACCATGTTTTGCTAGAACAGAAGGGTCACGAAGGACACAAAGAACCACGAAGAACACTAAGCATCGCCAGAATAGTCTCTATATGATCGCGATGAAATTACGCAATGTTTGATCAGCACAGTGCAACTCATGTTCAGGATTATTTTTTATCGTATAACAATGCGACGACGGGCAAAAATGATGCGACAGGAATCGAAAATGATGCGACAAAAAACATTGCTGGATTGTCTATTCGTTTCCGGGCATGACGGCTCATGACAGTTGAACTTTTGCATACTTTTATTTTTACTACATAAACACGCCATAATGAAAAAAATTCTTTCTCTCATTGGCCAACTGCTACTAGCTGTTATTTCCTTTTCACAAGTAAATATTTCAAAAGATAGTTTGTATAAAAACTTCGTTACGCCGCCCAACAGCGCAAAACCGCGTGTATGGTGGCATTGGATGAACGGGAACATCACCAAGGATGGTATAAAAAAAGACTTTGAATGGATGTCTCGTTCCGGCATTGGTGGCTTTCAGAATTTCGACGCAGGTCTTACTACGCCGCAGATCGTTAAAAAGCGGTTGATCTATATGACACCGGAGTGGAAAGATGCTTTTCGATTTGCTACTCGCCTTGCCGACTCGCTTCATTTGGAAATGGCGATTGCGGGTTCTCCGGGTTGGAGTGAAAGTGGCGGTCCGTGGGTACCAGCCAAGGAGGGTATGAAAAAAATAGTGTGGCGTGAGATCCGGGTAAAAGGTGGACAAGCTTTTACGGGGAATTTACCGAAACCCGCATCTACTTCTGGTGTGTTTCAAAATTTGCCGATCCCTGAAGAAATTTTTAGCCTAAGCGAAAAAACAGCAGCGCCACCTGAATATTATGAAGACGTTGCTGTTGTTGCATATCGAATACCCGCTGCAAACGTGGCAATGAATGATCTGAATCCAGGGATCACTTCAAGCGGAGGCAAGTTTTCATTAACTCAATTAACAGATGGTGACCTGGCCGCGACGAATCTTTTACCGTCCGACTCGTTAAAAGGATATGCATGGATACAGTATGAATTTGCGCAGCCTCAAACCATAAAAGCGATCAGCGTTGTTGGTGGTGGAAGCCGGTCACCGTTTGGATTAACCGGTGAATCGGAGGACCGCAGTTTGGAAATAAGCGATGATGGGGTCAATTTTCGAAGAATAAGTTTTCTTCCACTCGGCGTTATCCCACAACAAACAATTACTATTCCGGCAACCACGGCTAAATATTTTCGCGTTACATTTAAAAATCCGCCCCCTCCATTTGATTTTGGCGCCATCACAGGAAGTGGTATCAAACCTCCAAAAGCCCCGGCGGGAACAGACATTGCAGAAATCGCGCTGTATCCTGTCACACTCATTAACCATTTTGAAGAGAAAGCGGGTTTTGCAGCTGCGACTGATCTGAACTCGCATGCTACACCCGCAACAAGTGATGCGATCTCCGAAACAGATGTTATTGATCTGACTGGCAAAATGAATGCAAATGGAAGCCTGAACTGGACGCCACCTCCGGATGAATGGAAGATTATTCGTTTCGGTTATTCACTGACAGGTAAACAAAACCACCCTGCCTCGCCCGAAGCAACAGGGCTGGAAGTAGATAAACTGGATGCAGCTGCGGTCAAAAATTATTTTGAAAACTATTTAAATCAGTACAGAGATGCAACAGGCGGATTGATCGGCAATAAAGGATTGCAATACGTCGTCACTGACAGCTACGAAGCAGGACAGGAAACCTGGACGCCAAAGATGAGAGAAGAATTTAAAAGGCGACGTGGTTATGACCTTCTTCAATGGATGCCTGTATTAACGGGAGTAATTATAAAAAGCACGGAAGCAAGTGAACAATTTCTTTGGGATTACCGGAAAACGATTGGTGAACTGTTAGCAGAAAATCATTACGATCAGCTTACGAATATTCTTGCTAAGTATGGGATGAGGCGCTATTCAGAATCGCATGAGAACGGCAGAGTGTTCATTGGTGATGGTATGGATGTGAAACGCAAAGCAGCTGTGCCCATGGCGGCCATGTGGACTCCGGGATTGGGTGGTTCTTCCTTAACTATGGCGCAGGCTGATATTCGTGAGTCCGCATCTGTAGCACATATTTATGGGCAAAATCTCGTGGCTGCCGAATCACTAACTGCTATTGGTCTCGGAGGAAATGCATGGTCATATTCTCCTGAAAAATTAAAACCAACTGCTGATCTTGAATTGGCCAGCGGATTGAATCGTTTTGTGATCCATACTTCTGTTCATCAACCTGTGGATGATAAAATACCGGGCCTGGGGCTTTCTATTTTTGGACAATGGTTCAATCGTCATGAAACATGGGCCGGCCAGGCAAAAGCATGGACAGATTATCTTGGGCGCAGCTCTTACATGTTGCAACAAGGAAAATTTGTAGCCGATGTAGTTTATTATTATGGTGAGGATAATAATATCACTTCTTTGTTTGGTGGAAGTTTGCCCAATATTCCCGAGGGTTACAATTATGATTTTATCAATGCCGATGCATTGATCAATTTATTGTCGGTAAAAGATGGCAAATTAGTAACACCCAGTGGTATGAGTTACCGTGTGCTGGTGCTTGATAGTAATGCAATGAAAATGTCGCTGCCTGTCTTAAGGAAAATAGAAAAATTAGTAAAGGCAGGCGCAACGATTGCGGGTGTGAAACCAAGTTCAACGCCAAGTTTATCGGACGATCAAACCGAATTCAATAAATTGGTAAGTGAGGTCTGGTCAGCGGCCAATCCAAAAGTATCAGACGGCAATCCATTAACCGAAGTCTTCAAAGTATTGAATGTTGTTCCCGACTTTACCTATGATAAATCACAAAACGATACAAAGCTTTTGTTTGTTCATCGTTCTTTGAGTGATCGTGAAATTTATTGGATCAACAACAGGAATAACAAAAAAGAAAATATAACCGCAAGTTTTCGCGTAAGTGGCAAGGTCCCGCTGTTGTGGCACCCGGAAACAGCCAAGACCGAGGCTTTGTCGTACAGCATTGCGAACGGGATCACAACGATTACACTGCCATTACAACCAAACGACGCAGTATTCGTCGTGTTCAAAGACAAAACAGCCAATGCCTCTGTCACTTTGCCTTCGACTGAAGAAAAAGAGTTGAAAACAATTGATGGAAGCTGGAAGGTGACATTTCAAAAGGATCGAGGCGCTCCAGCCGAAGCGACATTCGATAAGCTTGTTTCATTCACGGAGAATCCTGATGCCGGTATAAAATATTTTTCAGGAACGGCGACTTATACAAAGACAATTGTTGCAGATAAAAATTGGTTTGCCAACCACGCGCAATTGTGGTTGGATCTTGGCGATGTAAAAAATCTTGCCGAAGTAATTGTAAATGGAAGATCGCTCGGTGTCGTTTGGAAGCAACCTTTTCGTGTCGACCTTACGAATGCGTTGAAGGCAGGTGAGAATAAAATTGAGATTAAAGTGACCGATCTTTGGGTTAATCGTTTGATAGGTGATGCACAGCCAGGAGTTATGAACAAGATAACGTATACAACTATGCCTTTTTACCAGGCCAACTCAAAACTGCTTCCGGCAGGTTTGCTCGGCCCTGTTATCATTACATCTGTTTCCGGCAAACCCTAGAGCGAGCTTTCACAAATCAACAAAGCCGTATGAAAGAATTTAAATTTTTGTCGAAATGGTTACTCTCTTTGAATATCATTAATTTTTTATTTTGTACTAACCTGCATGCACAGAAAGATTCACTGGTTATCGATTGGAATCATGTAACACGCATTTCAAAAACAACAGCTACGCTGCAAGTAGTCGAAAATCCAAAGCTAAGACCGAGCTCTTCCATCCATGCAAATACATTTAAAGCGTTAAAAGAAGTAGGAGCGGATTATGTGCGCTATGTACCCTGGTTCCCTTATTCGAAAATGGCTGTGGCAGAGCTAAAACGACCAACGAAAGATTCTACATTTTGGGACTTCACTTACCTCGACAGCACCATGGAGGCCATTATGAATGCAACACAGGGGCATAGTGTTGTTATCAACTTCAGCACGACACCGTCGTGGATGTGGAAAATAAATTATGACATGCCTTATCCCAATGATCCGTACGAGGTTTTCTGGGCATACAACGATGGCGCTGAATTGATGGATACAACAATGAAGGAACTTGCAGGTTATTATGCAAGATTATTTAGCTGGTATACCAAAGGAGGATTTACAGACGAGCGTGGAGTGTTTCATGAATCAGGCCACCATTATAAGATACCTTTCTGGGAAGTGCTGAACGAACCAGACCTGGAGCACAATATCTCTCCCCGTCTTTACACGAAAATGTATGATGCCATTGTGACTGAATTACGAAAGATATCTCCCTCAACAAAATTTATTGGCCTCTCGTTGGCGTTCGAAACCAATCCTGAATACTTTGAATATTTTTTAAACTCCAAAAATCACAAGCCGGGTATTCCTCTTGATGGTATTTCTTATCATTTTTACGGCACGCCTTCTTTTGGAACACAGAAGCTGGACGATTACCAATATACATTTTTTGAAAAGGCCAATTATTTTTTGGACAGGGTGCGCTATATTGAAAACATCCGCCACCGTCTATCACCGAAAACAATCACTACTATTAATGAAATAGGCACCATCATCGGCGCAACAAATGGAGATGATATTCCTTCCGAATACTGGAATTTATCAGGAGCTATGTTCGCTTATATTTTTCTCGAACTCACCAAACTTGGGATCGACGTGGCAGGTGAATCACAGCTTGTCGGCTATCCGTCACAATTTCCGGACGTGAGCATGGTAAATTGGGAAAACGGAAACCCAAATGCCCGATATTGGGTTTTGAAATTGCTTAAAGAAAATTTTGGTCCTGGTGATAAATTGGTAAGAACAAGTTTCGATTCCCAGGATGTCATAGCTCAAGCATTTATCACTACAAACGGAAAAAAGATTTTACTTATCAATCAGCGAAAAAAAGAAGTAATGATTAAGTTACCGCCTGGAATAAAAGGTGGAAAGGTAGCCATTGTCGATGTAAGCACTGTTAACGGCGCGGGGATGATGCAGGTTACAAACAATAAGATCACATTAAAACCTTTTGCGGTAGGTGTGATCACGTTAAAGTAAATACCAGTAAGAATACTAGCTTTAGATAAATTATGAATAATGATCGCGATCGATTTTCACAGAATGAAACGAATTAAAATTTTTCTTTCCACGCTGTTACTGGTTTTGCTATACACTGCCGCGGCTTTTTCTCAGCCGAATGCCCAGGCAAAATGCATGATCAGTGTAAAAGTTGATAAACTCATGGCAACGATTCAACCTACTATGTGGGGGATTTTTTTTGAAGACATTAATATGGGTGCTGACGGCGGTATTTATGCTGAGTTAGTAAAGAATCGGTCATTTGAATTTTATAAACCGCTGACCGGCTGGGGCGTTCAACCCGCGGATGTACCATACGTCCCTTTTCAAAAACAATTTGGTGAAGGAGCAGTAATAATCGTAAACAGGCAGGAGAAGAATACCGCGAACCCGCGTTTCGTTCGCATCACTGCAAAAAATGCCTCAAAAGGAAGTCTTGGCCTTACCAATGAAGGCTTCGATGGAATAGGCGTGCGGAAAGATGTGCCGTATAACTTTTCATTTATGTATCATCAACAGGCAGTCGGTTTAAAATTATATGTTGAATTAGTCGATTCAACTGGCAAATTCCTCGGCGGGACTTCCATAGTTCCCTCAGAGATCGGAGAAAAGTGGCATAACCAATCTGCAAGTTTTGTCGCCACGGGCACTGAATCAAAAGCCAGAATGAGTATCTGGTTTGAAGGCAATGGTATAATTGATTTGGATATGATCTCACTTTTCCCGGGTGATACGTGGAAGAATCGTGCGGGTGGAATGCGATCGGACCTGGTACAGTTGCTTGCCGACCTTAAACCTGGATTTGTGCGTTTTCCCGGAGGATGCATCGTTGAGGGTAGGGAACTGTCGACACGATATCAATGGAAAAAAACGATTGGACCAGTGGAAGAAAGGCAATTGATCGTTAACCGTTGGAATACCGAGATTCCTAATCGCCCAGCACCAGATTATTTTCAAACATTTGGTTTAGGTTTCTTTGAATATTTTCAACTGGCCGAAGATATCGGTGCGGAGCCATTGCCGATCTTGAATTGTGGAATGGCCTGCCAGTTCAATACTGCAGAAGTAGCTCCAGTTGAACAACTTGAACCGTATGTGCAGGATGCATTGGATCTTATCGAATTTGCAAACGGAGATGTCAACACCAAATGGGGAGCCGTTCGTGCAAAGCTTGGTCACCCGTCGCCATTTCATTTAAAGATGATCGGTGTGGGAAATGAGAATTGGGGCCCACAATATGTAGAGCGACTAAAAATTTTTCAAAAAGCGATCAAGGAAAAATATCCTTCTATTAAAATCATTGCGAGTTCTGGTGCCATGTATGAAGGAAAAATGTTTGATTATCTCACTGCTGAACTGAAGAAAATAAAACCAGAGTTCATCGATGAACATTATTACAACCGGCGTGAATGGTTTTTAAAAAATGCAACAAGGTACGACAGCTATGACCGAAGCGGTTCTAAAATATTTGCTGGCGAATACGCGGCACAAAGCGACAGGGTAGTAAGCACAGAAAATAAAAATAACCTGGGAACTGCGATAGCCGAAGCAGCTTTTTTAACAGGGCTTGAGCGAAATGCCGACGTTGTGAATATGGCGTCATATGCTCCCTTGTTCGCAAGAGTTGATGGTTGGCAATGGAAGCCTGACCTGATCTGGTTTGATAATCTTCACGCTTACGGCACTCCCAACTATTATGTGCAGAAACTTTTCTCAAACAATAAAGGAACACATCTTGTTCCAGCATTGTCAAATGGAAAGCCGCTTACGGGCCAGGACAGTTTATATGCTTCTGCGGTAATTGATAAAAAAACCAGTGAACTGATCATAAAGATTGTAAACAGCGCTTCTGTCGAAAGGCAAATATGTATTAAACTTGAAGGTGCGAAAAAAATTAAATCGACGGCTTTGATGAGCGTATTAACGGGTCGTTCGCTTGAACAGGAGAATTCGATTGATTTTCCAGACGCTGTTAAACCTGTCGACCAGTCAACGGAAGTAAAAAAGGAAGAGATCAACATTACTCTTAAGCCAAACTCGTTAACAGTGGTCAGTGCAGGTGTGAACTAAAGCAAACAGTTAACATGGATAGATCATTTATTACCGTCTTATTTTTCATTTTCGCCATCACAGCGAAGGCCCAGGAAAAGCCGATTTCTCTTTATAGCGGTGCTGCTCCTGGCTCTGAAAAGTGGACTTGGGATGAAAAAACGATTGATGTCAATGACATGAAGATTACGCTTGATGTATCCAAACCCACGTTGGTCCCATATCTTCCGGTCAAGCCAAATGGTACTGCCGTCATAATTGCTCCTGGCGGGGCCTTTCATGCTTTGGCTGTCGGTCATGAAGGAGCCGATGTCGCAAAATGGTTAAACGAAAAAGGAGTCACGGCTTTTGTGCTAAAGTACCGGCTGGCGCACGATGATCCTGCCCATCCGGAAAATAATTTTGTAGCGCTCCTAACTGCAAAGAATTTTAAGAAATTGGATTCTATCAACGCCGCCATTGTACCGCTTGCAATGCAGGATGGATTGACTGCAATGAAATATGTTCGGGAACATGCAGCCGATTATAAGATCAGTCCTGATAAAATTGGTTTTATGGGATTTTCAGCCGGGGGTACTGTAACGATGTCCGTTGCATATAATGCCACAGACAAAGATCGGCCGAACTTTGTCGCGCCCATATATGCATACGAAAAGGCCATTATTGGCTCTGCCGTGCCGACTGTGAAGACACCAATATTTATTGCAGCAGCAACAGATGATGATCTCGGGCTTGCCAGTCATAGCGTACACATTTATGAAAAATGGGTGGCTGCGAAGCAGCCAGCAGAGCTGCACATGTATGAAAGAGGAAAACATGGTTTTGGCATGCGTCAGCAAAATCTTCCCACAGATAAGTGGATAGAACGGTTTGGTGATTGGCTACAGATGCAGGGATTGTTATAGAAAATAAATTTCTTTTTTGCGAATTGAAATTGATAAATAGCTTAGTGGCCTGAATTAATATGCGAGTTTCAAAATGAAAATAATGTGGAAGAGAGTTTGTGGGCTTTTTGGTGGCATGCTCATATACTTTTCTGTTTTTAGCCAGCAAGTGATCACGATCCAGGGAAACATCAAAGATGAAAGATCAAACCCGGTGCGCTACGCGTCCGTTTACCTGTTAAATAGCAATTTTTTTGCCGTGACCGATACATTAGGAGCTTTCATGATCAAAAATATTCCAGAAGGAAATTATACCGTCGTTGCTTCTGCCATTGGGTATGCCACCATCAATAAAACCATAAATCTGACACATGAGGGAAAGACATCCTTTGACTTTCAATTAATAGATGCTTCAAAACAATTGGACGAGGTGATAGTAACTGCGGAAAAAAAAGAAGAAAATGTGCAGACAATTCCTTCAAGCATTTCAGCATTGAATGCGAAGAGTATAAATGATTACAGGCTATGGAACAGCAAAGATATTACCGCAATTGTTCCTAATTTATATTCTGCCAACCCTGGCGACGGGCGAAATGTTACCTCAATAAGAGGCATTACGTCTTCCTCTTATGACCCGGCTGTAACGACTTATATCGACGGCGTCAACCAATTTACCCTGGACACTTATATTCCACAACTCTTCGATGTGGAACGAATTGAAGTACTCCGCGGCCCGCAGGGAACTTTGTATGGACGAAATGCTATGGGCGGTGTCATTAATATTATCACCAAACAACCCACTAACAGAACCAATGGCTTTCTAGAGATCAGCGCTGGTAATTATGGTGAACAGCGTTACACAGGAGCTGTTCGGACGCCGATCATTAAGGGCAAACTATTTTTTGGAGCCTCTTTGTTATACGAAGGACTCAATGGTTATTATACAAATGAATACGATGATTCTAAATTTGACAAACAACATAGTTTCGGCGGGAACTATTATTTAAAATACCTGGCAAATGATAAATGGTCGGTCACGCTCAATGCAAAACATCTTGCCAACAGAAATTATGGTTCCTTTACACTAGCACCAAATGCCGATGCGGCTCTTGCAGACCCGTTTAAGGTCAATCAAAATGCTGTGGCCAAATTAGTGGACAATACATTCAACACCTCTTTAACCGCAAACTACGCAGGCCAGAGTTTTAACTTCAGTTCGCAGACTTCTTACCAGTCAAATTATCGCTATTATGCCACGCCTATCGATGGTGATTTTTCCCCCGCCGATGCTATAACGATCATAAACAATTACGGAAATAAATGGAACAATATCAAAGTTGTGACTGAAGAGTTTCGTTTCACTTCTCCGGCGTCGTCTGCTTCGCGTCTGAAATGGACAGCCGGCAGTTATCTGTTTTATCAAAATGTTCCAAACAAACAAGCGACTCATTTTGGTAAAGATGCTGCACTTGTTGGATCACCTGATTCCAATTATGCC
>Ga0163163_10005126_pt1 | contig 11295 bp, 8 predicted proteins | sample S65metaG_FD_119766 | JGI IMG/M metagenome (GOLD analysis project Ga0163163, IMG submission 119766) | Switchgrass rhizosphere microbial communities from Kellogg Biological Station, Michigan, USA - S6-5 metaG | ecosystem: Host-associated > Plants > Roots > Rhizosphere > Soil | place: USA: Michigan... | reverse complement strand
CTTCGTGCTGTTTCAGGATGCCGATCATCTGCTCTTCTGTGAACCGCCCTTCTTCATCTCAGAATCTCCTTTCGTCGCTTCTTCTACTGCGCCGATCTGAAGATCCTCAATTTTATCTGGTCTAAATTACTGAGAGCAAGTCAAAGGTACAGCAGTAATCTAGATGCTCCTTGGAGCCATACAGCTTCTATCAGCCGCTTTTTAATCTTGAAATCCGGGGTCTCGAAACCCGTGCTCTTCACCAGTTCCGTCCCTCCAGGAAGCAAAAGCTTCCGGCACTAGTGCCTGCGGAACACATCCGCCAAACGTCGCTTCCAGAAAACGTAGCGTTAGAAATGTAATGCAGTTAGGTGTACAATTCCAGATTGAATCCCAGTAAATGACCGCGTGAAAACGGAGGGGACAATGACTCGCTTTAGACCCGATGCGGAACTGGAAAACAAGACGCGCCGTGGATTTCTTCGCGCGGCGGCTGGCGGCTTGGTCGGGGCCTCCGCGTTTCCCGCTCTGGCGCAGGTTCGCGATTCCAGTCCGCTTAAGATTACCCGGGTCGAACCCTATGTGTTGCGGATCGGCGAGCGCACCAGCTATCCCTGCGTGCGGATCGAGACGGCGGATGGGATCCACGGATGGGGCGAAGGGACCACGCCGCCGAGTACGCCTGCGGTCATCGCCCAAATCCGCGAGTCCGGCAAGTTGATCATGAATCAAAGCGCCTGGGATATTGAGAAGCTCTGGCGTCACATGTATATTGTCGAGGAGAATACGCTGGGCGGAACCCTGTACGCCGCCATCAGCGCCATCGATATCGCCCTATGGGACATCATCGGCAAGAAGCTGAATGTGCCGGTGTACAAACTGCTCGGTGGTAAAACGCGGGACAAGATTCGAATCTATACCAGTTATCGCTGGGGCAACATTCCGCGAACCAGAGAAGCTTACGCGAAGCGAACTAAGGAATTGATCGCGCAAGGCGCTACCGCCGGGAAGTACGATCCTTTCGGGTCCTATCCCGGTTTTGACCGCCAGCTCTCGACACCCGTGCTCAACGAAGTGCGCGAGATGGTCCAGGGAATCCGGGAGGGGGGACCTGCATTCGACATCTGTATCGAGTGCCATGGCAAGTGGAACGTCGCCTCGGCGGGGCGGATCATCAAAATGCTTGAGCCCTTCGACCCATTTTTCGTGGAGGAGCCGGTGCCTCCGGAAAACACCGAGGCCATGGCGATGCTGCAACGTTCTACCAACATGCCCATCGCAACCGGCGAAGGCCTGCAGAGCCAATTTAATTTCTACGCAATCCTCGAACAGCGCGCCGCCCGCATTCTGCAGCCGGACCCGGCACGCACGGGCGGGATTACAGCCCTCAAGAAAATCGCCGCCATGGCGGATGCGCATTATGTAACCATCGCGCCGCATAATCCGAATGGCCCCGTGTGCACGGCCGCCGCATTGCATCTGGCTGCCTCCATTCCAAACTTTGTGATTATGGAGGAGGGCAATACCAACCCCACGGATTACAACGATATTTTTGTCGGTGGTTGGAAGCCGAGCCTTGCCGAATGGAGCGTTCCCGAGGCTCCTGGGCTAGGCATAGATTTCTCGCCGCAGTTTGTCAAAGATCGCGCTGTCGGCATTTGACTTTCCGTCGTCGCTACCCACACGGACGACACGCAAACCTGACCCCGCTTAACAACCATCCGCAAAAGGTGTAACATGTCGCGCGGGGGTGATGGCTCTATGGGAATTCCGCGTCTTAACTGGATATTATTTTGCGCATTTGTTGCGCTTGTGCCTGCAGCCTACTCACAGACCGCTACCGGGGAATTCAGCGGAAATGTAATCGACGCCAGCGGAGCGGTGGTCGCCAGCGCGAAGGTCACGGCGACCAGCGTCGAAACCGGGGCCACACGCGAGGTCCGTACCGACCAGGGCGGCAACTACGTCCTTACGTTTTTGCAGCCTGGTGTCTACAACCTTTCGGCCGAAGCGCCGGGATTTCGCAAGACTGTTCAGAACAACATCGAATTGCGAATCAATCAACGCGCGGAAGTGAATCTTGCCCTGCAGGTCGGGCAGGTGACCGAAGTCGCGGAAGTTACCGGCGCCGCGCCGCTGCTGGAAAATCAGTCTTCCTCGCTGGGCACCGTGATCGACACGCAGTTGACGTCGGAGCTTCCGCTCAATGGCCGCAATTTCGTGCAGCTTGCGACGCTGTCGCCCGGAGTCAACGGCACTGGGTACAGCGTGTCTGGCACCATTATGAGCGGAACGCGGCCGGACGACCGGCGTCCCGGAACCGAGATTTTCTCGAACGGAAATCGTGAGGGATCCAATGATTTTCTCTACGACGGCATTGACAACAATGACCGGCTGACTCTATCGATCGTGCTGCGTCCGGGTGTCGAAGCCATCCGCGAGTTCAAGGTACAGACCAACCTGTTCAGCGCGGATCAGGGGAGGAATTCCGGGGCGATTGTCGACGTGGTCACCAAGTCGGGCACGAATAGCTGGCATGGCAGCGCCTTCGAGTTTCTGCGCAATTCGGCGATGGATGCGCGCAGCTTTTTTAATGTAGTAGGCACTCCCTTCCCGTCGTTCCGCTACAACCAATTTGGCGGATCGCTTGGCGGGCCGATCATGCTTCCCAAGGTTTATAACGGCAAGGACAAAACATTTTTCTTCGTCGACTACGAGGGATTCCGCAGGAACCAGCAGCAAGTAGCCACCGTGACGATTCCGACGGTAGCGGAACGCAGCGGGAATTTCAGCGCTTTCCCCAACAAAATCTACGATCCTAAAACGACTACTGTCTCCGGCTCCTCGTACACGCGCCTGCCGTTTCCGGGCAACGTGATTACTCCCGACCGTTTCGATCCCGTCACCATAAAAATGATCAACGCCTATCCTCTTCCGTTAACATCGGGGCTGACCAATAACTACACAACCAATCTCAACCAGATTCAAAACTGGGATCAAGGCGATGTGCGCGTGGACCACCAGATCACCTCGAACGATCAATTCTTCGCGCGCTTCGCGATCCAGCACACCGATACCATCGTTCCGCCCAGCTATCCAGCGGTCACCATCGCCGGGATCCCACATCCGGTGCTGCTAGGCGACGAGGCTTCGTTCGCCGGCACGTCCTCCAACCCGGTGCTCCATGCCGTCGCAGCCTATACACACATCTTCAGCCCGACCCTGATCAACGACGTACGCGTCGGGTTCAACCGCTTCCGCGTGGATTATACGCTGGCAGGCACCACGCCCGATGAGAAACTCGGCGTGGAACTGGGTGTGCCGAACTCCAATCCCAACGCTTTGCAAACCGGCCTGCCCATCTTTTCGCCAGCCGGCTACCTGGGAACGGGGAACAGCCGTTCGCTTCCCATTCTGCGCCGCGAAAACACCTTTCAGTTCATCGACAATCTGACATGGACCCGCGGCAAGCACACGCTCAAGTTCGGAGCCGACGTGCGGCGGCGACAAATTACCGAATACCAGACCAACCGCGGCAACGGCCGGTTTAATTTCAGCACCGGCTTCACGGCTCAGCCCGGCGTGAGTAGCGGCGATGCCATCGCCAGCATGCTGCTGGGATATCCGACGCTCTACGAACAAGATTATCTGCTAGTGTGGCCGGGCATACGAGGCATCGAGACAGGCGCGTATGTCGCCGACGATTGGCGTGTTACCAGCAAACTGACGCTGAATATCGGCATGCGCTGGGAATATTACAGTCCGTACAGCGAAGTGGCCAACCGCTGGGCGAACTTTAATCCGGCAACGAAGAAAATCATGGTCGCGGGCCAGAACGGAATTGGGCCGACCGCCGGTCTGGACGGCGACTGGAAGGATTTTTCGCCGCGCTTTGGCTTCGCTTATCAGGCGTTGAAGCATACCGTACTCCGCGGCGGATTCGGGCTCTTCTATAATCCCAATGGGAATGGCGGCGCGTTGCTGCGATTTGACCGGCAGGCGCCGTACGGACCGGTTCTGTCCATCAGTCCGGGCGACCAGATTCTCGGGCCGCGCGTCAGCGGAGGTTTCCCGGCCACTCCGGTCGTGGACTTGAGCATAGCGAACAATCCGGTCGGCAACGTGATCGGGGTGCCCAGCAACTTCAAGCAGGCCTATGCCGAGCAGTTCAATTTCACTGTGGAGCAAGAGTTAGCTCCAATTGCGACTTTGTTCAAGGTCGCCTATGTCGGCAATCTGGGGCGCCGCCTGGGCAACTCATTTAATTTGAACCAACCAGTCCCCGGATCGGGAGGGACGACGGCGCGGCGGCCGTTTTTCGGCACACTGCCTGCGCTGGGCGACATCACCTACTACGTTTCCGACGGATTGAGCGCCTACCATGCTTTGCAAATCTCGGTAGAAAAGAGGCTGTCGCATGGACTCACCGGCCTGGTGGGGTACACATGGGCTCATTCCATCGACGATGTTGCGACGGACTTCGGGGGTGGAACGGGTACGCCGCAAGATCCGCGCTGCCGCTTCTGTGACCGTGGGAATTCAGCCTTCGATCTCCGTCAGCGGTTCACCGTAAGTTTGACCTACCGGCTTCCCGGGTTTGGTATGAAAGGCCTGGCGGGAACGCTAATGGGCGGGTGGCAATTAAATGGAGTCCTACAGTCGCAAACCGGGCTGCCGTTCACGCCGATGCTGCAGACTTCGACCACCAATGGCACCGCGAGCCGGCCGAACCGGATTGCCAGCGGAGAGTTGTCCTCAGGCCAATCGATCAATCACTGGTTTGATCAAACCGCATTTGTATCACCGGCCCAGTTTACTTATGGGAATGCGGGAAGGGATATCTTGTTCGGACCGGGGCGCACGAACGTGGATGCTTCGCTATTCAAGAATTTCCGGGTTATGGAGAAGTTGTCGATGCAATTCCGCGGCGAAGCGTTTAACCTTTTCAACCACCCGCAGTTCGGTCAGCCGAATGCGAATATTGGCAACGGCGCGGTTGGTACGATTACCTCCGTTGTGGGAAATCCGCGGCAGATGCAGGTCGCGTTGCGTCTGGTGTTCTGACGTTCGCCCGCTACAGAGGAACTGGCTTACGCCGGCGCGGTAGAGTACCAACGCGCCCGGCCTTGGTATCTTCAAGGGCAGGTCAGGCTTAATACGATATCGGATGGGTTCCGGACAGAAGACCTTCAGGGTACTGCCGGGCGGGGTTGGGCTGATCCACGTGAACACTAACAACGGTCGAAGTCGTTATAGAAAGATGCTCGTTCAGGCGAAGCATAATCCGCATGCCGCGCTTGATGAGGCCCAGTTCCAGCACGCCATGCTCGTTAATGGAGCCCTTCAATTGCGCCGACACAGGACGCGGGCAGTGGTCAGGGTGGCCGGAAATGCGAATCGTGTCCCCGCCCGGGTATTCGATCCGGTAGTGACGACTCTTGGTCTCTATATCGATCAAAGAGCCCGGAGTCAGACTCTTAAGGTTCACGCTTCCTGGCTCAGAGGGTGCCGTCATCCAGCCCGATTATGTAACCTAACGGCCGATCGCGCCACCCTGCAAGCATCTGCAATTCATACTGGGACGCACCCTAAGCCGCGGTCAAAATGCCTCTAGTACGGATCTGACTCTAGTGCCACCTAACTCGTTTACGGGTGAAGGGGCGCGGTGGGCATGGGCGACACCCTTTGAAAATGCCGCCCGCCCAGTCGATTCCCCGCTTGCCGCCAGTCTAAACATAGCCGCTGCTCGAGTTGTGAAGGAAATGTAAATAATTGGTAAACACGTCACGGGGGCGGCAAAGTGGGTGGCACGGGTAGTCCGTGGCAGCTAGAGTATTGGTTAAGCGTATGAAAACGGTTTTAGTCATCGATGACGATGCCACGCTGAGAGATACGATCGGCCTTATGCTCGAGACGGAGGGGTTCAATCCCGCTTTCGCCGAGAACGGTGAAGTCGGCCTCGCGCAAGCATTGACTCTCAAACCCAGCCTGGTACTGGTGGATCTTCGCATGCCCGGCCTGAGCGGCATGGAGGTGTGCAAGCAAATCCGTGCCGCTGGTATGAACACGCCGCTGATCGTCCTCAGCGCGACCGGCGACGAAATGGACAAGGTGCTGCTGCTCGAGATCGGCGCTGACGATTACGTGGTAAAACCTTTCGGCGCGCGGGAGCTTCTGGCCCGGATCCGCGCGCTTTTGCGCCGATCATCGGCCGACGAAACGAAGGTAATTGCCTTCGGCGACGTTGAAGTAGATCTGTCGCGCCGCGTGGTTTTAAAAAAGAACGAAGAGACCAAACTGACTCGCGCGGAATACAACCTGCTGACTTATTTCCTGCACAATCCAGATCGGGTGCTCTCGCGCGATATGATCCTCAATTCGGTCTGGGGTTACGAGTCGTTTCCAAACACGCGCACCGTGGACGCGCATGTGGTGCGCCTGCGGCAGAAACTAGAGGCCGACTCCACGATGCCCCGACACTTTGTCACCGTGCATGGTGTAGGATATCGCTTCCTGCTGTAATTGGATATGGAATCCCTGGTCCTCATGGCGGAGGATGCAGATTCCTGTCTCGACACGCTTTTCGCCCGCCGCATTATGCAACCGACTGGAGCAATCCATACCGGAGCAAACCATACTGGAGCAAACCATATATGTTTCCCAAACGCTGGCCTCTGATCGTGGCGTTGTTTCCGTTACTGCTCCCCGCGCAGGAGCGTGGAGATTTTCAGCAAATTTTTCAACGCCTGGACCAACTGGAACGGGAGAATCGCAACCTTGCTGACGAAGTACATGCACTTCGCTCCGAAATCGCCGGCACCCGGGCGTCCGCATCCAGCTCAGCAGCCGCGCACGCCAACGCCGGCGCTGAAACGCCAGCCAATGTGCCGCCCGAAGCGGTGAACGTCTCGCCCGTACCGATGGACGAGCGAGTGGCTGTCGTGGAGCAGCGATCCGCGGACCTGGCCCAAACCAAAGTCGAGGCAGCACAGCGCTTGCCGGTAACACTAGCCGGGATGATGTTATTTAACAGCTTCATAAATGGACGGGCCAGCGGAGGCGCGCAGAATCCATTGACCGCCTCGCTTTCCGACAGTGTTTCGCGGGGCGGCGCTAGCTTGAGCCAAAGCATCGTCGGTTTGCGTTTTCAGGGCCCGCGTATCCTCGGCGGGGGCCAGGTGCGAGGCTCAATCGACCTGGATTTGTGGGGTGGCACGTCCAGCTCCCTGAACCACCTGGTGCGGCTGCGGGTCGCCACTATTCAGGTCGATTGGAAGAACACCAGCGTCACGGTCGGCCAGGACAAGCCTTTGATCGCGCAGCGCGATCCCGATTCACTGGCGCAAGTTGCGTTCTCTCCTCTGACCGACGCGGGGAACTTGTGGGCGTGGGCGCCGCAGGCTCGAATCGAGCAACGCTTTGCAATCGGGGAGAATGCTGGGGTGCGGGCGCAAGCTAGTCTCTACCAAACGAGTGAACCATCGGGCGGTGTGGCGCCTCAGTATCAATCCACGCTCTCCAATATAGGCCGTGCGGTCGAGGGACGCTTCGAATTTTGGGACCAATATGCCTCCCACGGCCGAATTGAGATTGCGCCCGGTTTCCATGTGAGCCAGACGCACGTCGGCGGCGTATCCATTCCTTCGCGGCTTTTTACGATCGATTGGATGCTGCAGCCGCTGGCGAAATTGCGGGTCACGGGCGCTTTCTTTCACGGCCGCAATGCTGCGGGAGTCGGCGGATTGCGCCAGGGGTTCAACTTTTTCGATGAGGACCATTTCACAGCGGTGCGCACCACAGGTGGCTGGGCACAGGTTTCTTTTCTGGCCACCAAACGGCTGACGTTCAATTCGTACGCCGGGCAGGAGCACGACTATACCGCGGATCTGCTGGCCGGGCAGATTTCCCGGAACTTTGTCTACGCGGTAAACTCTCAGTACCGCTTGGGTCAGAATATACTGCTAGGTCTGGAAGTCAGCCAGACGCGAACTGCCTATACCGGCGGGAGAAATCGGCTGCTGAATCACTATGACCTTGCGCTGGCTTATCTGTTTTAGCGCGAGCCTGCTTCCGCTCTGCGCCGCCCCGGTTTCGGGCCGCGTGGAGCTGCGGGATTCCCGTTTCGCCGCGGTACGTACTCGCCATGATTTTGCGGGCGTGGTGATCGCGCTGACCTCAGTGGATACTACCGCCATGCCGGCGGCCAGCAAGCGCGCGGTGATGCTGCAGAAAGACAAGACGTTTTCACCCCACGTTTTAGCCGTCCAGGCGGGGTCTCTGGTGGAATTTCCTAACGATGATCCGATTTTTCACAACGCTTTTTCCAGCTACAACGGCCAGGTTTTCGACATCGGGTTGTATCCGCCAGGAACCACGCGGTCGGTGAAATTCGCGCGTCCGGGCGTGGTGCGCGTCTTTTGTAACATTCACGCGCAGATGAGCGCCCTGATTGTGGTGGTTGCGAGCCCGTACTTTGCCACCACAAAGCAGGACGGAAATTTCAGCATTGCCGATGTTCCCGCGGGCCAATATAATCTCAGCGTGTTCCATGAGCGTGCGAGTGAGGCTACATTGGCGGCACTGAGCCGAAAAATCACCGTCGGCCCGGACGGCGCCAGCTTGCCAAACATGGTGATTTCCGAAGCCGGCTACCTTTCGATTCCGCATAAGAACAAGTACGGCCACGATTATCCGGCGGATTTAGGAGACCCGGCGTATCCGGGAAGCAAGCCATAAAATGCTGGGAAGCAAGCCATCATGACGGCGAAACCAGTAGATCCAACATGCTAGGCTCGTTTTCACGTTTATCACTGCTTTGGAAGATCCTGCTGGCGACCTCCATCGCTTTAACATTGTTATTCGCGCTGGTGGGCTGGATCGTCCAAGATAATGCCACGCGTGCGATGTCGGCCAGCGTGGATGAGGACGTACAGGCGAGCTTTCGAGCATATGATTCCCTGTGGCGTTCGCGCGCTCAGACGCTGGCAGCCGTGAGCCTGGTGATCAGCCGCATGTCGGACGTCCGCGCCGCATTCAGCACTGGCGATCAGGCCACCATTCGCGATTCGGCGGACGAGTTGTGGAAACAAATTTCGAATCAGGATGCCATTTTTCTGGTGACCGATCCGGAGGGCAGGGTTCTCGCCTCACTCGGTGGAAACTTGGGTGAGTCGTTGAAGCACGATGTGCCGGCGGTGCGCGATGCGGCGGCAAGTTTTCCCAAGCAGACTTCGGGTTTTGTCACTCTCGGCAGCCGCCTGTACCAGATCGCCGTCACACCGGTGTATGTGCAAGCCGGCACCGGGATGGGATTGCTGAACGTGCTGGTAGCGGGCTATGAGGTGAATGGGGAAACCGTGCGTAGCTTGAAAGATTCCACCGGCGGCAGCGATTTCTGTTTTCTTTCCGGTGCGTCGGTAGTGGCCTCCACGCTTGACCCGCGTGCGAATGCCACCATGCAATCGCTCCCTTCGCCGGGGGGAGCGGTGGCGCGGATCGAAGCAGGCGGAACACACTTTACCGTTCTGGGGACACCTTTGCTGGACGTGGCAGGGAGGCCTATCGGCGAGCTTCGCATTCTGCGATCGTCGGAGCGCGCACGGCAGCGGATCAATGCTTTGGGCCGGGATATTATCGTCGCCTGGCTGATCGCCGTGCTGGTGGGATTGTGGCTGACCTACAGCCTTGCGCGGCGCATCCTGAGACCGGTGGGGGAACTGGATCGCGGAGCAAGCGAGGTAGCGCGCGGCAATTATGATTACCGAATACCGGTGGAGGATCCGCACGTCGGCACGCGTGACGAACTTGGGCGCCTGGCGGCTGTGTTTAACGCTATGTGCGCCTCTATCCAGGACGGGCGGCAGGAATTGATTCGTCAGGAACGGATCGCCACCATCGGCCGCCTCTCCACATCCATCGTGCATGATTTGCGGAATCCGCTGGCTGCCATTTACGGCGGTGCGGAAATGCTGATCGACGGAGAACTCACTACTCCGCAGGTGCAACGTCTGGCGGGCAACATCTACAGTTCCTCGCGGCGAATGCAGGAACTGCTGCAAGAATTGGTGGATACCGGGCGGGGGCGTTCCACCAGCACTGAGGTCTGCCGCCTGCGGGATATCGTGTCCGCTGCTTGCGAAGTGTTTTCGCCTACGGCTGAGGCTCAATCGGTGACGGTTCGGGTAGATGTGCCCGACGGCATCGAGCTGCCGCTGGAGCGCGCGCGCATGGAGCGTGTATTCCTAAACCTGATTGATAATTCGCTCGGAGTGATGCCTTTGGGAGGCACACTGAGCATCAGCGCAAAAACCGAAGCGGCATCGGTGACGGTAAGAGTACAGGATACCGGCCCCGGGATTCCGTCGCAGATACGCGCGCGCCTGTTCCAACCTTTTGTAAGCGCCGGGAAGAAGAACGGAATCGGCCTGGGGCTGGCCTTTTCGCACCAGACGGTTCTCGATCATGGCGGCAAACTGTGGGCTGACCTGGACTCCCGGCAAGGGGCCTGTTTCCTGATTCAGCTGCCGCTGTAACGCCCGTGCCAGCGTCGCGGTTATGCCGACGCCGCCATGCTCTCGCGCGTCGACGGCTCAGGCTGTGTGGCAAACACCGAATAAACTACGCCGGCCACCGCCGCGCCAACGATGGGCGCCACCCAGAATAGCCACAACTGTTCGAGCGCCCATCCACCCACGAATACCGCGGGTCCGGTGCTGCGCGCCGGATTCACCGACAAATTCGTCACTGGAATCCCGATGAGATGAATCAGCGTCAACCCCAGGCCAATTGCGATCGGCGCGAAACCTTTCGGAGCGCGAAGGTCGGTGGCCCCCAGGATGATCATGAGGAACATGAACGTCAGCACCACCTCCGCTGTCAGGCAGGCTGCCAGGTTGTAGCCTCCGGGAGAATGCTCGGCGTATCCATTCGCCGCGAATCCGCCGGCCAGGCTGAATCCATCTTTGCCCTTCGCAATCACGTATAACACCGCCGATCCGGCAATGCCTCCGAGTACTTGCGCGACGACATACGCCGGCAGTTCCGACGCAGGGAACCGCTTGCCCACCACCAGGCCCACCGACACGGCGGGATTCAAGTGGCATCCGGAAACGTGGCCGATCGCAAACGCCATCGTCAGGACGGTCAGTCCGAACGCCAGCGCAACACCCGCGAAGCCGATCCCCAGGCCGGGGAAAGCCGCGGCGAGCACCGCGCTCCCGCATCCGCCGAAGACCAACCAAAAGGTACCAATGAATTCCGCAAATGCTCTTTTCGTTAGGGGCATCATGAGTGAATCCTTTCCGAAGCGGTCTCAGT
>Ga0163163_10005124_pt1 | contig 11296 bp, 12 predicted proteins | sample S65metaG_FD_119766 | JGI IMG/M metagenome (GOLD analysis project Ga0163163, IMG submission 119766) | Switchgrass rhizosphere microbial communities from Kellogg Biological Station, Michigan, USA - S6-5 metaG | ecosystem: Host-associated > Plants > Roots > Rhizosphere > Soil | place: USA... | reverse complement strand
GCCCGAACAGGCCGCCGATGGCGGCGCCTATGAAGCCGTCGCGGATCACGTCCAGCGTCTCCAGGTAATTGCTGGAGTGGATGTGCTCCTGTTCGAGGCCGGACTCGTCCTTCGCGATGACGTGAAGGAAAAAGTCTTTCAGACCCGCAGCATGCAGGTCATCGGAGATCCGATGCGTGCTCTCGAGCGTGGGCGCGAGATAGTAGAGGCAATTCATCGTTTCCTCCTAGCTCGACGCGGCTCGTTGCCCGAGCTCTTGTTGCCGCCGAAGTCGAACGGAACACCAGAACTACATTGCTACCAGGGCTGTGCCGGCCGGTGAACGACGGATACGCCATCGCGCATCCGCATACACGCCCGCCGGGCCCGACATCGTTCTGATGCCGTGCCGCAAACGAGTATCACACAACGCTCCGGGCTTTGGAAGCGGGGCCGTTGCACCTGCGAGGCGGTCCCCTCACCGGCGAGCGACCGCCACGCGCTACCGCTCGAAGCGCACGATCGCGTGGCCTTCGGTGGTCCGCCGCGGCGCCACCTTCCACGCGTGACCGTAGATCACTTCGAACGTGGCCGGAAGACGTCCGTCGCGGCGGCCGGCCTCGAGCGCCGCCACCGCGCGCTCCCATCGCCTGCGGCCCATCAGCGCCCTCGGCCGCAGCTTCGTCGCATTCGTCGCGCCGATCGTCTTCAGATCGCGCAGCATCGCCGTCGCGTCGCCGTACGTCATCGTCACGTATTCCATGTGCATCACAGGGTCGCCGAAGCCCGCCGCGACCAGCATGTCCCCGACGTCGTGCATGTCGACGAACCGGCTCACGTGGCTGTGCCGGTCCACGCCTGCGAACGCGGCCCGCAATTCGCGCAGCGTGTCCGGCCCGAACGTCGAGAAGGAGACGAGGCCGCCTTCCCGCAGCACTCGGCACAGTTCGGCCAGGGCTTGCGGCAGGTCGTCGACCCACTGCAGCGCGAGGTTGCTCCACGCGAGGTCGAACGCCCCGGCGGCGAACGGCAGGCGCGCGATGTCGCCGCACACGTGGCCGATCTCGCGCCGCATGGCCGGCGCCACGGCGGACAGAAGGCGGGAGAAGACGGATCGTCCTTCCTTCGCCTGGGCGCGAGCCTTCGCCTTCGCGAGCAAGACCATCGGCAGGGCGACGTCGAGCGCGACCTGGCGGGCCTCCGGATAACGGGAAGCGAGCTCCGGCAGGGCGTCGCCGGTGCCGCAGCCGGCATCGAGGATCACGGCCGGCGCGAGCTTCACGACGTCGAGCTTCTCCGCCATCCGCCGGCCCACTTCGCGCTGCAGCACGGCAGCCTGGTCATACGTCGCAGCGGCGCGCGCGAAGTTGCGGCGCACCGCGCGCGCGTCGACACCGCCGGCGTCGTCTTCGGGCGTGCGCTCAGCCATCGAGAAAGCCGGCCAAAGCCGAGCCGAACGCATCGGGATGCGACAGGAACGGCACGTGCGCGGCGCCCGCGATCAACTCGAACCGCGCGCGGGGAAGGCGCGCGGCGAGAAACCGTCCGGCTTCGGGAAACGCGAGCGTGTCGCGCTCCCCGGAGACGACGAGCGCCGGCTGTTCGATGCCCGCCGCATCGTTTCGCAAGTCGCTGTCTCGAAGCAGCGCGAGCGCTTCCCCGAGCGTCGCCGGCGAGGGGGGCTTCCGCGCCAGCAGGCGCTCCCGCATGTCGGCGAGCAGCGCGCGCGAATGCTCGCCACCGTGCAATTGCAGCGCGAGAAATCGCTGCACCGTGAGCTTCCAGGCAACGCGAAGCTCGTCGCCGAAGCGCGCGAGCGTCTCGGGAGCCATCGCGTGCGGCCAATCGGCGGCGGCAACGAATCGTGGCGTCGTCGAGACGAGCGCAAGCCGCTCGACGCGGTCCGGACGGGCGAGCGCCCAGCGCATGGCGATGAGCCCGCCCAAGGACCAGCCCACGACGGAGATGGGCCGTGAAGTCGTCGCAAACGTCGCGTCGAGCGCGTCGACGACGCCGTCCAGCGTGAATTGCGCAGGGTCTGGACTTTCGCCGTGCCCCGGCAGGTCGACCGCGTGCACTCGATGGCGACGCGCCAACCGGTCGACGAGGCCTCCCCATAATCCCGAATGCATTGCCCACCCATGGAGCAGGACCAGCGGGGGCCCCTCGCCGGTCGCATCCACGTGCAGTCGCTCTGTCATTTGATTCGATCGCAATCGGCGGTCGACGCTGCCGACGTCTGCTGGTCGCGATGGGCGAAAGCCGGGACGAGTTCCGCGAGTGTCTCGACGAGCGCGTCGACGTCGGCAACCCGATGCGCCGCGGAAAGCGACACGCGAAGGCGTGCCGTGCCTTTGGGCACCGTCGGCGGGCGGATGGCAGGCACCCAGAAGCCACGGCGCCAAAGCTCGCCCGCGACCTCGACGGCGACCGAGTTCGCCCCCACGACGATCGGCTGGATGGGTGTGAACGATTCGCGCAACATCCACGGCAAGGGCCGCATCCGCTCGCGGAACCGCGCCACGAGCGCGAAGAGATGAGCGCGCCGGGCGCGGTCGTCGCGAATGATCGCAACGCTTTTCTCGAGCGCCGCGGCAATGAACGGCGGCACGGCCGTCGTGAAGACGTACGAGCGGGCCGTCTGCAGCAGCGTGTCGATGACGAGGGGGTGCGCAGCCACGAATGCGCCCGACACGCCAGCCGCCTTGCCGAGCGTGCCCATGTAGACGACGCGCTCGCTTTCGAGCCCGACATGCGCGAGCGTCCCGCGGCCGCTGTCGTCGCCCGTACCCAGCACGCCAAAACCGTGCGCGTCGTCGACGACGAGCCACGCGTCGTGACGCTCGGCGAGCGCGCACAGCTCGGCGAGCGGCGCCAGGTCTCCATCCATGCTGAAGACCGCGTCCGTCGCGATCAGCTTGCGTTTGGCCGTCGATGCCGCGAGCCGGCGCGACAGCGCTTGCACGTCCCGATGCGGATAGCGGACGAGCTCCGCGCGCGACAGCAATGCACCGTCGTTGAGGCAGGCGTGATCGAGGCGATCGGCGAAGATGGCGTCCGACCGTCCGGCGAGTGCCGTCAGGATCGCGAGGTTCGCGAGATACCCGGACGAAAACACGAGCGCCCGCGCGCCGGCCGAGGGACGGACGAACCGGGCGAGCTCGTCCTCCAGCGCCTCGTGCGGCGCGAAGTGCCCGCACACGAGATGCGACGCGCCGGCGCCCGCGCCCCACCGCGCCGCGCCATCGCGCACCGCGGCGATCACGTCCGGGTGGTTGGCGAGGCCGAGATAGTCGTTGCTCGCGAACGACAGGAGCTCGCGGCCGTCGACGACGACGCGAGGACCCTGGGGCGATTCCAGCGTGCGCCGGACGCGCCGTTGTCCGGCGGCGGACAGCTCCTCGAGGCCGCTCGCCAAGCCTGCGAGAAGCGCCGCCGTCACGTCGCGGGCGTCATTCCCAACTTGTCGAGCAGGCTGCGATCGGCGTCGACGCCGGGATTGGCGGTGGTGAGCAGTTTGTCGCCGTGGAAGATCGAATTGGCGCCGGCCAGGAAGCACAGCGCCTGCACCGCTTCGCCGAGCTCGCGCCGTCCTGCGGACAGGCGGACCGTCGCCTTCGGCATCGTGATGCGCGCCGCCGCGACCGTGCGGACGAATTCGAACGGATCGAGCGCGCTCCGTCCCCCGAGGTCCTCGTGGAGCGGCGTGCCCGGAACCTGCACCAGGTGATTGATCGGCACCGATTCGGGGTAGGGGCTCATGTTGGCGAGCTCCGCGATGAGCGCTCCGCGTTGCGCCCGCGTCTCGCCCATGCCGATGATGCCGCCGCAGCAGACGCGGATCCCGGCCGCGCGAACGCGCTCGAGGGTGTCGAGCCGGTCGTCGAAGTGACGCGTCGTGATCACTTCGCCGTAGAACTCGCGCGCCGTGTCGACGTTGTGATTGTAGTAGTCGAGACCCGCCGCCTTGAGCGCCTGCGCCTGGCCGTCCTTGAGCAGACCCAGCGTGCAGCACGCCTCGAGACCGAGCGCCTTCACTTCGCGCACCATCTCGAGCACCGGCTGCAAGTCGCGATCCTTGGGCCCGCGCCATGCGGCGCCCATGCAGAAGCGGGTCGCACCCTCCGCGCGCGCAGCGCGCGCCGCCGCGACGACCGTATCGACGTCGAGCATCGCCTCGTCGGTGACATCCGTGTGATACCGCTTCGCCTGCGGACAGTAGCCGCAATCCTCCGGGCACCCGCCCGTCTTGATCGAGATGAGGCGCGACAGCTGCACCGTCGACGGGCAGTGGTGGGCCCGATGCACTTCCTGCGCGCGGAAGATGAGCTCGGGAAACGGCAACCCGAAGAGGCGCAGCACCTCGTCGACCGTCCATCGCGTTTCCGCCGTTGCGCAAGCGGCAGCGAGCGCGGCAGGTCGGGAACGAAGTTCAATCGTGCGTTCGGCGGATTCCATTCGATGCGGCCTTCGTGTTTCCATTCGGAAGAGTGGCGTGTCTGGAAGACTGCCGTACCTGGAAGAGTGGCGTACCTGGAAGAGTCGACGTCGTTGTTGGCGTTCGCGATCCGGCACGCGCACTACAGTTCGTGATCCGAAACGCGCACTACAATCGTGGGCGAGTGTCGAGGCGGCAACAGCTCTTGTCAAATCTCAACGCACAATCGTTTGACAGCCCGGGCGTGCGGCCCCTGCGCGCGGCGCTTGCCGTCGTGCATCGGTTCGCGGCGCTCGCGCGCCTCGCGCTGCCGCAATGCTGCGAGTTGTGCGTGGCGCCCGCCGGCCTGGCGCTGCTGTGCGCCGATTGCGAGCGGACGTTGCCGCGCGTCGCTTTTCCGTGCCCGCGATGCGCCCTGCCGTCGGTCGGGGCCGCCGTGTGTGGCGCGTGCGCCGCCGCGCCGCCGCCGTACGCCGCCACCATCGCCGCGTTCGCCTATGCGTTTCCCGTCGATCGATTGCTGCAGCGGATCAAGTACCAGGGACGACTGGCGCTTGCCGATTGGGCCGGCGGCGCACTTGCCGCGGCGGTCGTCGCGGGCCTCGCGGGACGATGCGACGGCGAGCGTCCTGACCGCGTCGTGGCGCTGCCGCTGGCGCCGTCGCGCCAGCGCGAGCGGGGATTCAACCAGGCGCGCGAGATCGCCGTGCACGTCGCGCGCCGGACGGGATTGCCGCTCGCCGCTCCGCTCCGGCGAATCACGGCCGGCACGCCGCAGACCCGGCTGCCTTGGGCGCGCCGGGGAAGCAACGTTCGCGGCGCCTTCGCCGTCTCGTCTTCCGTTGACGATGCGCGCATCGCGCTGGTCGACGACGTGATGACAACCGGCGCGACGCTCGCCGAAGCCGCGCGGACGCTCATGAAGGCCGGCGCGAAGCGCGTCGAATGCTGGGTCGTCGCGCGCACCCTTCCCCGCTGAACACGCGCCATTCGAAAAACACCACATGACACTGCCCGCGCCCGCCTTCGCGGTGGTCCTCGTCCATCCGGAGATCCCGCCCAACACCGGCAACGTCATCCGGCTCACGGCCAATACCGCCGCCGACCTGCACCTGGTCGAGCCGCTCGGCTTCCGGATGGACGATCGCGAGCTCAAACGGGCCGGGCTCGATTACCACGAGTACGCGCGAGTTCGCGTCCATCGCGACTTCGCCGCCTGCCGCCACGTACTCGACAGCGAGGCGCCACGGCGCTGGTTCGCGTTTTCCGCTGACGGTCCGTCGTCGCTGTATTCGACGCGCTTTCGGCCGAAGGACGTCCTCGTGTTCGGCGGCGAATCGACGGGCCTGCCCGCCGAGATTCGCGTACTGTTTCCCCCCGAGGCGACGCTCAGGATTCCGATGCAGCCCCGCGTGCGCAGTCTCAACCTGTCGAATGCCGTCGCGGTGGCGGTGTACGAGGCCTGGCGCCAGCTCGACTTCGCGGGCGCGGGATAGCGTTTGCCGCCGCTGACGTTCCTGCTGACGCCGCCGCTGCGCTTATTGTTGTTCGGAGCGCGGCTCGCGCTGCAGGAGGCGCAGCACGGCATCGCGCGGCGCGAGACCCTCGTACAGCACCCGGTACACCGCATCGCAGATCGGCATCTCGACCCGATGCTGCCCGGAAAGCGCCCGCACGGCCGCCGCAGCGGGAACGCCCTCGGCGACGTGCCCGAGCTCGGACAGCGCCTGCGAAAGCGTCGCCCCGCGCGCCAGCGCCAATCCGACGCGTCGATTGCGCGACAGGTCGCCGGTGCAGGTGAGCACGAGGTCACCCAGCCCGGCGAGCCCCATCACCGTTTCGCGCCGGCCGCCCAAGGCGACGCAAAGGCGTCCGACCTCCGCCAGGCCACGCGTGATCAACGCGGCCCGCGCGTTGTGACCGAAGCCCAGGCCATCGCTCGCGCCGGCTGCTATCGCAAGGACGTTCTTCACGGCGCCGCCGACTTCGACGCCCGCGATGTCGTCGCTTTCGTAAGCGCGCAGCGTGTCGGCGCGCAGCAGCGAAGCGACACGCGACGACGCCGCAGCATCGGTCGACGCGACCGCGACCGCCGTGGGCAAGCCGCGCGCCACTTCGTCGGCGAAGCTCGGCCCCGAGACCACGCCTACCGGAAAGCGCCAGATCGGGGCGAGATGCTGATGCGGCAGCGCGACGCCGGCTGGCTCGGAGGCCGTCGCGGGCACCGCGACGAATCCCTTCGACAGCCAGAAGAGCGGAGCGCCGGCGCCGACGCGCGCGAGACCGTGCGCGACCTCCGGCAACGCGGCCACCGGCGTGGCGACGACGAGCAGCGCGGCGCTTGCGGCGGCGGAGAGGCTCGCCGTCACGGCAAGCGACCGGGGCAGCGCGATGCCCGGCAGATACCTGTCGTTGCTGCGGCGCCCGGCGATGTCCGCGGCCTGGGCTGCGTCCCGCGCGAACAGCGTGACGGACAACTCGTCCCGACGGGACAGGTGAGCGGCGAGCGCCGTTCCCCACGCCCCCGCGCCGACGACGAGGATCGAGTGGCTCAGAGGCCGAACACCTGCGAGATGCGCACGTAACCGGTCTGCCCGTCCCGGTGCCTCACGCCGACCCAGCCGGGCATGGCCGTGGTGGCGGCACTCGCCGCCGGCTCGGCAAGCTCGAGCAGCACGTTTTGTTCGGCGCGGAAGACGACAGGCGCCGCTTCGTCGGGGTTCGCACGGATGTCGGCGACCGGCGTGCGCACGACCAGCGTGTGACGGTCGCCGAGCGCGCGCCGCTCGACCCAGCCGATGGTGCCGCCTGCGTCGCGCACCTTGATCCACCCCTCGACCGGCACGATCACTTCCAGGGGAACGTCGCGGCCCAGGACGAACAGCGGCTTCGACCGGGCCGAGGGCGCGTCGTAGAGCACCGTCGCCGCTTCGACCGTCCCGCGGAAGTCCGCGCCCGACGCGAAGGCGGTCGCGAGCGCGCAAGCCGCCGCGCACAGCGCGACCCCGATCCTCCGGTCAGTTCGCGTCATGTTGCGCGAAGACCTCGCGAGCGAATGCGATCAGTTGACGGTCGCCGCCGGCGTGGGCGAAGCCTGTTGCGCCTGCGCCGCGAGCTGCTGCTGGTAGAGCATCTCGAAATTGATCGGCACGAGGTGGATCGGCGGAAAGCCCGCGCGCGTCACGGCATCGGCGAGCGTCTCGCGGATGTAAGGGAAGAGCACGGTCGGGCAGTTGATCGCGATCACCTGCTGCAGATGCTCGGCCGGAACGCCGCGGATGGTAAAAAGCCCCGCCTGCGACGCCTCGACGAGGAACAGCGTCTTGTCGCCGACCTTCGCGGTCAGCGTCACGGTCAGCACGGATTCGTAGACGTCCGGCTGGACTTGCTCGCCGCGCGTGCGGAGGCCCACTTCGACCTGCGGCTGCTCCTGCACGAGGAACGTCTGCGGGGACCCCGGATTTTCGAGTGACAAATCCTTGAGGTAGATCTTGTCGATGCTGAAAGCGGCAGTTTGCGCGCCGTCGCCGCCTTGTTGCGGGTCCGCCATGATGTCGGGTCCTATCTTTCTGGTGTGAACGTCGAACCGGTGATTTTACCCCAGCGACGCGGGGGTCGAAGGCAGGCTCGGGCTCTTTCAGTCCGGCTTGCCGGCGAGGCGCGGCGCGAGGCCGCCCGCGCGGTCGAGCGCCACCAGATCCTCGTAGCCGCCGACGTGAAAGTCGTCGATGTAGATCTGCGGCACCGTCCGGCGGCCGGTGCGCTCCATCATCGTCCGCCGCAGCGACGGGTCGAGGTCGACGCGGATGAAGTCGATGGCGGAGACCCCTTTTGCCTTCAGGAACCGCTCCGCCTGAATGCAGAACGGGCAGGTCCCAGTGGTGTACATCGTGATGGTCGGCGCGGCCATTTCTGGTGTCACTTTTCCACCGGCAGCCCGGCGTCCTTCCAGGCCCGATAACCGCCGCGCAGCTGATACACGTCCTTGAAGCCTGCGCGCTCCAGCACCTTCGCAGCGAGGCTGCTCCGGTTGCCCGTGGTGCAGTAGGCGACGACCGGGCGGTCCTTGAGCTTCGCGAGCTCGCCGCTGCGGCTTTCGAGCTGCGAGAGCGGAATGTGGAGCGCTTTCGGCAGGCGGCCGCCTTCGTATTCCTGGGTCTCGCGCAGGTCGACGAGGACCGCATTCGACGAATTGATGAGTCGGGTGGCCTCGAGGGTGCCCACGTCCTTCACCGGCGACAGGCGGCGCTGGACGAGCGGCCACACGAGCATCGCGCCGGAGACGACCATCGCCAGGACGAGATACCAGTTTGCTTCGATGAATTGCATGGCTCCGCTTCGTGGCACAAAGGTAAAATGATAGCGCACGCGTCCCGCACGCCGGTCCGCATGCCTGCTGGACCCATTCCATGCCCGCTCCCATTCGCCCTGCCCGGCGTCCCATCGCGCTCGTGATTCTCGACGGCTTCGGTTGCCGCGAAGCGACCGCCGACACCGCGATCGCGCGGGCGCGAAAGCCGCACTGGGACGAGCTCATCGCCACGTGTCCTCACACGTCCATCGACGCGTCGGAGTTCGCGGTCGGGCTGCCTCGCGGCCAGATGGGCAACTCCGAGGTCGGTCACCTCAACATCGGCGCGGGGCGGGTCGTCTACCAGGATTACACGCGGATCGATCACGCCGTCGAGACGGGCGAATTCGCCCGCAATGCCGCGCTCACGAGCGCCGTCGAGGCAGTCCGCGCCGGGAGCGGGACGCTGCACGTGCTGGGTCTGCTATCTCCCGGCGGCGTGCACAGCCACGAGCGCTTGATCGCCGCGATGGTCGACCTCGGCGCGAAAGGAGGAGCGAAACGGATCGACGTGCACGCTTTCCTCGACGGCCGCGACACGCCGCCGCGCAGTGCCGGCCCTTCGCTCGCGCTGCTCGACGAGCTGTGCTCGCGTCATCCGGGCGCGCGGATCGCTTCCATCGTAGGCCGCTACTATGCGATGGATCGGGACAAGCGCTGGGAGCGTGTGCACGAGGCCTACGATCTTCTGGTCGATGGCCGAGCGCCGTTCAGGGCCCCGTCGGCCGCGGCGGGGCTCGCCGCCGCCTACGCGCGCGGCGAGGCCGACGAGTTCGTGCGCGCCACCGCCATCGTGCCGGCCGGCAGCGTGCCGGCGCGGATCGCGGACGGCGACGCGATCGTGTTCATGAACTTCCGCGCCGACCGGGCGCGGCAGCTCACGCGGGCGCTCACCGACCCGGCGTTCGACGGATTCGAAAGAGGTCGCACGCCCCGGCTGTCCACGTTCGTTTCCCTCACGAGCTACGGCGACGAGCTCAAAGGCCTTCCCGTTGCCTTTCCGCCGCAGTCCGTCGAGAACGGGTTCGGCGCGTACCTCGCCTCGCTGGGACTCACGCAGCTGCGGATTGCGGAAACCGAGAAGTACGCGCACGTGACCTACTTCTTCAGCGGCGGCGTCGAGACGCCGTATCCGGGTGAGGACCGGATCATGGTGCCCTCGCCCAAGGTGGCCACGTACGATCTCAAGCCGGAGATGAGCGCCTTCGAGGTGACGGACAAGCTCGTCGCCGCCATCGCGTCCGGCAGGTACGACGCGATCGTATGCAACTACGCGAACGGCGACATGGTCGGCCACACGGGAAACCTCGATGCCGCCACCAAGGCCATCGAAACGCTGGACGCCTGCATTGGGCAGGTAGTGACTGCATTGCGCGACGCCGGGGGCGAATTGCTGATCACCGCCGATCACGGCAACGCCGAGAAGATGCTCGACGAGTCGACGGGGCAGGCGCACACGGCGCACACGCTGAACCTCGTGCCGTGCGTCTATGTCGGGCGTCCCGCCAAAATCGCGGGCGGCGGATCGCTGCAGGACGTGGCGCCGACGCTCCTCGCGATGCTTGGGTTGCCGCAACCCGCGGAAATGACGGGGCATTCGCTGCTTCGCTTCGATTAGCTGCGCGACGACTGCGCATCCCCGACAAGCCCTTCACATACCGAGTAAGCACTCGCTCACGGCGTGTCGCGACCCTATGTCCGCACGCGGCGACACGCGTGGAAATTATTACATCACGGCATGGAACTTGCGTTCGCTCACAGGGCCCAACCGCCTCGCACGAATGCGGACCCGTTGCAAGCGCTCGGCGTATACTCCGACTCGTCTCGAAAAGGAAATCCTCGTGAACAATTGGAAGAAGGCAGGTCTGATCGGCTTGGGCGCAGTCCTGGGTGTCCTGCTGTCGCTCAATTTCTCGGTGATCGCCCAGCGCGAAGCCAAGCTGCCGATTCCCTATGAAGACCTGCAGCTCCTGTCCGCCGTTTTCGGCCGGATCAAGAGCGATTACGTCGAGCCGGTCTCCGACCAGAAGCTCATCAAGGAAGCGATCAACGGAATGGTGCACGGGCTTGACCCGCATTCCGATTTTCTCGACGCCGACGGCTTCAAGGACCTGCAGATCTCGACCCAGGGCAAGTTCGGCGGCCTCGGCATCGAGGTCGGCGTCGAAGACGGCACGGTCAAGGTGATTTCCCCGATCGACGACACGCCCGCCTTCCGCGCAGGCATCAAGTCCGGCGATCTGATCGTCAAGATCGACGAAAGCGCGACGCGCGGAATGCCGCTCTCCAAGGCCGTGGAACTGATGCGCGGCAAGCCCGGAACGTCGGTTGCGCTCACGATCGTGCGCAAGGATGCCGATGGCCTCCTCACCTTCACGCTGACGCGCGAAGAGATCAACGTCAAGAGCGTCACCTCGAAGATGCTCGAGCCTGGCTACGGCTATCTGCGCGTGCGGCAATTCCAGGACCGTACCGGCGAAGACGTCGCGAAAGCGCTGAAAGACATGTACAAGCAAGGCGAGCTGAAG
>Ga0163163_10005122_pt1 | contig 11299 bp, 8 predicted proteins | sample S65metaG_FD_119766 | JGI IMG/M metagenome (GOLD analysis project Ga0163163, IMG submission 119766) | Switchgrass rhizosphere microbial communities from Kellogg Biological Station, Michigan, USA - S6-5 metaG | ecosystem: Host-associated > Plants > Roots > Rhizosphere > Soil | place: USA: Michigan... | reverse complement strand
CTCGGCGACCGCGCGGTCCACCGGCGGGCGGACATCGGTGAGGACCCGCTGGACGATGGACGGCGGCATCGCGTAGCCCGAACCGACCACCGTGTGCGAGCCGTTGCGCTCCGTCTGCAGCACGGAGATCAGCGCATTCGCCTTGACGGCGAAGCCGGCGAGCGCCTTGATCCGGTTCGCGGACGACACACTGTCGACGTTGCCCCGGACCTGTATCCCACTGAGCACGGCAAGGGCCACCAAGGGGACGATGAGAATTACCACCAGCTTCGAGCGGATGGGCCAGTTCTGGAGCATCCGGTCCTCTCGTCCGACGCCCGACGTGCAGAGCGCCTTGGGTACGGGGCCACCTGTACGGCGACTATGTGGGTGAACGACGTGCCGCGCCGTCCGCGTAACTGCCAACTCGCCAGCCGGACGATGCGAACGCACGCGGGGACCACGGATTCCTGGTGGCCTCCCTGGCCGCGCCCCATTGCCTGGAAGGTAGGGGTAACTGTACTGACCCCTTGCATCCACTAGATGACGGGGCATCGGCAAGCGGCCACCGACCGCACCGGATCGAGCCGAATCGCATCGCCAGAACAACGGGACACGGCCACCGTTTTGCGAGCGGCCACCGACCGTCACGCACCGTAGTTCCCTCCGGCGAACAACCATCTCACCTGCCCGCTCGGCCACGCGGGCCGACCAACGGCAAGAACGAATCGAACCCGCAGGTCGAACAACGGAACGGAATGGTGCGCGCGGGGCTTCGCTCGGTCCGGCGGAGGATCGCCGGCCATCGCCGATTTGTACACGGAGTAATGGCAGCGAGCACTCCCGGCCCTGCAGATGATCACCATGATGATCGTCACCTCCGTGGCGCGGTCATCGTCAGGGCCATCCACCCCGTGGCGGCGTCGAGAGACCGCGAGGGCGATCTCCCGCACCCACCTCGCACCCGGCCTGGCCAGCACCGTTGGCACGCGTCTGGCACGCAGCTGGCACACATCTTGCACGCAGCTGGCACGCAGCTGGCACGCATCGACGGTCGCGGCGGCGACCGGGGGATCGCTGGCGGTCCGCCGGCGAACCGTCGGTCCGGCGACGTCGCAGGCCGTCGCGCGCCCTGTTGTGATGCTGGCGGGAACCAAGCCACCTCGACGTAACAAACGGAACTTGCTGATTCTCCGGGAGGCCGGGGCGACACCGGTGACCGCGACCGGTGACCGCGACCGGTGCCCGCGGCAAAGTCCAGGTCGTGGCACCGCCACGGCCCTGGCACCCCCCGTGGCCTGGGCGGCACCGCCAGTCGCCTCCGGTCGGCGCGCCTTCCGGTGCGACACTGCGGACATGGCGGCTGCGACACTGCGGACATGGCGGCGGCCCCATCTCCGCGGGATCCGGCGGTCCGCTAACAAGACGGCACTTCTCGGCCTCCACCGCCGGTGCACACTAAATCGGCACCGCGTGCCGAATCGATGGTCTTCATGTGGCCGTGCACACATTCCCGGCACATCCACGGCGCACGCGTCGGCAAAAGCGAAACGCGCGGCACAAAGTGTCTGTCGGCCCTGTCCCGCGGGACCATCTCCGGACCAGTTGACACCAGGCGCCGCGCATCGTTGAAGCAGTAACCGTCGTTTCCGTGGCTGCGGCGCATCTCGCCCGGAAGACCACGAACAACCGGCTTCCGCGCGACGTCGAGATCGTCGATACGGACCCGCGGCGTCACCCGCAGGTCGTCCGGTACGGGCCGCGGGTCCATGGCACGGCAACCATCCGCGCATAGCGACCGCCACACGACTACCTGGGGTGATCACGCCGCACCTCCAGGTGGCGAATCCTCGACGCCCGTGGGCACGATGGGGCAGTCGACAGAAGTGGGGGGCGCATGGCGGACCAGGCCCACGACCAAGACCGCGCGGGCGGCACCCGCCCCGGTGACCCGGGCCGCCGCTCAGACCCGCCGACGGATCCCCTTCCCGACCTTCCAGAGCACGCTGGGCGCACCGAGCAGAAGGGCCGGTCCGAGCAGCGAGGTGACGCAGGACGGCCCACCAGCGCGGGGAACGCCGCCACGCGCCTGCGCTGGCCGGCGGCGAGTTCCGGACCGTACGGCTCGGGGTCGTCGAGTCCCCGTCAGCCTGCGCGACCGTACCGGTCCACTGCTGGACGCCCCGACGAGCCGCTGCCGTGGCACGACGCCGACGGCCCGGGCGGCCAGCCAACCGGCCACGGAGGCCGGCCAACCGGCCACGGGCATGACGGCGACGGACCTGACGACCATGGACCTGACGACCGTGGGCGGGGCGGCCGTGGTCGGGGCGGCCGTGGTCGGGGCGGCCGTGGTCGGGGCGGCCGTGGTCGGGGCGGTCACGATCAGGGCAAGGAACAGTGGCACTGGAATGCCACGACCGCGGGCCGGCCCGAACACCCGCATCTGGTCGAATGGGCACACCGGGCCGACCGCGTCGCGGAGCGAGCCTTCTCCTGGTTCGGCCGGCTCGCTGATCAGGCCGCGGCGCACCTGCCTGCCCACCCGCCAGCACCACCCATGGCGCCCACCACTGCCGCCGTGCCCACCACGGCCGCCACTGCCGCCGTGCCCGCCGACGCGGCCCGGACCGCGGTGCGCCCGAGGGTGGGATATGCGTTGCATACCGGCGAGGCGGACGCGCATCGGCTCGACGTTCAGGCCAGAGCGCTAGAGCCCGGAACGACGGAGTTCCTCACCAGACTGGGTCTGGGCCCAGGATGGCGCTGTCTGGACGTGGGGTGCGGGCACGGTCAGGTGAGCGCGCTGCTGGCCAGCCAGGTACGTCCGGCGGGACGCGTCGTAGGGGTGGACGGCGACCGGGCCTCCCTGCAGGTCGCTCGCCGCACCGCGCGGCAGCTGGGCGCACGGGTCGCGTTCCTGAACGCCGACGCCGCCAGCCTGCCCGCCGCGCGCGGCCAGTTCGACCTGGCCTACTGCCGGCTGCTCCTTGGGCACCTCGCCGACCCCGTGGCGACGCTGCGGGCCATGGCCACGGCGGTTCGCCCCGGCGGCGTGGTCGCCGTCGAGGACATCTACTTCGCCATCCCCGCGGCGCCGGCAGCGCGGGAGGACATGCTCCCGGACGTCCTGACCGCGTTCATCGAGCTGATGACCCTGACCGTCCGCACCCAGGGCGGTGATCCGCAAATTGGACCTCGGCTGCCCGCTTTGTTCGCCGCGGCCGGCCTGACCGACATCACCGTCGGCATCGCCCCCGCTTCCCTGCCGATGGACTCGCCAGCGCAGGTGACCGACATCCTCGACGCGAGCCGGGACGCGACACAGGCTGCCGGCCTGGCCACCGTCAGCGACCTGGACAAGCTGCGCGCCGCCCTGCTCGCCCTCCCCTCGGCCTCACTGACCTCCGCCGCCAAGACCGCCAGCCTCTACCAGGTCTCCGGCCGGCGGCCGCCCCTCGTCCCTTCCGCGCCCGCCGGCGGGCGCGGAGCCTGACCTTCTGGCCCGCGCCCGAGGCGTCGCACGCGGGCTCAGGCGAACAAGGGCGAGCGTGGAACCCAGCCGGGCAGTGGCGGCTCGCAGTTCAGGCCCTTCTCGACGAACCCCATCCCGCGGTAGAGGTGAACGCCGACGACGGTCTCGTCGGTGTAGCTGGGCGACAGCTGCGGCCCACCAGCCTCGACGGGCAGGTTGTCCCTGTGGTGAAGTCCGTCGAGCAGGCCACCCATCAGCCCAGCACCCGTGGCCGGGCCGGTCCGCCCGGTGGACGTGCCGCCGTAGCCAGGCCAGTACGACGTCTGCAGGTCCTCGATGACGTACCACCCCCCGGAGCGCAGGAGCGGGAACAGCGTCTCGAACGAGGCGAGCTGGTGGCTGTTGAGGTGGCTGCCGTCGTCGACGACGATGTCGAACGGCCCGTACCGCTCGACGACGTCGGTCAGGAACGCGGCGTCGTTCTGGTCACCCACGATCGTCGTCAGCCGCTGCTCGTCCAGCGGCGACTTGTCGAACTTGTCGATGCCGTAGACAAGCGCGCGGGGGAAGTAGTGCTTCCACATGCGCAGCGAGGCCCCTCCCGCGGTCGGCACGATGTAGCCGCCGATACCGATCTCCAGCAGCCGGATCGGACGATCGCGCAGGTGGGCGAAATGGCGGTCGTAGTGCTGGGTGTACCAGTGCACACCGCCCCACTTGTCCGAGCCGAACCGGACAGCGAGCTCACCCAGGTCGGGCCGGTACGGGCCGCAGGCGGCGACGACGGAGTGCGCGATCCGCGCGAGCGGCTCCGCGCGGTCCAACCACCACGGCTTGCCGGCGCGCGGCACCTCGGGCGCCTCGCCGAAGTCGGTGCTGACCCGGCGAGTGACGGCGGACGCCGCACTCGGCGGGCCGAACACCGAGGCGACGAGCTCGACGAGGTCCTGCTCGACCAGGAGCGGTGGCGCGTCCGCCCGGCCGGGCTTCACGGTCACGCCACCCGCGCCGACCCGCAGGACGTGGTCGACGACCGTGTCACCCACGCGAAGGTCGAGCTGGACGACCTCCTCGTCGCAGGCAGGCGGGACGATGCGGGCTCGCACGTCGTCCACGACGACCTGGGCGACCGCGTCGGCGCCGTAGTGGTCGATCAGCGCTCTGATGTGTTCCACAGGGCCGCCGGCGGCGACGATGAGTGCTTCCACCAGTTCCTGCTGCACGCAACGCTCCCTATGATCGCGGTGGCTCGGGTGCCGTACACGCCCTAGCTGGCGCCAGCGTGCACCCGTAAACCTACTGGCTGTGCGCAAATCACTTGAAAGTCAACAAGAGGCCAACCGCACTGTTGTCACATCAGGCGGTGCGCCAATGTGCTATGGACAGCCGTTCGGGCAGCCGCACTGGCGCCCATACCGTCAAATCCTTGGAACCCGAGGCCGACCAGCCCACCAACCGACCGGTCAGGACGGGTCGCCGGGGAGGTCCTGGGCGGCGAACCAGCCGACCCAGCGGCGCTGTCCCGGCGTCTCGACCGCGCGGGCCCGGTAGTGACGGCGAGTCCAGGCCACGGCGTCGGGCGCCGGGTGGCCGGCGAGGATCGCCATGCAGGCCAGCACCGTCCCCGTCCGCCCAGTTCCACCGCCGCAGGCGACCTCCACCCGCTGGCCCGCGCGCGCCAGCCCGTAGGCCTCCCTGATCGCCACCGCCGCGGCCGGGGAGTCACGTGGCGTCCGGAAGTCCGGCCAGTCGAGCCAGACCGCCGGCCACGCCGGCTCCTCCTCCTCGACCGACCTACCCGCCGGGATACGCCTGGGCAGGCCCCGCGACCGACCGAGGTACAGCCCGAACTCCGGCAGCGGCCCGTCCGGCAGCTCTTCCCGCCGCCCCCGGCCCCGGACGTGGGTGCCGTCCGGCAGCGCGATGGCTCCGTTCAGTCGAGCGGTCACAACCGTAGTGTGCACAGCCGTCACACACCGCCTTCGCCGGGTTGTCAGTATGCGGGCTATCCGCCTCCCGGCCGGGCCGGTGACCATCGACGGTGAGGCAGGAGGCCGGGGACGGTGAGCCGGAGGCCGTGGGCGGTGAGCCGGAGGCCGGTGGGTGAGGTTTTCCCCAGCAAGGACTGGTGGGTCTGCGCGGTCGTGCCGCCGGGCACGGCGATCTACGGTCGAGTCGACATCCCGGGACTACGGGACGGGCGGCACGCAGCCAGGGCGCGCCGATGGCGACGGACAGCGGGACGCGAACAACATGACCACGCGACCAGACTCTCGGCGGGCCCGTGCCCGCGCGGGCACGGGCACACGGATCACGGCGACACAGACCACCGCGACACAGACCACGGCGGCAGGGACCACGGCTGCCCGCACCATGGCCGCCGCGGACGCCGGCACTCGCGGGCGGGCCCGATGACAGGGCCGAGTGGCGGCACTCTGGAGATCGCAGACCGCACCGGTGGCGGCCCGGCACGCGCCCTGGTCGCCGCGCTGCGCGCGACCTACTCCCGGCGCAGCTGGATCGCGACGGCGTTCGCCGCGCAGACGCTGGTCTTCGGGACGGTCACCTTCATCGTGACGCTCGTCTTCGCCGTCGTGGGGGTGTCGTCGTCGTTCTTCATCGTGGTCGGCCTGCCGCTGCTCTGGGTGGCGCTCGCCGCCGCGCACCGGTTCGCGCGATTCGAGGCCTGGCGCTACGCGGCCTACTTCGGACAGCGGCTACGCCTGCGGCCGACGCCCGTGCCCAGCTCGACTCCGACGGGCAGGATCGGCCGGGCCTGGTCGCGGATGTGGGCCCGGATGTCGTCCGGCGGCAGCTGGCTCGAGTGGCTGTGGGCGGTGATCGTGCTGCCGCTGCTCGGCTGGGCCGGCGGCTGGATCGTCGCCACCGCCTGGGGCGGGGGGCTGGCGTTCCTGCTGTTCCCGGCCTACGGACCCGGCCTCGGCAACGGGGGCAGGCTGGTCGGACTCGATGTGGGCTACGGCGCCTCGGTCGCCATCCACGTCGCGGTCGGTGTCGCCGCACTCCTCGCGGCGCCGTGGCTTGCCCGCGGGCTCGCCGCCCTGCAGCTGAAGATCGGCCGCGGGATGCTCTCACCCAACGAGACGGCGGCGCTGACCCAGCGGGTCGCCGACCTGGAGTCCAGCCGGGCCGGCATCGTCTCGGCCTCGGCCGCCGAGCGCCGCCGGATCGAGCGGGATCTGCACGACGGGGCGCAGCAGCGGCTGGTAGGCGTCGCGATGACCCTCGGCCGAGCACAGGAACGGTTCGCCGAGGACCCGGACGGCGCGCACGAGCTCGTCGCCGAGGCACACGCCGAGACGAAGCGCGCGCTCATCGAGCTGCGTGACCTGGCCCGCGGGCTGCACCCCGCGGTGCTCACCGACCGGGGCCTCGACGGCGCGCTCGCCGGCCTCGCCGCCCGCTGCCCGGTGCCGGTGACGCTCGAGGTCGACGTCGCGCCGCGGCCGTCGGCCGAGGTGGAGGCGGTCGCCTACTTCTTCGTCGCCGAGGCGCTGACCAACGTCGCCCGGCATGCCGACGCCTCCGGCGCACGCATCGTGGCCCGGCGGTCCGGCGGCCGTCTGGAGGTAGAGGTCACCGACGACGGCCACGGTGGGGCGAGCGAGCGCGGCGGTACCGGCCTGTCCGGGCTGCGCGACCGAGCACTCGCCGTCGACGGCAGCTTCTCGGTGCGAAGCGCACCCGGCGAGGGCACGACCCTGCGGCTGGACCTGCCATGCCAGAACTGAACGACCTGGGGCCGACGCTGCCGTCGGCCGCCCGTCCCGCGCCCGAGGGAGACCGCACGATGGCCGCGATGGCCGACCCGACATCCGCCGCCGGTGCAGCCGGTCCAGCCGGTCCAGCCGGTCCAGCCGGTGCAGGCGGTCCAGCCGGTCCAGCCGGTGCAGCCGGTGCAGCAGCAGAAACAGAAACGTCGGATCCGACACCTGCCGCGGCGCCGGCGCCCACACCGCCCGGTGGCGGCGGCGCGGGCGGTGGGCTCGCCGTCGGCGGCCAGCCGCCGGCCGGCGATCCGCGCGGCGGCGCACGCGTCGCCGTGCTCGTGATCGGGGCACTGCTCGCCGTCACACTGGCGGTCGCCGCCGGCATCCAGTCCGTCAACCTGACCACCGGCCAGGAACGTCGCGACGAGCACGTCGCCCTTCCGGCGTCGGTGGACCGGCTGGAGGTGCGGACCTCGTCCGGCGATCTCACGTTCACCGGCACCGCCGGCGACAAAGCCGTCGTCGACGCCAGGCTCTCCGGCACCGTCCACCCGCCCAGGCTGAAGGTCGAGATCGACGGGCACACGGCGCGGGTCCACGCCGACTGCGAGTGGCAGATCATGCTCAGCTGCGAGGCCACGCTGCGCCTCGCCGTGCCAGCGGGCGTGACGGTCGTGGGGCGGTCCTCGTCCGGCGACGTCCAGGCGTCCGGCCTGACCGGGCCGGTCGACCTGCGCACCTCGTCGGGCAACGTCTCCGCCGACGACTGCTCGGGCGAGGCCAGGCTCAGCACCTCGTCGGGCAACGTGCGGGCGACCCGGCTCGGCTCGGTCACGGTGTACGCGCACACCTCGTCGGGCAACGTCACCCTCGACATGGCGGTCGCGCCGCAGAAGGTGGACGCCTCGTCGTCGTCCGGCAACGTCCGGGTCACCGTGCCGCTGGGCTCGGCGACCTACGACGCGACCGCGCACACCTCGTCGGGGAGTGACTCGGTCCGCGTCGCCACCGACCCGCGGTCGCCCCGCCGGATCGACGCGAGATCCAGCTCAGGCGACGTCTCGATCCGCTACCCGGACGAGGCGTGAACCAGAAGCCAGCGTGTTGGATGAGCAGGCCGACAGGTGGGCTCATCCAACACACTTCCACGGCCGGCGGTCGACCTGTGTCAGATAGGCACGCCCACGGACGGGCCCGTCTGACCCGGCTCAGGCCCGGGCCCCGGCCGGCGGGCGCTCCGCAGGAGCATCGGACACCCGGATCGGGTCTTAAGGGTCGAGGTGTCGTGCAGCGGACACCGCGGCGAGGAGCTGGCCCCCGGAGCAGTGGCACTACGATCCCCGGTATCGCGCGGCGGTCGCCGCTACGGAGCCAAAAACGTAATACCCGCTGCCACAGGTCCGTGGAAGCGCGAAAATATTCTCTTCGCACCCCCGACAGCCCAAGGATTGCGTGGGTGGTCGCATGCCTCACGACAGTGGTCCGCACGACCACGAAGACCCGGATGACCGGCTCGGCGCGCTCCGCCTGGGGGACGCGGCGCGCGTCGTGACTCGCTCCGTGGTAGGCCGGCGGTTCTTCCTCGCCGACCCGCGGTCGCAGACCGCACCGGGACGGGCCCGGCTCGCCGAGATCGCGGACGAGCTGACCGACCCGGCCGCGGCCGCTCGCTGCTACCGCCGTATGAACCTCGGCCCGCTGGCCGAGCTCGCGGCGGCGCACGGGCGGCTCGCGCCGGTGCTGGCGGGTGTCCCGCCCGTCGGCGGCGCCACGGGCAGGCGGATTCGGACCGAGCTGGAGACGAACGGACTCGGCTGGCTGGGCGACGCCGAGGCGCGGCTCACGCACGCTCTACGCGCCTGGGACGCCCTGTATGCCGCACACTACGGCGTCACCGAGGCCGTCGCCCAGGTCGAGGCGTTGAGCCAGGCGCTGCGGGTGTGCCGCCTGGCCGAGCTCGCCTACTCGGACGGTGAGCCGGACTGGCGCGACCTGGCGGACGCGATGGCCGCCCGGCCGATGGTGCCCGCCGAGATCTACCGCTCCCGGCAGGGCCATCGGCTGCGGCCGCCGGAACAGGTCGTCCAGGCGGTCGCCGTTCCATTGGCGGGCGTCGAGCTCGACCGGTCCGCGCTCGACGCGATCGCCGCCACCGTGTGCCCAGCCACCATGTGCCCAGAGGACCGCTGACCGCCGGGACTGAGGACCAGCCAGGTCAGAACCAGCCGCGACGGGCACCGAGCTGCTGGAGCTGCTCGTGGAGCTGGTGGGCGAGACGACCGCGGTCGAGGTCGCCGTGGCCGACCCGCAGCCGGCTGAGCGAGTCGCCGCCGCTGCGCAGGAGGCCACCGCGGCGGTCGGCCTCCAGGACGACGTCCATGCCGTGCTCGTCGACCAGGAAAGTGACCTCCAGCTCCTTGATCCGGCGGCTGTACTCGCCGGACGGCTTGAGCTCGATCTCCTGGTAGAACGGCAGCGAGGAGCCGCCGAGGTGGCCCTTCTCGACGTCCGCCGAGTGGAAGTGGAAGCCGAGGTCGCCGAGCGCCGCGAGCAGCGCCTCCTGGATCGGCAGCGGGTGGATCGAGACCGGGTCGAGGTCGCCCGGGTCGACCGCGCCGGGGATGGCCAGCTTGGTGCGCACGCCGACCTTCATGCCTTTCAGGTGCCAGCCGCCGACGTCGGTGATCGGGGTCTGCCACGGGACCGGCAGCTGGAACCGGCCGCTGACCTGCTGGCCTGGCGCGATCACCAGGTTGCCGCCGATCTGCTGGTGGCCGAATGGGATTTCCTCGTAGTAGGTGCCGTCATCGGTGTCGATCTCGACGGTCGCCTCCAGGGCCACCGTGATCGTCTCGATCCGCTGGTCGACCTTGCCGCCGGTCACCGTCGTCGTGCCGGTGACGACCGCTCCGGGCCTCGTCTGGTCATGGTCCAGCACGGTCTCGACCTCGGCCGCCCCGACGCCAAGCCGAGACATGAACCGCTTCATTCCCATTGCGCACAAACCTTCCGACCGAGCGACACCCGTCAGGCCTTCTATTCGGCAATAGCTTCTTACTGGCCGGTGGGGGCCGCCGCCAGCGGGGGTCGGTCAGGCGACAGCGGTGCCCGTCGGCGCACCCGACAACGGCCCCGCACGGCCGAGACCCCAGCGGCTCAGGCGGGTAGGACGCCGCCGGCGCCGGCCAGCAGCGCACGGCCGGCCGCCGGATGCCCGCTCAGCGTGGTCGTGACGGCGGCCGTCTCGGCCGGGGTACGCCGACCGACCGCGAGCAGGCAGAAGTCGACGGCGGCGAGCCGTATCTCGGCGACCAGTGGCGGGTCGGCCGCCGGGTCGGCCGCCACCAGCGTCGGCCGGCCGGGGCCGATCAGCCAGCGGCCCACCACCTCCCCGCCCCTGCCAGCGGGGGCGGGGGCAGTGGCAGCGCCAGCCGCGCCGCTGCCGGCCGGAACGCCGACGGTCAGGGTGAGGGCGAACGGTCCGTCGGCAGGACCGGCCTCAGGGCTCGGCCGCCAGCGAATCCGGTCGAGCGCGAGCGCGAGCGCGGCACGCAGCTCCGCCGGGTCGAGCGGGGGCAGCCGTACCCCGACCGTCGCCGCGATCGCGTCGCCGTCGAGCCAGGTGCCCAGCATCCGGGAGGTCAGGTGGTCCTCGACGGGGGCCGTCCAGCCGAACGCGTCAACCGGGATGCGGGCCGCCTGCGGCTCACGGCCCGCGAGCCAGGCGCACAGCCCGCGCGCGCCCTCGTGCCACGTCCGCCACAGCAGCACCGGCGGCCAGAACACCGGCGGCCAGAACACGGCCGGCCAGTAGGACACCGCCCGGCCCGGCCCCGTCCGGCCCGGCTGACCGTCCGTCCCGACCCCAGCGGCCGTGCCTCCCCCGCGAGCCGTCCTTCCCCCGCGAGCGGTGCCAGTCCGGCCAGCCCCACCGGTCGTGCCAGCCCCGCCAGTCCCGCCGGTCGTGCCAGTCCCGCCAGTCCCACCGGTCCCGGCGTCCGTGTCACCTGGGCCGCCCTCATCGGCGAGGCCCGCCGCGCCGTCCCAGTCCGACGCCACGCCTGGTTCGGTGGCGTCGCCGGCGGGGGCAGCCACGACGGCGGCAGCGCCGGCG
>Ga0163163_10005121_pt1 | contig 11301 bp, 8 predicted proteins | sample S65metaG_FD_119766 | JGI IMG/M metagenome (GOLD analysis project Ga0163163, IMG submission 119766) | Switchgrass rhizosphere microbial communities from Kellogg Biological Station, Michigan, USA - S6-5 metaG | ecosystem: Host-associated > Plants > Roots > Rhizosphere > Soil | place: USA: Michigan... | reverse complement strand
CGACGGCGTACTGCGCCATCGACCGCGGCCAGCGAGTGATGGAGCAGAAATCGGGCTCGACTGAAATGCCGACGAGTTCTTTGAGCTCATCGACGGCCTGTTGGCGAATCGCGGCATCGGACTCATCAAGCACCGCCGCATCGCCCGTGCCTCCAAAGAAGCAGCGGATCACTTGCCACCCGTCCGCGACGCGGTACGAGAACTTGTTCGCGACGAACGTGCAGGCGCGCATGCGCTTGCGTTCCTTGCGCGGGATGAGCAATCCAAAGCCAATCAACTGCTTGGGAAGCGTCGATGTTCGGTATCCCATATTCACCGTCACGGTCGAGCTGTAGTCGATCTCGTTCAGCAGGTCTGCAAGCTGCGGATCGAGACTCGCCATGAGTTTCGCGGCCTGGTAGGCGGGTCCACTGAGAATCACGCTGCTGGCTTCCATCCAGTTGCCATTCACGCGGACTCGATAGCCCTTCTTAATTGCTTCGATCGACTCGACGGTAGAGCACAGCATCACCGATTTAGCTGGGGGCGTCAGCTTGCCGACCAGCGTCCCGAGCCCACTCTTCATCGTTCGAAAAATCGTCCCGCCGCCACCAGCGGGACCCTGCGCTTTCTGCGCGAGGACGCCGCGGGTCAGGCTGCCGTATTTTGTCTCGAGCGCGACAAAGCGGGGCAGGACTGCGCCTACACTCAGACGTCCAGGATCGCCGCCATAGACTCCTGACAACAGCGGCTCCGCGAGGTAGTCGACAGTCTCCTGGCCATAATGATCGCGTATGAACTCGGTTACCGACCGGTCAGGCAACGGCTTAACCGGTGGCTTCCGAAAGTATTCGAGGCCCATGCGGACCTTGGTGCGCCATCCGAGCAGCGGCGACACTGCCATCGGAATGACCTTCGTCGGGACCATCATCATCATGCCCTCGGGAAGCGGAATGAGCTTACCGTCGCGCCTGATGTAGGTGATGCGCTTGTCATCGTTCGATCCGATGACATCGTCAGCAAGACCCAGTTCGCGGATCAGTTCGAGCGCGGCCGGCTTGGTCGATATGAAACTATCGGGACCGCACTCGAGTACGTTGCCTTCAATGCGCTCGGTGCGGATCACTCCGCCGAGTTGCCCGTTGCTTTCGACGACGACACATCCCACGCCGGCCTTGCGCAACTCGTAGGAGGCCGCAAGGCCCGAGATGCCGCCGCCGGCGATGACTACCTGCATCGTGGTCCTAAGGCTTGAAGTTGCGGACGATATCGACCACAGCCTTCACATTGTCGACGTTGGTCTCCGGATAGATTCCGTGGCCGAGGTTGAAGATATGCCCCGGCCGCGTGCCGGTACGCTTCAACAACTCATGGACGCGCACTTTCAACTCAGGCAGAGGCGCCAGCAGCATTGCGGGATCGAGATTGCCCTGGATCGCCGAACGATAGCTGATGTCCATCCACGCCTGGTCGATGTTGATGCGCCAGTCGACGCCGAGGACATCTCCGCCGGCGGCATGCAACTCGCGGAAGAAGCCCGCGGTACCAGTGCCGAAGTGGATGACGGGGACGCCGCTGGTGCGTATGCGCTCGATCAATGCGCGCGAATACTGCTGCACATAGCGGACATAATCGTCCGAGCCGAGGCAGCCAACCCAGCTATCGAACACCTGAATGGCACGCGCGCCATTAGCAGTCTGCATCAAAGCAAACGAGCCGAGGACGTCCACGAGCTTGCCCATCAGACGGCGCCACAAGGTCTCATCCTTGTACATCATCTGCTTAGTCTTGAGGTAGTTCTTCGAAGGTCCGCCCTCGATCATGTAGCTGGCCAGCGTGAACGGCGCGCCTACGAAACCGATGACCGGGCAGCGTCCAGCGAGCTCCTTCACTACCAATTGGATGGACTCGCCGACATAGCCGAGATCGTCCGTGTTCGAGATCGAGAGCGAGTCGATATCGGAACTCGTTCGAATCGGATTGTCGATGTGCGGGCCTTCGCCGTGCACGAATTCGAGCTTCAATCCCATGGGCTCGACAGGCAGCAGAAGGTCTGCAAAAATAATGGCCGCGTCAACGTCCAGCATCTCGACGGGCTGCATCGTGACCTGGGCCGCCAGATCGGGACGCTTGCAGATTTCGAGGATTCCGGCTTTAGCGCGGATATCGCGATACTGCTTCATGTACCGCCCGGCCTGACGCATAAACCACACCGGCCGAACATCTGTCGGGCGGCGCTTGCAGGCATCTAGAAAGCGGCTATTCATCGGAGCCACACGCATGGTTCTTTCTCTCCCCGGGCTGCCGTAAATGGCCCCCGTTCAGGCTGCCCGTCCTCACAGACGTAGGCACGAAAGCCTTTTGGTAAATGATTCGCGGCCCAACGTCGGCCTTGAATGTAGACTGGTTTCGTCCACGCTTCGGAATCGATGCAGCGTGGCGTAATGACGGAAACTTGTATCATGCCCTGCGCCGGGAAACCGGTGCGCGGGTCCATGATGTGGCTGTAAAGCTGGCCTTCCGCCATAAAAAACTTTTCGTAGTTGCCCGAGGTCGACATGGACTCGTCGCGCAGCAATACTTCAGTTGCGACTTTCGACCCATCCTTCGGATCGCGGATTTGCGCGCGCCATCCAGGCTCACCCGGCGGCGTCCCGAGTGCGTAGATGCTGGAGCGCGCGGCCGAGATGAGCGCGGACTTTACTCCGTATTCCTTGAGGATGTTGATCATGCGATCGACTGCGTACCCCTTGCCGATGCCGCCCGGATCGATGTTCATCCCGGATCGCAGGAAGCGCACAGAATGATTGGCCCTGTTCAATTCGACGTTCTGATATCCAATGTGTGCCAACGCCGTCCGGACCTCAGCGCGATGCGGCAGATGGCCCGAACCTTTATAGAATCCCCAGACCTTCATCAACGGGCCCACCGTGATGTCGAACGCGCCTTCGCTCTCCTTGCTGTACTGCAGGCAGTCGGCGATGAGATTGAACATCTCTTCGCTTACGCGGACGGGATGCTGGGATGCCTCGTGGTTGATGTCGCTCCACTCGCTGGTGGGCACGTAGTTCGACATGACCTCATCGAGTCTGCGGGCTTCTTCTGCGGCGGCTTCAGTTGCCGAGCGTAGCTTGGTCGAGTCGGATCCATAGGCGATGATCGAGAAGGTGCCGCCCATGGCTGGCACGTTGGTCTCGACGCGCATCATCTGACCGGGCGTAGTGGCGGCTTGAGCGGCCAGGAGGGCGCTCAAAAAGACGGCGGGGACGAAACTCATTGACCCGCGTCTTTCTTGACTAGCGGCTCGGCCTGTTCCTGCTGCCCGTCGCGTGGACGTCCGCGTTTGATCCGGCGGAAGAGAAAATCCAGACGACTGCCGTTCTCCGGCAAGCCTTCCGCGTCGAATCTCATTTCCGGTATTCGGAACATGTGCAGACGAATGTTCAACTCTCTTTTAAAAAAGCTACGCGCGTGCTCCAGTGCCTCGAGCGCTTCGCGCTGCTTCGCTTCTCCGCCGGGCACCGACAGGCGGACTTGCGCCTTTTTGCCGTCCGGACTCAAGATCACTTCGATGACCTCAATGTCCTGGACTCGGGGATCGGACATCTCGTATCCGATCATTTCATTCAGCTCCTCGCGGAGCGCCTCGGAGATACGTTGCGCACGATGAGCAATCATAGTTGCGACCTCCCCTTACCTATGTCAACCACTCGACGCCTGAACCAGTCAGGGCGCCTCCCAGGAAGGCTTCGGCCTCCTGCTCTACGGCGTCCAACAACTGAACGGCGTACTCCCGGTCGGACGCTACCGCCACGACCGCGATGACAGCATGCTGCCACAGATCCTGCGAACCAATCTCTGCCACGGACACATTGAACTTATGACGCAGCCGATCCTTCAAGCCGCGCACCACGTGGCGCTTGTCCTTGAGCGAATGGGCATCCTCGATCCTGAGTTCCAACGTCAATGCGCCAATGGACGCAGCCATACGCGTTACGCGAAGGCTTCCACCGCGACACGCTCGGTACCGAAAGCTTCGATAATATCGGCCGGCTTGATGTCATTGAAATTCGCAATCGCAATGCCGCACTCAAATCCGCTCTTTACTTCACTGGCATCGTTCTTGAAACGTTTCAGGGTATCGACCTTGCCGGTATGAATGACCACATTGTCGCGGAGCAGCCGAACTTCGCTGTCGCGCTTGATGACGCCATCCTGTACGTAGCAGCCGGCGACCGTTCCGACCTTGGTGATGCGGAACACATCGCGCACTTCGGCGCGTCCCTGATAAACCTCTTTGTAGACCGGATCCAGCATGCCCGTCATGGCGCGCTTGATCTCGTCGGTCAGGTTATAAATGATCGTGTGCAGGCGGATGTCGACCTTCTCCTGCTCGGCGATCGCAATGGCGTTGCGCTCCGGCCGGACATTGAAGCCGACGACGATCGCCTCTGACGTTGTCGCCAGCAGGACGTCGCTTTCCGTAATGGCGCCGACACCTGCGCGCAGTACGCGCAGCCGCACCCGGTCGCTCGACAGCTTTTGTAAGGTGTCGGTCAGCACTTCAGCGGTGCCGCCCACGTCCGTTTTCAGAATGATGTTGAGCTCCTTGATGTCCCCTTCACGCAACTTGTCGTGGAGGGTCTCGAGCGTCACGCGCTTCGACTTCGCCAGCGTAGCTTCACGCTGCCTGGTCTCGCGGAACATCACGATCTGCTTGGCCTTCGCCGTATCGGTCACGACCTGGAAAGCATCGCCGACCTCGGGCAGGGAATCGAGCCCCAGGACTTCGACCGGCATTGATGGATCGGCGGTCCGAACACCCACGCCCTGATCGTTGAACATGGCGCGGATCTTGCCAAACACGCTGCCGCAGATGACGAAGTCGCCAATGCTGAGCGTTCCGTTGCGCACCAGCACGGTGGCAACCGGGCCGCGGCCCTTGTCGAGTTTCGCTTCGAGCACGTTGCCCGTTGCGGGGCGCGCCGGATTGGCCCGCAGATTCTGCATTTCGGCGACCAGCAGGATCATCTCGAGTAAGAGATCCAGGTTCTGGTGAGCCTTGGCGGATACGGGCACCATGACCACGTCACCGCCCCAGTCTTCCGCCAGCAAGCCGCGGTCGGCCAACTGTTGCTTGATACGCTCGGGTTGAGCATCAGGCTTGTCGATCTTGTTGATCGCAACGATGATCGGAACACCGGCCGCTTTAGCGTGATCGATGGCTTCGAGCGTCTGCGGCATGACGCCGTCGTCGGCCGCGACTACTAGGATCACGATGTCGGTGACTTTGGCTCCGCGGGCACGCATGCGGGTGAACGCTTCGTGGCCGGGAGTATCGATGAAAGCAATCAGATTGCCCTTGTAGTCGATGCGATAGGCACCGATGTGCTGTGTGATGCCGCCGGCTTCGCGGGATGCCACATTGGCTTCGCGGATGGCATCGAGCAGTGAAGTCTTGCCGTGATCGACGTGGCCCATGATGGTCACCACAGGCGGCCGCTTCTCGCGGTCGGCGTCGATTTCGACAGCGTCGATCGAGACGGTGGACTCTTCTTCGTAGCTGACTTGCGTGGTGACGGAGCCGAAGTCGCGCGCCAGTTCCTCGGCCAGTTTGGCGTCGAGGGTCTGGTTGATGGTGGCGAAGATCTTCTTGCTCACCAGCCGCTTGATGACTTCCGCGGCCTTCACGCCCATCTTTTCCGAAAGCTCTTTTACCGTGATGCCCTCAGAGATGGTGATCTCTTTATTGGACGCCTGGATGAGCTGCTCCTGCCGCCGTGGGTATGGTGTGCGAAGCTTGCCTTCCTCGATCTCCTGCCGCGTGCGGGACCGGCTGGCGGGCTTGGTCTGATGGCGGCGCTGCTGCTCGGTAGGAGGAGGCGCGGCGGTCTCAGGACGCAAAGGCGATGTCGGATGCTGCGGACGTCCGCGGCGGAATGCGCCGGGTCCACCCGGAGGTCCACCACCCATGCCCGGCGAGCCGGGGATTCCGGGACCACGCATGGTCGGTTGGCCTGGGCGAATGGGGCCACGATAGATTGGTTGGCCCGGCGCCGGTCCGGAAGGACGCGTCGGGAAGCCCGGCCGTGCGACTGCGGGAGCGGGTTGTCCCGGTCCGCTGCGTGGCGGGGGTGCCTGGTTCTGTTGGCGGAGCCGTTCGACTAAGTCGACGCGCGGCGGCACGATGGGACGAGCCGCGGGCTGTCCGGCGAGCGGACGTCCACCTCCGCCACCTTGCGGCGCGGAAGGTCCAGAGGATTGCGACTGCGGTCCACCGGTTGGATGTTGATGCTGGGGCGGGCGCATCTGCGGCTGCGGAATGTGCGGCGCGCCGGGGCCCATTGGGCGAGTGGCAGCCGATCCGGGGCGCGGACCAGACATCAGTGGACTTGAAGGAGGAGGCGTCGGACGCGGAGCACCGGGCCGAGCGAGCGGCGGGCGTGGGGCACCTGGGCCTGCGGCTAGATCAGCGGGCAGGGGTTGGCGCGGGCCAGTCAAAATCTGTCCAGGGCGCGTTGCGCCGCCAGTCGGGACGGGCCGGGCAGGGATTCCACCGGGCTTCGCCATCGGCGGGGCGAGCGGTCGGGACGGCATCGGCGCCGGAGCGGCCGGCATTTTGGGAGTTTCGGGCGTCGCGGGCGCGGCGGCACTCACCGGGGCCTCGGGAGTCGCAGGCTTTGGAGGCGCGACAGGTGGAGGAGGAGCGGGAGCTACTCTTGCTACGGGAGGCGGCGGCGCGGGCGGAGGCGCCGAGATCGTCGGAGGAGCCGGTGGAGCGGCGGGTGAACTGAATCCTGCGAGTGGCGGTCGCAAGGGGCGCGATAGTGGCGGCACCAGTGGGCCAGCCGTAGTCGGCGCCGAGGGCGCAGCAGAGACCGCCGCAGCTTCTACTTTTTCTTTTTCCGGCTCGGCTTCATGCCGCGCCTGCACCGGCGTGGGAGCGTCCTCAACCGGATCGGGCGTCTGCGCGGCGGCAGAGCGGTCGGCGTGGTGCCGTGAGACGGCATGACGGCGAGACTCTCGTTCCTGCGGCGACTCGCGCTCGGGCGAGGAATCTTGCTCTTCGTGGCGTTCGTGGTATCCGGATTCGTGCGAGGGCGAGGCTTCCCCGTTGCCGTTGCCAAACACCAGCGGGGCAAGGCCGTAATAGGCGCGTACTTTGTTGACGACTTCGTCTTCGACCGAACTGGAGTGGGTTTTTTTGTCCATCACTCCTAATTCGGGCAGCAGTTCGAGGATGCGCTGGGGCTTGACCTCCAGCTCTCGAGCCAGCTCGTTAATTCGGATCTTCATATCACAGCGCTTGGGGCGCTTCTTTTCCCTCGCTCTTGGTCAACCAAACAATCACAAAACCAGCCACAAAGGGGCAGGCCACCCGACGACCGGCTAGCCCTTTCCCCCTATCCTAGCAGATTCAACCTCGGAAACAGTAGTATTTTCAGTAGATTCCCCTTCAGCAGGAACCACTTCGGCGGACGCTTCCCCGGAGCCGGCGACCAACAGGTCGTGGCCGTCGACTGCCGCCTCGCCCGCGGCAACTTCTTGCTCGTCATTGGCGCCTTCGGCGACTTCTTCAGCCGGCTCTTCGCCCTCTTCAAATTGCGCGTAGTAGTTGTTGACGGCCGATTGGATCTCCGGGATGGACTCCGGATCGAGGCCGGGTAAAGCTTCGAGATCCTCAGGCGTCATTGAGCCGAGGCGCTCGACGGTGCCGATGCCGGACTCGACTAGTTTCTCCGCCAAATGCTCGGGTAGGCCGTGGTCGATGAGGACGGAGATCGGCGCGCCGGGCACGACGAACTGGGCCATTTGGGACTCGACTTCCTGGCGCTTTTCTTCCTCGCTCTTAATGTCGATCTTCCATCCGAGCAGCTTCGCGGCGAGGCGTACGTTCTGCCCCTTCTTGCCAATCGCCAGAGAGAGTTGTGAGTCGTCGACGATCACTTCCATGTGCTTGTCGGGGACACTCACGATGGCGACGCGGGAGATTTTCGCGGGGCTCAGGGCGTGCGTCGCGAAACCGACCGGATCGTCTGAGAATTCGATAATGTCGATCTTCTCGCCACGCAGTTCGCGGATGATCGACTGGACGCGCATGCCCTTCATACCAACGCAGGCGCCGACGCTGTCCACGTCGCGGTCGCGTGAGGAGACAGCGATCTTTGTCCGCTCACCGGCTTCGCGGGCGCAACCCTTGATTACGACTGTATTGTCGTAGATCTCAGGGACTTCCTGTTCAAAAAGACGCATTACCAGTTCGGCCGACGCTCTGGAGACCATTACGCCGGCGTTCTTGCCTGTCTTCTCGACGGATTTTATGACGCATCGGATACGCTCGCCGACAGAGAAACTCTCGAGACGCGATTGTTCCTTCTTGGGAAGGCGGGCTTCAGTCTTGCCGACATCGACCAGGAGATCCTGGCCGTCCATGCGCTTGACGACGCAATTGATGAGCTCGCCGACGCGGCCGGAGTATTCGGAGTGGATGTTCTCACGCTCGGCTTCGCGGACCTTTTGGAGGATGACCTGTTTGGCGGTCTGAGCGGAGATGCGGCCGAGGGCTTCGGTCGGCTTGGGAATACGGACTTCGCTGCCGATTTCGGCCGTGGGGTCGGCTTTGCGGGCTTCCTTCAAAGTGATTTCGTGATCGGCATCGACAACCGGATCGGCAACGCGCCGGATGGCAAAGAGCTGGAATCCTTTTTTATCGTCGAACTCGGCGATGAGATCCTCATTGGTACGGAACTGCTTGCGCGCCGCCACAATCATGGCGTCCTTTACGGCGTCGAGCACGATTTGAGGATCGATGCCTTTTTCCTTGCTCACGATTTCTACGATTTGATAAATGCTGCCCACGTTTTGCTTCCTCTTATAAATCCCAAACTGTCATTTTTATGGGTCGAATCACCAGGTGGCCGGAGCCCTGCGAGGTTCTTGCTACCAGCGGAACATCAGACCGGACTTCAATACTTGCTCGAACGGGAAATCGATCACTTTATTACCAGCTTCCAAGTGAATGACGTCCCCGGTGACGCCTTTGAGTACGCCGACCAGGTGCGTCTGCCCCCCGGGGCCGTCAGCCGGAGGTTTCAGGGTGACCTTCGCCTGATGACCGGTAAATCGTTGGAAATCGATCAATTTGAGCAATTTCCGTTCAACTCCCGGAGAACTGACTTCCAGTTGGTAGCTATCACCGGGAATGACGTCCTCGAGGTCGATAATTTCGCCGACCTTATGGGACATCAACTCGCAATCCTCCAGCGTCGCGCCCGGGGGATTGACGAGGGGTACAGGCTGGCCGTCGGGCGGAAAACGGTCGATGAAGAGGCGCAATACACGGTTGCGTCCGCCGCCGACGAATTCGACATTGACTACTTCAATGCCTTCGCCGGCTCCGACGCGTTCCGCGATTGCGGTGACTCGTTCGATAATGGACTCCCTGTTGCCCGCCATGGCTTAATTCCACTTTCATTGCCGGCTGGAGCGCGTGCGAGTTCGGCGCTGCTAAACAACCGGATTTCCAGGAACCAATAAAAAAGTGGGCTTTCGCCCACTGGTCTGCTTCGACGATAGCACAGTGGGTCAAGGGGCGCAAGAAACAGACGGTGAATGCGATATTAAGGCGGGCGGAGGTGTCCGGAAATGGGACTAGGGTCACCTGCAAAACTCACTTTTTCGGTTGCGCTAATGAGTGCCGCGCCGGGGAGGCTCTTGATGACCTCCTAATTATCAGTATAGCGCGGTGGTGCAAATGCGGACCGGCGCCGCGACTGCTAAGCCTTGTAGAATCAGCGGTTCGGGAATATTATTCGGATCGGAACCGGACGGCACACTCAGTTTTCCGTAGGTTTCGAGATCTTCTCGATTACGAAGACCGGGACAGGCCCTTTCTTCGATTCGAGGCGCAATCCGAGTTGCTCGGTGAGCGCTGTGACCAGCGACGGGCCGACCTCATCGCCAGGGGAAGGGTTAGCCTCCGGGGAGGTGATCCCTTGCCAGGCCCATTCGAGCTTGAGATCGAAGGGACCATCCAGACCAGTCTCGTTATTTATGGGGCGTCCAAGGATGCGGGAGAGGGTGTCCGTAAGCATCTTTATATAAACTCCGGTCCCCGTGATCTGTCCTTCACGGGCGCTCATATGGGGGCGATTCGGGTCGGCAGCGGTGACGAGCTTATGGCCGCCCTTGGCGATCACCAGAGCGTAAATCGGCGCCTCCTTGACCTCGGCGCGCATAACCAAACCGAGGCGATCGCGAAGGACAGCCTGGAGGCGCTGGCGATGGCGACTGAAGACTCCTTCGGCGACTTCGCGGTTGATCCCGGGACCGACTGCCGGTTCGGCCTTGTCCGGCGTGAACGACACGTCATACCGATCCGTTTTTGCCCATCCGGGCACGCCTGAGATCTGGTATTCGGGGACGCCATACGCGAACGTAAGAAGCTGCAGGATGGTATTGTTTTGAGCCCGCATGCCGCCCTGAGGTCCTGGGCCGATGCGAGAGCCTTGGAAGTTAGGGTCGGCCGGACGAATCGACACGACGTCATATGTATAGGCCGGCGCAGGGGGCAGCGTCTGGGCTCGTAAGATCCCGATGCCAATCGGCAGCGCCACAGCGGCCACGCCGGCAAGCGACAAGACGAGCAGACGGCCTGCGCTCAGACGACGCGAGATTCGCTCGCTCATGATTTGAATAATGCGATCTTTGAGGTCCGCACCGGTCACGCCTGAAGAGCACGGCAACGGCGACGCGACATAGAACTTGCAGACATTCACGATCGCCTGGGCGTAGGTTGCCGGCTGATTTCCTTGCGCAAGGACGGCTTCGTCGCAGGCGCGCTCGCGTTCTTCGATGAGCTGGTATCCGATCCACCAGACCAGGGGATGGAACCAGAAAAGCGCTTGCACGGCCATATGGAGCGCGGCGAACAGATTGTCGCGATGGCGGACATGACATAGTTCGTGGGTCAGGATCGCGTCGAACTGCTCGGCGGTGAGCACGCGGCGGATTCCTTCTGGAAGCAGAAGCACGGGACGCAAAATGCCGAAGATGCCAGGCTCGATCGCGCGGCGGACCACTCGCGCAGGGATTGGAATCTCTAGCGGGATCTCGGTTCCTTTGCTGAATTCACGCCGTAGGATCATCCATTGGCGAGTCCAACGCGCGGCGACGAAGATCGCGCCGGCGGCCCAAATCGCGAGGAGTGCGTAGGGCCAGACGCTGGGAGCGGGGCGGGAAGTAAGGACCATCGACGCTGGGGAGAACGAGGTTGAGATCTGCTCGACTGCTAACGCAGGCAGCGCGTGGGCCACGGCAGGG
>Ga0163163_10005119_pt1 | contig 11305 bp, 15 predicted proteins | sample S65metaG_FD_119766 | JGI IMG/M metagenome (GOLD analysis project Ga0163163, IMG submission 119766) | Switchgrass rhizosphere microbial communities from Kellogg Biological Station, Michigan, USA - S6-5 metaG | ecosystem: Host-associated > Plants > Roots > Rhizosphere > Soil | place: USA... | reverse complement strand
TACGCCCGACGACTGGACCTGCATCACCGCAAACTCCAGCGGCACACTTACGTTCAACCCCATTCCGAGCGCACCAATTTCTGGTGCGGCTAAGGTTAAGTGGGGCATCGTCCCCTCCGACATCACCATCACGCAGAACGTGATGTATAAACCCCTGACATGGAACCCTGCTTATTCCGGATGGGACGGAATCACGCGCACTGTGAAAAACCTGCTGGAAACCAAATACGGCGCCCGTTGGCTCATTGATGGGAATATCTTTCAGCACGTGTGGAACGGCGGCCAAGGAGTCGGTTTCAACTTAAACGCAAACGATCAAAACGGCGACTGCCCCTGGTGCACCGTCCAGGACATTACGATGACCAACAACATCTGGCAGGATCTCTACCAGACCGGGGTTTTCATCCCCGCCCAAAGCTACACCGGCTTGGCGCCGGGGGCGCTTGCACGCGTGCTCGTCAAAAACAATCTCTTCTGGCCCCAAAAAAGCGGAACCATTTTTGGAGTGGCCGATTACATTATCCAGGGAGGAGCCATTAGCCCAGCGGGCATGCGGAACGGCGTGGATTCGCTGCAGATCATCCATAACCACATGCTGGGACCGGGCGGCAATTTCCATGTTGGCTCCAGCATTGGTAACGGTATTCCCGAGAACTATAGCAACCTTGTCATCAAGGACAATTTGACGGAATTCGACCAGTACCGCTGGACGAACCAGTGTCTCGCGGGGGCCGATGGCTCGGCCTGCATCAACAGTACACTCAATATCGGAAACACTTCCACCATCGCAAACAACGCCATCGTCAATACAGGAGCTGTGAATGGGGATCAAGGCGTCTCCGACGCGATTCTCGTGTCCCGCTATGGTTCGCTGATCTTGAGTACTATCGTTGACAGTTATTCCGCGGCGGCCTTCGTGAACTATGCGGCGATCAACATCGACTACCACAACTTTGCCCTGGCGGCCGCAGCGCCTTTTCACGCGCTAGCCAGCGACGGTACAGATCCGGGCGTGAATTTCGCACAACTGGACGCGGCCATGGGCGGGAGCAGCGGCCTCACGTGTGATCTCAATCGTGACGGGGTCTACAACGTTCTGGATGTGCAATTAATGACCAATCAGGTTCTCGGGTTAGGTGCTTGCACCAATGATCTTGATGGCAGCAGCACCTGCACCATAATCGACGTCCAACGCGTTGTCAATGCCGCCTTGGGTGCGAGCTGCCTTTTAGGACCGTGAGAAGGGCAGCCGAAGGAAAAAATCGGGGCGAAGAAACAAACCTTCCGTCCCCTTATAATTGCCCCTGCGCTCGTTGCGGACGGACGCCTATCGTTCTATAACATGCGGGGCGCCCACGTCCTGCTAGCCGCTCTGCGATTTCATAAAATCCCAATGCTGGCCGTTAGGCGAGCCTCGAAGTTGTGCGCGACGGAATGCCGTCGAAACACCCCTAGCGGACTATACTTTCAAGACCAAGGGGAAACATCTTTCGTCATGATGGACATTCGATTCTCGTCCGGCAAACTCGTAGTGACCGCTACGGGAATTTCCGCCAACGTCCTTTGAAAGCTGGCCATGCGATTGAAAAACTCTCCAAAGATTATCGGCTGTCACCCGAGAAGATAACCAGCGCAATTGACTATCTTACGGTCGCAGCTTGAGGATACTCCACACTTCTTCATCGACCGCACTCTCAGCGATGATGATCTAGTAGCGGCTCCTCGTGCCTTCGAGTTCCAAGTGACGTCACTTCGAGTTTTACACGAAGAGCGTGTTCCGGACCTTAATCCCTTTCTGATCCGGACATAATTGCAGAGTGCGCCTCGCGAGGCTGGTCAATTATCACAGCGGATTCCAGAATGGAGTACGCGTATTTCGCGACAATCAAACAACATCAGAGGTAATAATATAGGTGACAGACTATGCTGCTGACAGCCTGAGCCTTTGGAGGATTAGGCTGAACGTTAGTGGAGAAACGGCTTCATGGCTGTCTGGATTTCGGCAGCCAATTCCGGCGAGGTAATAAACCAGACACTCACTGCGTCGACATCATCCTTCTTTACCTGTAGGCGGAGCGCTGTATTGGTCCCATGAAAAACTGTCTGAAACTTTAGTTCCTTGGTCTGATTGACAGGCATTGAGTGAGCGGTAGCGTCTATCTGCGCCACTTCTGCATCACTAAAACCGCTCTGAATTAGGCGCTGAACAGATTTCAGTAATGGGGCCAGATCCGCTAGGTCCAGATTGGTTGAGGCTTCGGCACCCGGACTGGCACAGCCCTGCAAGAGCATAATTACGGATGCGATCATCGACTTAATACTCATTGGAGGGTTAACTCACGGCTTGGTTAAATAGATTGCGTTCTAATGGGGCGGGGGGAGAAAATCTTAGGCCTTTGATTTTCAAGGCCGACTCTCGCCGCAACATCCCTTGGTCAAAACTGTACAACCATGTGCATTCTAAACATTGCGCTGTAGCAATGTGAAAACAATCCCACTTTCTCCGCTTATTGTTCGCTGATTTGTCGTCCTTGTTTTTATAACCATCAACGATCTGCGCTTCGAGTTTTGCTGCTGTCAGAGCCACGTCGCGGGTTATGCCTTCGATGCGCGCCAACTTTCTAACTTGGGCATGGTTGTCTTTGGCAATCGTGCCATTCTTATAGCAATCGACTGACACTTCCTGGACCGTGACGATGGAGGTGTAAATGCGCACCTTCAGTCCCTGGAGTTCTTGTAGCAGGTCGCGAACCTTCGACGCGCTGGCATCGCCGTTTAGAATCGACATGAAGACCGAAGAATCGAAATATACGATCATCAGTCCTCCCCGTACCTGCGGGAAAGAAGCGTTTGTAGATCGGCCTTGTAAATCTCTTTGTTAGCGCCGAAGAGATCATCGAATGCCACAAGATAATCTCTTTGCTCATCCGGCATTACCTCGGACGCGATCAGCTTTGGCGTTCTGGTTTGAAAATAAAAAGCCTCGCCCGTAACTCGGGCCTGCTGGCGGAATAGTGGCTTTGCCGAATCCTCATCGCGTGCGCCGAATTCGATCCGCCACCGTTCACCATTATCCCGCCGCATTCTCCCCAGAACTTCCCGCCCTCACGCTCAATAAGAGTTTTATCTTTCAACTCCGTCAGTCTTCCGTAGAGGGTTACATTCTGTTCGTTGAAGACCGGCTCTCTTAGAGCAGCAAGCCTCTTCACGGCCACGCTACCAAAAGTTGCTACGGTTCGGGTTTTTTCGGCAGATGTTTTTAGCGCCTTAGGGACGACTACTTTGAATTTTGCCTGAGAATGGCTACGCTCATGAATAAAGGCAATACGGTCAAGCCGATTAACAATCCTAGCCATCATTGGTTCCTCGGTGGATGTGATAACGCGGGTGACGGGCTTTCTCGGAGCGCCCAAAGTGTAGATAGCTTCAATCACCCGTTCTGCGGCCTCAGCGCCAATTTCTACGTGACTGGTAATTGCGATGCGTGTGCGAAAACTGCTTTTTGTAAAAGCCCTGCCGTCTTCCTCCGCAATGATTTCTAGACCGAAGTCCAATGGGGCGGCGTCCATTCCTCGCTGCTTCTGAATCTCCCTACCTGTTTCGGTGATCATCTGGCGCACTTCATTTAGGACGCTGATCACCTGTCCGATCGGCATGCGATGCCGATCAGCTAATCCCTTTTCAAGGGTGATAGTAAACGTAGGATCAGACGGTTTGGCCATTGTCTGCTTGTCCTCGGGAACGCGCTTTCTTGGGCCGCTTAACTCTTTTGCGCCCTGGAGCTGCTGGATTATTTTTTCTCGGAGACGCTTCCCTTGATGCCTTCACTAATTCGTCAACCTCGGCTTTAGGAACCGCGATCAACTTCCGCATTACGTCCTTGAAGTGCTGGAACTGCGGCGTCGAATCGAATGAGGGGGCAGACTTCATGCCCCCCATTCTACTTCTTTTTCCCGCGTCCTTGCCTTGGTTTTAAGCAGGACGCATTGATGATTCTGAAGTTTCAATCTTGCCTATGAGTTCATTCCACGTGAGGCGTTTGCCAACGATTTGCCGCATGACCGTCGCGAAACGTTCCGCGTCCGTCAATTCGCGCTCATTGAAACGGAATGCCTGCTCATCAATGTAACGGAACAAGTGGTACGGTTCGACCGAAACATAGGTTCCATTGATTCCGCGTTTCAAGAGACTCCAGAAGTTTTCCAGTCCATTTGTATGAACCGCTCCATCCACATAAGCTACGGCATGGTCAATCACCTGATGCGCGTAATCGCCGCTCAGACCGTCATAGGATTTCAACGCATCACTGTACAGTGCGGACTTCGGCTCAACATGCTCACGGACGAAAGCCTGAAGGTCTTTTTTCTTTCGGCGATCTACCACCTTGGCACGGACCTTGCCACCGCGCTCCAGGACCGCCGCGACGATTGCCTTGCCCTGAGTTCCGCCGCGACGACCCTGGAGTCTGCGGGCCTTCACATCGCCATGCATATTGCGGGCCTTGGCTCCGATAAACGTTTCATCCACTTCGACATGACCGCCAAGCTTTTCAAACGTTCCGGTCTGCATCGCAAGGCGAATCCGGTGAAGCATGAACCAAGCCGACTTCTGCGTTACGCCTAGAGCCCGATGAACCTCATAGCTGCTGATTCCGTTCTTGCACGAAATGATGAGCCACGTAGCAGGGAGCCACTTCTCAAGCGGAATCGGCGAATCTTCAAAGGTGGTTCCGGTCTTGAGCGAAAACTTCGCATGGTCATGCTTGCCGTAACACTTCCATACCCGCTCGTTAGCAATCCAGAAAACCTTCTCCGACTGGCAACGCGGACACTTCACCACGCCATCGGGCCAGCGGAGTTCCATCATGAACTGGCGGCAATGCTCGAAGTCCGAAAACCATACGATGGCTTGCTGAAGGGTATCGGGCGATTCCATGCTTCAAGTATGCCCGAAAAGATCTAGTCTTATTACCACATCAGATCGCGATTTTCATAGTCCCAGAGAACAAACAGAAGCTGTCGAAATGGGCGAAGAGCCTGCTGGATGCAAGGCTAGCAATCTACCGTATTCTCAAAAACTGTCGGTTGCCATTCGTTGGCCACGTAAATACCCCTGGAAAACTCTATTCGCTTCGGCTGTTTCAAGCCTGATGACGTCTGCCCAGGGGACTGTGGCCTTGCTGATTCAAAATAAGAAATAGATCATGAACTCGCAAAACAGCATCGAAAGAAGGCAAGCTGAACAATGACCCGCGATTCCGCCTCCAACCCGCCCCGACGGTACGCCGTTTCCCACGCTCGTTAGCCTATTCCGCGCCGTGATCTTCGTCCCGAAAACGGAGATCGACAAGCGAGAAGAAAAGTGGAAGCGGGCACAGAAAAAGAAGCAGGTCCGCACCGACCGAATAAATTACAACCGGCACAAGTAACTTGCGTATTTGGGATCCGTCTCCGCGCGTCGGCTAGATTTAAGCATTCTCAGCCCATCCACCGAGAAACGAACACACAGCGAGAGCGCCGAAGATCATTCCGAAGATCGATAAAAGGCATGGGTGGGATGTGGGCTGCACGACTTCAGGAATAATTCTACCAACTCCACTGCCCTAATCCAGACAGGCGCGGATTCGTCAAGTTAATTATTACCGAACGAACTCCGCGGCTTCCGCGAAGCGATCTACATCTGATCGCGGACGCCGGCTTATTCGGAATACGTTCTGCCGGCCACAGTCACTCGGACACTTGCAGCATCGTGGCTGCATCCGTTCCAGCTCTGCGCACAACGCGATCGTGTACGCTTGCGTCGATAAACGCAGACGTTCTCGTGCTCCCCGGTGGAACTGGTACACAGCAAAATGGGCAGGGTCGGGGTGGGTCGCGGCTGCAGGTCCGCTTACGGGACCACCACCGGAATGCTTGAGAATTTTCCCGACGCTGGGGAACGCACACCTAACACGCTGATCTGCCCTGCGGATGCCGCGTTGAATTCGATCGTACCGCTTAGGTTCACCGTCTCAGGGAAACGATCGGTTAACGCGAAAGCACTGTGTCCGTTGGCGGGTAGCGTGAGGGAGCTCGACCCGATCTGCGCGCCCGTACTATCCCGGATCAACACCGCTATGCTCACGGCATTTCCCGCTGTATTGGCAAGGGCTACTCCAGTTGCCAGTCCGTTGCTGTTATCGAACGCCAGAACATACGCGCTCGCCTGCCGCCACTCTGCCGGTACACTCGCTTCCTGCTGGCTTGGCTCATAGCGCAGCCGGCTGAACCCGCTCACATTGCCGTCGCTCGATAATTGTGCCGCGCCCATTTGCAGAGGGTCGCTATTGAGCCCGTTGCTCTGGATCACCAAACGCGCGTGTGGAGCCAGCGTTTGGTCCACCGCTGAGGCGGTGGTCGAAACTCCGGCAACGGTGTATGCAAGCGGCAATGGACTCCCGTCATCGCCAAAGAATTTCAGGTGCGCCTGCGCGGGTGTTGCGCCGGAATTTATCAATTCGACTGTAGACGTCCAGCCGCTTCCCGCGGCTATATGCGCAATCGATCCGCCGCCGGGATCGGAGCTAGCGATCACGGGAATAGCCGTGAAGCTGCCACCTGGGGGGAATCGCATCCCCAGTACGCTGATTTGCCCGCCTTGCGGCGCGTCGAACTCAATCGTGCCGCTCTGGCCGATGGTTATAGCGAATTGGTCGGTGAGCACAAACGCTGAATGTCCGTTGGCTGGCAGCGAAATGCTGGTTGTTCCGGCTAATGCTCCGGTACTATCGCGAATGACCACTGGAATGCTCTGCGGCACACTCGCCAGGTTTGCAATGGCCACGCCGGTCGCGATGCCGTTGGTGTTATCGAACGCCAGCAGGTAGGAACTTGCAGTGCGCGTCTCAAGTGGTACGGCCGCCTCTTGATCCGTTGGAATATGGTGGAGCCGCACGAAGGCGCCCACATTGCCGGCAGTGGACAACTGTACGGAACCGATCTGGGTGGCCTGGGAATCGAGTCCTGCGTTATCGATCACAAACGTCGCTCCCGGCGCCAGCGTTTGATCCACCGAAGACGCTCCCATCCAGACATTGGGCGTTGAACTCTGCGGAAGACTCAGCTCCGTATTGAGCATATTTCCGCTGTCGGCAAAAAACTGCGTGCGCGCATTGGCTGTCCCTCCGCCTGTGTTGATGAGATTCATGGTGGTTTCCCACCCACCCGCCGATGCCACTTCGGCCACTGATCCCGTGAATCCAAGGCTAGCGGCGATAGCGGGCGGAAACACAAAAGGCTGCGGATTCACGGGGAGTGATCCGTTCACGGGACTCCGCAAAATTGGAGCTGCGGTTGACGAAGCGGCTAAGGTATCGGTTAACGCAAACACTACCTCACTCGACTGGCTGTTGGCTAACTGCAGTGTCATTACCGCCACGACACCGCTCTCGATGGGCAGCCCGTTGATGCCCCAGAGCATGCAGCGTTTGCCCACGCATGTTAGGGTTTTATTGGCAGCTGTGGCCGCCGGTCCGGCGACGGCCGTGGACCCAACGACGTCGGCATCTGAATAGTCGAGCGACCATTGGATCGCAGCCGGCGCGGCTCCCGCATCGACCGCCACGACTACATTCAGGGAAACCGTTCCAGCTGCTGCGTTGGAGTTCAAGGAGAGTGACAGTGAGCTGGATTGGGCGCAGGCGCGCGCCCCGCCAATGCTCATGCCGGCAGCGATTATAAGGAATCGTATCAGGCGGCAGATCACGATGAGAAACAACCAGCGCCAAGACTTGCTCTGAGCAGTTGACGCAAAATAGCGCACCACGCTTGCATAGCAAGATGATCGGTGGTTGGCCGCTAGATCATTATACGGCGACGACGGGCACCGGTTGATCCGTGGGCGCAAGGTCGCCGCTGTGCTCACTGCGCGCTGCGATCAAGCAACACCGTCTTCGCCGTATGGAAAATGACATGGATGTCGAGCGAAGGCGCGTGACACCCGGCTCGTGCGTTCCTGAACTCCAACGCCGTTACTCGCCGGTATCCTGACGCCGATAGGCGTCCTAGCGGTATTGGCCTAAATGCGATCAACTACGACTCCCTTGTTTCAACAAACATCTCCCTGGTTGGTGTTCTCCACCTTTCCGAAGTAAGGCGTTTTCCACCTACCCTTGTGGGCCCTTATGACCCCCCTAACAGCATTCCCATTACTCCCTAGGTGAAAGTCCCACTGCCCGCTTATTCCGCGCGGATCGATAGACAAGTGTGGCACGGAAAATTCTTCTTAGTACTTTTGTTCTACTGGGCTTACAAAGCATCGCCTTGGCTCAAAGCGTAACTTTGTCGCTCGGATCCACCACTGGAACCGCTGGGGGTACTGTCGTTCTCCCGATCAACCTCACGTCGGCGGGTGGCGCGCAGACCTCTGGGCTCCAATGGACCTTCAGCTTCACTTCCGACATCACGGGTGTCACAGTGGCGGCGGGCACATCTACCACGGCCGCCGGGAAGTCTATTTCCTGCTCTGGAAACAACTGTCTGATCGTCGGATTCAATAGCAACGTAATCGCCGATGGCCAAGTGGCGGTAGCAACCTTCCAAATTTCCGGGCAACCCTCCAGTAATCCGATTTCCATTCAGCTTACCAGCGTGGTGGCGTCGACGGCTGGCGGCACTTCTATCCCGTCAAGCGGAAGCACGGGCACCATCACCCTTCCCGTGTCCGTGTCTCTCAGCACCTTGAACTGCACCAGTTTGACGATCAATACTCCGGGGAGCACCCCCTGCACGGTTTCGTTGAACGGGACGGCCCCCGCGGGTGGATTTCCGATTTCGCTTTCGAGCAATAACACCAACCTCACGTTGCCCTCGAGCGTAACCGTCGCAGCCGGGCAGACTTCCAACAGCTTCACCGCAACCGCCGCCCAGGTCAGCGCCAACCAGTCGGGCGTGGTGACGGCCAGCGCGGGAGGCGTGAACCGTACGAACACGATAAGTCTGGTGGCTCCGGCACAGCTCAGCTCGCTGGCTTGCGCGCCTTCGACTTTGGGCAGCAACGCGTCGAGCACCTGCACGGTCACCTTGAACAAAGCCGCCACCAGCGCGGCCACCGTCACGCTAGCGAGCAACAACGGATTGCTTACGGTACCCGCCAGCGTCGTAGTCGCGTCGGGCCAGGGCAGCGCCACCTTCACGGCCGCTTCGGGAACTGTGAACAGCAGCCAGAGCGCCACCGTCACCGCGACCTTGAACGGCCAGAGCCAGCCGGCCACCGTCAGCCTCGCCGCCGCGGCGCAGATTAGTAGCTTGAGTTGTTCGCCGGGAACGGTGAACGCTCCCGGCACTTCCGCCTGTACTGTCACCTTGACCGGGGCCACTGTGAGCGCCACCAGCGTTACGCTATCGAGCAACAACGCTGCCGTGACCGTTCCCGCCAGCGTCACGATCGGCGCGGGACTCAGCAGCGCGACGTTTACTGCCACCGCCGCCGCCGTAACCTCCGATCAGACCGCCGTGCTGACCAGCACTCTGAACGGTTCCTCCCAGACCTTCACCCTGACCGCCAGCGCCCCGGCGCAGCTGAGCTCCGTAGCTTGCGCGCCTTCGACCCTGGGTAGCAACGCGTCGAGCTTCTGCACCGTGACCTTGACCAAAGCCGCCACCAGCGCGGCCACCGTCACACTGGCGAGCAACAACGGATTGCTTACGGTCCCCGCGAATGTCGTCGTCCCGCTGGGCCAAAGCAACGCCACTTTCACGGCGTCTTCCGGAACCGTGAACAGCAGCCAGAACGCCACCGTCACGGCAACCCTCAGCGCCGTGAACAAACAGGCCGTCATCGCCCTGGCCGCAGCCGCTCAACTCAGCGGCCTCACCTGCTCACCGGCAACAGTGAATGCTCCCGGGACCTCACTTTGCACGGTTACCCTGACGGCGGCCGCATCGAGCCCCCTCAGCGTTACGTTATCGAGCAACAACGTCAGCATCACCGTTCCCGTCAGCGTTAACATTGGCACGGGAGCGAATAGTGGGACTTTCACCGCCACCGCGGCCGCCGTCACATCCGATCAAGCGGCTCTTCTCACCGCCACTCTAAATAGCGTTTCGCAGACCTTCACGGTCACTGCCAGCGCCCCTGCACAGCTCACATCAGTAGCATGCGCGTCTTCGACGCTCGGTAGCAGCGCGTCCAGCACCTGCACGGTCACTTTGAACAAAACTGCCAGCAGTGCGGCGACGGTCGCACTCGCCAGCAACAACGGATTATTAACGGTACCGGCCAGCGTCGTCGTGGCGTCGGGCCAAAGCAGCACCACTTTCACGGCGACTTCGGGAATCGTGAGCAGTAGCCAGAGCGCCACCGTTACGGCGACCCTGAGCGGTCAGAGCCAGCAGGCCACCATCAGCCTGACCGCGGTCACTCAACTCAGCAGCCTAGCCTGTGCGTCCGGCACCGTGAGCTCCCCCGGGACCACCATCTGCTCCGTCACGCTGACTGCGGCCACTGCGAGCGTGGTCACGGTCGCGCTGCAGAGTAACAATACCAGCGTGACCGTTCCCAGCAGCGTCAATATCGGCGCGGGACTCAGCGGCGCCACGTTTAGCGCCACCGTCGCGGCAGTGGTTTCCAATCAAACTGCCGTACTGACGGCTACCTTGAACGGTGTTTCACGGACCTTCACGCTCACCGCAACCGGCAGCGCGCCCGCGCAGCTGAGCTCGGTGGCCTGTTCGCCCTCGACCTTGGGGAGCAACGCATCCAGCACCTGTACCGTAACCTTGAACACCACCACCACCAGCACGGCAATCGTCGCGCTCGTGAGCAACAACGGACTGCTTTCCATCCCCACCAGCGTCGCTGTTGTGACCGGACAAAGCAGCGCGACTTTCGCGGCGGCTTCCGGAACTGTAACCAGCAACCAGAACGCCATCATCACTGCCACCATGAGCGGCGTGAGCCAGCAGACCACCATCGGCCTGACAGCGGCCACTCAGCTCAGCAGCCTGAATTGTTCGACGGCCACTGTGACTGGTCCCGGGACCTCCGCCTGTACCGTCACGATGAGTGCGGTTCCTGCCAGTGCCATTAGCGTTACACTGTCGAGCAACAATACCAGTGTCACCGTTCCGGCCAGCGTCAATGTGGGCGCGGGACAGAGTAGCGCGGCGTTTAACGCCACCGTTGCCGCGGTGACTTCCAACCAGGTCGCCATGCTGACGGCCACTCTCAGTGGCATTTCGAAAACTTTCGCGGTCACCGCCACTGCTGCGGCGTCGGCGCAGCTCACATCGCTATCCTGCACGCCGGCCGCGTTGACCAGCAACCT
>Ga0163163_10005118_pt1 | contig 11305 bp, 13 predicted proteins | sample S65metaG_FD_119766 | JGI IMG/M metagenome (GOLD analysis project Ga0163163, IMG submission 119766) | Switchgrass rhizosphere microbial communities from Kellogg Biological Station, Michigan, USA - S6-5 metaG | ecosystem: Host-associated > Plants > Roots > Rhizosphere > Soil | place: USA... | reverse complement strand
GACTGGGATCGAGCGCTACGTCGCCAATCGCGCTGTTCGTCATCGTCCACCATGGAGGGCTTGTATTTGAAACACGAGGAGGATGGCCGCGTCAGGGGTCGTTATAAATTTGTGCGTCCGGGATTTCTGCAAGCCGTCGAAGAATCCGCCGAACATTGGATGGATCGTCCGATCGAGCCGAATCGCCTACGCGAAGGCGTGGACTTGTTCGCATGAAACTGCTGCCGGATTTCACTCGAGATTATGACTGGCTCGAGCCTATGAAAGGCTGCCCTCAGGATCCCCTGTTCCATGCTGAAGGCGACGTATACGTACACGTGCGTAAAGTCTGCGATGCGATGACGACGCTCGAGGAGTGGCGAGTACTTCCTGAAGACGAACGCAACATATTGTACGCGGCCGCATTACTGCACGACGTCGCCAAGCCCTCCTGTACGCGCGTCGAGGAAGGCAGGATTACATCACGCGGACACTCGCAACGCGGAGCGATTATGGCTCGCCGCATCCTTTGGGACTATGGTGCGGATTTCAAAGCTCGCGAACAAGTGTGCGCGCTTGTCCGCTTTCATCAGGCGCCGTTTTACTTGATCGAACGCCAGGACGCGATACGCTTCGCCTATCTCATAAGCCACTCGGCACGCTGTGATTTGTTGACCATACTCGCCCGCGCCGATGCACTCGGCCGCGAGTGCGAGGATCAATCGGAGTTGCTTACGCGAATCGCGCTATTCCACGAGTTCTGCATTGAGCAGAGCTGCCTCACGGAACCGCGTGCGTTCGCCTCGCCCCAAAGCCGCTTCGAGTATTTCCGCACCGAGAACCGCGACCCTCTCTACCAGGTACACGACGAAACGAAGTGCGAGGTCGTGTTGATGTCCGGCCTTCCCGGTTCCGGTAAAGACACGTGGATACGCGAACACATGCCGGAAGCGCCGCAGATTTCCCTCGATCAAGTACGGGATGATCTCGGAGTTGCGCCTTCTGGCAATCAGGTTGCAGTCATACAGGAAGCGAAGGAGCGCGCACGAGTCCTATTGCGTCAGAACAAAGGCTTCGTGTGGAATGCGACCAACCTGACACGCGACGTCCGCTCACAGCTGATTGATCTCTTCGCCAACTATCAGTCGAGGGTGAGGATCGTTTATCTTGAAGCCACTCACGATCGTCTCCACCAACAAAATCAGGCGCGTGAAGCGGTAGTTCCCCTAGCCGCGATCGACCGCATGATGGATCGTTGGGAAGTTCCCGACGCGACAGAGGCCACAAACGTTGAGTGGTGGGAGAACGGAGTTCGCTGGTAACCTGAAGCTTGTCTCCCGAGTTGCTTCAATTCCTGCTCCTGGGCCTCGCCGCCTTCTTCGCTGGAGCGATGAACGCCATCGCAGGCGGCGGCACGTTGCTCACATTCCCTGCATTGTTGGCCGTGATCTCGCCCGTGCTTGCGAATGGAACCAGCACTCTCGCATTGCTTCCCGGCTCGATGGCGAGTGGATTCGCGTATCGGACAGAACTCGCCAAAGTGCGCCCGATGCTGATGCTGTTGATCGCGCCGAGCCTCGCCGGAGGAATCTGCGGATCTCTCCTCGTCACGCGATTTCCCGAGCACGTCTTCGCTGAACTCGTACCGTGGCTGCTTTTACTCGCCGCGACGCTGCTGATGTTGCAACGCCCCGTCGCGCGTTGGATCGGCGCTCATCCACACGTGCAACCCGCGAGCTCTACTAAGGCTGCCGTGATCGGATTCCAGTTCCTCGTCGCCGTTTATGGGGGCTACTTCGGAGCTGGAATCGGCATTCTCATGCTGAGTTCTCTCGCCTTCATGGGAATCCACGACATCCACGAAATGAACGCATTGAAAGCGGTGCTGGCATCGATTATCAACGCCGTCTCTGGTGTCGTGTTTATCCTGGATGGAGCAGTCGTGTGGAAGTATGCGCCCCTGATGATCGTAACGTCGATCGCAGGAGGTTACGCCGGAGCAAGAGTCGCGCGCAAGCTATCGCAATCCGTCGTGCGATCCATCGTCATCGCAATCGGACTCGGTGTCGCCGCCTACTCGTTCTACAAGAACTTCACCAGCCACTAGTTCGCCGGTTGGCCAGCCACTTCAAGAGGCGCTGAATACGCTTTCACATAGCGATGCATGGCTACTTGGAAAACGCTCATCCCCCTCTGTTTCGCCTCAGCGAGAGCAGCCGCATTGTCCCAATGATCGTGCGTGATCCGGTAGCACGCAAGCACCGTTCCAGTGCGGTCGGCGCCGCGCTTGCAGTGTATGAACACAGGCCCCGTCTTCGCATCGTTTATCAAGGCCAGGACCTTCGCGATCTGAGCATTCGACGGAGCTTCCATCCCCTTCATCGGAATGTTGATGTACTGCATCCCCTGCGCCTTGACGAGCGCCGCCTCGGAATCAGCGTGGCTGCTTTCTCGAAGATCGATTACAGTTGCAATTCCCATCTTCTTCAACATCGCAAAGCCCGCCGCCGATGGCTGGGCTCCGCGAAACACCGTGTCGTTTACTTTGTGGAAGTTATGAACTTCGAAGTCGATCTCGCCCGCGTAAACGGACGCGAAGCAAACAGACGCCGTCAGGAATATTCGCGCTGGGAATTGCATAGTAGGCGGCCAACAATAAAGATGGTCCGAGACGAATCCAGGTTCCCATTATGATACCCGCTACTCGCCACAAGTGCACTCGAGTACCCGCACCAACTTGCCGTTCTTGAGCTCATACACATGCGAGTACTTGCCCTTCGTGTATTGTCCACGGATGACGACTTCCGCCCTCCCATCGCCATTCAGATCAACCAGCGGACCGAGCGTCATATGCGTGACCCCGCCTTCACGCGGATGCTTCTCGAAGTCCACAACCTGCGTTGTGAGTTGGCCGCCGGCATTCACACGGCGCATCACAATCGCGGAGTAATCGCCCGCGTGGCTCGCCGGTCCCGCCTCCCGCACAGAGTACAGCGACGCCAGGACTTCCTGCTTCCCATCCCCATCCAAGTCCACGCGGAGCAACTGCTCAATCCGCACGGCCGACCGCACGCCGCGTGCATCCAGCAACGAGCGGAACTCCGACACATAGACCCTCGAGTTCAACCGCAACGATTCAACCGCAAACGGCTTCGACGAGCCACTCACCGCAATCGAGCCTTCCGGCAACTCTTTCTCGAACGGGATCTCCAGCGCATCCCCGCATGGACCCTCGATCGGCTTTGGCGCATGGCCACTCTGCGAAGCCTCGCCAGGATACACCCGATACGAGCGATCGCCCGGCAGATCGAGCTTCGCAGTCCAGTGCTTGCCGTTCCAACCGCCCAGCAGACAGCCCGTATGTGAATCGACAATCGCGGTTTGCGCGAACGCCGCCGAGGCCGCGAGGAAAATGATAGATATCCGCATTAGAGGATCTTAGCGACTTCGAAGTGCATGCCATCCCAACGCCGCGAGCCGAAGTGTCCGCCCCAGAAAAAGCCCCACTTGTGCGCGATCTCGACCAGATCCATCACCGATCCATGCGTGCCCAAATGCAACGGCGGCGTGCCCAGCGGATTCCACTTTGCGTTGATATCGAACGCCGTGCCCCACGAATGATTGCTCAAATGATCGCGCGTGTGCGAAGCCTTGCGCATGTAGCGTGGAACGAACGATCCATCAAACGTCAGGATGTGCCGTCGCATGCCGTAGCGCACCCAATCGGCCCACAGACCTTGCAATTGTTTGTGGCACTTCTTGTTGAACTGCATCGACCCTCTTGTGAGTCCCGCGAGCCCAGGCACCTGCACCATCCCTATGTTGGCACTTTCCCATCCGCCCGTAATGTGGATTCCATCAGGATCGCTAGCCGACGTCGAATCGGTGTACTCGAACCGTCCCCAGATCGCCTCGCGCGCCGTCGTTCCGGTGATCGGCGTGAGCTCAGTCGAACGCGGCGGCTCCCAATGCGAATCAAGGAAGTCGTCCTTTTGCGGATAGACCGGAAAATCCTCGACGCGCGCCGGCCATCGAGTCAATTCAAGGTCGCTCTCCTTATCCTCCCAAGGTCCACGCGCGGGAAGCGCATGCTGCGGGACCAATAAAAGTTGCCCGCCCCAAACGGAATCAAAGTCAGGAACGTTGGGATTACACTTCCATAGTGTATCGACCGTGATGCCCAACTTGCGGGCTAGTTCATATCCGCTCTGGTGTTTCTTGATGAAGCAGACGAAGGGGGATGTCTGCGGAGATCTAAAGATCAATTGCTTGAGTGCTGTGCCGAGTCCGCCAATCACAAAAGTACTCCTCCACGGCAAGAGTCACGAGTAGCGGATAGACTCCGCCCTCATCTTTGTACGCGAGAACCGCCGCGGATCCGGGTCACTCGTCGCGATAGCGTTTCGCGTTCTCCACGTAGTTCTGCGCGTTCAGCCGGAAGCGCTCCTGCTCTTCCGGAGTGACCTCGCGTTTCACCTTCGCCGGAACTCCCATCACCATACTGGCTGGCGGAACTTGCATTCCCTCGGGCACCAACGCACCAGCGGCAATCACGGAGCCTTTACCAATCCGCGCTCCATTCAAGATGATCGCGCCAATTCCAATCAGACATTCGTCCTCGATCGTGCACCCGTGGACCATGGCGAGATGCCCAATCGTCACGCGATCGCCGATCAACAACCGAAACTCCCCCGCATCGCAATGCAGAACGCTGTTGTCCTGTACGTTCGACTCATCGCCAATAGTGATGGAATTGACGTCCCCGCGCAGCACTACGTTCGGCCACACGCTCGAGCGCTCACCAATAGTGACGTTCCCGATGACTTGCGCACTCGGATCGATGTAAGCGGAAGCTGCGATGCGCGGAGTCGCGCCACGAAAGGCTCGTATCATGTTTTCCCTCAGACTAGCACGTGATTTGCTGAGCGCAACTCAACAACCCATTGCAATCGCCGCATAGAAAGATTAGCTTCATTGACGGAGCATCGAACGCCCATGAAGTTGACTGCGCTGTCCCTGTTGATTCCTGCAACTACCGCATTTGCCGCCAATACGGGCGGATCCGCGGTGACCTATACGAAAGATGTAGCACCGATTATGATGAACCGGTGCGTGGGCTGCCATCGTCCTGGTGAAGTGGCTCCCATGACGTTCACGAATTACAAAGAGACGCGGCCATGGGCCAAGGCGATCAAGAGCGCAGTCGTTGCTCGCAAGATGCCCGTGTGGCTGGCCGATCCTGCTCATGGGACATTCACCAATGACCGCCGATTAAGCGAGAAGGAGATCGCCACGCTCAGCGCGTGGGTGGATGCGGGCGCTCCCGAAGGCGATCCGAAGCTCGCGCCGAAGATGCCCGAGTTCCCCGGTGGATGGAACATCGGCAAGCCCGATCAACTCTTCGACATGGGCGCCGATTTCGACGTACCGAAGGAAGGCGTGATTCCCTACAAATACTTCACGGTCGACACAAAGTTCACTGAGGACAAGTGGATCGAAGCGGCCGAGATCCGGCCCTCGCAACGCGCCGTAGTCCATCATGTAATCGTCACCGTGATCGACCCCAACGCAGCCCCTGGACAGCGCGGCGAAAACGGTGGGAATCTCTTGACGGGTTTCGCTCCCGGCGAGCAGCCTCTCTTGTTCGAGCCCGGCACTGCCAAGTTGATCAAGGCCGGCGCAAAGCTCCGCTTCCAGATGCACTACACGCCGAACGGCAAGGAGGCGACAGATCGCACGACGGTAGCGTTGCGTTTCGCGAAGGAAGCTCCGAAGTGGCAGGCCGTGACCGGCAACGCCATGAACTTCTCGTTCAAGATTCCGGCGAACACCGACAATTACGAAGTGAAGTCCTCCTACACCGCGAAGAAGGACATCGACATCGTGGGCTTCATGCCGCACATGCACGTCCGCGGCAAGGACTTCCTGTATACGATCGTTTATCCGGACGGCAAGAGCGAAATCCTGCTGAGCGTGCCGAAGTATGATTTCAACTGGCAGTTGGCGTACGAGCCTTCGAAGCCGATCCACCTGCCCGCAGGAGCGCGCATCGATTGTGTCGCGCACTACGACAACACGGTCAACAACAAGTACAATCCAAATCCCAACCAGGACGTGAAGTGGGGCGACCAGACTTGGGAAGAGATGATGATTGGCTGGTTCACCTACACGATTCCGAATCAGGTGAAGCCGGTGGAAGCCGCGCGCTCGGGCGAGTAAGTTGACTTAAATTCTGACCAGATTTATGCTAGAATCTGGTCATGGTAAAGGTCAACGTTCAAGAAGCCAAGACGCATCTGTCCCGCTATCTCGACGCAGTGGAGAATGGCGAGGTCGTGATTCTCTGCCGCCACAACAAGCCGATCGCGGAACTGCGCGCTATTTCGAAGGCTTCGGAAGCGCCTGAAAAAAAGCGCCCACGTTTTGGATTGTGGGATGGCTTTGGAGTTTCTGAGAGTTTCTTCGAACCACTTGACGAGGAGACGATGAAGGGGTTCTATGGCGAATGAGGGCCTTACTCGATACGTGCACTTTCCTGTGGCTGGAGTTGAATCCCACTCGAATTCCCGCTAGCCTTCTTGAGCTCCTGGAAGCCGACGAAACCCGCCGTTATCTAAGCGCCTCAGTGGTGTGGGAGATTTCGATGAAATGGTCGCAGGGAAAACTGATCTTGCCGGTCCCGCCAGAAGAATTGGTGAGACTGGCGAGGGTCGAGTCGATACTTGAGACCGTTCCGATTTTCGAGTCTTCCACGCTTCTTACCGCAAAACTGCCGTGGCTCCACAAAGATCCTTTTGATCGGATCTTGATCGCTCAAGCAATCGAGCACGGATTTACAATCGTTACACCCGATCCGCTCATCCGCCAATACGCGGTGAAAACGATCTGGGACTAAACTAAACCAGCACCGTAAACGCGGACTCCGTACGCTCCACCTTGTTGTATGCGGTATCGCGCTCCACCGGCTCACACCCCGCCTCACGAATCAGCCGCAACAGTTGCTTCCGATTCATCCCCTGATCCGTCGTCGCGCCCGCATCATGATAAATGCGCTCCTCGACGATCGTCCCGTCAATATCGTTCGCTCCAAACCGCTGCGCAATCTGCGCGATCTCCGGAGTCATCATCACCCAATACGCCTTGATATGCGGGATGTTGTCGAGCATCAACCGCGCCACCGCGATGTTCTTGAGATCCGTAAACCCCGTAGTCTTCGGCACGTGATGCAACACCGTATTCTGCGGATGGAACGCCAGCGGAATGTACGTCACGAAGCCGTCCGTCTCATCCTGCACGGCGCGCAAGCGCATCAGGTGATCCACGCGATCCTCGTTGCGCTCGATGTGCCCATACAGCATCGTGCAGTTGGAGTGTATGCCAAGCTTGTGCGCTTCGCGCGCGACTTCCAACCACTCATTCCCATCGATCTTGTGATCGCAAATAATCCGCCGGATGCCCTCGTTGAAGATCTCTGCGCCGCCGCCGGGCATCGAGTCCATACCCGCCGCCTTCAGCTTCTCCAACACCTGGCGATACGAAATCTTGCCGCGCTGCGCAAACCACGAGACCTCGACCATCGTGAACGCTTTCAGATGCACTTGCGGAAAGCGCTGCTTCAATCCGCGCAGCATTTCGCAGTACCAGTCGAGCGTCAACTCGGGATGCAGTCCGCCAACGATGTGGAATTCCGTAACCGACTCCGACCAGCCTTCGCCCGCGCGATGCCACACTTCATCCAGCGACATCGTGTACGCCTTCGGATCCTTCTTGCGCTTGCCGAACGCGCACAACCGGCAACTGGCAACACAAACATCCGTCGGATTGATGTGGCGATTGACGTTGAAGTACGTGACCTTCCCATGCTTCCGCTCGCGCACGATATTAGCGAGATAGCCAATGCCCAGGATGTCCGGCGAGTTGAACAATGCCAGTCCATCGTCGAAGTCCAGGCGCGTTCCCGCCAGGACTTTCTCATGGATTGGCAGCAGTCGAGAATCATCAAACGCAAGTAGCATCAAAAACCTCGGCGGAACAAGAAGATATCAGTGGCCCAAAACACGAAGAATAACACGCTGACATAGCCATTCACGGCAAAGAACGCCGCATCCACTCGCGACAGATCATCGGCGCGCACGAGCCGATGTTCGTACAGAAGGAGCCCGACAATCACCGCCACGCCCGCCCAGGCAAGCCATCCAAGATCGAAGCCAACCACCAGCGCCGCCAACGAAACAATCATCAGGACGTGGAACCCGCGCGCGATCCACAACGCTCCGCTGATTCCGAAACGAGTCGGCAAGCTGAACAGGCCTTCGCGCCCGTCGAACTCATAGTCCTGGCATGAGTAGATGATGTCGAAGCCCGCGGTCCACAGCGTCACGGCGGCCGTCATCCACAACATCCTCAAGTCGAACGAGCCGCGCACCGCGATCCACGCAGCCGATGGAGCGATCCCCAACGCGAACCCCAAAACCACATGCGCTAACGAAGTGAACCGTTTGGTGAATGAGTAAAAGAACACGACCGCCAACGCCAACGGAGCCAGATAGAGACACAGCGGATTCAACATCCGCGCCGCGATTAAAAACAAAGCCGATGCCGCCAGCAGAAACGCCCACGCGAAACGCGCACTCAGCAATCCCGCCGGCAGATGGCGAGTCGCCGTCCGCGGATTGCGTGCGTCGATATCCGAATCCAGAATCCGGTTGAACGTCATCGCCGCCGAACGCCCGCCCACCATCGCCGCGACGATCCACAATAGCTTCCACCATGGATCAGGCGTAGCAAAGTGATCCTCGCGAAACGCCAGCAGCGCGCCCGTCAAAGCGAAAGGCAAGGCGAACACCGAGTGCTCGAACTTGATCATGTCGAGCGTAAGCGTCAGCCGCTTTAGGAAAGATGACATCAGTTCTCAGCTACTATTTTAGAGTCTCTCTAGAATCGATGCGCTTCTCCACCGCAATGACACTCATCGTCTCGGCTCTCCTCACCACCGCGTGCGGACCGAAGGCCAGTACAGTCGAGGACTACTATACGACCCCCCTCAAGCTTCCCAACGGCGCGGTCATTCAAGTCGAGCAAATGCGCACACCGCAGGAAATGATGCGCGGCATGATGTTCCGTGATGATTTAAAGCCCGATCACGGGATGCTCTTCTCACATGGAGCGCCAGGAAAATATCCATATTGGATGTTCCAGGTACGCATCCCACTCGACATTCTTTGGCTCGACTCGAACCGTCGGATCGTCGAAATCTCCCCCCAAACACCGCCCTGTCCCAATGGCCCCGCCAGCACGTGTCCGCAATTCGGCGGAAGAGAGGTCGCCCTGTTTGTGATCGAACTCGCCTCAGGAGTCGCCGCCAAGCACGGTCTCAAAGTAGGCGACGCTCTCTCGTTCTAAGCTCAATGAAGTGAAGGCATCGGATCCCATCACCTTGCGTTCCGAGTGACTCATCTCGTGCTCGGTCAGCCAGCGCGCATGGCGCCCGGTGCGGCTGCATTAGTAAGTGAAGCGCTACTCGTAGCGCAACGCGACTACAGGATCGAGCCGTGCGGCCTTGTTGGCCGGCCAGATTCCGAAGAACAGCCCGACTCCAACGGATACGATGAATCCGAGGGCCGCAGCCCATAAGGGCACCGATGTCGGTAGACTCGGGAATACGACTTGCGCGATGACGGAAATCATCCAGCCGAGCGTCATGCCGATCAATCCGCCCAGGCCCGTCAGCACAACCGCTTCGGTGAGAAATTGGATCACGATGTCGGAGCGCTTCGCGCCGACAGCCTTGCGTGTACCGATCTCGCGCGTGCGTTCTGTCACCGACACGAGCATGATGTTCATCACGCCAATGCCGCCGACCAGCAGGCCGATTGAGCTGAGCACGACCATTACGATCGCCGTCAGCGCCGTAATCTTACGGAAGTCCTCGACCATTTGCTCAGAAGTCGAGATGGCGAAGTTGTCGGGCTTCGACAGTGGCACGTGGCGTTCCTGACGAAGCACGGCCCGGACTTCGTCTTCGGCGGCAGCCATGCGCCCCTGTTTCGCCACCACCACCAACATGTTGTCCTTCGCGGCCGGGAACATCTTCTTCATCGTGAAGTAAGGCAACATGACGCGATTATCCTGTTGGCCGGGGAAGGAATTTGCGGGGCGCTTCATCGTCCCGATGACTTCGAATTGATGACCGTTCACGTCGATCCACTTGCCGAGCGGATCTTCGTTGTTCGAAAACAGTGCCTTGTACATGTCGGCGCCGATGGCGACTACGGGCAAGTGATGCGAGTTGTCGCTTTCGGTGAAGAAACGGCCGCGGTCCATCTCGGCCTGACCGCCCATGGCGTAACTCTCATCGGTTCCGCCGAGGTTCACGTTCATCGAGTCATTGCCCTTGTACCGGACTTTGTTGATTTGCGGACCGTTGAATCGCGGTGGGAACAGATAGGGGCTGACGCGCTCGACGGATGGGCAGCGCTCGGCGATGGCGACAGCATTTTCGTATGTCAGCGGCTTTCGTTGCCGCTCTTCAGAGGTGAGGTCCACGGTGCGCGGTCCGACTTTGAACTTGAAAACGATGAGCGTGTTGGTTCCAAAACTACGCAGGACGCCGGTGACAGCTCCGTCAAATCCCGTGAGAATCGAGCCCACGCCGATGATGGTGCCGGTGCCGATGATCACTCCCAGGACCGTCAGGAACGCGCGCAGCTTATGCGCGCGAATCGTGTCGAGCGCCAGGCCAACACCGGAAAATATCGCGCCGAATGTCATGCCTCGGCCCTCAGTGCTTCAATCGGATCGAGCTTGGACGCTTGCCGCGCCGGGTAGACTCCGAAGAACACACCCACGGCGGTCGACAATCCGACGCCCAGGACGACGGCGGAAACGGGCAACGACATGGGAATTGCCGTGAAGTTGCGTACCAGAATCGCGAGCGACCACGCGATCAGCACTCCGATCAATCCGCCCATAGCGGAAAGGAACGCCGACTCCACCAGGAATTGGCTCAGAATGTCAGATCGCCGCGCGCCCACGGCCTTACGGATGCCGATCTCGCGGGTGCGCTCCGTCACTACGGCGAGCATGATGTTCATGATGACCACTCCGCCGACAACCATGAAAACGGAGACGACCGCGACTGCCGTGGCGGCGATCGCGCCGGTCAGTTGGTCCCACGCTCCGACCAGCGCGTCGGAGGTGAGGATCGCAAAGGAGTCGTCCTGTTTAGGAGTCAGATGGCGGTACGAACGCAACAGGACTCGCATCTCGTCTTGCGCTTGAGCGAGCACGTTGCGGTCGCGGGCTAGCGTCATGTACTCTATGCCCT
>Ga0163163_10005113_pt1 | contig 11311 bp, 8 predicted proteins | sample S65metaG_FD_119766 | JGI IMG/M metagenome (GOLD analysis project Ga0163163, IMG submission 119766) | Switchgrass rhizosphere microbial communities from Kellogg Biological Station, Michigan, USA - S6-5 metaG | ecosystem: Host-associated > Plants > Roots > Rhizosphere > Soil | place: USA: Michigan... | reverse complement strand
TCGCCCGAACTTAAATCCAAAATAAAGGGCGGTGATTTTAGATGAACGAGAACGATTCTCGACGCGACAGTTCCTCCTCACAGCGACCTCGAAGTCCTCGCGTCCCTGTAGAATTCCCACTGGATGTCGAAGGAAGTGATCGTGATGGCAATCCCTTCCAGGCTAAGGCCACGGCGACTAAGATCAGTCGCGGTGGTGCTACGCTTCTTCTTGATGTCGACATCCCTGTTGGTTCAGTACTGAAACTGGTTCCACCGACCGGAAATACTCTTGAAGGTGAAGTGAACGGTTCCTGGCTCGATGACATAGATGGCAACCGGCGAATCGGTGTTAAGCTACTGGGCGACGACGGTTGGTTTGCGGAATAAACTGAAAGACAATGACAATTAGATGAAAGCCAAACGCTGGATCGTGCGTAGGCAAGATGCTCAACAGGCAGCCTCGCTCGCACGCGTTCTGGGTGTCTCACCAATCCTGGCTGCACTGCTGATCACACGTGGATATGACAACGAGTCCTCCGCGAGGTCGTTCCTCACTCCTGGTCACAACCAAATTCACGAACCCTATCTTATGCTGGGAATGAGAGAGGCGGTCTCGCGCCTGGAAACCGCCATCGATAACAGAGAGCCAATCCTGATCTATGGCGACTACGATGTCGACGGGACTACCGGAACTGCAGTCCTGTTGCGCGCTTTAAAACTGCTCGGAGCACGCACCGGCTTTCATGTTCCTCATCGCTTCACCGAAGGTTACGGAATTCAACAGCCTGCTCTCGAAAAGGCTTTGAATGAAGGCTACAAACTAGTTGTCAGTGTAGATTGCGGGATACGAGCACACGAACCGCTTTACTGGGCGCGTGACAACGGTCTCGACGTGATCATCACCGATCACCACTTGCCTGATGAGAATGAAGGTGCGCCACCAGCGTTTGCAGTGTTGAATCCAAACCAGGCAGGCTGTTCATATCCGGATAAGAACCTTGCGGGTGTTGGAGTTGCGTTCAAACTGGTTCATGCGCTATTCCGCGAACGTGGTCGTGAAGGGCAGGTTGAAGGCTTTATGAAGGTCGTAGCGATTGGAACTGTTGCCGACGTAGCAAAACTCGTCGGCGAGAATCGAACGATCGTGACGTTAGGCTTGAAAGATCTGGCAAAAGCGTCAAATCCCGGATTGCGTGCGCTGATCGAGGTGGCCGGTTGCGGAGATGGCACGGGCATGACAGCATACGACTTAGGATTCCGGCTTGGACCCCGAATTAACGCGGCCGGCCGGATGGACGCAGCGAGGGCTGTGGTAGAGCTCTTTGACACTCGTGATTCTAACGAAGCTCGTCGTCTAGCGTTGCACCTTGATACAAGAAATGAAGAACGGAAAGCTGTGCAGCAAGAGATTATTAACCTTGCGGTTTCCGAGTTGGCTGACGGTAACAAAGGTGGCACACACGTCGCCGTCATCGCGGGCGAAGGCTGGCATCGAGGAGTGATAGGAATTGCGGCTTCGAAAATTGCTGAGAGGATCAATCGACCGTGCGTCGTGTTTTCAATCGACGGTGAGTTAGCGCACGGATCCGGTCGCAGCATTGCCGCTTATCATCTCTTAGACGGGTTGACCGCATGCGCCGATCTTTTTGAGAAATTCGGAGGACACTCGCACGCTGCGGGAATTACGATTAAACCTGATCGGATCGACATACTTCGCAAGCGTTTGAATGAACATGCGGCTTCGTGTTTGAGTGACGAAGACCTTGAGCACTCGGTGGCCATCGATATGGAATTGACGGCCGATCAGATCACTTTTCAAATGGCGCGGGAACTGCAGTCTTTAGAACCGTATGGCGCCGGAAATCCCCCACCTGTTTTCATGACTAAGAATTTGCGTTGTTTGTCAGAACCAACGGTAATTAAAGATCGACACTTGAAGATGCGCTTGGCAGGTTCCAATAATCGACCGACAGAGGCGATTTGGTGGAACTGTATCGAGCCCGGTGAACCAACTCCCCAAGTTCAGGGAAGCATCGAAGTGGCCTATACGATTGAGACGACTGTTTGGAAAGATGAGTTTAAGTTGCAGTTGAATGTGCAGGATCTGAGGAAGAGTTGAACTTTGTGCTTTGAGCTTTGTACTTTGTGTTTTCGCTTGAGTACTAGTTGATAACCAGGAAGCACAAAGAACGAAGTACAAAGCACAAAGCTCAGCTTTCAGTTATGCAAGAACTAACCAAACGGCGACCCATTGGAATTGGCCTGCGGGCCAGATTTCCACTCGTAGCCCGAATTCTCGCCTTCGTCTTGTTGGTAGCGGGAATCGGCTTCGTCGGCGTGTCTTACTACAAGCTTCGGAACCAGCAGCGATTCACTCTCGCTAAGAACGCTGCGGAGCTGTCGAGAGATGTAACGGGTGTGATCGAGGGTTATGAACGCCGGGAGACAAAAAACGGCAGGTTGTTTCTTCTTGTTAAGGCTTCAAAAGACATTACCTATTCGGATAGTCATCATGAACTAGAGAACGTAAGTATCGACGTCTATCCGCCCTCTGGAGACCAGACCGATAAGATCACAGCAACACGTGCAATCTACCAACCTACTCCGTCTGTGATTTCATTTGTTGGCAACGTAAAGATTGAGACTAGAGACAAGTTAAGGGTCTTCACAGAGGCTTTGGCTTTTGACATCAACACCGAGAATGCGCAAACGGATAGTCCAGTGACATTTGAACGGGAGAATGTTTCCGGAAAGTCCACTGGTGCCGTTCTCGAAAAGAAAGCGCAGACACTTGAATTAAAGAAAGACGTAGAGATCACGGTGTTGCCGGCTGCCGGAGCTGACAAGAATGCGAAATCATCGGACCGATCGAAGCCAGTCACGATTAAGGCTGCCCACGGCTTGTTTGAGCATGAAGCGATGAAACTAAGCTTCACGAATGGCGTAACCGTTGAGCAGGAGACCAACATCATGAGTGGCGACTCGCTTTTCGGTTTGCTAAATAAAGACAAACGCCTGGAGAAGTGCGAGCTTCGCGGCAACTCATATCTACGTACGATGGAGCCTGGACATGCAGCAGAAGTACACGCATTGAACATGGACTTCTATCTGGACAAGGATCAGGTACTCGAAAGTGCCGTAGCCTGGCAGGACGTAAAGGCACGGACGCTTGATTCTGACTCGGAAGTCGAATTGACTGGCGCCAACTCAGTCGAAGTTAAATTCCAGCCACAGGACAAGAGAAGTCTGTTGAAGCAACTGGATGCGCAGGGTCGTTCAGTAATCACTATGTCCGCGCCAAAGTCGAAAGCAAGTGACAAGCGTGCAGCAAACAAACGGTTGACCGCTGATCAAGTGAAGTTGTTCTGGCGAAGTACCGGCAAGGATCTGGAAAAAGCTGAAGCAAACGGTAACGCAGAATTGTTCGTCGATCCGCTGGATCAGAGTAGCGCCAGTGATAGAAAGACCGTTACTGCACCGAACTTCAGTTGTGAATTCTTCGAGTTGGGAAATCTGGCCAAAGTGTGCAATGCCACATCGGGTAGCAAAGCGGTCATTGAACCTGTGCAGCCAAACCCAAAACGGGGAACTCGAACATTGACGTCTCAGACGATGACGGCCACGTTCGTTCCTGACACTCAGGATATAGATCGATTCGACGCAAAAGGTGATGCAAAGTTCAACGAGAACGATCGCAACGGCATTGCTGACACAGTTTCATACGTTGCGGCAGAGCAGATGGTAAGACTTCGCGGTGGTGATCCGACTGTGTGGGATTCGCGTGGCCGAACGAAAGGACCTGAACTTGATTCAGATCTTGCCAACCAGATTTCATACAGTCGTGGAAGAACGACGACAACGTACTACAGCCAGGAACAAACAAACGGCGCCGTTCCTTTTTCAAAAGTGAAGAGCCCTGTATACGTCGTTGGTGATCGGGCAGAGCTTCATCACGATACAGGTGTTGCAACCTACACGGGCAATGCTCGTGCATGGCAAGACGATAACTTTGTGCGCGGTGACAGATTGAATCTCTATTTGAAAGACAGAACAATGGATGCCACAGGGCATGTCCAAACGGGGCTTTACAATGCGAAGCGTAAAATCGATGGCAACTCTGCCGTCGTTCCCGTTTTCGCGTCTGCAGATTCGTTGTCCTACTCCGATCCGAATCGGACTATCCACTACGAGGGCAACGTCGATATCAAACAGGGAACAGATCGTATGACCGGCGGCGTGGCCGACGTTTATCTTTCAAAAGAGACGAACGAGATGGATAAGACGATCGCGCAGCGCAACGTCGTTCTCACCCAACCGAACCGTAAGGGCGTCGGTGATTGGGTTCAATATACGACTGCCGATGAGGTGGCTATTTTGAAAGGAAACCCTGCTCGAGTCGAAGATAGCGAGAAGGGAACCACTGAAGGTGGTCGATTGACGCTCTCGATGCGAGACAGTACAGTCACAGCCGACGACACGCGAGGCCCATTGTCGCCCGGACGAATTCGGACAACCCACAAGATTAAGAAACCATAAGACAGTACCTTCCCAAAAGCGCTACAAATGCAGGTAGAGGATTTGCAGGTCGAGGATCGACACGAGCCAGTGATTACTGAGTCCCGTGTCAGTAACCGTGACGTCGACTCTCCCCCGTCCGATGCACTCCGAAGTGTGCAGCTAGTTAAGAACTATGGACGAAGACGAGTTGTTGACGATGTAAGCTTGCATGTCAACAAGGGAGAAGTTGTTGGATTGCTCGGTGCAAATGGCGCGGGCAAGACAACGACGTTTTATATGATTGTGGGTCTCGAACGACCAGATGGGGGCAATGTTCTTCTGGGAGATCGAGATTTGACGAGATTGCCAATGTATCTGCGTGCCCGTTTGGGGATTGGCTACCTTCCGCAGGAACCATCAGTATTTCGAAAGATGACTGCGGCCCAAAACATCCTCGCGGTCCTGGAGACGATGGGACTGCGCCGGCGCGAACAGTTGAAAAGACTCGAGGAGCTCCTGGAAGAGTTTGGAATCAGTCATGTTCGCAATACTCGGGGAGATGCTCTGTCTGGAGGCGAACGCAGGCGCACCGAAATTGCCCGATCACTGGCAACGGAACCGCAGTACATTTTGCTCGATGAACCATTTGCCGGTATCGATCCGAAAGCCGTTGACGACATTCAAAATGTCATCCTATATTTGCGCGGTCGCGGCATCGGCATTCTCATTACGGATCACAATGTTCGTGAAACTTTAGGAGTCACCGACCGGGCCTACATTATGGCTGAGGGCCGAATTTTCAGATCGGGTAAACCAATAGACTTGACAGAAGACGCAGAAGTTCGTCGGCTTTATCTTGGCGAAAAATTCCGAATGTGAATGCCTAACCGAAAACCTCCTCTGATCGGTTATAATCTTCCCGCGTGTAACAGCGCACAATAAGCACCAAATCCCGTAAATTTGACGTAAGAATGTCTCTAAAACTAACTACCAGCCTCTCTCAACGACTTGTACTGACACCACAGTTGCGTCAGCGCATTGAGATGCTGCAAATGACAACGTTGGAGTTGACCGATCTCATTCAGCAGCAGCTCTTAGAGAACCCGGTCCTTGAGGAGGTGCCCAGTCAGGAAGAAGTTCAAGAACTTGCTGAGAAGGTTCTTGATCATTTGGCGAGCTCGGATGCGGAACCAAATTTTGAAGCGGTGGCTCCGGAGGCTGGAAGTCCAGCGTCTAACGGTTCAGGAGATCTGGATGCCGTCTCCATGCCCGAAGGCATGGGCGAGGACTTAGGCGAAAGCTTTGGCGCTGAACATGGTGAAGATGGACCTTCAGAGGACGGCGTTGGGGAGGAAGCTTCACGCGACGCTTTTGAAGAAATCGATTTCGGTCGTGAATTTCAAGACTATCTTGATCCCGGCTACAAGACCCAGGAAATTGAATACAAAGAAGATGCACCTACCTTTGAGCAGTTTCTAACGAGACCTCCGTCGCTCGCCGACCACCTTGAGTGGCAGCTTCACATGTCGCAAATAGAGGAAAAGGTGTGTGACGCTGCGATAGCAGTAATCGGAAATCTGAATGCTGACGGCCGGCTCAATGCGACGACCGAAGAGATTGCCAGGATGGGTGAGTGGTCGGAGGAGATTGTCGAGCAGGCGCGCCAGGTAGTTATGAGATTGGATCCTGTAGGCTGCGGTGCTCGCGACGTCAAAGAGTGTTTGTTAGTTCAACTAGAAGTGCGAGGGGAGCAAGACAGGCTGGCGGCTAGACTGATCAGTGATCATTTTGCTGAGTTACAGCAACACAAACTGCCGAATCTTTCTAAGCAGATTGGTATCGACGTAGAAGTGCTCTTAGAGGAGTTGCAGTTTATTCGCACCCTCGATCCATACCCCGGTCGTCGTTACTCGTCCGAAGAACCCATTCTGATCAGTCCCGAGATCTATATCGAAAAACTAGACGAGAATGATGACGATTATGTGATCTACTTTGCTGACGACGGCAGTCCACGATTAAGAGTAAGCCAGCAATACCAGCAAATGCTGAGTCAAGGCGTTAGCAACGAGACGAAGAGTTTTATTAGAGAGAAGATGCGTTCTGCTGTTGATTTGCTTCGTAACATCGAACATCGACGGCAAACGATCTATAAAGTCGTCGAATCGATCGTCGCGCGACAAAGAGACTTTCTCGACCATGGTGTGCAGCATATTAAGCCGATGATGTTGAAAGACATCGCTGAAGACATCGGTATGCACCTTTCAACAGTTTCGCGTGTGGTTAACCGCAAGTATGCTCACACACCTCAGGGCGTGATTGAGCTGCGTAGGTTCTTCACTGAAGGAATGCTGAATGAAGACGGTGAAGAGATCTCGACGCGAATTATTAAGCTCAAGATTAAGAAACTTATTGAAGAAGAGGATTCTCACAATCCGATAACAGATGATCAGGTTGTGAAGATCCTGGCCAAGGACGGCATCAAGTTATCGCGCCGAACCGTTGCCAAGTATCGCGACCAGATGCAAATACCCGGCTCGCGCGAGCGACGCGCAGTCGTCTGAGTTGGTTTGGCAGAGCAGGATTAGCAATCATCATTGTTGCGTTAGCCCCACCGGCTCGGTACGGTAGCGCATTGGTTTCTTTGTAATACGGGACAGGAGGGAAGCGACTGATGAAAATTGAATACACAGGTCGGCACGTTGATGTTTCACCGGCAATCAGAAAGCATGTAGAAGGCCATTTTAAGAAACTCGATCACATCTTCAATGGAACTCCACTGCACACTCACGTCATTATAGAAGTTGAAAAGAATCGTCAAATCGGCGAAATCGTCGTCCAATGGCGAGAACATACCATCACGGCAAAAGATACGAACGCTGACATGTACATGGCCCTCACGCGGGCGATGGCAAAGATTGAGAAGCAAGCTGTAAAGTTAAAGAAGAAGATCATCGATCGAAAACAGAGCGCGCGGTCAACGGCGCGCGTCGCGCCTGAACCAAATGGTCGACTCGAAGCGACACCCCGTCCGCCAAGAATCGTCGCTGCTCGTCGTTATACAGTTAAACCCATGACTGCTGAGGAGGCTGCTCTGAGACTTTCCGGAGAGCCAGATCAATTCCTGGTATTTCGCGATGCCGATACAAGCCGTCTCGGTGTGCTCTACAAACGTAAAGATGGCAACTATGGTCTCATCGAACCGTGAGGATTCAGGCGGCGGGCAGTTGGCGAATGCGAACTTTTAACGTCCACTATCCGCCCGCCAACTGCACTTGCAGCTGATTCCTTTATAAAGATGCCACGCGAGAAAAAAAACGATCCTGCCCCACCAGATAGAGACACCGCTCCTGACATCGTAATAATCACCGGCTTGAGCGGGTCCGGTATGTCTTCCGCGACAAACGCCTTTCAAGATCTCGGTTACTTCTGTGTCGACAATCTCCCTATAACAATGATTCAGCCTTTCACTCGTCTCGTCACTTCTGACGATGACGAAAAGGGTATTCGTCGTGCCGCGCTGGTTATCGATATCCGCGAAGGTGGTTTTCTCGCAGACTTTGAAAAGCAACTCGCCGAGCTCCGAGATACCGGTCTGAAAGTCAGCGTTCTTTTTTTCGAAGCATCTGACGACGTGTTACAGCACCGGTTTAGCGAAACGCGTCGGCCGCATCCCGCTGAAGGTGGTCGTGGTCTGCCGTCATCGATTGGTAAGGAGCGGGCAGCAATGGCGAAAATACGTTCGCTTGCCGATCAGATAATCGATACTTCAGACCATACGGTACACACGCTCCGAAGTTTTCTGCTTGAGCGCTTCAGTCCTGACCGCAGAGGGGCGCCGATGCGTGTCCAGGTTCTTAGCTTTGGACACAAGTACGGCACGCCAGGTGAAATGGAACTGCTATTCGATGTTCGTCACTTGCCGAACCCGCATTTTGTTCCCGATCTCAAAAGGTTGTCAGGACACGACAGTCGAGTCGTGAAGTATCTGAATTCTCATGCGGAAGTGAAGGAAACGCTTAGTCGATTTACAGATCTGCTGACTTACCTGCTTCCGCTTTACAAACGCGAAGGAAAGTCCTATGTGACAGTCGGCATTGGTTGCACCGGTGGACGACATCGCTCAGTGATGATTGCTAACGCACTGACCCGGGCTTTGCGGCGTGCCGGCTTCGACGCGCATGCGGCCCATCGCGACGTAAGGAAATCAAATCGATCGCAGTTTCAGTCAAAGCTGTTGAAGGTGGAATGATTGGTTTGCAGCTCTGGAGGTGAAAATGAGTAGTAATCCTCAGCAGCACGCGCCAGGCTCGGCAGAAATAAGAAAGGTTGCAGGTGTGGTCGTTACGCACGGACACCTCGCGGGTGAACTGCTTGCGGCAGCCGAGATGATCATCGGACCCGTTTCACACATAGCTGCCGTATCGATCGGATGGCATGACGACGTCGACGCGGCGCGAGACGAAGTCCAACGGGCAATCACACGAGTTTCCCATGGCGGTGGCACTTTGCTTCTCACTGATATGTTCGGTGGAACACCGACGAACATCGCGTCGATGTTTCTCGAAGAGGGAGCAGTCGAAGTCGTCACTGGCGTAAACCTTCCGATGGTAATCAAGCTCGCGACCTACACCGGTCAGGACTCACTCAGTGAGATTGCCCGCAAGATTTGTGATCAGGGACGGCAGGGCATTTACCTGGCGGGTGCCTTGCTTGCGCCCCCGGGAAAGGGTGGAGCGGATTGACGTGGCAGAACGCGCGCTTTGGGTAACAGGTCGTCTTGGTCTTCACGCACGTGCAGCCGCTAACCTTGTCCGCGTAGCTAATCAATTTCAAAGTGACATCACTCTCAAACGCCTTGATAACTCAGTCGAGGCGGACGCCAAATCCATTCTGAGCATTCTAATGTTGGCTGCGAGCCGGGGTACCGAATTGCGTGTGCTCGCCGCTGGTCCGGATGAAGAAGCGGCAGTTGAATCGGTCTACGATCTGTTCGTGCGCAATTTCGACGAACGCGTGCTAACAGAAAGCCGCCAGACCGACACAAAAGAAGAGATTCGACGCAAGGGGCTGGGTGTGTCAGAGGGGGTTGTGATTGGGCGCGTGTTGCGTCTTCAGGATGGTACGCGGGACGTCTATCGTGCGGAGATCGAGGAGAGTGAACTGGAACGTGAGCGACGTCGTTTTCGTGCTGCCGTACGCTTATCCCGGCGTCAACTTGAAGCAATCAAAGAGCGAGCGGAAAAGGAATTGGGACGAGGCCACGCTTACATTTTTGATGCCCATTTGCTCTTTCTCGAAGATGCCAAGCTCACACGCGACGTTGAAGAGTATATCGTTAAAGAGCACGCGAATGCAGAATGGGCCGCGAAGGTTGTCGGTGATCGACTCCTTTCGATTTACATGCAGATCAACGATGAATATTTGCGAGAACGCGGCTCCGATATTGAAGATGTAATCCAGCGTCTGCTCGCCAATCTTTCTGGCGAAGTGCGTGGTCACCCAAATCTTTCTGACGACTCAGTTATTGTTGCTCAGGATCTCTTGCCGTCGACGATCGCCGAACTGGACTTGAATCATGTGAAAGCAATTGCCACCGATGCAGGAGGTTGGACGTCGCACATGGCAATAATCGCACGCGGACTTGGCCTGACCGCAGTTGTTGGTTTGCGCAACTTTTATCACCGTACTCGCACTGGCGATCAAATCATCGTCGATGCGCAGCGTGGCGAAGTGATTCTTAATCCGTTGGCGGCTAGCATCGAGCGATATGAGTTCACGGTACACAGTTCTTCAGATGCTTTTCGAAGTTCCTCGAGCAACGTCAGCGGACCTGTAACAACCACGAACGGTGTTGACATCTCATTGCGGGCGAATATCGAACTGCCTACGGAGTTTGAGTCGGTGCGGAGATTTGGCGCGTGTGGTGTTGGTCTGTTCCGTTCCGAGTTTCTGCTGTCTCGCCCCGGAATGCTTCTATCTGAAGATGACCAGTTTGGTTCATATCGCTCGCTGGCTGAAGCGGCAGGCGCTGACGGCGCAATCATCAGGTTGTTCGATCTTGGAAGCGAAACTGGCTACGAACTTTCAGACCGCTCCGAACGAAATCCTGCGCTTGGTCTCAGAGCAATTCGTTTTGGTCTTAAGAACGACGAAGTGATGCGAACCCAGGTAAGGGCAATTCTACGCGCCACAAACTTTGGCAAGCTGAGTCTTGTGATTCCAATGGTTGCGGACGTGGTAGATGTGAGGCGAGCCAGGAAGATAATCCTTGAAGAGCGGGAGTTGCTTCAAAAAGAAGGCATCGAATATGTAGAACCCGAAATCGGAGCAATGATTGAAATCCCCTCCGCCGTTCTAACTGCTGATAAGATCGCTCCTGAAGTCAACTTCTTCGAGTTGGGGACCAACGACCTCGTGCAGTACACGCTGGCGGTTGATCGAGGTAACGATGATGTTTCTGATTGGTTTCGCACGTTGCATCCAGCGGTTCTATTTGGCATCAACCGCACGCTTAAGGCCGCGAAGGATGCGAGTATTCCAGCAATCGTCTGCGGAGAAATGGCCTCAACACCAGCCTACGCGGTCCTGTTAGCGGGCATGGGTGCAGTCGACTTGAGTATGACGCCCGCGGCCATTCCGAGAGTCAGATCAACTCTCGAACAGATCGACACAACAGAGGCAGCTGAACTTGCGAGTAGATGTCTGGAATGTGCAAGCGCCGATGAAGTCGAAGCAATTGTTCGGGTGGAGTTTAGAAACCGCTGGCCTGAGCTGTTCCCACCAAAAGCATTACCCCGGGAGCCGGAAGGGAAGGATAGTGATGAGGTCGGTTT
>Ga0163163_10005110_pt1 | contig 11314 bp, 8 predicted proteins | sample S65metaG_FD_119766 | JGI IMG/M metagenome (GOLD analysis project Ga0163163, IMG submission 119766) | Switchgrass rhizosphere microbial communities from Kellogg Biological Station, Michigan, USA - S6-5 metaG | ecosystem: Host-associated > Plants > Roots > Rhizosphere > Soil | place: USA: Michigan... | reverse complement strand
GCGCCGATCGCCGAGATCAACACGATTCGCAAACATCTCTCGGCCACAAAGGGTGGACGTCTCGCGCATGCGGCCTATCCGGCGCATCAACTCTCAATCCTCATTTCTGACGTGCCGGAAGACCAGTTAGACTCCCTTGCCTCGGGCCCAACGATGGCGGATAAGTCCACGGTTTCGCAATGTTACGAGATCGTGCGCAAATATAAATTGCTGCCTGAATTTCCGCCGAGCGTGCGCGAGATTTTCGAATCTCACATGCTCGAAGAAACGCCAAAGAGTCTCGATCCCGCCTTCGTGAAGTCGCGTTACTGGACGGTGCTGTCGAATCTCACGGCTCAGCATGCAGTCGTTGAAAAGGCGGCGATGTCCGGCTTCGCCATCGAGATCGACAATTCCGTCGATGACAAGGATTACAAATTTGCAGCCGATCACCTGCTGGAACGTGTGCGCGAACTACGTAAAGGCGTGAGCAGCGTCTGCCTAATCTCTGGCGGCGAAGTTACGGTCAACGTAAAAGGCAAATCAGGGGTGGGCGGCAGGAACCAGCAGTTCGCTCTCTACTGCGCCGAAAAGATCGCCGGAGAAAACATCACGGTCTTGAGCGCTGGAACCGATGGTATCGACGGCAACAGTTCTGCCGCAGGTGCGATCGTGGATGGTACAACGATGGAACGTGCGATCGCGAACCAATTGAGCCCAAAAGACGCGCTGCAACACTTCGACGCTTATCCGCTCTTCGCATCGCTCGGTGACGCCATCATGACAGGCCCAACGGGTAATAATCTTCGCGACCTGCGAATCCTGCTGGCCTACTGACGGACGCTAGAAAAATCGCGTGATTCCCTCTTCCAGCACTACGATCTTTTCCGATACGTCTAATCTCTCCGCTTCGGCTTCCAACCGCTGTACGGGTTCGTCGACGGGCTCGTGAGAGAGCTTGAAGGTTCCGTAGTGCATCGGCACCAGGAACTTTGCATTCATATCAACAAATCCCTGCATCGCATCTTCAGGGCTGGTATGCACATTTCGGAAAGACGGAGGATGGTAAGCGCCGATAGGCATCAGCGCGACCTGCGGCGACAGGCGCTTGCCGATCTCTGCGAATCCATCAAAGTACGCCGTGTCCCCGGAGTGATAGATCGATTTCTCCTTCGCCTTGAGTACAAATCCGCCAAAACCACGATGCATATCGCGAATGATGCGCGCACCCCAGTGATTAGCCGGCGTTGCCGTGATCTCCACTGCACCTAGCCTGGTGCTCTGCCACCAGTCGAGCTCGATCACTTCTTCGAAACCAAGATCGAACACGAGGTCCTTCATGTTGCGGGAGACGATGATCGCCGGACGTTTTCCGCTCTTGCGAAGCGTGGAGCGAGCAATCGCCCTCAGCGAAGGACGATGTAAGTGATCAAAGTGCGCGTGGGTGACGAGAACTGCATCGATCGGAGGAAGATCGGCGATGCGCAATCCCGGTCGACGCAACCGCTTCAACAAGAAAAGCCATTTTGCAAAGTTTGGATCGACGACGAAATTCTTTCCGCCAACCTGCAGAAAAAAACTGGAATGCCCAATGAACGTCACTCCCAGTTGCGAGGGAGTGGCAAGCACTGGCTTGTGCGTAGATCCGGTCCGGCGCGTCATGGCAGAGTGCCTGACTAAAGTCCCGAACTGTTTCGCTTTGCGACGGATTGTAATGTTAAGCATCACTTAAGGGATTAAATTCTACGCTGACTTGCCTTGATTCGTTCGAGGTGAAAGTTGTAAGGATTCCGTGTTGGAATCCACTCGCTATTTAGATGCATGTTCCACCAATACGCCTGTGACAATCTGAACTCAACTTGCGCCGATACCGAGTGTGATTTCTAATCGATGGTTCTGTATACATCAGGAGAGTTAACCAATGAAGGTTGCATTCTTAGGTCTTGGGATCATGGGCGGCCCGATGGCCGCAAACCTCGTAAAAGCTGGAAATGACGTCACGGTCTGGAATCGCACTCCGGGCAAGACTGTTGCTGGCGCGCGCGTCGCTGCAAGTCCGGCAGAAGCCGCCAAAGGTTGCGAGGTGGTGTGGACGTGTGTCTCTGATACCAAGGCCGTTGAGCACGTTCTGTTTGGGCCGCAAGGCGTAGTTGAGGTACTCACGCCAGGAATGATCGTTGCAGATTCGTCGACGATCCTTCCATCGGCAAGCAGAGACTTTGCTGCACGCGTCAGGAAAACGGGAGCGGACTTCGTCGACGCTCCTGTAACGGGTTCGAAGCTTGGCGCAGAGAGCGGACAATTGGTATTCATCGTCGGCGGCGAAGCCGCGACCATTGAGAAACTGAATCCGCTGCTCTCGGCCATGGGCAAGCAGACCATTCGCATTGGCGAGAACGGAATGGGCGAATCCGCAAAGATCGGAATGAACCTGATGATCGCGCTCATTTTCGAAGGCTTCGCGGAAGCCCTGGTGCTCACGCAGAGGCTCGGCGTCGAACCCGCGAAGTTCCTCGAACTCGTGGGCGCTTCGATGGTGCGTTCCGGCGTTACGGACATGAAAGGTCCGCTGATTCAGAAACGCGATTTCTCGCCGCACTTTCCACTGCGACTCATGCACAAGGACATCAAGCTGATGCTTGAAGCTGCGGCTAACACTGGCACAAACCTTCCTGGACTCAAGCAGGTGGAACAGATTTACGCGCAATCGGCAAACAACGGCCAAGGCGATCTCGACTACGCTGCGACGATCGAAGTACTGGAAAAGATGGCTAAGTAGGTTTCGGAGGCTTCAAACGTTAAAGGCAGCCTCGCGGCTGCCTTTTCTATTGATGCGTCTCGATGGGATGCAGGTGCGTCGATCCATGTCGGCGCTTCGCTTCTTCGCTGGTGAATACACCTGCGATCTTCGTACCGCAGTGCGCGCATTTTCCATCTACTACGTCATCGGCGAGCACCGAGTGCCAGGAGCGGCGAATGATGCGTTTCCTGCAGCCTGGGCAGATGGTGTCTCCTCCGTCGCTGAAGACGTTTCCTTCATAGACGTATTTCAATCCCATGCTCATCGCCAAGGTGCGTGCTCTGCGCAAAGTTTCCGGCGGAGTCTGCGGTTTGTCGAGTAACTTGAAATCCGGATGGAAGGCCGTGAAATGCAGGGGCACATCGTCTCCGAGATTTTCCAGAATCCACTCGATCATGCGCTGAAAGTCCGACTGCTCGTCGTTCAGCGTTGGGATCACAAGGTTGGTGATCTCGAACCAGACATCGGTCTCGTGACGCAGCCAGCGCAGCGTTTCGAGCACCGGCTCGATGTGTGAGAGCGTGGTCTTCTGGTAGAACGTTTCGGTGAATGCCTTGAGGTCTATGTTTGCTGCATCGATATTTGTATATATATCGAAGAACGCATCACGCGTGATGTATCCGTTGGAGACCATCACGTTGTTCAGGCCCGCTGCGTGGGATTCGCGGGCGATGTCGATGACGTACTCCCCCCATATGGTCGGCTCGTTGTAGGTAAAGGCCAGGTGGGGAGCGCCATTCTCCTTTGCGAGTTCAACGACCTCGGTGGGTGTGAGGTGCGTCGAGCGCACATGATCGGACTTCGCCTTGGAAATATCGAAGTTCTGGCAGAAGGCGCAGCCCATGTTGCAGCCGGCGGTGCCCATCGAAAGGATGCGCGTGCCGGGAAAGAAGTGGTTGAGTGGCTTCTTTTCGACGGGATCCATGGCGAGTGCCGCGGGCCGTCCGTAGCCGAGCTGGAGCAGTTCGCCGCCTTCGTTCTTCCGAATAAAGCAGAAGCCGTGCTGTCCTTCGCCGATGTGGCAGTGGCGAGGACATAGGTAACAGTGAATGCGTCCGTCGTCCATCTTCTTCCACCAACGGGCGACGTGATTTTCGGATTGTGTTGCGATTGGCATGTACTACTTGGTAAATCCTTATAACAATTCTAGAACTGTTCGATTCTCGATGCTATCCGAGTGCCCACCCCCTCCCCTATTTTGGGGATCGAGTGTTTTCAATCACTTAGAATCTCAAAGTCGACTTAAATCCTTTGTTTTTATATATCCCCCATTTGCGGATACGGATCTGGATTTCAAGGACCTGATCTCTCATGCCAGGCGCTGGGCCGGGTGATTAGCAGAGTGGCATGAGATAGGAAAAGAGTTCCGTGATCGAACACACCTATCAGGGTGACTGAATAGAGGACGGGCATCGTCTTAGTTGCTGGGGATGGAGACGATGCCCGCTATGCGTTCATGAATTGTTTGATAGACGCAGGGCTCCCGGAATCGTTAGCTACTTATGAAGTCTCCTGCGCTTGAATGCCGCTTACGGTGCGATGATCTTATGCCGGTCGCACCGAATGTGGATGGCGTGGCAGATCTCAGGGCGAAATTCTCGCCACAGATCCTGACCGAAGTATCCTGCCTGCATCCATGCGGCGCGTTGTGCCATGTGCCAGTTATCGCCGTAATTGCCGGGATAGTAGAGCTTCCCCATCGCTCCGACAGCGAAGGACGCGGGGATTCCGGACATGTTGAACGTACGGTTCCCATCGCGCGTGCGAGTAACGAACGTATGGGCGAAGGCGTGACCGAATCTCTTTCCGAATCCGTTGCCAGAGCCCACTCGGTCATATCGCTCCACCTGATTGAAGACCGTTGGGAATGCAAATGCGCGGAAGAATTTCGCTTCCACGTTATCTGCTAGATACGCTCCATATCGTTGGCCGTACCCCATCGCACCGGGCTCAAACGCATGATCGTCAGACATCGCCGTGGAGATCCCGGCGGTAGCTGCCGGAAGAATGAAGGTCCAGGGAGAGAAGGTCTGCCGCGTGAACTCGTGGAAGTTGTATTTCACTCCGCCTCGGCGCCGCTTCTCGACGGGCTTGGCGTCAGTTTGAGCGGTTTTTACGCTGGGTGAATCGGGGAGGGGCGTGAGAGCGGGACTTGCCGCTGGCACTTGTGCGAAAGCCATATTGCCGAAACATATGGAGAAAAAGAGCGCGACCGGCAAGATCGTTCGCTTCGAATTTGAGCCAAGGAAGTGCATTGAAACCGCTCCTGGACCTGGATTAAAAAGCTGGCCTGAAAGACAAATTGGAGATTTAGGAAAACACTACATGGTTTCTGAGTGCACTGGAAGGGAGGAGCAGCGGAAACCCGTGAAAAATCCATACAGGCAGAAAAAAGCCCGGCTCGTGCCGGGCGTCAGGAGAGAGAAAAGAGACTACCTTTACTGGAGACATGCGGCGGGCTATCCCGCCGCAAACTTGAAAAAGATCTAGCGCATTTCGGCAACGAGTTCGCGAACGCGAAGGCGTGCCTGATGGAGTCCTAAAGTTGACTGCTGTTCGGTGATGCCGAGCGTACGGGCGATGCGGTTGTGTGAGTAGCCTTCGCCGTCGTGCATGCAGAAGATAAGGCGCTCGGTGGCCGGAAGGGCGACAATCGCGCGCTCAAGATGTACGCGCTTAACGTTATGGCGAACACCAAGTTCGGTCGTCGCATCGGCGACGTGCAGCGTAAGTGAACCGATCGCGATCGAGTCGCGCAGTTCAGTCAACAGTGAACGATCGATCATCTCAGCGCTTGGCGCTTCGGTCATGGAGAAGGCGCGGAGAAACACGCGCGAAAGAGTTTCTTCGGCGGCCAGCTCGTTGTCAGTCATCCAGAATGCCAAGGAATAGATGCGGTCGCGGTTTGCATCGTAGATGGTCTGATACTGATCGGCCGTCGCCGTGGCTACCGAGGGAAGAAAAGCCGCCATCCCTGTAAGTTTTACGTCCTGGATTCCGTTCATTGAAAGCCCCCTACTGGATATTGGCCCTTAGGCCTGCTTCTGTTACGTCTTGCAGTGGAATCACTTACTTGTCCGGGTGCAGGACTGTTGCCACTCTCAATTGCTTGCTTGGCCCTGTCGCGCATCACTGCGGACACACCTATAGCTAAGCAATCGCGCGGCCCAACCGGAGGAAGCGCGCTGCCAATATGTGGAAAAACTTACGAACTAGGGTTTCCCCTTTGAGATGTACCAGTTACAGCAAAGCAGGTTGTGAGAACCGCAATACTGAAGGTGCAGAGCCATCGAACGGGCAAAACGCTTTTGGGGAGCGGCAGGCGAAGAAGTGGTATCACGGTACCCACATTGGTGCGCGGCATACAAAATTACGCGGAACGAAGCAACCAATAAGAAATTAGGATTTCGGGTTGCCTGCAGAATTCGAGGCTAAACTGTACCAGCTTTTGCAGACTTAGGATTTGCTTGTCGGATGGCGCGAAGCAGATCGGTGACTTCAAACGGTTTCATCAGGATGCTGATGGAATGGCTTTCGATGAAGCGACGAGTTTCCGGGTCGTCGATGTGCGACATGGTGAGCACCATTCGCTGTTCGAGTCCCGTCCGATTTTCAGCAAGCCACTTATGGATTGATTGCGGCTGCCATCCGCCGGGCAGCGTGGCTCCCATGACGATGACGTCGAAGGTCTCCTTCTGAAGTTTTGCAATGGCCTCTTCTCCCGTGGAAGTGGTAACGACTTCAGCGCCGGCTCCTGAAAGCACCTCCCGTTCGAATTCGAGGATTGACTCTTCGTCTTCCAGCAAAAGTATCCGTCCGCGCAAAACTGCATCTTGAATTTCAGCCTTGGGTTCGCGCGGAGTGCGGCGTTGCTCAACGGCGAAGGGCAGCTTGATCCGGAAAACGGCTCCGCCTTCAGGATGGTTAAGCGCCATGATGTCGCCGCCGTGTTCCTTGACGATGCCGTAACAGATCGATAGTCCGAGCCCAGTTCCCTTGCCTACGCGCTTGGTCGTGTAGAAGGGATCGAAAATCTTCGATATTTCCTTGATTCCCGGACCTGAGTCGCGCAGTTCGACGAAGGCATTGTCGGCCGCTGCATAGACGGTCACGTCGATGCTACCACCCTTGGATGTTTCCAGCATGGCGTCAGCGGCGTTGTTGATGATATTCAGGAATACCTGCTCGAGTTGATGTGGATCGCCGAATACCGGACCGACTTCGCCGTAGTTTCGAGTGACCTTGATGTTGTTGAGCTTGAGATCGTAATCGCGAAGAGCAAGCGTGTCTTCCAGCACGCGACGCACATCCACATGCTGCTTGACTGGCTTGCGCTGACGGGCAAACGAAAGCAGGTTCTGCACCAGTCGGTGCGTTCGCTGAGCCTGGCGATAGAGCTTGGAATTGAAATCGCGCGCCCGGTCCTGGAGATTTTCGGCCTCGAGGAGCTGCGCGTAGCCAAGTATGGCGGTCAAGGGATTGTTGAGTTCGTGGGCTACGCCGGAGACGAGCTGCCCCATGGCTGACATCTTCTCGCTTTGCAGCAGCTGTTCCTGGGTGCGACGCAAGTGGTCGTAGGCTCGGGTGGTTTCTTCGTACAGACGAACCTTTTCGATGGTGGTCGCAAGCTGGCGCGCGATCGCGACCATCAGGTTTTCTTCTGTGGCGCTGAATTCGCGCTGAATACGATGACTGACTCCGATAACCCCGACTGGATTCTCCTGCGACCACATCACCACGGCGAGTACCGACTCGATGCCCTCCGCCTCGATGTAGTCCTGAACCTCTTTTGGCAAGCGTGGAACATCGACGCGCGTGAGCACTTCGCTCCGGGTTCCGATTAGTTCGTTCCACACGGAGTCTGGCACCGAAAAGACGACTTCGCTGACATTGGAATCGGTTCGATGGTCCCAGGCTGCGCGGCGGCGCATCTCGTGTTTGGCGGAATCGAAGATGCTGATTGATCCGGTTTCGGCCCCGAATAGTTCGACCACCTGGCGCAAGGTAATGTTGAGGATCTCGTCGAGATCGAAAGATTGCGTGGAGATAACAGCGATGGCGTTGAGCGCGGCCAGTTCACGGTTGCGACGGCGAATCTCTTCTTCGGTGCGCTTCTTATCGGTGATGTCGACGAGGAAACCCTGATAGCGCTCGATCTCTCCATTGGCGTTGCGCGTGGCAAAGCTGTTCTCAAGCAAGGTCGCGGAAGTGCCGTCTTTGCGGCGGACCACGACCTCGTGATTCTTGAGATAGCCGCGAGCCTGCATCGCTGCTGAGGAGGCTTCGCGATCATCGGGAGTCTGGTAAATCTCGTGCGCGATGTCGAGCTGCAGGATCTCCGCGCGACTGTTGTAGCCGAGCATCTTCACGAACGCCTGGTTGCAATCGATGATTCGGCCTTGCGGCGTGGAGATGAACACGCCTTCCTGCGCTTCTTCAAACAAAATACGATAACGCTCTTCGGCGGCGCGACGCTCTGTCGTGTCGGTGACGACGTGGACGATTCCGCTGGCGGCACTTCCTTCTTCAACGTAAGACGACGTCGAAACCAGTGAATAGCCCCCGAAGACCGGGTCGGGGCCCTCGGCGTTAACGAACATCCGGTCACAGTACGGACAGCCATTTATCGGCTTTGTCGAAAGCGAAGCACAATTCTTGCCGATGACGTCGGCGATCGTGCGTCCAAGCTGACGAACCATGGCGCGGTTGACGCGCATGATGCGGAAGTCGGCATCATGCACGAAAATGCGGTCGTCGATCGAATCAAAGGTGCTGGCCCACTGACGTTGGGAGCGGACGACCTGCTCGATCATGCGCAGGTTCTCGATGGCGATACCGATTTCGTGCGCCGTGGTGGTGAGGAACCGCATTTCGTCGGGCGTGTAGGAACGGCGATGAGTGACACCGAGCGAGAGGATTCCAAGGGGCAAAGATTTTCCGGAGACGGGAACCAGCAGCAGGTGGTCGAAGCCTTCGTCCTCCAAAGCTTCGCGCGTTCTACCTTCAAGGGCGTCAACGCGGAGCCGAGCGGCGAAGCGGTCGTTCACAAGGCGAGCGCCGTAGCTTTCGGTCATGTCGAGTTCACGACGGTCGCGACAGTATTCGAACGAAAGGCCTACCTGTTCGCGAATGACGAGTCTGTCGTCTTCGATAGCGCGGAACCAGGACGCCTTGGCGCGAGTGTACGAGCGCAACTCCTCGAGGACGGACAATAGCATCGCCGAGGGTTCACTGGCGTCCGCGATCGCCGAGGTAATGGCCGTCATCACGGCAAGACGGCGGGCGCGCCCCCGCATGTCGTCGAGAACGACCAGGATCATGCTGAGCCCGAGCATGATCTCGACGGCCGTATCCAATCCATTCACGAAGTGGGGATTGTGAAGCGTCTCATCCATGTGCAGGAAAAGCAGCATGAATGTGAGAGTCCAGATGACGAGTTCGCGGCGTCCTCGACTGAAGAGCGCGAGACGGATGGCTCCTATCAGGATCATCGCCCGATACAGCAATTGCACGGAGATCAGGAGTGATTGCGAGCCTGGGAACCAAAGGCTGCGGACCACGGCGACGTCGATGGCAACCGCGCATAAGAGCCCGACCAACGGCAGGTAGCGACGCGCATTGGTGTAGACGAGGATGGATGAGACGAAACAGCCGACGGCGATCATGAAACATCCATGCGCCAGGGCTGTGAATTCACGGGGATGTCCGCTACGAACGGCGACGAACAGCGAATCGTGGTAAATCAGGTAAAGCAACCAGCCGAAGATCCAAACCAATAAATAGCGTTCGCGGACGGAACGGTATACCAGGATCGCAGCGGCGAGTAGCACAAGAATCGCTGCGCCTTCGGCCAGCAGATCTGCCGGGATCAGCGTGCGCAGTTCGATTCCAGATGCAAGAGTAACCAGTATCATGGCCTTGGTTAGGGGGAGGTACAGTGGTGTATACCACACCTACGCATATTTCTTAGCGGAATTCGGATGTTTTAAGGGAGTGTTTCTTCCCGAGTAGATGTAGAATGACGCCTTCCATCAGGAGAAAAACCGGGTCATGTTGTCTGAAAGAATCCTTGTTGTGGATGATGAAGAACCGATCCGTGAGATTGTCACCAGCATGCTTTCTAACGCCGGCTATGAGTGTAAACAAGCGGCGAGCGGACTGGAAGCGATTGCTATTCTCGAAAGTGGCGAGCAATTTGAATTGATGCTCTCCGATCTTATGATGCCTGAGTTGGACGGCATTGGGCTGCTCGAACGAACGAAGGAAAAATTCCCTGACATGCCGGTCGTCATGGTTACGGCGGTTCACGATATCTCCGTGGCCTTGGCGGCGTTGCGTAACGGCGCATACGACTATCTACTGAAGCCATTCGAACGCGATCAACTTCTGGCGATGGTGCGTCGAGCGTTGGAAAACCGCCGATTGAAACTTGAGAATCGGGCTTACCAGACTAACTTGGAATCGCTGGTCAGCGCGCGCACCGAGCAGTTACGTCAGGCCATGACCGACCTTGAACGGTCGTATGACATTACGTTGGAAGCCTTAGGCGACGCGCTCGATCTGAAGGATGCTGAAACCGAGGGCCACTCCAAACGAGTTACCGCATTCACGATCGCCATCGCGCGTGCCATGGGACTTCCGTCCGACAAGATTCGCGTGATCGCGCGTGGCGCCTTCCTGCACGATATCGGCAAAATGGCGATTCCTGATGCCATCCTCCGCAAGCCAGGCGCTTTGACTCCCGATGAGAAGGAGATCATGAAGGAGCTCTGCTACCGTGGATACCAGATCCTGAAAAAGATTCCCTTCCTGCTCGAAGCCGCCGAGATCGTACATGCACACCAGGAAATGTATGACGGCACAGGTTATCCTCGTGGACTGAAGGGCGAGGAGATTCCTCTGGGCGCCCGGATATTCGCACTGGCCGACACCTTGGACGCGATTACCAGCGACCGTCCATATCGCGCAGGTCGAAGCGTGGCCGTGGCTCGCGAAGAGATCCAGCGCTTCGCAGGAATCCAGTTCGATCCTGCGGTGGTAAAGGTCTTCATGGCAATGCCGGAAAGCATCTGGACCGACCTGCGCCGCGAGATCGACCAGCAGATCTACCGATTTGCATACGCGCAAAAGGTGGCTATCGGGAACGCCTAGACCCCAACGACACTCGCGTGCGCAAGATCACGCTCAATGAGGTACACGACTCCCGCGTGTACCTCATTTTTGCCGGTTTCGCGAAGGAGCGGTCGAAAGGTATATGATTTCGCCCACTGCTTGAGGAGGATGGCATGGGACTTCCAATGAATGACGCGGAAATCGATAAGGCGCTCTCTACTATCGAATACTGGCAGCGCAATGGCAACGCCATCGAGCGAGAGTTCAAGTTCAATGACTTCCTGAAGGCAATCAATTTCGTGAATCGGGTCGCGCAGGTGGCCGAAGACGCGAATCACCACCCCGATATCGTCATCAACCTCAACAAAGTGAAGCTTTCGCTGACATCGCATGATTCAGGCGGCGTGACGCAGCGCGACATTC
>Ga0163163_10005109_pt1 | contig 11317 bp, 11 predicted proteins | sample S65metaG_FD_119766 | JGI IMG/M metagenome (GOLD analysis project Ga0163163, IMG submission 119766) | Switchgrass rhizosphere microbial communities from Kellogg Biological Station, Michigan, USA - S6-5 metaG | ecosystem: Host-associated > Plants > Roots > Rhizosphere > Soil | place: USA... | reverse complement strand
GTGTTACTGACGGTGATGGTGACCGGGGCCGACGTGGTGCTGAGGCCGCCGATGTTGGTGGCGACAGCGGTCAAGGTGTGCGTGCCGTTGACGGCGCCGGCGCTGTTCCAGCTGAGCGTGTAGGGGCTGGTGGTAACGGCGCTGCCGATGTTGCTGCCGTCCAGCTTGAACTGAACGTTCTTGATGCCGGTGTTGTCGCTGGCGCTGGCCGTCAGGTCGACCGTACCGCTGACGGTGCCGGTCGGTGCGGTGACGGCGACGGTCGGAGCGCTGGCAGTGACCAGCGAGTAATCATCGGTGAAGAGGGTGCCGACACCTGCCATCGTATGTAATACGATAACATTTTTCATGCCGGCCGGGACGGTAAAGCTATTTGCAAACTGCACCCAATTGGTGGCGCTCGCGGCTGCGGCCCCAAGATCCTGGAAGCTGACGTTGCCGGCCCCGTCGTCGAACTGAGCGACGACGTCGGTGGCGATCGTACCCTTGTACCAATCACTGAACGTGTACTGCTTGCCGGCGGTCACGGCGACCGGTGTGAAGGCCCACTTGGCATCGCCGCTGGTATAGGCTGTCGTGACGACTTTGCCGCTATGCACGCCGGTATGCCCACTGGTAGCGTAGGTAAACGTGGTGGTGTTGGTGCCCCAAGAGCTGCTCTTCCAATCGGTCGGCATCAGCGGGCTGCCGGTGCCGGTTTCCAGGCCCGGGTTACTGATAAGGTTGGTGCCGTCGGCGACCGGGTTGTTGACCATAACGCTGACCGCGGTCGAGGTGGCGGTGACGCCCAGGGTGTTGCGGGCGACGGCCGTCAGGCTGTGCGTGCCGTTGGGAACGCTCGTTGTGTTCCAACCCATCGTGTAGGGAGCGGCCGTGACTTCGGCGCCCAGGTTGGTACCGTCGAGCTTGAACTGCACGCCGGCGATGCCGTTGGTGTCGCTGGCCGTAGCGTTCAGCTGCACGGTACCGCTGACGCTGGCGCCGGGGTTGGTCAGGCTGACGGTCGGGGTGCTGGAAGTGTTCTGGGTCAGCGAGAAGTCATCGGTGGTCAAGGAACCGACGCTGTTGATCAGGTGGAAAATGGTCAGATGCGGCAACGTGGCATTCGAGGTAAAGGTGACCTTGGTCTGCTGCCAGGTGCCGCTGGCCGGCAAGGTGGCCAGGTCGACATATTTATAGGTGGTGCCGTTGTCGTACTGGGCCACCAGGCTGGTCGGCACGGTCGCTTGGTAATAATCGGAGAAGTCGTATTTGGTGCCGGCCGCGACGGTAATCGGGCTGAAAGCCCACTTGGCATCGCCGTCGGTGTAGCTGGAAACAGTCACGTTCAGGCCGTAGCTGCCGTCGTGGGCGGTCGCGGTGCGGCTGAATGTAACGCTGTTGGTGCCCCAGTTATCCTTTTCCCACTTGTCGGGAGTGCTCGGATCGCCGGCGACCGCGGTCTCGGCCGACGGGTTGGCGATAAGATTAGTGCCGGCAGCCAGCGCCAGACCGCCGCTCAGGCCGCTCAAAAACAAACTGAGCAAAACCGGTATGGTAAGAAGACTGGCGAGCAGGCGCTTGAACATATTGTAGGGTCTCCCTTTTTATTGCCCACCGCTGTTATTTCAGTGATAACTATACTCTTTAATACCGCATAAGTCAAATAGTCGTCTTCAACCATAAGCTTTTAATATAATATACTTTACAAATAAGCATAAATATAGTATTCTGCAGCTAAGTTGGATAGCGGAACAGAGGGAGCAAGCATCTGTACAGCAGATGTTTTCATATTTCTGTGCCCGGTCCAGCATTATCAACAATAACAAGGAGTCAACCATGTCCGGACAAGTACTGGGTGTTACGACTACTACCACAGGTGCAACCACGGCTGCTTTGCTGCCGCACACCGGCGGCTTCCGCCTGGTGTTCGTCGCTGCGATCGCCATCTGCGTCTTCGGTATCGTCACGTTGGCTGTCTCTGGCGCCGCTTCTTTGAAGCAGAGCCGGAAGGCCTAAACAACCCCTCAAGGGCCTGTGCCCTGGTTCGTTAGATCGGCACTGTGGCCTTAAAGCTACAGTGCCGATTTTTTAACTTCGAACAGCCTATGAAGAACGTCAAGAAAACCACCAGTAAGACCAGCAAAGCCGCTCAGCCTGTCAAGACGACCAAGGCAGCCAAGGTTACCAAACCCCGTGCCACCAGCCGGGGTAAGAACGGTGCCCGTCGCCCGGTGGCGGCGAAACGGACGACGACGGCGCGCAAGCCCAAGCTGACACCGATGCAGAAACGGCTGAAGGCGTTCAAGCGCCGCTATACCCGTCTGGTCAGGAATACGCAGCGTTGGCATCACAAAACGCTGAAACAGGTCAGGAAATCGCTGCACATCAGCAAAAAGACCAAGCGGCCGGTCAAAAAAGCCACGTCGCAGCCGGTAAAAAAGCGTTTTCTTACACCGAAGCGGGCCATGCTGCTGGGTCTGATCCTTATTATCATCGGCATCGCCGGCGCCGCTCCGACGGTCTATTACACGCTGTTACATAAGGGTACGGCCGACGCTCAGCCGTTCTCGGCCCACGTGCCGTCGACTGCCGTATCAAAGCCGACGCGGCAGGCCATCACCGGTACGCCCGTCTCGATGAGCCTGCCCAGCGTCTGGATCAACAACCTGTCGGTCATCCCCGGCGTCTACGATGCCCAGACCCAGGAGTGGACGCTGACGCTCGACAAAGCGCAGTTCGCGACCATCACCACCAAGCCGAACGACCTCAGCGGCCAGACGTTCATTTACGGGCATTATCGCCCCGAGGTGTTCGCCTATCTGCACCACATCGTGCCGGGTGCCGAGGCGACCGTCGATACCGACAACGGCTACCGTTTTACCTATGTCTTTAAGACCACCTTCGCCGTTGCGCCGACCGACACCAGCGTTTTCAGCTATCAGGGCGCGCCGATCCTGACCATCCAGACGTGCTCCGGCACCTGGTTCCAGAACCGCCAGATGTACCAGTTCGACTTCGAGAAGGTCGAGAAGATCTAGTCCCGGCGTCGGGGAGTCGTTCGCAAACATGCCGTCAAAACGTTTTGACGGCATGTTTTTTTGCAGACTGCCAGGCCACCCGGGCTACAGGTTGTGGATGACGGTGAACAACCGGTAAGCCACGTAGGCGACGGCCGGTATGCCGGCAAAAATCGTGATCATGCGGCGTTGGCGCCTGGCCTTAAGGGCGCGCTTCTTGGCAGGTGACAACGGTGTACGATTGCGGTGGAAAAGACTCATTAGGCGGTATCCTTCAACGCTTTAGCATCGATGGCGTAGCGGCGACCCTTGGTTTCCCAACCGTTGCGTACGGTTTTGAACTTGTGTAATATGACGACTTCCACGAAGGCGGTGACGACGATCGACAACTCGATCCAGCGCAGGACATAGAAGTAGGGGAGGGAAAAGAGGATGGACATGCGGCGGGCGGCCACGACCGAAAACAGTGCCAGTGCGCAGACGGCGATGAAATCACTCAGCAGTACCACTGGGATAACCGTCCAGCGACCGGTCGTGATAACGACATAGGGGATCAGCACGAAGATCTCGATGAGGTAAAACAGCAGTTCCAGCAGCTGGTAGCCGATGCTGATGTCGATCTTGTGCGGGCGCAGGCCGATCTTATGCTTGACCACGCCCTGGAAAAAGCCGCGCTGCCAGCGTTTGGTCTGCTTGATGAAGTCGCGCAACGTCTGCGGATCCTGGGTATAGTTGACGGCCTCGGGGATGAACTTGATACCGCCGAGCTGCTTGCGGTGCACCTGCAGGGTCAGGTCGAAATCTTCGGTCAGGCTCTCGGCGGTGAAGTCGAGGTCCTTGATGATGTCGGTGCGGAAGCAGGTGATGGGACCGGGGAAGACCGAGATCATGCCCATCCAGCTCTGGAAGCGGCGCAGGATGTGCTGGCCGTAGGTATAACAGAAGGCACGATAACGGCTGATCCAGTTGCCGCGCAGGGATTGCACGAAACCGACCGCCACGGCGTATTTCTTGCCGTTCAGTTTGCGGCGGTACAGGCGGAAGTAATCCGGGCCGAAGATACTGTCGGCGTCGGCGACGTGCAGCCACTGGTAGCGCTTTTCGATCTCGAAGAAGGCGATGCCGGCCATGACGGCGCGGGCTTTGCCGCCGTTGGGGATGCTCAGCACGTTGCCGGCGGGCAACATGGTCAGAGCCTGCTTGCGGGTGTCGTCGGTAGAGCCGTCGTCGACCACGTAGATGTCTTCCAGCTTCTGGCCGGCTTTCAAGGCCGATTTGATGGTCGTGGCAATAATCAGCTCTTCGTCGCGGCCGGGCAGTAAAAGGGCCATCTTGCGCCGTTTAACAGGGGTGGTTAAAGGCTTTTTGCCCTTTTTAACGTAGTCAGCCTGACGTGTTTTGGGAGGCGTGGCAGCGGTGCGGGCATTGACCGCACTTTTACGACGGGACGATTGCTGGGTAGTCGAAGCTACTCGTGCCATGCTGATGTTCTCCTGCGCTGTCGCTTTACGGCTGACATACCAGGAGTTCTCACCTGGTCGCCGTGCGATATAAGCGCTTTTGATGGTGTGTGAAGCGAATGCCTGCAGTTCACTGCCGCGTGCCTTCACCCAATCGGAAGCAGCACGGGACAGGACTACAACAGCCACCCCTTGCCGCTGCGCCATTGATAATCTCTTTTTACAGACTAAACAATAGCATAATAATGCTAAAAAGGCAAGGTTATTATAAAGATAAATAATACGGTCAGGTCGGGGTCCGGTTATTCGTAGCGGAGCGCTTCGACCGGGTCGAGTTTGGCAGCCCGTGCAGCGGGGTAGAGCCCGGCCAACATACCGATAAGCGTGGCGATGCCGATGACGGTCAAGATCAGCCAGATCGGCATGCCGATGATGTTATGCGCCCGTACGCCTTGGCTGGCAAGTTGCCGGTTGACGAAGACGTTGGCGATGCGGGTGAAGCCGAAACCGACGGCCACACCGAAGACGCCGCCCCAGAAGCCGAGCATCGAGGCCTCGAAGGTGAACAGCGTGCGTACGGTTGAGCGCTTGGCCCCGACGGCGCGCATGACGCCGATCTCGCGGGTGCGCTCCAGGATGGCCATGATCATCGTGTTCACCACGCCGATAGCAGCCACCACCATGGCGATACCGCCGATGCCGCCCAGCACCAGCCCGAGGATGTTGAAGATGGTCAGCTGCTGATTGATCGAGGCCTGCGCATCGGCCGCCCCGACGCCCAGCTTCTTGATCTCGGTCGCGGTGGCCCCGGCGACCTTGCTGTTATCGACTTTGACGATGAAGCTCTGATACCCCTGCTGGTCGAAGAAATCCATGGTCACCAGGGAGTAGGTCGGTGCCGGCGGGTTGCACGGGCCGCGCACTTTGGAGCAATCGACCTGGGTGGACTGATCCTGCTGCCAGTTACGGTTGACGTTCATGGCCCGCATCCACGCCAGCGGCACGCGGATGGTCTGGTCGCTGTTGGCGGTGTCGGCCACGCCGACGATGGTTGCTTCCAGCGAAGTCGCCGGCTGCATCTGCGGCTGGTTGTTCTGCTGGCCCGGCTGATTGCTGAACACCGGCTTGGGAATGTCGGCGCCGACGCCGGTATAGCCTTTACGCGACGTCAACGTCACCTTCTTGCCGACGATCGCCTGATAATTGTTCTTAAAACCGAACTTGTCGGCGTAATCGGAGGTGACGGTGATAACGCCTTCCTTATCACTGTCACTGATGTCCCGGCCGGCCAGCATATTGTTGGTGATGATGCCGTTGGCGTCGTAGGCGGCCATCTGGTTCAGCGTCAGTTTCTGGTTTTTGTAGGTGATGGCTTCGAAACTGCCGCCGCCCAGCGAGCGGGCCACGCCGGTGACGTGCGGGATGGCCTTGATCTTCGTCACCAGCGCATCATTCAACTTCACGCAGGTGTCGCAGTTCTGGCCGCTGTGGCTGGCGTCACTGAAATCGCTGATATCGGTCTTGGACGAGACGGCGATCTGTTGCAGCATGCCGTTGGCTTCGACCTGGCTTAAGAAAAAGCCCTTGGCGCCGGTAACCAGGGCCAACATGATGGTCACGCTGGTGGCACCGATGACGACGGCGAAAATGGTCAGAGCGCTACGCAGTTTTTGGCGTCTGATATTACGGAAGGCCAGGCGGACGTAGTCGGAGAATTTCATATCAGTGTCGCTCCGAAATCTTGCCGTCGCGGATCTCGACCACGCGGCCGGCTTGTTTAGCGACGTTCATGTCGTGGGTGATGATCAGCAGGGTAATACCTTGTTTATTAAGGTCTTTCAGCAGCTTCATGATCTCTTCGCCCTTGGCACTGTCGAGGTTACCGGTCGGTTCGTCGGCGATGATGATCTTGGGTTTGCCGGCCAGCGCACGGGCGATGGCGACGCGCTGCCGCTGTCCACCACTCAGCTGGGATGGCTTATGCTTGACGCGGTCGCCGAGCCCCACCGCCTCTAAGCACTCACGAGCGCGGACTTTGCGGTCCTTGTTCTTCATGCGCGCGAACACCAACGGCAGCATCACGTTCTCCAGCGCCGTGTTGTTGCCCTGCAGGTTGAACGACTGGAAGACGAAGCCGATGTGGGCGTTGCGATATTCCGACAATTTGCTGTCGCGGGTGTGAGAGAGATCGCTGCCGTCGACGGTGACGGTGCCGCTGTTGGGGTGGTCGAGCCCGCCGATGATGTTGGCCAACGTCGATTTACCGGAGCCGCTGGGGCCGGTAATGGCCAGGAATTCGCCCTCGTTCACCGAGAAGTTGACGCCGTCGAGGGCATTCAACACCTCATCGCCCAGCTTGTAGGTGCGGGTGACGTTCTTCAATTCGATGATGGCGGCCATGTTTGCTTTTTCTACCTGATTTCGGCTTGGTTTGCCCTAAGCATAAGCTATTTGGAAGCAATTGCAACCACGAAAGTATTGACAGGTATTGTGTTAGCAGCTAAACTATTTAGGTACTAAAGTAAAACGCTCATGTTCTACTACAGCGGGTATAAGGATTTATGGACAAAGATCTGCTCGAGACCATCACGCACGATTTCGTTGAGCTCAAGCGAGTCATGTTCGGCAGCATCGTCAATAAGCTCAAGCAGGATCTGACGCCGTCGCAGGGCGAGGCTTTGATGGTGGTGGCGCACGACGGCCCCCTCAGCGTCAAGTCCATCGCCGCCCAGCTGCGCATTTCCAGCGGCGCCGTCACCCAGTTATTGGATGGCCTGGAGCACGAGGAGCTGGTAGAGCGCTTCATCAGCGAAGAGGACCGCCGCGTCGTCTGGGTGCGCCTGAGCCCGGCCGGCAAGCAATGTCTGACCAAACTCAAGAAGCAGTACCAGGATCATTTCCGTGCCATCCTCGGCGACCTGAGCGATGAAGAACTCGAACAATTGCACCTCATCCTTGATAAAATAATCACCACCGTACAAACAAAGGAGTAGCAAAACATGGCAGAAAACGATAGTGGGGCGGCGGTAGCAATGCCCGAAAACCAGACCGGAAACGACGTCGGCAACGAGGCTGCACCGGCCAGGAAGACCCGTTTCAAGTGGGCGCCGCTGTTCATCCTGGGCCTGGCAGTGCTCATCATCGTTATCGATACCACGCTGTTGAACGTCAGTTTGGGCAGCATCATCCGCGACCTCAACACCAATATCCAGAGCTTGCAGTGGGTGATTACCGCGTATTCCCTGACCCTGGCCGCTTTAACCATTACCGGCGGCCGTCTGGGCGACCTGTACGGGCGCAAGAAGTTCTTTATTCTGGGGGCGATTATTTTTGCGCTGGGGTCGTTCGTGGCGTCGATCAGCCACTCGGTCGGTACGCTACTTATCGGTGAATCGATCATAGAAGGCGTCGGCGCCGCGTTGATGATGCCGGCCACCGCCTCGCTGCTGGTGTCGACGTACCGTGGTCGCGACCGCGCCATCGCCCTGGGTGCCTGGGGTGGCATGGCCGCCGTCGGTTCGGCGATCGGGCCGATTCTGGGTGGGTATCTGACCAGCCACTACAGCTGGCGCTGGGGTTTCCGCATCAACGTGTTCGTGGCGGCCATCCTTATCATCACCTCCGTCGTTATCAAGGATGCCCGCGACCGCGAGGAGAAGCCGACGCTCGACTTCGTCGGCGTGTTCCTGTCGGCATTCGGTTTGTTACTGGGCGTGTTCGGCATCATCGAGGGGTCGACGTACGGATGGTGGAAAGCGCTTAAGCCGTTCACTATCGCCGGCCATACGCTGAGCTTCGGTGAGTTGTCGATCGTGCCGGTCGCCATCGGGCTGTCGCTGCTCCTGCTGGGCGCCTTCGTAGCCTGGGAATTCCGCATGATGCGCCGCGGCAAGACGCCGCTGGTGTCGATGAAATTATTCGCCAACAAGCAGTTTACCTCCGGTGCCGTGACGACGATGATGCTGTCGCTCGGCCAGATCGGGCTGATCTTCGCGCTGCCGGTCTTTTTGCAGGGCGTGCGCGGGATGGACGCGCTGCACACCGGTTATACCCTGATTCCGATGTCGATCGCGCTGTTCATCGCCGCGCCGTTGTCCGGCCGGTTGAGCGGCCGGTTCAGTCCCAAGAAAATCACCCAGGTCGGGTTCGGGATGGAAATCGTCAGCCTGGCGCTGATCGCCTGGGGCGTGTCGGTGCACGCCACCATCTGGCATCTGGCGCCGGGGTTATTCGTGTACGGGTTCGGTATCGGCTTGGCCATCGCCCAGCTGAGCAACCTGACGCTGTCGGCGGTGAACGTCAACGAGTCGGGGGAGGCGTCCGGCGTCAATAACACCTTGCGGCAGGTGGGCAGTAGCCTGGGCTCGGCCATTATCGGCGCTGTGTTACTCAGTACGCTGGGTGCGCACCTGGTGTCGGGCATCAATAGTAGTACGGTGTTGCCGCCGGAGTCGCGTGCCGCCATTGCCACCGAGGTTTCCGCGCAGGCTTCGGCCGTGGAATTCGGCGAGCCGATCCAGAGTACGCAACAACTGACGGCAGAGGAGCACGCCGAGATCAAGCGCATCAGCGATGAAGCGACCGTCAAAGCGGTGCACAACAGCCTGATTTTTATGGCTGTCGCTCTGATGTTGGCGCTACTGATCTCGACACAGCTGCCGGCCAAACCGAACCTCGACCGCGGCGAGTCGATGGCGAATTCGCCCCACTAGCTTGGGAGTTGTGGGGTGGTGGCCCGCGCGGCGCGGATGACGTTCTCGAATAACGCGCAGACGGTCAGCGGGCCGACACCGCCCTTTTGCGGGGTGATGGTCAGGTCGGTGCGGTCATAGACTTCCGGGGCCAGGTCGCCGACCGGCTTGCCGTTTTCGCTGGCCACGCCGGCGTCGACCACGACCGCTCCCTGTTTGATCATGTCCGGGGTCAAAATAGCCGGCCGTCCGGTGGCAGTGACGATGATGTCGGCCTCCCGGGTGGCGGCCGCCAGGTCGGGCGTGGAGCGGTTCAGGACGGTTACGTCGTATCCCGAAGAGAGCAGGATACGCTCCAGAGGAGCTCCGACCAGCTTGCCGCGGCCGATCAGCACGATTTTCTTCCCTTTAAGCTCGACGTTGTAGCCCGACAGCAGCCACAGGATGGCCATCGGTGTTGCAGGGTCGAAGGCGGCGTCGGCACCCAGCGCATCGACGTCCTTCGACGGAGCTACCAGATCGACGATTTCATCCGTTTGGCTGGGGTCCTCCAGCGGTAACTGGACGATGATGCCGTGTACGGAATCATCTTTATTCAAAGTCTCGATCAAGGCCGGTGCCTCGGCTTGCTTGACGCGATGGACGTCGACACCGATCTCGATGTCGGTACCATACCGTTGCTTCAGTCGCATGTAGATGTCGATGATAGGGTTGTCGACGGTGACGACGATGGCCAGCTTCGGTTCGATATGCCATTGCTGACGCAACCCGCGTACTTCATGGGCTTGGCGTTGTTCGATGTATTCAGCCAGTTCTTTACCGTTTAAAGATTTCATCGAAACCATTGTATCAACAGATTAAAAAATACCCTACTCAACTAAATATTGATATAACAAAATCTGATATACTAAAAACAGTTATATCATGAATAGTAATACTAATCTCTCTCCGACAGCCTTTTCGATACTTCTGGCGTTGAGCTTGCGTCCGCGGCACGGCTACGGCTTGCTAAGTCAGATCGAGGAGGACAGCAGTGGTTTGGTAAGGTTGAGCGTCGCTACCTTATATTCGACATTAAAACAGCTGGATGAGGCCAACTTTATCGAAGGTATGCCCTCGGAAAAAGAGGGCGACCGCCGACGCTATTACCGGTTGACGAGGAAAGGCTGGAACCAACTGGCGGCGATGATACCTTATCATGAGCACGTGCTAGCTCTGGCGCATGCCCGTCACATCATACCGCCTGAAGTACCGTAGAGACCGCTTACCGTCGGTGGACGGAGGCAGACGAACGGATGAACCATGACTGCAATTCGTGCGTGCGCATGACCTCGCTGACAAGCATATCGTTGGTGCCCATGTCGTTGTTCTTATCGGCTATCTGGGCGCCGGACCGGACGTTCTTGAGGCACTTGTCGTGTACCAGCAGCAGGTTCGCCACCATCTTCCGGGCGTCAGTGCCAGGGTCCTTGCCTTCGTCGACGGTCTTGTTGTGCTGGACCTCATCAGGCATGCCCGGTGCCACCCCACCAAGTATGCGGATGCGCTCGGCGATCAGATCTATCAGCGGGATGAGTTCGCCGGCATGTTTGTCGAACAAGAGGTGGTACTGGTAAAAATCTTCACCTTCGACATGCCAGTGGTACTTCTTGTAGAGACTTTGCAGGAAAATCGTGTCGGCCAGCACCGACTGCAGGACGCTGACGTTGCTTTCCAGGGCTTTCTTACTGAGTTCGAGATAGGTATCGACGTCGATGCGCTGGATGGCCATCGTTCCTCCTTTTCCTTACCTTTAAAGTATAGGCGGCGCGCCCAGGCAGGAATATGAGAAATATCGTCTTTTGCTTCTTTATTTCAGCTGCATGTTGACGGTCTGCAAAGCCTGGTCCCAACGCATCACCGGCAGGCCGGCGGTGGACAACCACTGCATCTGGGCGTCGAAGTCGGGCTTGTAGGTGTCGAAATCGTCCAGGTTGGCTTTGTCGGGGTTGACGACATGGTAGATCAGGATCAGCCAGGTGTGGTCGGTCTTGGCCTTGTTGATCCAGCCTTGGAACTGCGCCAGCGTGGTGGTCGGCATCATATTCTGGACGCGCAGGCGGTACGGGTTGAAGTTATCCTTGCTGTTGTAACCTTCGTCGGTGGTGCGGTGCGACTGGTAGAACTT
>Ga0163163_10005107_pt1 | contig 11318 bp, 11 predicted proteins | sample S65metaG_FD_119766 | JGI IMG/M metagenome (GOLD analysis project Ga0163163, IMG submission 119766) | Switchgrass rhizosphere microbial communities from Kellogg Biological Station, Michigan, USA - S6-5 metaG | ecosystem: Host-associated > Plants > Roots > Rhizosphere > Soil | place: USA... | reverse complement strand
GGACGACGCCGAAGCTCGACGCCGCCGGCCAGCCGGTGAAGGCCGCCGATGGCACGACGCTCATGGTGGCGCTCGACTACTGCACGAACTTCGTCCGACCGGACACCCAGCAGGCGCTGACGTTGAGCTTCCCCACGCCGGGCACCTTCAAGTTCGAAGCCGAGCCGCGGGCGGCCGGCTCGCTCGCGGCCGGTTCCGTGGTGGTCCCGTGATCACCCGAACGTGCCGGCCCCGGCAGGAGCCGACCGCGTCCCTCTGGCTAGCGTGCCCGAGCGTGCCCCGAGGAGGAGTCGCGCGATGAGGACCCGGATGAGGCGGGTGGCGTCGTTCGTCGTGCTCGCCGGCGTCGTCCTCGTGGTGGCGAGCTGCGGCGGCTCGGGTCGGCCCCAGAGCACGCTCGATCCCAAGGGCACCTACGCGCACAAGATCCAGAACCTGGTCGTGCCGGTCTTCATCACCGCCGGCATCGTCGGGCTCATCGTCTTCGCCGCCGTCATCGTGGCCGTGTTCAGGTTCCGCGAGCGCCCTGGTCACGAGCACACGCCGAAGCAGATCCATGGCCGCCCCGCACTCGAGATCAGCCTCACGATCCTCCCGGCCATCATCCTGGCCGTGGTCGCCGTGCCCACGATCAAGACGCTCTTCGAGCTCAACCAGAAGCCCAAGGACCCGCTGGTCGTCAACGTCATCGGCCAGCAGTGGTGGTGGGAGTTCGACTACCCGACGATCAAGGGCTCGGACGGGCTGCCGCTCGTCACCGCCAACGAGATGGTGGTCCCGGCCGGCCGACCCGTGCGGGTCAACGTCACCTCCCGGGACGTGATCCACTCCTTCTGGATCCCCAAGCTCAACGGCAAGCGGGACGCGGTCCCCGGGCGCATCCAGCCCTGGAACATCCAGGCCGACAAGCCCGGTGAGTATTGGGGCCAGTGCACCGAGTTCTGTGGCCTGTCGCACGCCAACATGCGTATGCGGCTGATCGCACTGACACCGGCCGACTTCGACGAGTGGGTGGCCAACTAGCAGCAGGCGGCCACCGATCCGACTGAAGACCTGGCCACGGCCGGCCAAGCCCAGTTCAAGAGCCTGTGTGCGAGCTGCCACCAGGTGAACGGGCTGAAGGACGCGCAGGGCCAGCAGATCGTGGCCCAGCCCGAGACGCAGGTGTACTCCGGCTCGGCCCCGAACCTCACCCACCTCATGTCCCGCGGTACGTTCGCCAGCGGCAACTTCGACCTGCTGAACGCGGCCTGCCGCGCGGAGCGCGACAAGCTCAGCGACAGCGATCCGACCGCGTTCAGCGCGTCGTACCTGAAGGGCACGACACCCGAGTGCCTCAACCAGCCCCAGTTGGAGGCCTGGTTGCGCAACCCACCCTCGATCCTGCCCGAGTTCGTCAACCCGACGAAGCTGGCCGCGACCGACGGTAAGTACCGGGGGATGCCGAACCTGAACCTGACCGAGACGCAGATCGACCAGCTGGTCGCCTACCTGAAGACCTTGAAGTAGCGCCTGAGTCCCCGCAGGAAGCGGGAGCCCGAGCAGAGAGGAGATCGAGATGGCCATCACCGAGCAGCCACCCCAACCCCTCGCCCTGCCGCGCTCAGCGACCGTCACGCCGAGCTCGGCGTACGGCGTATTCTGCCGACCGGTCGCCACCACGGGCTGGAAGTCGTGGCTCTTCACCATCGACCACAAGAAGATCGGGATCATGTACGGCGCCGCCGCGCTGTTCTTCTTCGTGGTCGGCGGCTCCGAGGCGCTGCTGATCCGTCTGCAGCTGGCCCGGCCCGACGGGAAGGTGCTCTCCGCCAGCACCTACAACCAGATGTTCACCATGCACGCGACGACGATGATCTTCCTCTTCGTCATGCCGATGGCCGCGGCGTTCGCGAACTACCTGGTGCCGCTGCAGATCGGCGCCCGCGACGTCGCGTTCCCCCGCATCAACGCCTTCGGGTTCTGGACCTTCCTCTCCGGCGGCATCTTCCTCAACCTGGCCTGGTTCATGGGCGGCGCGGCCGACGGCGGTTGGTTCGCCTACGCGCCGAACACCGGCGTGCCGTTCTCGCCCACCCACGGCATCGACTTCTGGCTCCTGGCCTTGCAGATCACCGGCATCGCCTCGCTCACGGGTGCCATCAACCTGATCGTCACCATCCTGAACATGCGGGCGCCAGGCATGAGCCTCATGCGCATGCCGGTGTTCACGTGGATGGCGCTCGTCACGCAGTTCCTGCTCGTGTTCGCCATCCCGGTCATCACCGTGGCGCTCTTCCTGCTCAACTTCGAGCGCCTGTTCGGGGCCACGTTCTTCGACGTGAGCGCCGGTGCCGACCCGTTGTTGTGGCAGCACCTGTTCTGGATATTTGGGCACCCGGAGGTCTACATCCTCATCTTGCCCAGCTTCGGGATCGTGTCCGAGGTCCTCCCGGTGTTCAGTGGCAAACCGCTCTTCGGCTACCCGTTCGTCGTCTTCTCGGGAGCGGCGATCGGGTTCATGGGTTGGGGCGTGTGGGCCCACCACATGTTCGCCTCGGGGCTCGGACCGGTGTCGGTCGCGGTGTTCACCCTCTCGACGATGTTCATCGCCGTGCCCACGGGGGTGAAGATCATCAACTGGATCATGACGATGTGGGGCGGCCGGCTGCGTTTCACCACGGCCATGCTCTTCGCCATCGGGCTCATCGTGGAGTTCACCGTCGGGGGCCTCTCGGGCGTCACCCACGCGGTGTCGCCGGCCGACACCCAGCAGACCGACACCTACTACATCGTCGCCCACCTCCACTACGTGCTCTTTGGAGGCGCGGTCTTCGGCATCTTCGCCGGCCTGTACTACTGGTGGCCGAAGGTGTTCGGACGCCTGCTGAGCGAGACGCTCGGCAAGTGGAACTTCTGGCTCATGGTCATCGGCATGAACCTCACGTTCGGGCCGATGCACATCGTCGGCCTGGAGGGCCAGGCCCGGCGCAACTACCGCGTCATCCCGGGGATGGGCGTGACCGGCTGGAACACGCTCGAATCGCTCGGCTCGTTCATCCTTGCCGTAGGGATCCTGCTCTTCCTCATCAACGCGGTGCGCACGAACCTCCGGCCCCGGACCGCCCCCGCAGACCCCTGGGACGCCCGAACGCTCGAGTGGATGACCGCGAGCCCGCCGAAGGAGCACAACTTCGACACCATTCCGTCGGTCCAGTCGATCGACGAGTTCTTCCACCGCAAGTACGAGGAGGACGAAGCGACCGGTGAGTTCCGTCGCGTCGCCACGGCCGAGGAGGTCATCGGCGACCTCGAGGCGCAGGCCGAGGAGCACATCCACATGCCCTCGCCGTCGTACTGGCCGCTGGTGTCGGCCATCAGCCTGCCGATCGTCGCCATGGGCCTGATCTTCAACCACTGGATCTCGCTCGTCGGCGCCCTGGTCCTCACCTTCGGCATCTACGGCTGGGCGCAGGAACCGGCCACGGCGGACGAGTCGGACTTCGATCCCCCCGGCGGGGACCCCTCCAAGGAGCTGGCCTCCGTTGGCTGACATCACCGCGGACGTGGCCGTGAGCACACCCGTCCCGGCTCGCACCGGGAACGGGGCCGGTCACGGCGGTGGCGGCCACGGCGGCGGCCGGGGCGACGGCCTCCACATGACGACGACGGGCCTGTCGAACAACAAGCTCGGCATGTGGCTCTTCCTGGGCTCCGAGTGCCTGCTCTTCGGCGGCCTCATCTCGACGTACATGCTGTACCACGGGCGCACGCAGAACGGCCCGAAGCCCAGCCAGGTCTACGACATCCCCTTCACGTCCATCAGCTCGTTCATCCTGCTGATGAGCTCGTTGACGATGGTCCTCGCGGTGTCGGCGGCCAAGAACAACGACACGCCCAAGACCCGGCTGTGGCTCGGCGCCACCGCCGCCCTGGGCTCACTCTTCGTCGGCGGCCAGGTGTACGAGTTCACGGCCTTCTACCATGAGGGTCTGGGCTTCACCACGAGTCTGTTCGGGTCGAGCTTCTACACCCTGACCGGCTTCCACGGCGTCCACGTCACGGTGGGCATCGTCATGCTCATCTCGGTGATCGCCATCACGTTCCGGGGCCGGATCGACGGCGACCGGGCCGAGGTCATCGAGCTGGTCGGCCTGTACTGGCACTTCGTGGACATCGTCTGGATCGTCATCTTCACCCTCGTCTACCTGATCCCTTCGTGAGGTCACAGCCATGAGCTCTCCTGCCGACGTCACGGCCTTCGGGGAAAAGCTGGACGATCGCGACGCGCCGCAATACGGCCACCAGACCGACATCCTCTACGTCAAGGTCGCGGCCGTCCTGGTCGTGCTCACCGCGCTCGAGGTGTGGGCGAGCTACGCCCACTGGCTCGGTCACGCCACGCTCGCCGTCCTCCTGACCCTGATGGCGGTCAAGTTCACGCTGGTGGTCTTGTTCTTCATGCACCTGAAGTGGGACTCGAAGCTCTTCGGGCGCCTGTTCTGGGCCGGCGTCTTCCTCGCCATCGCGGTGTACGTCGTCGCCCTGTCCACCTTCAAGTTCTTCGTGAAGTCCTGACCCCCGGGAGTGCCGATGCTCGGCACAGTCGCTGACCCGATCTGGCAGTTCCACCCGCATCCCGAGGTGTGGCTGCTCGTCGCCACGATCGCCGGCGCCTACGCCTACGCCATCAGGGTCATCGGTCCGATGGTGGTCCCGGCCGGCCAAGCCGTCGTCCGGCGCAAGCAGCTCTGGTGCTTCGGCGTCGGCCTCGCGCTGCTCTGGTTCGCGTCCGACTGGCCCGTGCACGACATCGCGGAGCAGCGCCTCTACTCCGTCCACATGCTCCAGCACATGATCCTGGCGTACTTCATGCCACCCCTCATGCTGCTGGCCGTCCCTACCTGGCTCGGCCGGCTGGTGCTCGGGGACGGCCGCGTCTGGAGCGCCTTCCGGTGGCTGGCCAAGCCGGTGGCGGCGGGCGTGATCTTCAACATCGTCCTGATGGTCTCGCACATCCCCGGTGTCGTGAACGCGTCGGTCGACAGCTCGAACGGCCTGCTGCACTACTCGCTGCACGTCCTGCTCGTGCTGACCGCGCTGCTGATGTGGACGCCCGTCTGTGGTCCGTTCCCCGAGCTGCGCATCGGGCCCGGCGGCCAGATGATCTACCTGTTCGCGATGTCGATCATCCCAACCGTGCCCGCCGGCTGGCTGACCTTCGCGGACGGCGTGGTCTACAAGGCCTACGCCCAAGATCCGAGGTTGTGGGGCATCAGTGTGCAGACCGACCAGCAGTTGGCCGGCGCGATCATGAAGGTCGGCGGCTCGACGTTCCTCTGGGTCCTGATCGCCTACATCTTCTTCTCCCGCTTCATGGGGAACTGGGAGGAGCAGAACACCTACCGCCGCTCACGGCGGATCCCCGACGCCGAGATCGTCGGTCACGACGACACCCCGCTCACCTACGACGAGGTGACGCGGGCCTTCGACGCGGGTCCCCCGGCGGAGGAGCCCGAGCGCCCCGAGCAGCATCCGGCGTGAGCCGCGCGCCGGCGGACCGACCGGAAGCGCCGGTCGAAGAGCGGCGAGTCAGTCCCAGTGGAACGTACGGGCGGCCAGCAGCGGCGCGACCACCGCCCACACCCCCAGGGTGAGCCAGGCCCGGCCCGGGGCCTGACCGGTGACGAGCGCGGCGCGCAGGACCTCGGCCAGCGCGGCGCCGGGCAGCAGCCGGGCGGCCTGCTCGAGCCCGCCGGGTAGCTCGTCCAGCGAGAAGATCATCCCGCCCACCAGGAGCAGCACGAGGTAGAGGGCGTTGGCCGCGGCGAGGTTGACCTCGCCCCGCAGGTTGCCGGCCAGGATGAGCCCGATCCCCGCGAACGCGATGGTGCCGACGACCACGCCGGCCAGGGCCAGCAGCCAGCGGCCGTTCGGGTTCCAACCGAGGGCGAAGGCGATCGGTACCAGCACCACGAACTGCACGAGCTCGACCGCCACCACGCCGGCCGTCTTGGCCGCCACGAGCCGGGGGCGGCCGAGCGGCGTGGCGCCGAGCCGCTTGAGCACGCCGTATGAGCGCTCGAAGCCGGTCGCGATGCCGAGGCTGACCATGGCCGTCGACATGACGGCCAGCGCGAGGATCCCGGGGGCGAGGAAGTCGATGGCGTCGCCGCTGCCCGTCGGCAACACGTCCACCGCGGTGAAGAAGACGAGCAGCAAGACGGGGATGCCGAGGACGAGCAGGAGCGACTCGCCGCGGCGGATCGTGAGCGTCAGCTCCGTCCTCGTCTGCATGGCCAGTGCGCTCATCGGGCGCGCCTCCGCCGACCGGCGCGTCGGCGGCCGGGCTGGGTCGCCGAGCCGGCGACGTCCGGCGTCTCTTCCCGCCTGGTGAGGGAGACGTAGACGTCCTCGAGCCGCTTCCGACCCGCGTGCAGGTCGGCGAGCGGCACGTTGCGCTCGGCCAGCCACGCCGTCAGCTCGGCGACGAGCGCGGGCTCCGGTTCGCCCTCGACCACGTACTCGCCCGGCGTCTCCTCCCGGACGAGGACGCCGAGGGTCGCACCGAGGCCGGCCACGTCGAGGTGGCGGGGCGCGCCGAAGCGGAGCTCAGCCGTGCGGACGGCGCGGGTCAGCTCGTCGGGGGTGCCCGACACCAGCAGGCGGCCCCGGTCGATGATGAGCAAGCGGTCGGCGACCCGCTCCGCCTCCTCGAGCTCGTGGGTCGTGAGGATCACGCAGGCGCCACGCTCGGCCAGCGTTCGTATGAGGGCTCGCACCCGTTGCCGGCCGACGACGTCCACCGACGCGGTCGGCTCGTCCAGGAACACGACCTCGGGCTCCCCGGCGAGGGCCAGGCCGAACGACAGCCGCTGCTGTTCGCCTCCGGACAGCTCGCGCCACGTGCTCCGGGCGCGCTCGGTCAGGCCGACGCTGGCCAGCAGGTCGTCCGGATCCCGCCGTCCGCCGTAGTACGAGCAGAACAGTGCGGCCGCCTCGCGGGCGCGGATGCCCGGGTAGATGCCACCCTGCTGGAGCATCACGCCCATCCGGCCCGCGAGCTGCGTGTGGTCGGCGACGGGGTCCAGGCCGAGCACCGTCGTGCGGCCGGCGGAGGCCGGGCGGTAGCCCTCCAGCACCTCGACGGTGGACGTCTTGCCCGCGCCGTTCGGGCCGAGCACCGCGGTCACCTCGCCGGCCTCCGCCTCGAAGCTGAGACCGTCGACGGCTACCAGCTCGCCGTAGCGCACGACGAGATCCGTCACCTCGACCGCAGCCACGACGCCGCAGGTTAGAGCCGGGGCTCCGCCGGCCGTGCGTCGGCCGGACACCGCGCACGACCCGCACTGAGCCCGGGTCGGAGTCCGACGACGGCCCGCCGTGCCCCGGTCGGAGTCCGACGACGGCCCGCACGGAGCCCGGCGAGGGCCCGGTCCGGCCCGGCCGGCCCACACGGAGCCCGACGACGGCCCGCATGGCGCCCGGCGAGGGCCCGACGGGGGCGGGGTCGGCGTGCGTCCTCATCCGCCTGTGTCCGCGTTCTTGGTCACATGTGCTTGGTTCGCGGACACAAGTCCGGCGGGTCGACGCCCAGGTGAGCGGTCGGGGGCGTCACGTGCGAGCGTCCGACAACCGCTCAGAGCTCAGCGAGGTCCGACAACTAGCCTGCGCGTCCTGTGATCGACGTCCGCCTCCTGCGCACCGACCTCGCCGGCGTCCGGTCGGCCATGGCCAGGCGGCACGATCCCGCCCTCCTCGACCAGCTGGACGAGGCGGCTGATCTCGACCGGCGCATCCGGGAGCTGGCGATCCGCCGGGACGACAACCGGCGCGAGGTGAACGAGCTCTCGAAGCGCGTCGGCCAGCTGCGTCGCGACGGTGACACGGAGCAGGCCGAGGCCGTGATGGCCGAGAGCCGTTCCCTCGGTGAGGCCGGCGCCGCGCTGGCGCGGGAGGCGGCGGCCGAAGAGGACGAGCTGCGCGGCTTGTTGCTGCGCATCCCGAACGTGCCGTCGGACCTGGCGCCCGAGGGTGCGGGCGAAGCCGACAACCCGGTGGTCAAGGGTCCGGTCAACTTGCCGTCGGAGTTCCCCGAGCACCAGCGGGTGCCGCACTGGGAGACGGCGCGCGTGCTCGGCATCCTCGACAACGAGCGGGCGGCGAAGATCAGCGGGTCCATGTTCACGATGCCTCGCGGCCTCGGGGCCACCCTGGCCCGGGCGCTCTGCCAGCTCGCGCTCGATCGCAACGGTGACGCGTTCGAGGAGATCAGACCGCCCACGCTGGTCTCCACGGCGACCTTGACCGCCACCGGCCAGCTCCCGAAGTTCGCCGACGACGCGTACGCCGTCGAGCGGGACGACTTGTGGTGCATCCCGACGGCCGAGGTGCCGCTGACCTCGTTGGCCGGCGGTGAGATCCTGGACGAGGCGGCGCTCCCGATGCGGTTGATGGCGGCCACGCCGTGCTACCGGCGGGAGGCCGGCTCCGCCGGACGCGACACGCGGGGAATGCTGCGCAGCCACGAGTTCGACAAGGTCGAGATCCTGGCCTACGCCACCCCTGACCAGGCCGCCGACGTGCTGGACGATCTGGTCGCCCGGGCCGAGGGTTGCATCGAGGTGCTCGGCCTGCCCTACCGGATCGTGGAGATCAGCACCGGCGACCTCGGCCAGAGCCACCATCGCAGCTTCGACATCGAGGTCTACGCGCCGGGCTGCGACGCCTGGCTGGAGGTGTCGTCCGTGAGTTGGTTCAGCGACTACCAGGCCCGTCGAGCCGACATCCGCTACCGCCCGGAGACCGGAAGGGGCACCGCCTTCGTCCACACGCTGAACGGGTCGGCCCTCGCCGTGCCCCGGGTGTGGGCGGCCCTGATCGAGAACGGGCGGCGCGATGACGGCAGTGTCGAACTGCCGGAGGTGCTCTGGCCCTACTTGCGCGGCCACCGGTGGATCGCGCCCCCGGACGGCGTTGGGTGAGCCCGTCCGAGCGGCTCTCGCATCTCCGCTCCGACTACGAGTGGGGCACCCTCGAACGGGTCGCGCTCGACGACGATCCGGTCGCGCAGTGGTGGTCCTGGTACGAGGACGCGGCGGCGGCCGGCCTCGAGGAGCCGAACGCGATGTCCCTCGCCACGATCGCTGACGACGGCGGTCCCGACGCCCGGATCGTGCTGGTGCGCGGGGTCGATCAGCGGGGCTTCGCCTTCTTCACCAACTACGACTCGACGAAGGGGCGCCAGCTCACCGGGCGTCCCGTAGCCGCCGCCACGTTCGCTTGGCTACCGCTCCATCGGCAGGTGCGGGTGCGCGGGCCGGTCGAGGTGGTGTCGTCCGACGAGTCCGACGAGTACTTCGCCAGCCGACCGCGTGCGTCCCGGATCGGGGCGTGGGCATCGCCGCAGTCGTCGGTCATACCGGACCGCGAGGCCCTGGACGCCTTGGTGGCGCAGGTGGAGCAGCGCTTCCCCGATGACGTGATCCCGCGCCCGCCGCGGTGGGGCGGGTTCCGGATCGTCCCGGTCTCGTTCGAGTTCTGGCAGGGCCGGCCTAGCCGGCTCCACGACCGCTTCCGCTATCGGCGCCCGGACTCAAGCGACGGCGGCGGAGCCACCTGGGTGATCGAGCGCCTCGCGCCCTGAGCCCTCGTCGAGCGGCATCCACGACCTCGCCGCCTCGGCGAGCGCGTCGACCACCGCCTGGGTGTGCGGGTTGAGCTCCGGGCCCTCCCAGTCCCAGAACATCGGGGTGGTGCCGCGCACGCGGGGCGGCAGCTCGAGCTGGGTCCCCCCGCCGCGAACCAGGTTGACCGGGTTGCGGGGATGGAGGCCGCGCAGCTCCGCCGGGATGGCGGCGAGGTCGGTCTCCACCTCGTAGACCGGCAGGTGCCGGCGCAGGTGATGCCCGACGTGCGCGGCGAGCTCCCGATTGCGACCACCGAGCAGCAAGGTTGACCAGAGGCCCGCCCGGCCGTACCCGTGGACGGTCACCACGTGGTCGACCTGGTCGAGGAAGGCCGCGAGGGCGGGAGAGGCGGCCGGATCGATCTCGCTCGACGGGATGTGCCACTGCAGGTCGGCCGGCTGGTGCACGCCGTAGTACGACGCATCGGCCGCCGCCGCGGCGGCACCGGCGATCACGTCGGTGATCTCTTCGAGCGCGCCGCCGTGGAAGGCCATGAACCCGAACCGACCCCGCGGCACGAACACCTCCTCGACGCCGGGCGTGGCCAGCAGCCTGGCGAACGGGGCCGCGCGCTCACCGGCCACGCGGTGTGGGCCCACTCAGGCGTCCTGTCGGTCGTCCACCGCTCGCGGGCGGTGGGCCAGGACTGCGGCGAGCGCCGCGACCACGACGAGCCCGAGCACGAGGGCGAGCGAGCCGGCGCCCCGGTCGATGAGCCAGGCCGCTACGGCGTCGGCGCGGGCCTGGAACCAGCTGCTGATGCCGCCGCCCGCCACCTGCTTCGCGCCGGTGTCGGACACGAGGTCGTACCACCAGTAGTACACGAGGTAGAGACCGGCGAGGATCATGAGGCCGCCGGCGACGGTGTCGATCCACCGCATGCTGGATCGCAGCGCCCGGAGCAGGCCGCCACGGGCGAGGGCCAGCGTGACCGTCAGGGCGGTGAGCAACAGGCCCATGCCGAGGCCGTAGGCCACGATCATCAGCACGCCGGAGAGCGTGCCGTCGCGGGTGAAGCTGCTGAGCACCGTGCCGAGGAACGGACCGATGGTGCAGCCGAACGAGGCGATGGCGTACGAGATGCCGAAGACGAACATCGACGAGATGGTGCGGGAGCGTCCACCCCGTTCCAGCTTGGGGAGCGCGAAGGACAGCTTGAAGCCGAAGAGGAGCGCGACGCCGAGGCCGACGAGGGCGAAACCGATGACGATGCCGAGGTAGCGGGCGATGTCCGTGACCTCACTCCCCCCGGCCCGCAGGATGAAGCCTAGGAGCGTGAAGACGGCGAGGAACCCGGCCGACACCGATGCGCTCACCACGAGCGCTCTGGCCACGCTGGCGCGGGCGGGCTGGGCGAGGTCGGCGCTACGGCTCTCGATGCCGAGGAAGTACGAGAGGTAGGCCGGCAGCATGGCGAAGCCGCACGGGTTGACCGTGGCGACCACGCCCGAGAGGAAGGCGAGGGCGAAGTACCCGTTGATCACGACGGGAACAGGGAGTCGACGGCCGAGCGGAGCTGTTCCGCATTGAGGGCGCCGGCCTTCGACTTCAGCACCTTGCCCTGCGGGTCGATGAAGACGGTGGTCGGTAGCGCAGCCACGCCGAGCGCCGCCGTGACGGAGCCGTCCGCGTCGCGCAGCAGCTCGTACG
>Ga0163163_10005105_pt1 | contig 11320 bp, 10 predicted proteins | sample S65metaG_FD_119766 | JGI IMG/M metagenome (GOLD analysis project Ga0163163, IMG submission 119766) | Switchgrass rhizosphere microbial communities from Kellogg Biological Station, Michigan, USA - S6-5 metaG | ecosystem: Host-associated > Plants > Roots > Rhizosphere > Soil | place: USA... | reverse complement strand
CATTCGCTTTGCCGGCTGTGTTGGATTTTTGAGGCGTCTCTGAAGTTGCGCTTGAAGAGGTCGTGGATGGGTTTGGTTCGAAACTGCGTATGCTGCGAACGGCGACTACAAGATCTTCAAGATCGGTCTTCAGAACGCACGCGCGTACACCTGATCCCGCCAGCTGCGCCATTACTTCGCACGGTTCATACATACTAAGAACGATCATTTCGATTTCGGGAAACTGCTTGTGGATCATCCTGGCCGCTTCGATGCCGTTCAGTCCGGGCATGGAGAGATCGAGTACAACGAGATCAGGTTGTTCCTTTGCCGTCATTGCAACGGCTTCTCGCCCGGTTGTCGCTTCAGCGCACACCTGCCAGCCCTCCTGTGCCTGCAGGATGTTGCGAACGTGGCGACGCACGATGGCGTGATCATCAGCGAGCAAGATACGCATGATCTCGATCCTCAGATAAACAGACCGTGGCATTCACCGTGGCTCCTTGCGGGCCTGATTCAATGTCGAGCTGGCCCCCGAGTTGGTTCAAGCGCTGGCGCATGCCCGCGATGCCTACACCCGGGGAAAGCCCGCCGTCCAGGGCATCCTCCGTGGCCGGCAAGGAAAAACCATGCCCATCATCCATGATTCGCAAGCCGACGGTGTTTTCTTGTCGCGTCACTTCGATTACGGCTTTTCCGCCTCCGGAATGACGATGAATGTTTGTCAGACTTTCCTGTACCACGCGAAAGAGGGCCGTTTCAACATCCAACGGCAGGCGTCCGATGTTATCCACAACCATCAGTTCGACGGGAATTCCGCTGCGCTGAATAAAGCCGCGAACGAACCACGTCAATGCCGGTACGAGGCCGGCTTCGTCGAGCAGAGGCGGGTGCAGTACGTACGAAAGGGTTCGAAGCTCTTTAATAACCTGGTTGCACAGTGACACGCTCTCGTGCCATGTTTCGGCGAGATTGGTATCCAGGTATTTCGCTCCCTTTCCCAGGCAGGCGAGCCCGGCTTTAATCGCGACCATATCCTGGACGGTTGAGTCGTGCAGCTCGCGAGCAATACGCCGGCGTTCGGCGTCCTGTGCGTTCATGAGCAATCCCGTTAACTTTTGTTGCGCGTCGTGCGCTTCCTTAATTTCGGTCACGTCTTCATACACAACGACCATGCGTCCCGCGCCATATAATTCGAACCGGCTGATGCGGACTTGAAACCAGAACGTTCTATCCATTTGTGCGGACGGGTAGACGCAACGGAACTCATCCAGTTCACCGGACATCAACTGCTGTATACCCCTCGATACAAGTTGCGCCTCGTGACCCTGGGATTCTTCCGCAGACGCGTCCAGATAATTGAAGCCGATATCCTTGACGGATCCTTCGGCGCAGTTTGCTTCAGCGAAGGTCTTCCACGATCGGTTCAAGGCGATGATGGTGCCGCGGTGATCCAGCAAAGCAACACGAGCATTGAGAGCATCAATCGTCGATTGAAGCAACCGCCTGCTTGCCAGCAATGCAATTTCCGCCCGTCTGCGGTTGCGGCGATGAGCCAGCAATGCCACGATGAGTCCACCCTCTATCAGGCATAAAGAAAGGATGCCAAGAATATGCCACCCATAGGTATCCCACACGGACGGATCGCGGAACTTGATCAGGGTGCCCAATGGAAGCCTGCTCTCGTCGAGCCCCCACTTGTTCATGGCTTGCCAGTTGACCGTTGGTACCAGAGCAGTCTGGTGAACCGGCTGCGTTCGGATATCTGCGCCGTCAAGCAAGCGCCCGACGATTTGAGCAACCTCGGTTGCCATCGCTTCCTGATCGATAAGCGCTCCCCCGACAGTTCCCGTGTCGAGATCGAGTGCGCTCACAAGATAGACGGGAGCTGTTGCAGCTTGAACGATCTGACCAAGAACCTGTGTTCGCAGCAGTCGCTTGCCGGCGCCATCTTCACCCATCGATAAAAAGAGAACTGCAGCATTCTGTGGCAGACGGACGATGCGGCTCTGGAGATCTTCCAGGGACAGACCTGAAAGGTACTTGGCGGAAATCTGCCCTTCGGAAGCAGTCAATTCGCGCTGTGCTGCCTTCTCCCAATCTTTATCCGTCGACGAATTTCCGGTGACAATGAAGAGCTGTTCGACCCCCGGCTGCAGTGTTCGGATAAATTCCACAGTGCCTCTAACCTGATCTTCCATTTTCGGTGGGACGAGACCGGCGATCGGCTGTTCTGAGGGCCAACCGTCGAGACCCATCTTGCGACCGAGGTACACCACCTCGGCTCCCGGGAAGAGTTCCTCTCCATACTCGCGGACCAGCTCTAGAGAGGTGGTTCCGACGGGCACGACCACATCGAAGACTTTTCCCGAATACCTATGGCGCAACAACGACAAGAGAAGTGGGAAGGCTCTCGGAGATGGTGACGACTCGAAGTACTCGCTGTAAATATCCGGATTAACCTCGAATTTTTCGGTAAGGGCTTTGCGAATTGCGCGATCCACAACAACGTTGGCCAGCATGTCGCTTCTGGCCTCATAAATCAGGAGCACAGATTTCCGGGTCTCGGCCGCTCGGGCGGCGTTAGTGGAAGCAACAACGAGGCAAAGGAGCGCGCCGAAGATGAGGATCGTGCCAGATCTGAAGAGTGTTGTTGTCATCCAAGTGTGGATCGCCGGACCCTTGTTGATAGGGGATTGAAAACGATAGGGACCGCGAGCACGATGTCCTTCAAACGCCATCGGCATGAGAATTCCAACCTAACGGAGGAGGATAGATGGGTAAAATGGAGGAAGAGATCAGGTGAATTCTGTATTTTATCGGTGAATCACTGTATCCCGTGTAGTGACTTCGCTTCAATCCCTGAGATTGCACACTTCGACCAGACCAAGCCCGAGCCGTCGGAGGCCCGCCCTCGGCTGGGGAACAGTGATGGTTTTTCCAATTGAGGGAACTACACCTGCCGCCGGATCCTGCGGGCGCCAAGCAGGCCCATCATTAATCCGCTTATCAACAATCCAGCAGTGGCGGGTTCGGGGACTGAAGAGTTGAATCCGACTTCCGCAAAAGCCGTTACGGCGGTATCTCCATAATTGCTGAGAATGTTGAAACGGAAGTGCGTTGCCGCGACTGGTGCAAACGTAAAGATCTGTGGCGCCGCTATCGTAGCGGGAACCTGAGCAAATAACGAAGGTCCGCCAGCCAACAGGACGAACGTTACTCCATCCGTGGAGGTCAGCACCTGAACCCGCTGAATGCCGGAGGTCCCATCGACGCCGGGACCTCCGCCGTTTTGGTTCCAGAATGAGAAGCTATCGACCTGATAAGTTCCTCCCAGGGCGAATGTAACGGTTCCCGTCACCGTCCCCGGGGTCGACACCCACGAATTGCCAGGAACTGTCGCCGCATGAGTTGCGGTCAAGGTCAAGGCGCTCAATCCAACCCCGTTAACCGTATTTGCCAGTGAGGTGCCCACGAGCGTTCCCATGTCGGTTGTCGCCGTGACACCGACAATGCGATCAGCGAATGCGTAATGAACCTGAAATGCAACGACAATACAGACTGCAGCGAAGAAGCGAAGTGTACGGGTCATTGGCGGTCCTCCAACCCCCAGACGGGGGCGTCTTGTCGATTTTTCGGAGTTTCATTGATTTCAGAATGGAGCGTAATTGCTGCGGACACGGCACGATGAGTGCCAACATTCGTGGCGAATTCCACGTCCGGCCGTAACCCCGCGTGACGATGGCACTTGTTCTTATTCACGGCCGAAGCTAGCGCGACCAAAAGTCTACGACTGTCGTAAGGAATCACGACAACCATTCGGCGCGTCGTCCAGGTTCAGACCGCTAAGATTGTTTGCCTCTTACACATCAAGGTGTTCCGCCGTCACGCGCGAGGAATGTCTCACTTCTTTACACACCTCGGCATCGCAATCCAGATCCCAACGTTGTACCAGCTTCAGATAGTGGAGCCGTGACGGCGAGGCGTTGCTGAAATTGACCGACACCCCTACGATAGGGGGTATCTGCAAAGATACTGAATGCAGGGGCTGTCGTCCTTAACTCCTCAACCACAGAAGGCGAATCCCATTGTGACTCTTGGGCCCTGAATTGCCTGAGGGGTGCATGAGCTCTGTACGAACACATGAAGTCCGTGGATTTCTGGTCATTGATATCTCTGGACGTATGAGTCTCATGGAGCGTGAGCTTCGAGACGCCGTTCAGAGATCTCTTGGTGCCGGTCATCGTCAATTCATCCTGAAGATGAACGCTGTGTCCTACATCGATAGCTGCGGCTTGGGAGAGTTGGTTTGCATCTATACGTCAGTGAGGACTTCCGGCGGTAATGTGCGACTTCTTGCACCGAGTTACAGGGTGCGTGAGCTGTTGGGCATTACGAAACTGGACACCATATTCGAAATTCTCGAGGATGTAACCCCTTTTGCCGACTCCGCTGCACCTGCACGCGTGAATACCTTTTGGGTGTCGTAGGATCCGAGGGCTTATCGCTTCGGCCAGGCCTGGCAGACGTCCTTAATACTGGCGTGCGGTGTGCGAACCCGACGGCGCGGCGTACTTCTCCCCCAACCGGGACAGTCTCGCATCGATTTCAGTGGGCGCAATCGCAATCGTTCTTTCGCGCCCCATACGCCTCTCTTGCTCCCGCAGTCCCGCCCTCAGCACCAGGCTCAGACGGCGCGACTCCCGGACGAACTCCTGTCCCTTCTTTGAGCGTAGGAGGTATTCCAGTCCGGTCACGAGCGCGAGTCCATCCGCCTGCTTCGAGAGACAAATTTCAGTGAGTGACCCGATGAACTTCAGGATCATTGCGGCATCGGCAATCTCGATGCGCCCGCCATCCTCCATCCGCTTCACCATTCGATCGAGAACATCCAATCCGCGGCCAAGCATGCGATGTTCGTCTGTCCAGGGTTCCCCGTTCGCCATCATTCTTCCTCCGCTAATCCATGCATTGCGAACTGCGTGGTCCGGACGGCATGGTTCTAGTAATCGAGTAGTGACGACGGTGTCACGGGCGGGTACGACTCTGTACGTTCCGCTAAGCTTCTGCCTGAGCGGCCATCCGTGTCAAGCGACTTGGCGATCGCGCAGTCTCCGTTTAGATTAGGAGCAAAGATGGAACTAAGAGTACGCCCCTGGACTCAGGACGACATTCCCGAGATCGTCCAGTATTGGACGACAATCCGCAACGTCGATGCGGACCGAATGGGCTGCGACCTCTCACGGTTTCCGGCTCCCGAACAATACAAGCGCATTCTGGAAGAACAACTGGACGCCCCGCATGAAACGGCATCCGCCTTTTACTCCATGTGGGTCGTCAATGGAGACACTATCGGCTTTGCGAGTCTAAAGAACATCCGTTTCGGAATCCGCGGAGAGATGCACTTGCACATTTGGAATGCGAAGGAACGCGGGAAAGGAATTGGCGGCCGCCTTTTCTGCCTGTCTGCGATCGACTTTTTCGAGCGGTTCAGGGTGAGCGAAATCGTCTGCGAACCCGGGGCCTCGAATCCCTATCCCAACCGCATGCTGCAGAAGGTTGGGTTCTCGTTGACAGGTTCGCGCGTGGGCAGATCTTCAGAATTATCCAAAGAGTTACTGCTCAACACCTATGCAATAACGAGAGAGGCCGCAGTCAACTATTTAAGTAAAGAGATTCAGTGGGACCCATCGGACTATGTGAGGAATTCGCAGGGCCAGTTCGGCTGGGCCATGAGCAATATCGACAAGCTGAGGCTGCAGAAGGCCGATCGTGTTCTCGATGTTGGCTGTGGTGATGGGAAAATCACGGCGGAACTCGCTGCCCGCGTGCCGGAGGGCAGGGTTATCGGCATCGATCGTTCAAACCCCATGATCGCATTGGCCCGCAGGTCCGTGCAGAGCGACAATGTTGTCTTTCGCGTGATCGACGCGCAGGCTCTCGACTTTACCGAAGAATTCGATGCGGTGTTTTCCAACTCCGCGATTCACTGGATGCCGGACCAGTTTGCCGTGGTGCAGGGGATCGGCCGTGCACTGAAGGCCGGCGGACGCGTGTTTCTTTCAATGGGAGGTCGCGGCACTGCGGAAATTCCGCGACGCATGCTTGCAGGTCTCATGCGGGAATCCAGGTGGGCTCAATCACTCGACGGAGCGACGTCGCCGCATCACTTCAAGGGTCCCGAGGAGTACGGACCGTGGCTCGCTCATGCCTCTCTGCGAGTGCATCGGATGGAACTGGTTCCGAAACCTATGCGACTGACCGATATTGCCGCCCTCAAGGGCTGGCTACGAACAACGTGGATGACATATACGGAGCGCGTTCCAGAGAGCGAACGTACAGACTTTGTTCGAGAATGGGCGTCGCGCGTAGCGAACGGGTGCACACTAGCGCACGACGGAGCATTGCTGATGCCGATGGTAAATCTGGAAATCGAGGCGGAGAAGATCCCCCGAAACGGTTGAGAGCGCACGCCGCGGCCGCTCCGGAAGTCCCGGCAACGACCGCAGTATGACTATTGGGCGCCGTTCCCACCTTCGACGCGCACATCTCCACTCTTCGCAGGTGGCGGCGGTGGTGGGGGTGGAGGTGGAGGCGGTGGCGGTGGCGGTGGTGGCGCAATCGTTCCACCGACAGTTCCCTGGATTACTCCACCAACCACCCCTCCTGGCACGGATTGCGCAGGTGGCGGAATCGTGCGCCCCCCAACACCATCGCTGCTGACTCTGCCAGGAGGCGGTGGTGGCGGCGGAGGAGGCGGTGGTGGAGGTGGCGTGTCGCCACGTTCGCCGCCCAGTACGCCGCCGACAACCCCGCCGATCACACCACCTTCGGCATCCGGTGACGCCGGGGACGGTGAACGAGGTGGAGCAGGCGGTGCTGGTGGTGCTGGGGGTGCAGTCGGCGCGCTCTGAGATGGAATCGTTGGAGCACCTTGCGGCTGTCCTTCCAGCGGAAATGAAAAAACCAGCGCCAGGGCCGCAACGGCGAAAATCGACGCGATTGCAGCGTAGGACAATACGAGTCTTCGTTTTGACATCGAAACTTCCTCCAGAAGCGAATGCACGCGTTGTGTCAACTGACGTTTGCGCAAGAAGAGCGGCGTCGGCGTCAAATCGAGCTCTAGAGGCATTCCCGCTGCGGCAAGAAGCGAGGCGATATAGTCATTGCGGGCTGAAGTCAGCCGAACGACCTCCGCATCAACGAGCTGTTCACGAGAAAGCCGAGATTGAGCCAAAAGCCACCACACCCCGGGATGAAACCAGAACACCGCAGCGGCAACTTCTTCCATTAACGCCATCAGCCAATCTCTCCGCCGAATGTGAAGCAATTCGTGACATGCAATTCCGTATTGCCATCCCGGTCTCAAGTTCATGAACGATTCCGGCAGGAGTACCACCGGTCGCCGAAGGCCGGCGGTCGCCGGAATCTTCAATTCCTTTGAAATGCAAAACGTCGCGGACGCACGAACGAGAACACAGGCCCGTCTGAGAGACTGCGGAAGAGCGTGGAGGGGCGCCGACGCCACTCGATAGCGACGCACCTGCAGCATCCCTGCCACGAGCCAGCTCAATCGAACGGCAAAACCAGCGGCTAGAATGGCTGATGCAATCCACTTCCAGGTCGCGCCACGCCACAGGCTCACTTCGGCAGAAGCGCCGCCTGAAGAAACCAAAGGGTGACTCCAGGGCTGGATCACGGGCAGGATGAGACACATCGCGAGCACCAGCTCGGTGTAAGCAAGTTGAGTCCTCGGATGCCGGATACGAAAGATCAGCGGCAGAAGCGCTCCGAGCGACGCCATCGCAAACACTTGAGCAAACCAGGAAATCAGATTATTGTGCGCCAGCTCGAAAATCATTTCTCCCTCCGCTTCTCTTTGAGCAGCTTCTTTTCCTTGAGTAATGCGCGGATTTCGTCGAGCTGTTCGTCATCACGACTCAGATTGTCGACAAGATGAATGAGTAATGGCTTTGGGGATCCATTGAATACTCGCTTTACAAACTCCTGAACCATGTTGCTGATCACTTTGGTTTCGGGCTCCACCGGTACATAGACATACGCGCGCCCTCGTTCGGACTTTCGCAAATGTCCTTTTTGCTCGAGTGTTCCCATCATCGTCATCACTGTGGTGTAGGCTATCTTTCGGCGTGTGAGAAGATCCTCGTAGACTTCGCGAACCGTCGAACTCCCGCGTTTCCAGATAATCTTCATGATCTCGAGTTCCTGATTCGTCAGCACGGCTTTGGATGGTTTCACGGTTTGTTCCAATATTCAGTTTAATTAGTACTAGTAAGCTAGTACTGATGAGTCGTGTTAGGCAAGCAAAATCGCAGCGACGCGTCGGCATCATCGTTGCACCTCTTCGAGTTCGAGGTGCGTTATTTGGGATTGATGGCAACCGGGCGTGTCGCTTTCGCTCCACACCCGGCTAGCGGGCTAGAGCTTCTTGTAGCCCTCCAGGCTGCGCGTTTGCAGTCGGATCAACGCGACTGCTTCTACCGGAGGCCTCCGCTCTACTCGGCGATATTCCCCACCATCCAGCGTTCGCGTTATCATCCCGCGCTCCTTCATTTCCCGGCGGAGCAGCGCCGGATCTTCGAATCGATGGTTTTCGCGAAGCACTTCATTGACTTCGTTCTCGGAGAGAGTCTGCCGGGCAGGAATCTTCGACCAGAGCACCCACAAGCACGGTTCCTGATGGCTGTACTTTCCGGGCCATCGAGTCAGGCGCCCGTTGGCATCGAAGTAGCGCGCCAGGCGTTGCAATTGAACGTAGTCCGGCGGGGGCGCGGTTTCGCGCGGGCTCAGCAGTCGCTTTTCGGCAACGACCTGCGCGCGAAAGTGCTGAAAGTTACGAGATCCCACGGCGCGCGCAAGCATGTTAAGCACTTCAACGTGTCCTGGCTTGTGCTCGCAATCTTCGAGTTGTTTATTTAGAGAGCGAGCGAGAGCGGAAATGTCGCTCGCGTAGAAGGGAAAGACGGGTCTGGTCATGGCTTATCCTTGTAATCGCGCCTTGATCCAATGGGATTGTCGCGGTCGCCGGCTTCCGACTCGGCACGGGATAAGTGTTCGTCGAAAAGAGTGCGGCAGGTTTAGCTTCCCTTTCGGGACGGCGACGCCTTGGTGAACTGCCGACCGAACCCCAATGTACCAGAATCTCCTGCGCGGGCGGCAAACTTATGAAGGCAGGCGTATCGTCTCGCGTCTGATAGACTCGATCGAATGACAAGATTACTCGTATCCCTTCTCTCGCTGGCGCTGCTGCTGGGTTGTAAATCGGCCGACAAGCCGGCGGCTTCGGGCGATCCCGAAGAGCGTGTGGTGACTTATTTAAAGGCGAACCTTGCGCCGGGCAAGCCCGTCATGGTTACCGAACTCTATAATGAAGTTTTCACCACTCCAGAAGAGCAGGCAGCCGTGAAACGCCTGTATGACGCCACATTTGAGCTACCAGCCTTCATCGCATCGACGCAAATCAACACTGGCAAGATCCCCACTCTCCAGGAGATTACGAACCATTTCAGTTTCAAGGTTCCCGGAACGACGGAAGTTTTGCTGCGTGTTTTAGAGACCGATCCGCGCGTGCCGCCATTCTTCCAACGCGATCCATCTACGGGAGAAATCAAAGCCGTCAACGTGGATGCTATTCGAAATGCCGACCGGTTTGGAAAACCCCTGCAAGATGCGCGGTGACAGCGCGTCCCGTTCCATTTGACAGTCTCTAAGAACCGGTATAGACAGTTCCGCAATCTTTATTGGAGGAACTGAAATGGCGCGACGAGTGCGTCCGGTATGTTATGGCCTTCTGTTTATTTCCCTTTTCCTTGTAACTCCGACGCCGGCACAGCAAGGTGCCCGGAACGGAGAATGGCGCACCTACGGAGGCGATGAAGGTAGCACGCGTTACTCGCCGCTGGACCAGATCAACGCTACCAACATTAAGAATATGCGGGTCGCGTGGGTTTGGAAGTCCGACAGTCTTATTCCCAACGCTCAAGCCGCGAGCGAGACCACGCCGATCATGGTGAACGGCGTTCTTTATTTCACGATGGATCAGCGGCGGATCGTCGTCGCTGCGAATGCGGGGAATGGTGAAACGCTCTGGATCTATCGGCCAAATGAAGGCGCGAGATTCGATCAGGCGCCGCGCAAAATCCACCGCGGCGTAACCTACTGGACGGATACGCGCGGCGACGAACGCATCTTTTTTGTGACGCCCGGATTTCAATTGATCGCATTAAACGCGAAGAATGGAGTTCCTGTTTCCAATTTCGGTAAGCAGGGTGTTGTGGATCTCTTCAAGGAGTTGGATCTCGACTACAAGGGAGACCCGATGGGAAAGATCGGCAACAGTTCGCCGGTTGTCATCTCGCACGACACGATCGTTGTTGGCCCCGCTCTGACGCCTGGGAGCCGGTCCAACAAAGCAAACGTGAAGGGCGATGTCATGGCGTTCGACGTTCGTACAGGAAAGAAAAAGTGGGTTTTCCACACCATCGCGCGAAAGGGCGAGCCCGGCAACGAGACCTGGTTGAACGGATCGGCCGAGTACTCGGGCAATGCCGGGGTCTGGGGACCATTCTCAGTGGACTCGCAATTGGGATATGTCTATCTCAACGTCGAGTCCGCGACGAACGATCCCTATGGCGGGTCGCGCCACGGGAACAATCTCTATTCAGGAAGTCTGGTTTGCCTCGACATTCGAACGGGAAAAATGATCTGGTACTTCCAGCTTGTCCACCATGACATCTGGGACTTTGATATGCCGCCACATCCCATTCTCGTGGATCTCAACGTCGATGGGAAACCGGTCAAAGCGGTGGTTCAATTGTCGAAGCAGGCTTTCGCGTATGTCTTCGATCGTGTAACGGGAAAGCCGGTATGGCCGATCGAAGAGCGTCCTGTGCCGCAAACCGACGTCGAAGGAGAGTGGACATCACCGACCCAGCCTTTTCCGACGAAGCCTCCGGCTTTCGATCTCCAGGGCGTCACCGCAGACAACATCATCAACTTCACGCCTGCTCTGAAACAAACCGCGCTTCAATTGCTCGAGGGTTACAAAATCGGACCACTCTTCACGCCACCGACATCTTCAACAGGGCCGAGCGCCCCCAAGGGCCTGGTTCAGGTTCCTGGTTATGGAGGCGGCGCGAATTGGGAATCAGGCGCTGCGGACGCCGAGACCGGCTTCGTGTATGTGGGTTCAATAACCGATCCCAGGATCGTGCAGTTGACGCCCAACAGCAGCCCGACTCCGACTCCCGGAGTCAACAACGCCTGCTGCGACGCGGATTACACAATGGGCGGCGCGCTGCCCCAGCTTCCGAACGGGCTG
>Ga0163163_10005103_pt1 | contig 11322 bp, 10 predicted proteins | sample S65metaG_FD_119766 | JGI IMG/M metagenome (GOLD analysis project Ga0163163, IMG submission 119766) | Switchgrass rhizosphere microbial communities from Kellogg Biological Station, Michigan, USA - S6-5 metaG | ecosystem: Host-associated > Plants > Roots > Rhizosphere > Soil | place: USA... | reverse complement strand
CCTGCAGGCATGTCCCAATCGCCAGCCCAATCGGGGTGCTCGGTTAAAGCGAACTGCATAAAGTCTGACCAGATTGGCAACGCTGAATTAGCTCCAGTCAAACCGAGTTGCGAGCCATCATCGAAACCAACCCAAACTGCACAGACAAGATTCGGCGTGTAACCTGCGAACCAACCATCACGTGATGTTCCCGTCTTGCCTGCTAGAACAGCTTTTAGGCCACGTGCGCGGACCTTCGCGGCGGTGCCCCGGTTAACGACGTCTTTCATGAACGACGTCATTACGAAAGCAACATCAGGTCGCAATACTTCATTACGCTGCGTGGTCGGCGACGCGATCGTTTTGCCTTCGCCTGTGGTGATGCGATTGATTGCAATAGGAGTGGTTCGCGATCCGAGATTTGCAAAAGCCGTGTAAGCAGATGCAACCTGCAAAGGCGTGGCTTCACTGGTTCCCAGGGCCATCGCCGGATAGGAGCGAGGTGGCTTCGGCAAACCAGCCTTCGCGGCAAGACTCATAACGCGGCCAATTGTCACTTCCATCGCCACGTCGACCGTCACGACGTTAAGACTATGTACGAGGCCCTCGCGTAAAGTCACAGGCTCATGGGAATACGTGTCGCCAAAATTACCCGGAGAGTATTGCTGGTTATCAAACGTGAAGGTCTTCGGCTCGTCCATGTACGTCGTTGCCGGCGTGATGACACGTGGAACTGGATCGTAGGCAGTGTTCAGCGCGGTCGCGTAGACGAACGGTTTGAAAACGGATCCAGGTTGGCGAAAAGCATCTGCCGCACGATTGAGTTGACTCCTCGAGTAGTCTCGCCCACCGACCATCGCGACGATTTCCCCGGTCTTAGCGTTCATGGCGACCAGCGCTGCCTGAAGAGTCCCCGGCTCAAATCTCTTGGCTTCGATCTTGTCGAGGTCAGCAAGCTGCTTCGTCAATGCAGCATAAGCAGCACGCTGCAGATCCATGTCGATGGTGGTGTAGATACGCAGGTGATCGGCGGTACCCGATCCAGCAATCATGTCGCCTAGCTGATTCTGCACAAAGTCGGCGAAGTAAGGAGCATCTGAAACGTCGATGCGCCCTTTTGTAGGTGCCACCTGGAGCGGCGTGGCCTTCGCATTGTCTGCATCTTCCTGCGTAATCGCGCCCGTCTCGGCCATTGAGTCAAGAACTTGATTTCGGCGAGCAGTCGCAGTCTGTATATCGTGATAAGGGTTGTAACGGTTCGGACTGCGAATTATGGCTGCGAGAAAAGCGGCCTCGGGAAGAGTTACGTTAGTTACGTCCTTATTAAAGTAGGCGCTGGCCGCTTCGCCAAACCCATTGATCGAAAAGCCTGCCTGCTGGCCCATGTAAACTTGATTGCAATATAGAGCAAATATTTGTTCCTTGGAGAGACGAGTCTCAATGATGATCGACATGTAGGCTTCGGAAATCTTGCGCTTGGGAGTTTGTTCGGGCGAAAGCAGCAGATTCTTTACTAATTGCTGCGTGATGCTCGAACCACCTTGCCGCGCAAGCGGCGAATTCGGATCAGTATCGTACCGCCTGACAAGTGCCCGCAGGATTCCGCGAAAGTTAACTCCGTGGTGTTCAAAGAATGATCGGTCTTCTGTAACTGTGATTGCAGAGACAAGATGTGGAGGCAAATCGCTAAAGCCGATTACTTTTCGCTTAGCTCGCTCACGGCCCGTTACAGAGCTTATGAGTTCGGGTTCCAGCCAGGTTGTTTGAAGTGCGCCGTGACCATCCAGGTCAGAGAGCGATGCGATTCCCTTGCCGCCCTTAGCAAACTGCACCCGGACGTGTTGGAACTGTTTTTGACCATCTACCGAGGATCCATTACTTGGTTCCACATCGACCGCGGATGCGTTGACCGCATATCGTCCTCGAGCCACATCGCCTTGAGTTCCCTTTTCTACATATCCAGCTCGTTTAAGAAAGGTCACGAGTTCGTCTACGGAAATAGATTCATTGACGCGAAGCTGTTTGGGCGCTGCGTAGATGCCAGCGGTCCGGGTAAACACTTCGCCTTTTAGGAGGTTATCGATGCGCCCGGAAAAAACAGTCCAGTAGTAGACGAGTATTCCAATTACGATTGCGCTGAGAAAGACAACAGGAATAATGATTTGCGCACTGAATAGTCTGCTTATTACTCGGCGGCCGAAACTCCGCTGTGGTTCGGCGTATGCGACCATTCGATTGTTGCGAAGCTCACGACCGCTTTGGCCTGGAGTCATCTGATTCTTCGGTGGGTAACGTACCGGCATAAGGAACTAGTGGTGACTATTAGATGCTACTGTCCAAACCTCCTGCAGCTTTCAATTATTACGAAACATCTATCCTACAGTTCTCTTGAGCTCGTGTTTGACAGGTATAACCTCATTCGTTAACGTGGCTGGCCTCATAAGATTTCTGATTGCTGATCTTTGATTGCATCTGGAATGAGTTTCGAGCTAACCATTGTCGTTCGTTCAAATCAGCAATCAAAAATCAGCAATCAGCAATCTTAGCCCGATTGCCCGAACGACGCCTTCCCATGAGTCTAACATCCAACGCACGTACCATTCGCAAGAATCGCGCGCGCTTACGCCTGGGCATTCTGGCCGTCGTATCTGCGATTGCGCTTGGTACTGTTGTATTTCACCTGCTGGAAGGCTGGTCTATACTGGACAGTCTCTACGTGACTGCGCAGACGGTGACGACCGTGGGATTCGGCGATCTCGCTCCCCAGACATTCCGCGGCCGCCTCTTTGCTACGTTTTTTATGATGATTGGAGTTGGGGTTGTTTTGTATTCCCTAACGAGTGCAGTTCAGTCGATCGTCCAATCCGAACTCGTTGCTACGTTTGGTCAACGACGTCTTTCACGCAAAATGAGCAAGCTTCGAAATCATTTTATTATTTGCGGCGCAGGCCGAGTCGGCTCGCATCTTATCCGCAGCCTCCAGGCGAGCGAAGAAATGTTCATCGTCCTTGAAAACGACACGCAGAAGGTCGGACGGTTAATCGATTTAGGTATAGCGGTGCTTGTCCGCGATGCGACGCTCGAGGAAAGTTTGCAGGACGCTGGAGTGGAGCATGCACGTGGTCTGGCTGCGTGCCTGCCGGACGATGCTGATAACGTTTATGTGGTGCTGACAGCTCGTGCTTTAAACCCTGATATACATATCGTAGCTCGTGCAGCCGAGGAACAAGCTGAAGCAAAACTGGTTCGAGCGGGAGCCAACCGGGTGGTGGCCCCAACGATTATCGGGGGACACCGGATGGCAATGGCTCTAACCAAACCTGCAGTCGGAGACTTCCTCGATTCAATTACTGCAAATCAACTCGATCTTGGATTTGAGCAATTGGAAGTAGAGCCCGCGTCGAGCTTTGTTGGCCGGAAACTTAGCGAGACCACGATCCGATCCCAACTAAACATAGTCATCGTAAGCATCCGAAGAAGCACAGGCGAGTTAATCTTTAATCCAGACGGTAACGCAATTCTTCAGGCAGGAGATATGCTAATCGCCATTGGCAACGCTGAGTCACTTGCCACATTGACTGCTCTCGCGCACGGTCAGGTCGCAACCGTCGCCTGAATTTGATAACACCTAGTTCGGTTAACTCATACATGAAGATTCTTGTGACGGGAGGAAGCGGGTACTTAGGAACACACGTACGCCGTTTCTTCTCAGCAGACGATTTTTCCCGCCGCTCAAATTCAGACATTCTCAATGAACGAAATCTGGATCTAGTTGCTGACTATGACGTCGTGATCCATCTTGCGGCGCACATGGATAAGTCTCCAGCAAGCGCGGAGTTGTGTTTTCAAACAAACGCCGAAGGAACAAAGAACTTAATTCAGAGGATGCGTTCGAACTCCGTCTTCATTTATGCGTCGACAAAGGATGTCTACGGAAGTCACGCCAATGGTTATTCGAAGGAAGTTCCTGAAAGCTGTGCGACCAGTTACGCTGGTCAATCGTCTTTTGAATGGTCAAAACTGATCGGCGAAAGATACGTCGAATACTACTCGTCGCAGAAAAATATTCGCGCCTGTATCTTTCGATTGTCTGCAGTCTATGCACGCCCAACCTCCGGCAACGAAAACGGCTTTGTCACGCATTACGTGGAATCAGTAAAACATCGCTGGCCGATTAGACTGCCTGCCAATTGTGATCCTATTCGCGACATACTCTATGTCGACGATTTTTCCCGAGCCTGCCAGTCATTCATCGATTCGCTTCGTACATTCGGGATTTATAACCTTGGAGGCGGACCTGCAAACGCCGCCCACTTGCGTGAGATAATTCAGACTGTCGGGCGATTGATCGAATTGGAACCAACGATCGAAGACGATACGAGAATGCCCTGGCCGGTTCCACTTAACTACGTTTCCGATTTAACGCGAATGCGAGATGAACTGGGTTGGCAGCCACAGATCGGGATCGAAGAGGGATTACGAAATCTGCTGTAGTCACAAATGTCGAAACTGAACGCACAAGAAATAAAGCGAGTTGTGGTTCGCGGCACGAATTGGGTTGGCGACTCCGTCATGAGTATCCCGGCCTTACGCGCGTTACGACGAGTTTTGCCGGACGCCGAAATCACGTTGGTTGGTCGGCCGAACTCAAAAGGTTTATTTACTGACGTGGACTTCATCGACGACGTGCTCATTTACGACAGACGGAATGTCCTTTCAGTGCTTTCGCAGGTGCGTCAATGGCGAAAGAAAGACTTTGATCTCGCCATTCTTTTTCAAAACGCTTTCGAGGCAGCCCTGATTCCCTTCCTTTCCGGAATACCTTTTCGCCTTGGATATGCAACTGAAGCTCGGCAACCAATGCTCACTCATCCGGTTCCCTTGCCTGACTGGCGTTCGTCTCGACATGAAGTTTTCTATTACCTCTACCTCGTGACAGCCCTTGAGCAATTGCTCTACGGAACAAGCAACGCCTGCGAAACGGATCCTGATGCATCTCTTGAAGTGTCCCCCTCGCGCAAGATGGAGGCAGCAAAACTCCTTGCCGATTTTGGTGTCACGGAAGATCGCTCTGTCGTCGCACTTTGTCCCGGTTCAATAAACAGCCGGGCCAAGCGCTGGCCAGCAGAATCGTTTGCAGCTCTCGCTGATCGATTACTGGAAGAACGGCGACAGGTCTTGCTTGTGGGTTCAGTGAGCGAGGCAGACGTTACGGGCGAGGTCACGAGGCGCATGCGACAAAAGCCCGTCGTCCTAACTGGAAAGACAACGATCGATCAACTTACTTCAGTTCTCTCAGTCGTCGATCTCCTTGTGACAAACGATACTGGACCCGCGCATATTGCCGCAGCGCTGGGACGTCCAACGCTTGTGATTTTTGGACCCACAAATCCTTTGACGACCAGGCCACTTTCTGGACAAGCCGAGGTTCTCCGTCATCCTCCCGACTGTGCTCCCTGCATGCTTCGCGACTGTCCAATTGATCATAGGTGCATGACTGCGATCACGGTCGATGAAGTTCTCGAGCACTCTCAGGCGTTACTCAAGAGAAGTAGTTTTGCAAAGACAGCGAGGAGCCTCTGCGACTCCGTCGCGTAACGGACCAATGAAGAAGCCAGCAGTATTCATCGATCGGGATGGCACCATCTCCGAAGAAGTTGGTTACGTAAACCATCCCGCTCGGTTTCGCGTGTTTCCCTATTCAGCTGAGGCGATCAGGAACTTAAATGACAACAACTGGCTGGCCATCCTTGTGACAAACCAGGCCGGCGTTGCTCGTGGTTACTTCTCCGAAGATGTCATCACAACTGTCCATGATCAACTGAACAAGGAACTCGCGTCGCAGAACGCACAACTCGATGCGATTTATTACTGCGCTCACCATCCGACCGTGGGGGAACCTCCGTATCGACTGGATTGTGATTGTCGAAAACCGAAAGCCGGTTTGATTAATCGGGCATCAGCAGACTTCGAGATCGACCTGGAGTCGAGTTGGATGATCGGTGACCGGTATAGCGATATTGAGTTGGCCCGGAACGCCGGACTTCGATCAGCATTTGTTTTAAGTGGCTATGGTCGAGGAGAGTGGGAGTACCAAAGGTCAACGTGGAAACTCGAGCCGGATCTCGTTTGTGAGAACCTTTTGGAAGCCGTACAGTCGATCTTGAGTTTGAATCAAGTAGTGGGAGCCCGATTGTGACTGAACTGCAGGAACGCCTCACCAACATCGTAAAAAGCTTTTCACAGCAGAAGCTCGTCATCATAGGCGACGCGATTGCAGACAAGTTTCTTTACGGATCGATAAGTCGTGTCTCTCGCGAAGCTCCTGTTTTCATCCTGCGACACGAACAGACCGAAACCATACCCGGTGGCGCAGCAAACTGTGCGGTCAATCTCGCGAGCCTCGGAGCTAACGTCTCATTGGTTTCTGTCGTCGGCAACGATCAAGCCGGCGCAGAACTACGCGAGAAATTGAAGCGCGCCGGCGTCGATACTAACGGCGTGCTAACCTCGGACAAGTTACAGACAACTACAAAGTTAAGAATTCTGGCGGGCCAGGCTCATTCAAGCCGGCAGCAGGTCATCCGAATAGATTATGAGGATGCTCCGTTTTCAGATCCCGATGTGCGCTCAGCGGTTGTTGAAGAACTAAAAAGAAGAAGCGCTGAAGCCGGCGCAGTGATCGTGTCCGATTACAACTATGGCGTCGTCGACGACTCAGCAGTCGAGGTGCTGAGAAAAATCTCGGCGCCCGTTTTGGTGGACTCACGTTTTCTACTCGAAAGCTTTCTCGGGTTTACGGCGGCAACTCCCAATGAAGATGAAGTTGAAAATCTGTTCGGTCATCCGATCAGTTCAGACCAACAGTTAGCAATCGATGCGGCCGCTCTCAAGGCGCGACTCGGCTATCAAGCTCTACTTGTGACTCGCGGCGGCAACGGAATGATGCTACTCGAAGGAGACGCAGCACCACTTCACATTGATGCCGTAGGTGCACACCAACCAGTCGACGTAACCGGTGCAGGTGATACGGTCATTGCTACTTTTGCGCTGAGCCTGGCTACTGGCGCTTCGTTTTCTGATGCTGCACGGCTGGCGAATTACGCGGGCGGGCTGGTCGTGATGAAGCGCGGAACTGCATCAATAACTGCTGAAGAACTCGAACATTCCATAGTTAACTCCGAAGGTTGATGACTCCTACACAAAACGTTCTCAGTCGTGAAGAGCTTATCGGCGTTGTGGCTGTCGCTCGGTCCGGAGGTTCGCGGATCGTTCTGGCGAACGGTTGTTTCGACGTCCTACACGTCGGACATATAAGATATTTGCAAGGAGCACGGGAACTCGGCGATGTACTCGTCGTCGGCGTCAATTCGGACCGCCAGGTGGCAATTCAAAAAGGTGCTGGACGCCCAATACTTCCTGCGACTGAACGTGCCGAATTGCTTGCCGCACTCGAAAGCGTGAGTTACGTCACGATTTTCGATGAGCCAACGGTCGAGGAATTATTGCTGGCATTGAAGCCTGACGTGCACGCCAAAGGAACCGACTATACTGTTGACAGTGTGCCCGAACGCGAAGTCGTGAAGTCCTACGGCGGTCGCGTCGCGATCGTGGGCGATCCAAAAGATCATTCGACGTCGGAGATTCTGTTTCGGATGGGAGAAAAGCGATGACTACTGTCTTCGGCAAGTCTTTCAAAGCGATCCCGTTGTTTATGATCTTCGTCGTCGTGTCTGTCTCAATCCAGGGACAGGCAAAGAAGGGACGATTTGATCCCGACGGTGCTTTTTGGATCAGCGGTAGCGCGCCCGACGGTTTTTTGGATTTCGCCGGAATAAATTTGAATTCAAAAAAGCTGCGAAGACTTCCGGTGGCTGGCCTTGAACTGAACACTGGCAAGGCATTTCGCTTCAAGCAGCTGAGCGTGAGTCAGGAACGATTCACGTTCACAACGATGACCGTATCCAATATTTCGTACAGCTTCGTTGGAAAGTTTTTGCGAGGCGGAGTCTTTTCGGCGGCGAACCTCGATGATCAAACTCCGGTCCTCGAAGGAGTCTTAACGAAGTATAAGGCTGGTACCAAAGTCTCCGAGGCAAAGCTAAAGTTCGTCTACTTTGGGGGGACCTAGACCGGGTTATGCGGATTCTTATAGTCAAACTCGGCAGTATTGGCGATGTAGTTCACACTTTGCCTGCGCTCGCAGCAATCCGGGAGGGTCTCCCGCACGCTGAAATCTCCTGGGTCGTCGAACGATCATCTTCTGAAATTTTGAGAGACAACCCACTCTTGGATCATCTCATCGAAGTCGACACGAAGGCGCTGAGGCGTGGACTGATGTCTGGGGAGACGCTGCGGGCACCGCGCCAGCAGTTACGTCGGTTACGCGCCTCGGCCTTCGATGTAGCAATAGATTTTCAAGGACTTCTAAAGTCCGCCTCAATCGCGCGCCTTTCCGGCGCGCGTCGTATTTTTGGGTACTCACGTCAGGGCTTACGAGAACCGGCCAGTGGGCTATTACTGTCCAAGAGGGTCCATATCCCAAAGCACACCCACGTTATCTTCAAAGCTCTTCAACTTGTTAACGGGGCACTGGGTTTGCCGATTCCGAAGAGTTCAAGCGAACTCACCTTCCCCATTTCAATACCCGACACAGCCCGCAATGAATCGATCGACGTTACCTCAGGCACGGACGGCTTCTATGCGATTCTGAATCCGGGTGGTGGTTGGCCAACCAAGCTGTGGAGCCCCGAACGGTTCGGGAAACTGGCAGATGCGCTTTGGGGTTATTGTGGATTGCATCCGCTTGTGACCTATGGACCCGGAGAAAAGGAACTCGCCGAAAGGGTTCTTCAGGCTTCTCAGTGTGGCAAGACTCGCCTTGTGAACGTGTCTCTCAAAGGGTTTTATGCACTCGCGCAGTCTGCGAAGGTTTATGTTGGTGGTGATACTGGCCCAACACACATCGCACTTGCCGCTGGCGCTCCAATCGTCGGAATGTTTGGTCCGACAGAATGGTGGCGCAATGGGAGTCCTAATCCGCAAGATATCTGCGTTGAACGTACGGACATCAACTGTCGGGTGGATTGTCACAGGCGGGCTTGCTCGAATTGGATCTGTATGGACATCGATGTCGAGCGCGTCTTGCGTGCCGTGGCGATGCGCATCGGCGCAAACGAAGGAGTTTCAAAGAGTGCTCTGCCTCTGGCGGGTTAAATAAGCAATCGAACAAGACATGAGACGAGGTGGAACCTGGATTCAACGTTGGAGAGTACCGCTAGGCTTTTTAAGTGCGGCGATTTTCATTGTTCTTGCCCGGCCGACACCACGAGCACTCTTGATCGGTGCGGGCGTTTCGTTAATTGGGCTCGGAATACGGGCCTGGGCAGCGGGACATATCCGCAAGAACGCCGAGCTTGCTACCTCGGGCCCATATGCGTTCACAAGAAATCCGCTTTATTTTGGTAGCTTCTTTCTCGGACTTGGCTTCACAATAGCGTCCGGGCGTTGGGAACTGGCTGTCTTGTTCGCAGTGTTGTTTCTTGGCATCTATTTCCCGGTAATGCACGTCGAAGCCTCGACCATGGCGGAATTGTTTGGGCCGCAGTATGAGCCCTACAAAAAAACAGTTCCTCTTTTCTTTCCCCGATTAACTCCATTTAGACAATCAGACACCAGTTTGATTCGTTTTGATTTGAGTCTCTATTTGCGTTATCGCGAATATCGAGCTGCACTTGGATTAGCATTCGCGTGGGTTCTGCTTCTTGCCAAGAGTTATTTTTTGAGATGACTTCCAGGGTACGAAAAGTCGGTCTGTTTATTGGCCTGGGTGTTTTGACGCTCTGCTGTATTCTCGTTTCATTACATTTTGTTGAAGCTCAACAACCGATTGCTGCCAACACAAGACCGTTTGAACCGACTGAGGAACTCCTTTATGAGGCTGAATTCAATCGAGCTTTGCTTCGCGGATTGAATGTCGCCGAGTTCAAGTTACGCTCCGCGCGAAGCTCTGTGATCTCAGAAGAGGACAAAAAAGCAGGTAAACCCTACTCATTGACCTTCACAGCAGATGTCGAGAGCAAGGGCTTCTTTACTCGCCTTTTCAACCTGAAATTCCACGAACAGATTGAGTCAACCGTCGAAGGAACCAGTTTCACTCTCCAAAAAACAACAATACTCGACGAACAAGGCAAAAGGGTTCGGGCGACAGAAACGACTTACGATCGTTCAACGGGAAAGATGTCGTGGAGTCAGCGAGATCCAAACAACCCATCGTCTGAACCTCGAAGTGCTGTAGTCGACTTTTCTGGTCAACTCCAGGATGTTTTGTCCGCAGTCTATTTCATACGGACGCATGCGCTTCACGTGGGAAAACCGTTTGAGATCTTCATTGGCGAAAATGGACGTGTCGTCCGTATTCCGGTTCACGTGGTCGAGAAGAAGTCAATGAAGACTATTTTGGGAAAGGTGAAAGTTGTTCGGATAGAACCTCAACTGTTCGGCGAAGACAAACTAATAAAGGATGAAGATGGTGAGTTCATCGTTTGGATAACTGACGATGACCGACACATTCCAGTCAGTGCACGAGTGAAGACTGATTACGGCACCTTTGATATCAGGCTCAAGCGAGCGGATGTCCGCTAAATTTCAGTTTGTCGCTTAATTTCAAACACTACCCCCCACCTGAACATGTCTCCCAAACCACTGATCATAGGTCACCGTGGAGCTTCAGCGATTGCGCCAGAGAACACCCTGGCAGCCTTTCATCGGGCTCTCGACTCACGCGCCGACGGGATTGAATTCGATGTGCGATTGACTCGCGATGAAGTTCCGGTAGTTATCCACGACGACAATTTGAAACGAACTGGATGCAGACCAGACAAAGTGGCTGAGTTGTCGTACGGTGAACTCCGTCGGATCGATGTCGGTTCGTGGTTCAACCAAACACGGGGTTCGAGAACTGTAGATTTCTCGGGTGAACGAATCCCATCTCTCGACGAGGTTCTCGAACTCTTTGAATCTAACAACGCCATCCTTTATCTCGAAATGAAGAGTGATCCGATTCAAAGAGAGCAACTGGCTAGAATCTGTTGCAATCATCTGAAGCAAAGTCCGGTGAAGGATCGCGTTGTGGTCGAATGTTTCGATCTAATGGGCGTTGCCGTCGTGAAAGCAATCGATCCATCGATAAAGACAGCGGCATTGTTTGAGCCCGCCCTGATGACAGCTCCACTAGTGACATCGGGTCGTCGTCTGGTAGAGCAGGCTTTGACTGTGGGCGCGGAAGAGATCGCGCTGCATCACCGGCTGGCTAGTAAAAGTGTTGTGGCAACCGCAAAGAGT
>Ga0163163_10005101_pt1 | contig 11323 bp, 6 predicted proteins | sample S65metaG_FD_119766 | JGI IMG/M metagenome (GOLD analysis project Ga0163163, IMG submission 119766) | Switchgrass rhizosphere microbial communities from Kellogg Biological Station, Michigan, USA - S6-5 metaG | ecosystem: Host-associated > Plants > Roots > Rhizosphere > Soil | place: USA: Michigan... | reverse complement strand
AGATGAAGACGGTGAGCAGGTACAGGCCGCCCCACAGCACCTTGGACTTCTCGTAGAGCTTCTCGCCCTCGAGCAGCTTGAGCGGCAGCAGCTCGACCATCAGGCCGACCACGGCTTCGGTCGTGATCGCCACCAGTGTCTCGATGGCGAGCTCGGTGACGAAGGTGCCGCCCTCTTCCTTCGCGTCGAACAGGCTGAAGGCCAACCAGGCCAGCAGCGCGAGCCCGAGCAGGATCGAGGTGCGCAGCAGCACCGCGCGCCAGGCGTACTGAGCCAGCCGCTTCTCGGAGATCACGAGCCCGAGCACGAGACCGATCAGGAATCCGGGCGAGAAGTCGAACAGCCGCGACACCACAACGCCGACCACGGTCAAGATCAGGCCGAGCGGACGCAGGTTGACCTCGACATCCACCCTCCACCGGCCCTGCATGATCCGGCTGACGACGGCGTTGGTCAGGTAGCTGACCAGCGCCAGCGCGATCGCGAGGCCGAGGAAGAGCCGGAGGGATGCCAGCGAGAACCCGAAGCGCGGATCGGCGAACCCGAACAGCAGCGCCGTCACCGTCGTCAGCGCCAGGCCGGCGACGAAGGGAGCGCGGTGCAGGAAGGCGACGATCCGCGCCCACCGGCCCGGCCCTCGCCTGCGCTGCGCGCGGCGCTTGGTGAACCGCTCGTACTGCTCGGCGAGCGTGGCGTTCAGCAGGTGACCGGGCAGCACGGCGAAGATAAGCAGCACGAGACCGATCTCGATGGCGGCCGGGATCTTGGCTGGGTGCGCGACGACGTCGGCGATCGAGTTCAGGCCGTGGGTCAGGATGTTGCTGTTCGGACCGTGATGATCGACGCCCGGCGCCTCACCGCTGCCCAGCGGGGTGGGCAAGTCGCCCGACGCCGGGTCGTCGCCGGAACCGGTCGAGTCGGAGGTCGTCACGACCTTGAGCGGCTGCTGGCTGTCGACTGCGCTGCTTCCGGGCGGGGTCAGGGTCATGACGATGGTGTGCGCGCCGGCCGGGAAGTCGGCCGGGACCGTCACCGGCAGGCTGAAGGTGCCGTCGGGCTGGACGACCGCCGAGCCGATCGACACCGCCTTGGAGTGCAGCTCGCCGCTGACCGTGGCCCCGGGCGGCAGGTCGGTGCCGCTGACGGTGAAGGTGTCGCCGGGGTGCACGTTATTCAGGTCGATGCCGGTGACCGTGAAGAACCAGCTGCTGAAGTCGGTGGGGCTCGGGGCATCGGTCGGCGTGCCCGTCACGTGGATCCTGGCCGACACGATGTTGCTGCCCCCCGACAGGCCGCCGGTGATGTGGGTGGGGAAGCCGATGTCCCGGTTGCCGGGGTTGGCGTCTTGGACGAAGGCCTGGAAGCTGTGCGTTCCGGCCTTCAGCCCGGTGATGATGCAGCTCCAGGTGCCGTTGGCGGTCACGGTCGAGCCGTCGCACTTCGGACTGTTGCCGTCGACGACCACGTGCACCGGATCACCCACGCTGTCGACTTCGCCGTCGGTCACGTTTCCGCTCAGCACCGCCCGGCCGCTACCGCTGGGTGTCACCGACAGGGTCGGGGTGCTGGGCACGCTGAAGTACCGGTCCACCTCGCCGTCTGTCGCCGACTGAGAGACCCGGTAGCGGTAGTAACCCGGCGCGCGCCCCGAGAGGTCACAGGTGTTTGTGCCCGGGATATCACCTTCGCCGCCGTCGCAGGAGATGGTGCTGTCGAACACCCACTGGGGGAAGTCGCCGCCTCCACTCGGGAATTGCCACCGCCAGTAGTCGACGTTGGTGCCATTCGAACCGACCCCCGGGTTCGCGACGAGGTGGGATCCGGCCGGGCGGGCCTCGAAGGCGACGGACGGGTAATAGGCGATCGAGGTGCTGGCCGGTGAGATCGCGCCGCCGGCATAGGGGGTGGCGGAACAGCCGACCTCGTCACCGTTGCAGTTGCCGCCCCTGTCGAACTGAATGGCCCAGTATGTCGCGTTCGGATCCAAGTCCGTCGCGGGCGCGTTGCAGCCCCAGTACGAGTAGTAGGGCACGGTGAAGAGCCCGCACACCACCGTGTAGGCACCCGGGCTGCCCGTCACTACTTCGATGTCGTCGCCCGGGGTGCCGATCCCCTCGAACAGGAAGCCGTCCGGGTGGCTCATGTAATAGAGGACGGGCGCATCCGGCACATAGAAGAAGGTGCTCGTCGAGGCGGGCCCGAAGGAGTTGTCGCTCCAACTCTGCGTGACGGAGACAAGCCAGAGGCCCGTTCCGGTGACCGAGATGGCGCCGTAGTCGTGGGGCGCGGCGTCGACGGCGGTTCGGGACAACCTCGTCTGAGGGGCCCCGATCGGGGTCAAGTCGGTTTGGTATTGCTGAGTCGTGATGACGAACTGGTTCGCGCCCGACGTGAGGGTCACCGTGGGGTCGATCGAACTGATCGCGGGGAAGGCCCACGTCGCGTCCGGCGGCGGACCAGGGGTGGCGAACGCGGTGACGGAGAACGCCCGGAACGTCCCCGCGTCTTGGGTGGGCGGGTCGGATGCGGTGTCCGACGGGCTCGCGTCACCGGTGGGAAGGGCGGTGTCGCTCGGATCCCCCGTCGGCGTCGTCGCACCATCGGTCGCGGTCGGCGACGTGGAGTCACCTGCGGTGCTGGGGTCGCTCGGCGTGCTGGAGTCGCTGACCGCCGAACTCGAGTCGGACACCGACGCGCTCGGGTCGACGAACGGCGCCGCCGAGCTGCGGTAGCTCATGCCCAGGGTGGCACTGAGGGCGATGACAGCGCCGAAGCTGAGAGCGGCGATTCCGATGGCACGCATGGGGGGAACTCCTGAGGGTGGAGGAGTGGAGCTGAGAATGTGTGGAGGTAGAGAACGCACTCGGGGGATGCGTGTTCGGGCCAACCTACGCCTGCTCAGGTCTCGACGGAATATCGGATCCCGACGAGCTGAGCGAGCACGGGCGGAGGCTTAGCGAGCGGCCGGCTCGGGCACCTCCTCGGATTCCGGCTCCTCGACGGCATCTGTGCCGCGCGCCGTCAGTCGGAAGCCCAGCCACACAGCCAATGCCAGGGCCGAGAAGGTGATCAGCACCGCGATCCACGCCCAGAAGGAGGTGTCCGGCCCCTCCTCGTTGAAGGCACGGGGAAGCACGAGCATCGCGAACAGGAAGCCGACCGGCACCGCGATCGCGGCCCAGAGCCATTTCGAGCCATCGAACAGCTTCTTGCCCTCCATGAAGGTGACCGGGATCAGCGCGACGACCAAGCCGGTAAGGCCCTCATCGGTGGCCGCGACCAGCGTCTCGCGGGTGAGCAGGCCGGCGAAGTCGTGCGGCTCGGGCCCGCTCCCGCTGAGCAGCGAGTAGAGCAGCCAGGCCCCGGTAGCGATTCCGGCGGTGATGCCCATCCGAAGGGCGACGGCGCGCTTGCGGTGCTCGGCACGCACGTTCGACGCGAGCTCGAGGCCCATCACCAGGCCGATCAGCAGCCCCGGGTGGAATCCGAAGATCCGGGATGCCACCACTCCGGCGAGCGAGAGGACCAGGGCACCCGGCTGCACGACGACGCGGGCGCGGGCCGCCCACCGGCGGCGCAGCAGTGTCGAGGTGGCCAGGTTCGGGACCTCCATCACGAGGAGCAGACCGATGGCGAGAGCGAGCGTCGTCCTCAGGGAGACCAGGTCGAAGCCGAACTGCGGGTCGGCGAACCCGAAGGCGACGCTGGCGAGCACGATGATCATGGGGCCCGAGAACGGGATGTGCGGCAGTCGCGATCGAAGGCGGCGCCAGCGCTCGGCGACCGGAGCCAGCCGCGAGAACCAGCCGGCGATCCGGTGCGCGTTCGCCTCGACGGTGTCATCGAGGAAGTGCGCGGGAATCGCGATGAGCAGCAGGATGATCGCGCCGAAACCGCCGGCCGCCGCGAAGCTCGCGGGCGCGCCGAGCAGGTCGGCAATGGTCGGCAGGGCCGTGCTCAGGTAGCTCGGTGTCGAGGGATCGTTGCGCGAGGGCGGCGGGCTGGTCAGCGGGTGGCTCTTGGTGAGGACCTCGGGCGAGGGCGCCGGAGCAGGATCGGTGGTCGGAGGCAGGGCGAGCGTCGTCAGCTCGACCGGCGGACCGCTCGGCTTCGCGGTGGGCTTGCCGCTCGGCACGGGGTGCGGTGGAACAACGGCAGGAGGGGTGTGAGTCGGCGTCGGCGTCGGTGTGGGCGTCGGCGTCTGGGTCTGCGTGGGGGTCGGTGTCGGCGTCGGGAGCGGCGGCACGGGCACCGGATGCGGTCCCTGAACCGCGGGCGGCACGACGACGAACCGGCCGCTCGCCACGGCATTTGCCGCTCCGCCGGACTGCGTCGCGGTGACGACGTGATCGCCGTGCGACCAGCCGCCGCCGGCCGGCACGTGGCACGACCACGAGACCGAACCGACGCCGAGGCCCGAGCAGCTGCCATCGACCGTGGTCCAGCCGTTGCCGGGCGGTCGGATGGCGACTGTCACTGTCGAGTCGGCATCCTTGCTTCCGGAGATCGTCACCGTGGTGTCGGGATGGATCGGAGCTGGGCCGATCGCGATTCCGACGCCGGCGACGGCGGGAGAAACGGACATGAGAACGCCCACAATGGGCACGCCGAGGAGGAGCGTCAGCGCCAGGGTGGGCGCGACGACAGGGCGCAGTGCAGAAATGGGCATCGGGGGCTGCCTTCGGGTATGGCACATATAGTGCCATCTGCCGAAGCGCCGCAGTGTAAAAAGTTTGTTACGAGCCGCGCTCAGATCCAGCTCGGGAACCAGTAGTGCAGTTGCACGAACCAGTGCGGGATCGGGATCCCGGTCCACATCGGCACGAAGAACAGGCTGATCAGCGCGCACACCCCGAGGAAGATGCCGACGACCCGCAGCCCGACGACACGGCGCGCCTCGGCATCCGCCGCACTGCCCAGAAGGATGCCGAGCACCGCGGTCAGAGCCAGGATCAGGTACGGCTCGAACGCGATCGTATAGAACTGGAAGACCGTCCTGGTCGAGTAGAAGAGCACCCAGGGCAGGTAGCCCGCGGCGATCGCCGTGAGGATGAACGCCTCGCGCCAGACGCTCTGCCGCCGCCAGACTCCCCAGATGGCGCGCACCAGCAAGAAGAACGTCGCGGCCGTGCACGCCCACCAGATCAACGGGTTCGCGACGTCGAGGATCTGCGTCGAACTGCCGTTGCCGAGGTCGTGGTAGAACATGCTCGTCGGGCGCACCTCGAACAACCAGGTGAGCGGGTTGGCCTGGTACGAGTGCGGCGTGTGCAGGTTGACGTTGTAGTTGTAGATCTCCGCCTGGAAGTGGTACCAGCTCTGCAGCGGGATCGGCACCCACGACAGCAGGCCATGCCACTGATTGGAGACCGCCTCGGCCCAGTGCCGGTCGTAGCCGTTCTTCGTGACGAACCAGCCTGCCCACACGCTCACGTAGGTCACCGCCGCCAGCGGCACCATGATCAGGAATGTTGCAGGGCCCTGCTTCAGGATGGTGCCGGCCGACCAGTGCGCGACCCCGGCCTTGCGTCGCGCAAGCAGGTCGGTGACGAGCGAGTAGATCGCGAGGCCGGCGAGGAAGTACACACCGCTCCACTTGACCCCGCTGGTGAGTCCGAAGGCGAAGGCGGCCAGGATCAGCCAGGGGCGCCACCACAGGGCCGGGCCCCAGGCGGTGGAGCTTCCAGCGGTGGTGCGCTGCGCCATCCACTGTTCGAGTCGTCGCTGCGACCACCGACGATCGAGCAGCACCAGGATCACCCCCACGAGGGCGAAGAGCGCCACGATCCCGTCGAGCAGTGAGACCCGGCTCAGCACGATCGCGTTGCCGTCGATCGCGATGAGCCCGCCGGCGATCACGGTCAGCAGGGTGGAGCGGAACAGCATCCATGCGATGACCATCGTGAGGATCACCAGGATGATGCCGACGATCGCCGTCGAGAAGCGCCACCCGAAGCTGCTGCCGCCGCCGAACAGAGCGAGGCCCATCGAGATGATCCATTTGCCCAGCGGCGGATGCGCGAGGAACTCGGGGTTGCTCTGGTAGCCGCTCGGGTCTCCCGCGTTGAATGCGGTGTTCGGCTCGGCGCCCCACAGGCCCTCGTAGCCGAGGTGCATCAGCGTCCAGGCGTCTTTCACGTAATAGGTCTCGTCGAAGACCAGCTCGTGCGGGTAGGCCAGGCCGACCAGGCGCAGCAGCGACGCGACGAACACGACGACGAGCGGACCGCCCCAGTGCCAGATCGATCGGGCATAGCGGCGGCGCATGAGCATGTCCCACCAGTCATCGAGGCGGGAACCCGTCAGGTCGATGATGGTCACCGGCACATCGTATGAGATCGAACCCGGGACAATGGGCAGGTGATCATCCTCGCAGCGACGCCGATCGGAAATCTGGGCGACGCCTCGCGCAGACTGGTCGAGGCGCTGGGTCGCGTCGACGTGATCGCGTCGGAAGACACGCGCACCACGATCCAGTTGCTCAGCGCTCTCGGCGTCGAGAACCGGCCCCGCCTGATCGCCCTGCACGAGCACAACGAAGGCGCGAAGGCGGCCGAGATCGTCGAGCTGGCCCGCGACACCGACGTGCTGGTGTTGAGCGACGCCGGGATGCCGACGGTGAGCGATCCCGGATACGCGCTGGTCGTGGCGGCCGCCGCCGCCGGCGTCACCGTCACCGCCCTGCCCGGCCCGAGTGCCGTGCTGATGGCGCTCGCGGTCAGTGGCCTGCCGACCGATCGTTTCGTGTTCGAGGGCTTTCTGCCGCGCAAAGGCCGGCTCGCCGCGCTGCGGGCGCTCGCCGCCGAGCCCCGCACGTTGGTCTTCTTCGAGTCGCCGCACCGCATCGGGGATGCCCTGGCCGACCTGGCGACCGCATTCGGCCCCACCCGACGCGCCGCGGTGTGCCGCGAGCTGACCAAGCTGCACGAGCAGGTCGCCAGGGGCACCCTCGCGGAGCTCGCCGAGCTGTTCGCCGAGGGAGCGCGCGGCGAGATCGCGCTGGTCGTCGAGGGGGCTCCGCCCGCGTCCGCGTCGCTCGACGACGGCGTGGCGCGCGTGCTGCAACTGGTCGCCCACGGGGCGCGCTTGCGCGAGGCATCCACCGAGGTCGCCGAGGTCACTGGACTGGGCCGCCGCGAGCTCTACGAGGCGGCGCTGCGCGCCCGGTAGCCACCGGGGCCGGCGAGCGCCGTCGCGATCAGGATGTCGAGCAGCTCGCTGTAGCTGATGCCGGCGGCCGCGAACATCCGCGGCACCTGCGACCGGGCGGTGAAACCGGGGAAGGTGTTCACCTCGTTGAGCACGACGCCCTCGGCGGTGACGAAGAAGTCGACGCGGGCCATGCCGCGGCATCCGAGTGCGCGGAACATGGTCTGGGCGGCAGCTTCGAGCTCGGCCTGCAGTTCGGGCTCGAGCTCGGCTGGGATGCGGAAGTCGGGCTCGCGCTCGTACTTGCCCGCGGTGTCGAAGAGGCCGCCGTCGGAGACCACGATCTCGAGGGGCGGAGCGCAGACCAGGGTGCCGTCGCTGCGCTCGAGCACCGCGACATCCACCTCCCGTCCGACGAGCAGTTCCTCGACCAGGGCCGAGTCGTCGAGAGCGAGCGCGGTGGCGATCGCCGCCGGCAATTCGGCAGGCGAGGGCACCAGTGTGACGCCATGGCTCGAGCCGGCACGCGTCGGCTTCACGACGACGGGGAATGAGTCGGCGGTGAGGCCGTGGACGTGGGTCGCGGTGGCCCGGAACCATCTGGCCACTCGGATGCCCTCCTCGCGCGCGAGAAGCTTGGTCGCCTGCTTGTCCATGGCCACGGCACCCGCGAACACGCCCGAGCCGACATACGGGACCCCGATCAGGTCGAGCAGTGCCGCCATCGTGCCGTCTTCGCCACGCGGGCCGTGCAGCGCCGGGATCACCACGTCGGCCCGCTCGAGGATCTGCACCGCCTCGGCGAGATCGCCCGAGAGGTAGCCGCCGTCGGCGGAGGCCCACGAGCCATCCGGCCGGATGACGAGCTCGATCACCTCGTAGCGGTCACGATCCAGGGCGGCTGCGATCGCCGCGGCCGAGGCCAGCGACACCGAGTGCTCGCTGCTCGCCCCGCCGCCGATCACGACGACGGTGAGGGGCGAGGAGGCGCGGGGGGCGTCCGGAACGCTCACGCCGCGATCCGCTCGCGGCTCACGCGCGGCCCGATCCGCGTCACCAGCTCGTGCTCGATCGTGCCCGCCCACGATGCCCAGTCTGCCAGCGTGGGTTCGCCCCCGTCACCCGGGCCGAAGAGCGTGGCACGGTCTCCGGGGGCGACGGCGAGGTCGCCGATGTCGAGCACGACCTGGTCCATCGATACCGTTCCGGCGACTGGCACGCGGCGCCCGTTGAGCTGCACTCCGGCACGAGCATCGAGCGAACGCGGCACGCCGTCTGCGTAGCCGATCGGCAGCAGGGCGAGGCGGGTGCGACGGTCGGTGCGGTACTCCAGTCCGTAGCCGACGCCGGTACCGGCCGGGACCTCGCGCAGCAGGGTGACGGGCGCGGTGAGCGTCATCGCGCCGCGTAGCGGGGTCGTGTGCGAGGGGTCGATCCCGTACAGGCCGGCGCCGACCCGGACCATCCCGAAATGGGTCCGCCGGTCGGTGAGTGTCGCGGCGGTCGCCGCCAGATGCACGACCGAGGGGTCGAGGCGGCGGTGCCGGGCCGCCCGCACCGCGTTCTCGAACAGCAGGGTCTGATACCGCGTCGCCGGATCGCCGGGGTGATCGGCGCGCGCCAGGTGGCTCATGATCCCGCGCACCTTGAGCAGGCCCGCGGCCTCGCCCAGCCGGGCGAGTTCGCAGAGCGCGTTCCATTCGGAGCGGTCGATCCCGTCGCGCGACATCCCCGAGTCGAGGTGCAGGTGCACGTGAGCGGGGCGGCCCACCCGCTGCGCCGCCATCTGGATGGATGCCAGGTGCCGCAGGCTGGGAACTGCCAGATCGATGTCGTGACGGATCGCCGCCGCGAAGTCGGCATCCAGCGGATTGAGCCAGCTCAGCATCGGCGCATCCACGCCACGCCAGCGGAAGGGCAGCGCCTCGTCGATGCTGGTGACGCCGAGCCAGCTCGCGCCGTTGCGCAGGGCGGCGAGGGCGGCATCCCCGTGCCCGAAGCCGTCGGCCTTGACGACCGCCATGACGGCCGCCCGGGTGCACCCCGCGATCCGCCGGGTGTTCTGCGCGATCGCCCGCGGATCGATGTGCAGTGAAGCCCCGGCGTACATGCTGCCGACGTTACGGAAGGGTCGCTCAGCTTTTCGTCGGGCGGGCGGATGAGGCGGGTCGGTCGCAGGGATGACGGCGCCGGTAACATTCGCGGGCCGACCGTAGAATCGAGCCATGGCATCCGGTGACTCGTTCTACGTCACGACGCCCATCTTCTACGTCAACGACGTGCCGCACATCGGGCACGCGTACACGGAGGTGGCGGCGGACGTGCTCGCGCGCTGGCACCGGCAGGCCGGTGACGACACCTGGCTGCTGACCGGCACCGACGAGCACGGCGAGAAGATCCTGCGCACCGCGACGGCGAACAACACGACCCCGAAGCAATGGGCCGACCAGCTGGTCGACAGCGCGTGGAAGCCCCTGCTGCAGACCGTCGACATCGCCAACGACGACTTCATCCGCACCACAGACGAGCGCCACGAGAAGGGCGTCGCCGCCTTCATCCAGCAGCTGTACGATGACGGCCACATCTACGAGGGCGTCTACGAGGGCTACTACTGCGTCGGCTGCGAGGAGTACAAGTCGCGCGACGAGCTGGTCGAGACCGAGACCGGCGACTACGCCGGGCAGCTGGTCTGCGCCATCCACTCGCGGCCGGTCGAGATCCTGAAGGAGAAGAACTACTTCTTCAGAATGAGCGACTTCCAGCAGCAGCTGCTCGACCTCTACGAGAGCCAGCCCGACTTCGTGCAGCCCGAGAGCGTGCGCAACGAGATCATCCAGTTCGTCAAGCAGGGGCTCGAAGATCTGTCGATCTCGCGCTCGAGCTTCGACTGGGGCATCCCGGTGCCGTGGGATGACTCGCACGTCATCTACGTCTGGTTCGACGCGCTGCTGAACTACGTCACTGCCGTCGGCTACGGCGATCCGGAGCGCCGCGAGGAGTTCCGCCGCCGCTGGCCCGCGATGCACCTGGTAGGCAAAGACATCGCGCGGTTCCACGCCGTGATCTGGCCCGCGATGCTGATGGCCGCCGGGCTGCCGGTGCCCACGCGGGTGTTCGGCCACGGCTGGCTGCTGGTCGGCGGCGAGAAGATGAGCAAGTCGAAGCTGACCGGCATCGCTCCGCAGCAGATCACCGAGGTGTTCGGCAGCGACGCGTTCCGTTACTACTTCTTGCGCGCGATCTCGTTCGGGCAGGACGGCTCGTTCAGCTGGGAAGACCTGTCTGCGCGCTACCAGGCCGAGCTCGCCAACGGTTTCGGCAACCTCGCGTCGCGCGTCGTCGCGATGGTCACGCGCTACTGCGACGGTGCGGTTCCGGCCGCCGCTGAATATCTGGATGCCGACCTCGCCATCCAGCGCACGGTCGCGGCCGCTGCGGCCGACGCCGATGCCGCGATCGAGCGTTTCGCCATCCACGAGGCGATCGCCGCGATCTGGACGATCGTCGACGAGCTCAACGGCTACATCACCGAGCAGCAGCCGTGGGTGATCGCCAAGGCCGCGGCCGATGATCCTGCGGCAGCGGCTCGGCTCGGCACCGTGCTCTACACCGCCTCGGAGGGGCTGCGCGCGCTCGCCGTGTTGCTGAGCCCCGTCATCCCGAAGGCCACGACCACGCTGTGGGACGCACTCGGTGCCTCCGCCGGCCTCGGTGCGTTGACGGCGCAGCCGTTGCGCGCGGCAGGCGAGTGGGGGCAGCTGCCGGTCGGCAGCACCGTGACGCCGCTGACCGGGCTGTTCCCACGGATCGAGGAGCCCGTCCCCGCGTGACAGAGCCCTTCCTGCGAGCGCGCGAGTCGGGGTCCGAGGATCCGGCCCGAGATTACCCGCCGCTCCCGGAGCCGCTCGTCGTGCCGGTGTACGACAACCACACCCACCTGGAGATCCAGGACGGGATCACCCCGCTCGACTACCGAGTGCAGCTCGATCGCGCATCGAGCGTCGGCGTCCGGGGCGTCGTGCAGGTCGGCACCGACCTCGAGACCTCGCGCTGGAGCGCCGACATCGCCGCGCGCGAACCGCGCGTGCTCGCGGCGGTGGCGCTGCATCCCAATGAGGCGCCCGCGCTGGCGAACGCCGGCCTTCTCGATGAACACCTGGCTGGGATCGCCGTT
>Ga0163163_10005100_pt1 | contig 11323 bp, 10 predicted proteins | sample S65metaG_FD_119766 | JGI IMG/M metagenome (GOLD analysis project Ga0163163, IMG submission 119766) | Switchgrass rhizosphere microbial communities from Kellogg Biological Station, Michigan, USA - S6-5 metaG | ecosystem: Host-associated > Plants > Roots > Rhizosphere > Soil | place: USA... | reverse complement strand
CAAAGAATCTCGGTGGATTCGGTGATGGTGGAATGGTGATCACCAACAGCGCGGAACTTGCGGACCGCGTCGGGATGTTGAGAAATCATGGATTCCGCACCAGATATTACAACGAGATCCTGGGAGGCAACTTTCGTCTGGATGCAATACAGGCTGCGGTCTTGAGAGTGAAGCTGAAATATCTGGATCGATGGACGGAAGCACGCCAGCGCAATGCCGCGTTATATCGAGAGCATGTTCGATGTGCACTGTTGCCGGTTGAACGGCCAGGCAGACGACATATCTACAATCAGTTTGTCATTCGTTCGTCGAAGCGAGACGCATTGATGGCGCATCTCAAGCAGAACGGAATTGCTTCCGAGATCTACTATCCCTTGCCATTGCATCTGCAGAAGTGTTTTTCCGGTCTCGGATACCGAACGGGAAGCCTGCCCGTGAGTGAGCAGGCTGCGGCGACGACTCTGGCGCTTCCAATTTATCCCGAGCTCACACCGGAGATGATCCGCTACGTTGCGTCTGCCATCAATTCGCAGGAGTAAAGTCATCGGGAGGTTTGTCGTTGCGTCGAAGGGAGCTGGAACGCGCTGCACCAGGGTTCATTTAAGGCAATAGCATGCCCGTCTCAGAACTTTCAGAGAAGCGAAGTATCTGTTAGGTTCCCCACATGTGTTCGGCTGGATGAATGATGGTCTCCTCCAAATCGAGAATGGAGGCAGCTTCTTGCAGCGTACTGGCCTTGCCCTCGTCGATCATCGTCTGGAGTGTGGTGAACTGCTCCCGAGACAGTCGGCTTTGAGTCAGTGCAATTGCCCAGCTTGGGAATTCCGCCGTCGGAGTGGGATCTATCGGATCGATGGGTATCGTCACTTGCTTACTTCCAATTCAGTGGCATCATACTATTTCCCGAACACTTTCTTCACCTGTCCAGCCTTCTGCTGGATCCGTCCGACGACTTCCTGAGCTTTGCCCTCAGCCTCAAGATCCGGCTTGTTCGCGACCCGTCCTGCGATCGCCTTTACTATGCCTTTAACTTCCTGAACCTTGCCCTTCATCCCATCCTTCGTGCTTGCTTTCATGGTTACTCCTCTTTACGGAGTTTATGGAACGCTATTCCTGAAAGCTGGTCAAAATTGAACACTGAAAAGGTTCAGGAATCGTTTGTCTCACCTGAGTCTCCGTCCAACGACCAGTTACTTTGTTTAAATGCGAACATCATTCGATCCAAATCTGAACTTATTCTCATTGAGCTTCGAATGCCGTCTGAACTATCCCGAAAACGCGGCATGGCGTACACACTCATCCTGGTACCAGATTTCGGAACAGGACAAGATGATCAACCCCGAGCTTCAGCGCTTCATGGCAAAACGTATGGGAGCGAAAACGGTTTCGCTGAAAGCCAGCCATGCTTCGGCTGTTTCCCATCCGGGCGAGATCGCGGAACTGATCGCTGATGCCACCGGATCACCGGCTTTGAAGAGCGACGTAGCCTAGTCGCCCAGGATAGTGGAGACCGGGGAATAAAGCAGGAGCACGCTGCTCCACTCAAACGACCTTTCACCGGCGTCCGGCGCCTTCGCCTCAGAGGCATTTTGGCGGTTTTCAGGAATGCGTTCGGCGCAGGTCTCGCGCAATGCCGATCACACTCATGACCTTGAGCACATAGAAAGTCGCATCGATTTCCCACCAGCGAATACCCTGACGGGCGCTGGACATGTAGCGGTGATGATTGTTGTGCCAGCCTTCGCCGAGAGTGATGATTGCAAGAAAGAAATTGTTCCGGCTGTCGTCACCGGTTTCAAATCGGCGGGAGCCCCAGACGTGCGCCAGCGAATTGATCGAAAATGTTCCGTGCCACAGAACAACGGTTGAAAGAACGAATCCCCACATGAACACCGGTAAGCCACCGATTGCGAACAAAGCCGCGCCGAAAAGGATTCCCGGTACGTGGTGATAGCGATTCAGCAGCTTCAGTTCGGGATATTTTTCGAGATCTCGAACCGCGTTGCGGTCGCAGTTGCCGGAAGTTCCTGCAAACAGCCATCCAATGTGGGACCAGAACAAACCATGCCTGGCGGGGGCGTGCAAATCATCGATCGTATCGGAATGCCGGTGATGAAATCGGTGATGAGCCGCCCACCACAATACGCCTTTCTGAAAGCTCGTTTGAGCCAGAACGGCCAGAAGAAACTGCCAGACTCGTCCAAGTTTGAAGGATCGATGACTGAAGTAACGGTGATACCCGGCGGTTACACCAAACATTCGAATGGAATAGGTCGCAACCAGCAAAACGACGTAAGACCATTTGAAGGGAATCCAAAACAGGAGGAGGCATGCAACGTGGAGAGGCCCAAATGCTATGACAGCATCGAAATGGAGTCGCCGGATGAGCGCCACCACTCTGGAACTACTCTGTGGCGTCTCCAGCAGCATGAGCCTTAAGAGTATCGTTAAGACTCCCCGTCACCTAGCGATTACCTCATTGTCGCGGATTCATGAAACAGAAGTCGCCTTCCGCAAAATGACAATTGAACATTGAACGATGGCAAATTCCCCGGATTCCTAATACCAGACGGCCTTTGTATTTTCCTGAACGATGAGGTCGATCAGGTGAACCATGGAGCCTGCCTGAAGGCCCGGGGAGCACTCATCCATGGAGATGCCTCGTTTCTGCATTGAGAAGTCATCGGCGAGTACGGTGACTCCGGATTCAACGATCGCGGGTACCTGCGATTTCGCGGCCTGCTTTCGCGCGCCAAGGACTCCGTTTTCCACAAGGAATATCGTTACGGTGTGTCCCTTCTTCCTGAGGGCAAGCGCTGTTTCCGACACGGAGTTCATGTCGGCGCAATCGAATGGATCTCTCGATTCGATAAATACGTAGTTGGACAAGTGGCCCCCTTTTGAGTTGAGCGATAAAGGGTAGCACAGCACGGGAAGTCGATCACATCGGGAGGGTCTGGTTGCTGTGATGGAGGTGCTTCATTTCATAGAGCGCACGGTCGGCTTCTCGAATCAGTTCTTCAGCAGTTCGTCCGTTGTGCGGCCAAACCGCGAACCCGATGCTGACTGAAAGTTCAGGAAGTTCTCCATCATTTGCCAGACGCGACGACAGGCGATCCGTAATGGTTCGGGCAAATCCCATTTCACACTCCGGCAGGATTACAGCAAACTCATCTCCTCCGTAACGCGCAGGTGTATCGATATTGCGGCAGTGGATCTGCAGAATGTTTGCCAGACGGCACAGGGCGCGATTCCCGACGGGATGGCCATAGATATCGTTGATCTGTTTCAATCCATCCAAATCCATGAGAACGAATACAAAGGTTCGCGTCGTCCGTTCCGCACGCCGGATTTCCATTTCGAGAGTGTCGATCAGTTTTCGGTAATTCCCCAGTCCGGTCAGCCGATCCATTCCAGCCAGGATCCGGGCATCCCTTTCGGCGCGTCGGCGGTCTGCAACCTCGGAGGCCAGGCCCATGGTCATCACAGCTCCGACGCCGAGAAACGCCTGTAGCAGAAGCAGCGACTCATTTTTCGGAAGTTGAGCGAAGGGACCAAGGCCGTGCAGTGTTCCCCAGATCGCGGGACCGGCAAGTACGAGTGTGGCCAGCGCGGCTTCGCGCTGGCCGAATCTTGATGCCGCCCAGATAAGGAAAGGCACACAAAGAAATTCCAAAGGATAGTTGCCTGGTCCGGAACTCAGGGCCCCTCCAAATACGATCATGCCAACCCCAATAAGACAGACAAACAGAACGGCAGCTTCGAGTACAGCGGCAATTCGCCATCGGCCGAACGGATTTATATTCCACAATAACAACAAGGGCGCGACGACGATGACACTCACCGCGTCGCCCAGCCACCACGTCAGCCAGATGTGCAGAGCATCGTGCTGGAATGCGGAACCGCTCCACACCAGGCTCCAGACCCCGATCGTCGCGGCGATCGTGGAGCTGACCATTCCACCCAGAATGGCAAACTTGAATATGTCAGGAGAGCGCTTCATGGCGTTTCGGCCTCCCGCAAAGCGAAAGACCAGGAACGCTCCGGCAAGAGCTTCAAGGGTATTTCCAGTTGCAATGGCAATGGATGTGGTAACGGTGCCGGCCGTGGTCAGGTTGACGAGAAACGCGCCGAGAAGAATTCCCGGCCATACGTCATAACCGAAAATCAGGAGTGCTCCCAGTCCTATTCCCAGTGATGGCGAAACGGCTGTCGCATTGGGATGTACGAAGGCAAGAGTGAGCCCGAATTTGCCGCCGACAAAATAGATCGCCGTCAGAATGAATATCCGAATCAGGCGTCGATTGAAATCATTCAAGATTCAACCCCAGGGTCGGAATCCGAAATATTCCAGGATTCACAGTCAGTCACGATCCATCGGTGACCGGGTCTTCCTAACGCGCCTTGCTTGATTTCGCTCCTGCGACAATGCTTCGAGAAAGCATAAGCCATAGGCGCGAATTTCGTGCCACTGGAAAGTTACTATTGGATCGAATACCTGCTGTCGGACGATTTGAATTCAGCCTGTCCGGTTTGACAGGTTCCCCGCTTTCGGTAGCCGTGTACGATTCCTGCGGAGCCGCCCGTCACAAGCGTGGATATTTCAGCAGCGTTCCAAAAACGACAGGAGAAGTAAAGTGACCGCAAGACGAATTATTTCGGTCGTGTTAACCGGCACCCTGGTGTTCGGTACCGCATTCCAGTCCGGTAGTTTGCCGGCGACGGCGCAGACCGCCGCAAATGCAAACGACCAGGCATTGGACAAACTGATCGGGCCCATCGCGCTTTATCCCGATCCACTGCTGGCGCAGGTCCTGGCGTGTGCGTCGAGTCCTCAGCAGGTGACGGACGTCGATGCCTGGCTGAAGATGCAGGATAAGGAATTGACGGGCTCGAAGCTCCAGGAAGCAGCGACGGCAAAAGGGTTCGACGCCAGTTTTGCAGCCATCGTTCTCTTTCCGGACGTCCTCGATACCCTGGCGAAGAATATTCCCTGGACTACCGAAGTCGGCAAGGCATTTGTCAGCGATCAGAAGGCAGTCCTGGCCTCAGTGCAACGCTTGCGCCAACAGGCGCAAACGGTGGGAAATCTGAAAACCTCACCCCAGCAGGAAGTGAAAATAGAAACACAGGATGGCGTGCAAACGATCGTCATCCAGCCTGCAAATCCGCAGGTGGTCTATGTTCCTGTCTATAACACACAGACCGTTTACACGACTCCGCCTCCCGCGCCAGAGAAGGAGAAGGATGATAGTGATGCTGCTGCCCTGGCTCTGCTCGGCTTCATGGCCGGCGTTGCCATTGGAGCGGCTGCGAGTGATCCCTGCTGCTACCCCTATGGTTGGGGTGCCTGGGGAGTAGGCTGGCACTCCAGCACCGTTATCGTGACCGGAGGTGCGTGGCGGATTCCTCCTGGCGGCCGGTACGGTTATGCGAGACCGGTACCGTATGGCAGCTACCGTGCGCCCACCAACATCAACGCACCGAGCCGCAATATCAACAACGTCAACGTCAATATAGACCGGTCCAACAACATCAACACTGGCAACAATTCGAGAAACAACAGCTCGACGGCGAGACCTTCGACCCAACCGGCGAATCGCCCGTCCACATCACAGCAGCCCGCGGCGAGACCATCTACGCAGCCTTCCACGGGGCAGCAACCTTCAGCAGCGGCGCGGCCTTCCACGGGGCAGCAGCCTTCCACACAGCCCGCAGCACGGCCTTCCACCGGGCAGCAACCTTCGGCAGCGTCACGTCCCTCGACACAACCCTCAACCACACAAAATCGCCCCGCCGCGACTACGACTCCAAGCACGCGCGGATATAGCAGTCCATCGGCTTCCCCCTCGGCACGTTCAGGTACATCATCCAGCGGACTTTCCGGATATCAGAACAGAAGTTCAGCCGGCGCTGCCAGCTCACGTGGTGCGAGAAGCGCCGGCGGGGGACGACGGCGATGAGGAAGGAAAGGAATATGCGATTCATTTCTCGAACAGTCGGTTTGATCATGGTTCTGGGGATTGTTTTTGGCTGCGCAAAGAAGGAATCGCCGCCGAATCAGAAAACATTTAAGTCTCCGGAAGATGCCGTCGTTGCTCTTGTGGATGCACTGAAAGCGAGCGATGCCGCACAACTCTCCCAAATTCTCGGACCGGATAGCGCGAAAATTCTTTCTTCCGGTGACGATGTGGCCGATAAACAGGCACGCGAAGTGTTTCTGACGGCATACGCCGAAAAGGCAGAGCTCAGTACGGAAGGCGATCACACCATCCTGAGTATTGGCGCCGAAGAGTGGCCCGTTCCCATTCCTCTCGTCAAGGATGGAAGCAACTGGCGGTTCGACACCGCAGCTGGACTGCAGGAGGTTCTGTTCCGCCGTATCGGTAATAACGAACTCACGACCATGCAGCTGTGCAAGGCGTATGTGAATGCTCAAAAGGAATATGCGTCCAAAGGCCACGATGGGAAGGCCAAAGGAATATATGCCCAGAAGTTCGCCAGTTCCGCCGGTAAACACGATGGACTATTCTGGAAATCCGACGACCCCAACGACGAGAGTCCTCTTGGCGATCTCGCGGCACAAGCCGCAGGTGACGGATATGCGAAAAGCGGAGACAAGCCGATTCCGTTCTACGGTTATTACTTCCGCATCCTCACGGGCCGCGGCGCATCCGCACCGGGAGGCGCACTAGACTTCCTGACGAATGGCGAAATGCGAAAGGGTTTTGCAATGATTGCCTATCCCGCGGAGTACAAAAACAGCGGTGTGATGACATTCATTGTCGACGACAAGGGCGAAACTTATCAGAAAGACCTGGGGACGGAAACTGCGAAGGTTGCAGCGGGGATTACCGTATTCGATCCGGACTCCAGTTGGGAAAAAGCCGAGTCCGAGTAATACCAGTCTTCGCCTGATGGACTGCGGCGGCAATGAAGGTCACGCGGAACAAGAGCTCTGGGCTTATGTCACCGCACTGAGTTTTGGGGCCAGTTTCAAGGTCGGCAAAAAGAAATAGTCTTTCCAAACTTGCGGTACTTCCTACCTGTCATCCCGCCTATGTGGCAGTTCAGGTGCATACACAATTCTCTGCGGATCAAATACTTCGGAGAATGCATGACTTAGGCGATTGCGGACTGAAGCATTTCGGCAAAATGTCTATAAGGCGGGGAATATTTCCCTGATCCGCCGTTTGGAGTAGACTTGCGGGAGGATTACTTGAAGTCAGAGGCAGTCATGTCAGCGCAAAACACATCAGTTCTGATTGTGGACGACGATCCTGCAATGCAGGAGGTTCTCACCATCCTAATGGATGAGTGGGGATTCCGATCGCGCATTGCAAGCAATGGGGTCGAAGGCGCCGAGATCGCCGATTCCTGGGATCCGGATATTGTCATTTCGGACGTCGTCATGCCCGACTGTTCGGGACTGGAGCTTCTTCGCAATCTGAAGAAGGGCAATCCCACTCGGCCGGTAATACTGATTACTGCCGCAGCGAGCATCGACGCGGCAGTCGAAGCCATGAAGGAAGGCGCCCAGGATTTCCTGACAAAACCCCTCGACTACTCGAAGCTGCGCGCATTACTTCAGGAAGCCGAACGGGATTTGGAATTGCGTGAAAAAGCCACCCGACTGACATCACGGCTCAAGAAGGGCAGTGGATTTGGCGAATTTGTCGGACTGGGCAGGGGAATGCGCGAAGTTTACGAACTCATCGAGAACGTTGCAGCCAGCGACGCATCTGCGATTATTACCGGGGAGAGCGGAACGGGAAAGGAACTTGCCGCAAAGACCATCCACCAGCTGAGTGCCCGTTGCAAGGGGCCTTTTGTCGCAATTAATTCCGCGGCAATACCAGAGAGTCTGATCGAAAGCGAGATTTTCGGTCACGAAAAAGGTTCGTTCACCGGTGCCATTGCCACACGAGCCGGCTGTTTCGAGCTGGCGAATACAGGGTCGCTGTTCCTGGATGAAATTGCCGAGATGCCTCTCCTGCTTCAGCCGAAGCTTCTGCGCGTGCTGGAGGATGGAAAGGTGCGACGTCTGGGCGGCGACAGGGAGTTGTCCTTCAACGTCAGGGTTCTTGCTGCAACAAATCGCGATCCCCGAGCCGCGATTCAGGACGGCCGCCTTCGGGAGGACCTCTACTATCGGCTGAATGTATTCACCATCGCTCTTCCATCATTGCGCGATCGACGAGACGATATTCCATTGATCACCCAGCATTTCATAACCGAATTCAACAACAAGCATCATCGAGGGGTTGAAGCGCTTCGCGACGAAGCGATGGAGTTGCTCAGCTTGTACTCATGGCCCGGCAACGTTCGCGAACTGCGCAACGTCATTGAGCGGGCTGTCATTCTATCCAAAGCGAACTGGATCGAGCCCAGCCACCTGCCTCCGTATATTCGCGACAAGGATCCGGCTTCGTCGACAAGAGTAGTGCTTACCAAGGGCATGACGATGGCCGATGCCGAAAGAGAACTGATTATACGGACGCTTGAACAGTCCGGGAACAACAAGGCCGAAGCCGCCCGTCGTTTAAGCGTGGATGTCAAAACGATTCGAAACAAAATGAAGGCGTACCGCATTGAGTGAAGAATGAAAGTTTCGACGATGATCATTGCCGGTTACCTCGTCTTGATTCTTCTGACTGTCGCCGTTCTCTCCTACCAGGTCTATACGATTCAGCAGTTGAATGACATCAACGGACAGCTGGCCAGCACGAATGTCAGCAATGCTCTCAACAGTCTCTACCTGTCTTACTATGAAGGGCTGATTGCAGATGGCGCGGTGAAATATCACGGAACTCGCTATCCCCAATACCTGGATCAGGTTCAAATGTTCAGTGACTTATTTGAAAAGGTCCTGGAGTCTCTGAAGCAGAATGCGACATCCCAGTCGGAGTTGCAGGCTATCGAGCAAGTGTCCAGGTCCTGGAGCGCCGTCAGGGAAACTATCGCCGCCGATGAGAAGCTGACCAAAAAGTCCGATGACCCTGAAGCCGCGATGCGTCTCAATGACCAGCTCGACATGCTTTACAACGACTCCCAGTTCGTGGTGGCGGAAGCGAAGACGGCAATCAATAACGCGGGCATTCGCTCCTCTAAAATGGCAGCGAGTGCATCGCGGGTATCCATGATCGCCGCGGGTGCTGCGCTGCTGCTGAGTATTCTGGTCTCAGTGCCAATAATCTGGTCCATTACCTCACGGCTGAGAGAACTGGGGAAAGCGACCAGAATGGTTGCGGCGGGGCAGTTCGAGCATCGTATGCCCGCGTCCGGCACGGATGAGTTTGCGAATCTTGCCGGGGATTTCAACACCATGGCGAGGAGGCTCGGTGAACTTGATCAGATGAAGAAGGATTTCGTTTCTCACGTGTCCCACGATCTTAAAGGCCCATTGGCTTCGACGCGTGAGACCGTTCATATCCTGCTGGAGGAAATTCCCGGCCCTCTCAATGAAAAGCAGCGGCGTCTTCTCGGCCTCTGTTTGAAGAGCTCGGAGCGGCTTTCCGGAATGATTGGGAATTTGCTGGATGTTTCCCGGATGGAAGCCGGTATGATGGATTACAAAATTGAGTCCTGCGACCTGATACCCCTGGCCCGAAATGCGGCCTCCGAGCTCGAGGGGCTGGCGCGCGAGAAGAAACTGGAACTCATAGTCGACTCGAGCGTACCTGAAATGCGCGTGGACTGCGACCAGGGGCGGATCACGCAGGTCATCAGCAATCTCGTTGAAAATGCTATAAAGTTTTCGCCGGTTTCCAGCAAAGCCCATGTCCGAATTGAGGCCAAAGACGAATATGCGATTCTTTCCGTTCGGGATCGCGGTCCCGGTGTTCCAATGTTATCTCGAACCAGAATATTCGACCGATTTCATCAGGTGAATCCCGGCAAGAAGATCGCAGGCCAGAGCGTGGGACTCGGACTGGCGATCTGCCGAACAATTGTTGAGGCTCATGGCGGATCGATCTGGGTCGAGGACAACCCTGGCGGCGGTAGTGTTTTCTTTATGAAAATCAAATCATCGGAGCGGATCAGGGCATGAATCGAAACCGGCTGTGGATCGTTCTGGTCCTCATAGTGGTTACCGGATGCCATCGTCATGGACGCGGAGTCGCGTCTGTCGCGCCGCCCACACCGCCTGCCGCCACTGCGCCCGCACTTCCCGTCTCTTTAATGGATGCGGAATCCGCATTTGAAAGCGGAGATTTTCTTCGGGCAGCCGTATCGTACGAGTTTTATCTTCAATCCAAACCTCAGTCCAACGATCTGGATCGTATCCACTTTCGATATGGCGTCGCGCAGTCACTGAGCGGAGTTATGGCTCTCCAATCTGCGAGCACCGATACCTTCAATCAATTGATCCGCGATTTTCCGAACAGTCCCTGGGTTCCGCCGGCCCGTATGGCAATTACGCTTCAGGACGACATTGCCCGCTTACAGACGGATAAGTTGCAGCGCGACGAAAAAATCCGTCAGCTGAATGCGCTGATACCGCCTCCCCCTCCGGTGCTGCCGACTGCACTCGCGGAAGCCGAGTCCGCATTCGAAAAGGGAGATTTTGCTCTGGCCGCGAGTTCGTACGAATCCTATTTGCAGTCCAAACCCCAGTCCGCGGAAATGGACGGGATCCTGTTTCGCTTTGCGGTTTCGCAATCGTTAAGCGGCGTCCCGGCTCGTGAAGCGGCGAGCAATGACGCGTTCCGGCAATTGACTAAGGACTATTCAACCAGTCCCTATGCTTTGTCAGCTCGCCGAATTCTCGATTTCCGGGATAAGCTCAGGAACGCACAGCAATCCGAATTGAAATCGAAAGACGATAAGATTCGTCAGCTGACTGACGAACTGGAAATATTGAAAAAGGCCGATTCCGGACGCCGCCGAACTCCGTAACGATCAGAAGGTGTATCCAATCCCGAACTTGAACTCGGGGCTGTCCATCACTCCAACTTTGATTTCTGAAAAGAGTCCCTTTGATTTCCGGATTCCCGCCAGGAAATTGAATCCCGGTCCTACGTCGGTGGTGTTGTTCGCCGGTGCGTCATTGTGTGTCGTGTCGATAATCAAGGCCGGCCCGCCGCCAAAATATGCGCTCCATGGGCTCTTATGAATATCCACCAGATAAATAAACTCACCATTGAGTCCCACAACTGTCCTGCTGTTCCCGAGGCCGATTTCACCACCGGGGCGGAACCAGAAATTTGAGGCGACCTTTGCGGCCATGAAATTGACCCCGAAATAAAACTGATCCGGGGCGGCGCTGACACCGGCCACGACCCCAATGCCGCCCTGCCCATTGCTTTGTGCGGTGCTTTGT